>Ga0207709_10001331_pt1 | contig 17454 bp, 13 predicted proteins | sample KBSM34metaG_FD_184397 | JGI IMG/M metagenome (GOLD analysis project Ga0207709, IMG submission 184397) | Miscanthus rhizosphere microbial communities from Kellogg Biological Station, Michigan, USA - KBS M3-4 metaG (SPAdes) (version 2) | ecosystem: Host-associated > Plants > Roots > Rhizosphere >...
CTCGTCGACGAGCAGCACCATCATGTGGACGTCGGGGTAGTTGGCGCTGATCGCGTGGGCGATGTGCTGCATCATCACCGTCTTGCCGCTCTTGGGCGGTGCCACGAGCAGGGCGCGCTGGCCTTTGCCGATGGGGGCGATGATGTCGATGATGCGGCCGGTGAGGTTCTCTTCGCCCTTGACGCCTTCGCGTTCCAGCTTCATCTGTTCCTTGGGGAACAGCGGCGTCAGGTTCTCGAACATCACCTTGTGCTTGTTGGCTTCGGGTGCGCCGTCGTTGACCTTGTCCAGCTTGGTCAGTGCGAAGTAGCGCTCGCCGTCCTTGGGCGTGCGCACTTCACCTTCGATCATGTCGCCGGTGTGCAGGTTGAAGCGCCGCACCTGGCTGGGCGAGATGTAGATGTCGTCGGTGCTGGCAGTGAAGCTGGTGTCCGGGCTGCGCAGGAAGCCGAAGCCGTCGGGCAGGATTTCGAGCACACCGTCGGCGAAGACCTGTTCGCCGGCCTTGGCGCGCTTCTTGATGATCGCGAACATCAGCTCTTGCTTGCGCATGCGGCCGATGTTTTCGATCTCAAGCGCCTCAGCCTGCTTGAAGACTTCAGACACGTGGAGTGCCTTGAGTTCGTTTAAGTGCATGGAACGACCCCTGGAGGGGTAATCGAATCGGGAACGGGGGGAGGTTTGATGTGGGGCAAGAACTGCCTCACGAACCGGGGAACTCGAACCGGTTGCCTGATGAAAGGCCCGGTGAACTGAGGGCGATTATGACAGGAAAATCGCCCCGGCCAACGCATTGCGCGCTGGCCGGAAGAAATGCATCAGGCGAGTTGCTGGTCGATGAAGGCCGTGAGTTGCGCCTTGCTCATGGCGCCGACCTTGGTGGCGGCCAGCTGGCCGTCCTTGAACAGCATCAGCGTGGGGATGCCGCGAATGCCGAACTTGGCGGGGATGTCGCGGTTCTCGTCGACGTTGAGCTTGGCGATCTGCAGCTTGCCTTCGTAGGTGGCCGAGACTTCGTCCAGGATCGGGGCGATCATCTTGCAGGGACCGCACCATTCGGCCCAGTAGTCGACCAGAACCGGTTGGCTGGACTTGAGCACGTCGGCCTCGAAGGAAGAATCGGAGATGTGTTTGATCAGTTCGCTGGCCATGTGATGTGTCCTTGTGCGCAGAGAGAGTTTCGGTGCAGCTAAAGTGCTGGTCATTGTGACAGAAACCAAGGGGTGACGTGCCATGCGGCCCGGCTATGGCGGCGATAGCCAAAGCCCTTTGCGGCCCTGCCGCCGACCCCCTCAACCCCCTCGATAGAACATGAACGAAGGCCACCCCGTCCAGGCCCTGTGGTGCGATCCCGCCGACGGCGTCGTCGCGCGGGTCGTGCGCGCGCTCGGCGAACGGCAGCTGCATGCGGCGCGCACCGTGGTGCTGGTGCCGTATGCGCAGCTGATGGCGGTCGCGCGCGGCATGTGGGCGCGCTGCGGCAGCCCGGGCTTCGTGCCGCGGTTCGAGACCACGCACAACTGGGCGCGCAGCGCGGGTGGGTTCCTGCCGTCCGGCTACGACATCGCCTTCGACATGGCGCGCGACCTGGTCACGGCCCAGGGCCTGCTCGCGCAATCGGGCTTCCAGGCCGAACGCTTCGCGCTCGCGGGGCGCGTGGTCGAGCTGGCCTATCAGCTGGCGCCGCTGGCATCCGCCGTGGCGCCTGACGTGCGCGGCAGCGACTGGGCACAGGGCGCAGCCAAGGTGGCCGATGCCGGCAGCGAGTCGGAGTGGTTCCGCATCGAGAGCGCGCTGATCCGCGTCGCCGTGGCCTGGGCCGCGAACTCGGGCTATGCGACCGACGTGCTGCTGCGCGACGCGGCGCGCAGCCAGGTCGATGCGCTGATCGTGCTCGAAGGCTTCCAGACCGATCCGCTCACGCAGGCCCTGTGCGCGCTGTGGGGCGACCGCGCGATCCGCATTCCGCTCGTACCCGCCGACGCACCGCCGTCTGCCGCCCACGCACACGTGGCGCTCGACCCCGAGGACGAGGCCCAGCTGGCCGCCGCCTGCGTGCTGCAGCACCTGGCCGAGGGCCGCGCGCCGGTCGCGCTCGTCGCCACCGACCGGGCGCTCACCCGCCGCATCAGTGCGCAGCTGAGCACCCAGGGCATCGTCACGCACGACGAAACCGGCTGGAAGCTGTCCACCACGCGCGCCGCCGCCACGCTGATGAGTGCCTTGCGCGCCTGCGCGCACGACGCCGCCACCGACCAGGTGCTCGAATGGCTCAAGAGCGGCGCCGAGGTCGATGGGTTCGCCGTGCAGTCGCTCGAAATGCGCCTGCGGCGCGAGGGCGTGCGCGACTGGCAGGCCTGGTGCGCGTTGATCGCGCGCAGCGACAAGCCGCAGGACGAAAGCCTGCGCACGTTCACCGCCACCATCGAAGCCCGCCGCGCCCCGATGGCGCGCGCGCGCTCCCTGGCCGAGTGGCACCGCGCGCTGCGCGAGCTGCTGACGGCCAGCGAGCAGTGGGACGCGCTTGCCGCCGACTTCGCGGGCGCCAAGGTGATCGCCGCCCTCTGGCTCGATGCTGACGCGCATGGCGAGGAAGACGAGTTCCCCGGCGGGCGCCACAGCCTGGCCGAGTTCACGGCCTGGGGGCGCGACGTGCTCGAAGACGCCAGCTTCGTGCCGCCCGCCGGCGACGAGGCGCCCAAGGTGTCCGTGCTGCCGATGTACCAACTGCTGGGCCGCGTCTTCGGCGCCGTCGTCATTCCCGGCTGCGACGACCGCCGCATGCCCGCGTCGCCCGAGCCGCCGGGCAACTGGAGCGCGGTGCAGCGCCTCGACCTGGGGCTGGCCTCGCGCGAGGTGCTGGAGGCTGCGCAGCGCGCGGCCTGGGCCATGGCCACGCGCAACCCGAGCTGCGACCTGGTCTGGCGCCATTCCGACGCCAGCGGCGAGCCCGTGCGCCCGAGCCCGCTGGTGCAGGCCCTGCAGCTCGCCCATGCGCTGCGGCCGGGCGTCGATCCGCGCACGCCGCGCGACGTCGCCGTCGCGCCGACGCTGCGGCCCACGCCCTCGGGTGCGCTGCTGCCGCTCACCAACGTGTCGACCAGCGTCTACGAAGACCTGCGCCGCTGCCCCTATCGCTTCTTCGCGCTGCGCCAGCTGGGCCTGCGCACCGCCGACGAGCTCGATGCCGAGGTCGACAAGCGCGACTTCGGCAACTGGCTGCATGCGGTACTGGGCCAGTTCCACGAGACCCTGCGCGACGCGCCGATCAGCGACGCGCAAGCGCGCGCCACGCTGCTGGCCGACACCGCGCGCGATGTCACGCAGACGCTCGGCTACTCCGACGCCGAGTTCCTGCCGTTCGCCGCCGCGTGGCCGGCGGTGCGCGACGGCTACCTCGACTGGCTCGCGAAACATGAAGCAGACGGAGCGGTCTTCGTCGAGGCCGAGCCCTGGAAGGAGCAGCCCCTGGGCACCCTGCGGCTGGTCGGTCGGCTCGACCGCGTCGACCGCACAGCCGACGGCCAGCCCTTCGTGATCGACTACAAGACCGAGACCGCCTCCGTCACCAAGGAGCGCGTGAAGGACCCTACCGAGGACACGCAGCTCGCCTTCTACGCAGCGCTGGTCGCCGACGACACCTTGCGCGCGGCCTACGTCAACGTGGGCGAGAAGTCGTCCGGCACGCAGACCGTCGAGCAGCCCGCCGTGGTCGAGGCGCGCGATGCGCTGGTCGCCGGCATCATCGACGACTTCGCGCGCATCGCGCAGGGCGCGCCGCTGCCGCCGCTGGGCGAGGGCAGCGTCTGCGATTTCTGCGCCGCGCGCGGCCTGTGCCGCAAGGATTTCTGGGAGGTCACGCCATGAGCGGCGCTGCCTACGAACACAACGGCCGGCACGTCGCGCGCGAGGCCTTCTACACCGTCGCCTGCGATCCGCGGCGCTCGGTCGCGGTCGAGGCCTGCGCGGGCGCCGGCAAGACCTGGATGCTGGTGTCGCGCATCGTGCGCGCGCTGCTCGAAGAGGGCGATTCAGCCTGCGAGCCGCACGAGATCCTGGCCATCACCTTCACCAAGAAGGCCGCCGGCGAAATGCGCGAGCGGCTCGACCAATGGCTCGCGCTGTTCGCCGAACTCGATCCGGCCGCGTCGCAGCGCGAACTCGTGATGCGCGGCATGACGCCCGAGGCCGCGCAGGCGGCCGTGCCGCGCCTGCAGGGGCTCTACCGGCGCCTGCTCGAAGGCGGGCGCCCGGTGCAGTTCCGCACCTTCCACGCGTGGTTCGCGGGCCTGCTGCGCAACGCGCCGCTCGCCGTGCTGCGTGAACTGGGCCTGCCGGCGAACTACGAGCTGCTCGAAGACGATGCCGAGGCGCGCAACCACACGTGGCGTCCGTTCTTCGAGGCCGTGACCGGCGATGCGCGCGCGCTGGCCGACTACTACGCCGTCGTCGCCACCCACGGCCGCTCGCAGACGGCGAAGGCGCTGGGCGAGGCGCTGTCGAAGCGGGTCGAGTTCTCGCTGTCCGACCCCCAGGATGCGGTGACACCGTTCGACGTGCTGTACCCGGCCCTGCAGGGGCTGGAGGTGCCGACCGACGCGCTGCGCGGCGAGGCCGTGCGCCGCCGCTGGCTCGACCGTGCCGCCGTCCTCGGCCGCGAAGCCAACAAGACACCGCAGAAGGCGGCCGAAGCCATCATCGACGTGTTCGGCACCGGCGAGCCCGCGCCCGAGGCGCTGACCGACGCGCTCGCCGTGCTGCGCAAGACCTTCTTCGTCGCCAGCGAAGACCGGCTCACCAAGAACCTGCAGAAATTCCCCGCGGCGCAAGAGGCCGAGACCGAACTGCAGCTGCTGTGCGCGGCACAGGCGCAGCACGCGGCCTGGCTGTACCAGCAGCGCATGACGCGGCTCACGCGCCTGCTGATCACCGCCTTCGGCGAGGTCAAGCGCGCCCACGGTTGGGTCGACATGAACGACGTCGAGCAGGCCGCGCAGCTGCTCCTGGGCCAGTCGGCGTTGTCGGGCTGGGTGCAGGAGCGGCTCGACGCGCGCGTCGCGCACCTGCTGATCGACGAGTTCCAGGACACCAACCCGCTGCAGTGGCAGGCGCTCTACGGCTGGCTCAGCGCCTACACGGGCGCGGGTGGCAGTGCGCCGCGCGTGTTCATCGTGGGCGACCCCAAGCAGAGCATCTACCGCTTCCGCCGCGCCGAACCGCAGGTGTTCATCGCCGCCAAGAAGTTCGTGCGCGAAGGGCTCGGCGGCGAACTGCTCAACTGCGACCACACGCACCGCAACGCGCGCGCCGTGGTCGGCCTCGTCAACAGCGCGATGCTGGCCGCGCAGGCGGTCGGCGAGTTCGACGGCTACCGCGCCCACACCACCGAGCGCGGCGACGACGGCGAGCTGCTGAAGCTGCCCGCCATCGACCGCGACGCGCTCGACACCACGGCGGCCGCCGCGCCGGCCGACGACGGCATGCTGCACTGGCGCGACAGCCTTGTCACGCCGCGCGTGCTGCCCGAAGAACAGCTGCTGCAGAAGGAGTGCGAGCAGGCCGCGCGCTGGGTCGCGCAGCGCATCGCCGACGGCACGCCGCCGCGCCAGATCATGGTGCTGGCGCGCCGCCGCAGCCGGCTGTCGGCCATGCAGGACGCGCTGCGCCGCCGCCACATTCCCGTGCAGCAGCCCGAGAAGAACGACCTGAACGATGCGCCCGAAGTGCAGGACGTGGTCGCGCTGCTCGACGCGCTGGTGTCGCCCGCGCACGACCTGTCGCTGGCGCGTGCGCTCAAGTCGCCGCTGTTCGGCATCGACGACGACACGCTGGTGCAGCTGGCCCGCTGCCAGCGCGAGACGCCGGTGGCCAGCTGGTTCTCGCTGATCCAGAAGGGCGAGGGCCTACCGGCTGTGCTGACCGAGGCGGGCGTGCAGCTGCGCCGCTGGCAGCGCTGGCTGATGACGATGCCGCCGCACGACGCGCTGGACGCGATCTTTCACGACGGCGACGTGCTCGCGAAGTTCGGCGCCGCGGTGCCGGCGGCCTTGCGCCAGAGCGCGCTGGCCAACCTGCGCGGGCTGGTCGCTGCCTCGCTCGACATCGACGGTGCGCGCTTCGCGACGCCTTATGCCCTGGTGCGGGCCTTGCGCGCGGGCGGTGTGCGCGCGCCCACCGTGGCCGCGCCCGAGGCCGTGCAGCTGCTGACCGTGCACGGAGCCAAAGGCCTTGAAGCCGACACCGTGTTGATGCTCGATTGCGACGCGCCGCCGCCGCGCGCGCAGACCATGGGCGTACTGGTCGAGTGGAAGGGCAGCGACAGCGCGCCGACGCGCTTCGTGTTCCTGGCCAGCGAGAAGACCCCGCCGGCCTGCGCTGCTGCGCTGCTCGAGGAGGAGCAGCGCGCGCGCCACCGCGAAGAACTCAACGGGCTCTACGTGGCGACCACGCGGGCGCGCGAGCGGCTGGTGCTGTCGTCGGTGAAGCCGTCGCGCGCCAACGAGGGCAGCTGGTGGGCGCGGCTGGAGCCGTTGTGCGAGCCGACCGAGGCCGACGAGCCGCTGGTCGAGGCCTCCGCTGCCGGCGAGACCGGGGTGGGCACCTTCGCGATGAAGCGCCTGCCCGCAGCGCTCGTGGCTGCAACCGGTGCGCCGCCAGAAAAGAAAAAGACGCAAGACGCCACGGTCGACGCGCGCGCCGCCGCGTTCGGCCAGGCCATGCACCGGTTGCTCGAATGGGCGGTGCCCGGCGAAGCCTTGCCACCGGCCCATGTGCGGGCGGCTGCGCGCGAATTCATGCTCGATCCGCAGCAGGCGCGCGGCGCCGCGGCGCTGGCCCAGCGCATCCGCGTGGGCGCCGGGGCCTGGGTGTGGGACGATCGCAGCATCGACTGGCATGGCAACGAAGTCACGCTGGTCCACGAGGGCGATACCTTGCGCATCGACCGGCTGGTGCGCGAGCGCGCCACCGGCGCATGGTGGATCCTCGACTACAAATCGGCCGCACGCCCCGAACGGGACGCGGCCCTGATCGCACAGATGCAGCGCTATCGCGCTGCCGTGCAACATGCCTACCCCGGTGCCACGGTGCGCGCCGCGTTCCTGACCGGGCAGGGCGAACTGGTGAATCTCGAATGACTGTTTCTTCTACCGTCGCCGTCATCGGCGGCGGACCTGCCGGCCTGATGGCGGCCGAAGTGCTGAGCGCGTCCGGCGCGCAGGTGCACGTGTACGACGCGATGCCCTCGGTGGGCCGCAAGTTCCTGCTGGCCGGCCGCGGCGGCCTCAACCTCACGCACTCCGAGCCCTTCGACGTGTTCGTGACCCGCTTCGGCGAGCGCCGCGCGCAGCTCGAGCCGCTGCTCGCCAAATTCGGTCCGCAACAGGCGCGCGAGTGGGCGGCGGGGCTGGGCATCGAGACCTTCGTCGGCACCTCGGGTCGCGTGTTCCCGACCGACATGAAGGCCGCGCCCTTGCTGCGCGCCTGGCTGCATCGCCTGCGCGCCGCGGGCGTGCAATTCCACATGCGTCATCGCTGGGTGGGTGACGGGGCCTTCGATGCGAATGCGCTGCGCTTCGCGACGCCGGCGGGCGAGGTCACCGCCAAGGCCGATGCCGTGGTGCTGGCCCTGGGCGGCGCGAGCTGGGCGCGCCTGGGCTCCGACGGGGCGTGGGCTCCGTGGCTGCTAGCGCAGGGCGTGGCGGTGGCGCCGCTGCTGCCCGCCAATTGCGGCTTCGACGGCGCAGGCTGGAGCGAGCATTTTTCAAGCCGCTTCGCGGGGCAACCCTTCAAGTCGGTCGCGATCGCTTTCACCGACAGCCAGGGACGGCACTTTGCGCGCAAGGGCGAGTTCGTCGCCACGGCCACCGGCATCGAAGGCAGCCTGGTCTACGCGGCGTCGGCGCTGCTGCGCGACGAGATTGCAGCGAATGGCAGTGCGACGCTGCTGCTCGACCTGCTGCCCGACCGCAGCGCCGAACAGGTGCTCGCCGCAGTGAAGCATCCGCGCGGCGCGCGTTCGTTGAGCAGCCATCTCAAGAGCCGTCTCGGCATCGAGGGCATCAAGGCGGGCGTGCTGCACGAAGCGCTGAGCAAGGAAGCGATGCAGGACCCGGCGCAACTGGCGGCCACCATCAAGGCGGTGCCGCTGAAGCTGGTCGCGACGCGGCCGGTCGACGAGGCGATCAGCACGGCGGGCGGCGTGCGCTTCGATGCGCTCGATCCGGCCCTGATGGCGACGGCGCTGCCCGGCGTGTTCGCGGCAGGGGAGATGCTCGACTGGGAAGCGCCGACCGGCGGCTACCTGCTCACGGCGGCGATGGCCAGCGGCGCGGCTGCGGCGCGCGGCGCAATCCAGCGGCTGGGGCTTTGATCGAAGGCGCGCTCAGCGCGAGCGCGCGCACGGCCAGAAGAACACCTGCTCGGGGTCGTCCGCATCGAGGTTCTCGATGTGGCCGCTCTCTCTGAACCCGGCTTCTTTCAGCAGCGCGTGCATCGCTGCGTTGGAGCGGTTCGTGGAGGTGAAGAGCTTGGGGCGTTCGCAGATCGACTGGAAGTGATCGACGAGCTTCTGGCCGAGGCGCTTGCGGCGAAATGGTTCGCCAACCATGAGCATCTCGATGAAGCCGCAGTCGAAGAAGTGGTGGTGCAGCACGCCATAGGCGGCGATCTCGCCATCCACCTCGATCACATGGCAGAAGCGATCTTCGATCCAGCCTTTGATCTGCACCGCGCGGCGCGCATCGTGCGCGGCCACGGTGTCGAGGCGCACCAGCGCTTCAAGATCGCTGATGCGGGCGGGCCGGATGTCCAAGTTCATGGAGGGCTGCGCGAAGTTCTGGGAATTTGAGGTGCCCCGGGGCCGGTAACCCCTGGACACGGCGCGTAAGTTCTCTGGAAAGGAACTCACGGCTTCTGGATGTTAGGTTGACGAGCCTTACCCCTGGCACTGACTACGCAGTTAGGGCTGCTTGGTTCCCCACCTGACCCGGTTGGCCACTTCACCATGCAGGGAGGCCCGTCAACCTGCATTCTAACCGCGCGGATTTGCCCCCTTGGCCGGGGCGTGAATCATTTCGACGGCCGATGGGAAACAAGCGTGAAGTGACCCCCGCCGCGCCTTTTAGAATGCCCGCAATGTCTTATCTCGTGCTCGCTCGCAAGTTCCGTCCGAAAACCTTCGGTGAGATGGTCGGTCAGGGGCATGTGGTCCAGGCGCTGGAAAACGCGCTGACGACGCAGCGCCTGCACCACGCCTATCTGTTCACCGGGACGCGGGGCGTGGGCAAGACCACGGTGTCGCGCATCCTGGCCAAGTCGCTCAACTGCCAGGGCCCGGACGGGCAGGGCGGCATCACGGCCACGCCCTGTGGCGTGTGCCAGGCCTGCCAGGACATCGATTCGGGCCGCTTCGTCGACTACACCGAGCTCGACGCGGCCTCCAACCGCGGCGTCGACGAAGTGCAGTCGCTGCTCGAACAGGCGGTCTACAAGCCGGTGCAGGGGCGCTTCAAGGTCTTCATGATCGACGAAGTGCACATGCTCACGAACACCGCGTTCAACGCGATGCTCAAGACGCTCGAGGAGCCGCCCGAGTACCTCAAGTTCGTGCTGGCCACGACCGACCCGCAGAAGGTGCCGGTCACGGTGCTGTCGCGCTGCCTGCAGTTCAACCTGCGGCCGATGGCGCCCGAGACGGTGCTCGAGCACCTCACCAGCGTGCTCCAGACCGAGCAGGTGCCGGCCGAGCCGCAGGCCCTGCGCCTGCTGGCGCGCGCCGCGCGCGGCTCGATGCGCGACGCGCTCTCGCTCACCGACCAGGCCATCGCTTTCGGCAACGGCGAGCTGCTCGAGACCGGCGTGCGCCAGATGCTCGGCAGCGTCGATCGCGGCCATGTCTTCCGCCTCATCGAGGCGCTCGCACAAGGCGACGGCAAGACCGTGGTCGACACCTCCGAGGCGCTGCGCCGCGACGGCATGTCCGCCGCGTCCACGCTCGAAGAAATGACGGCGGTGCTGCAGGCCATGGCCGTGCTGCAGGCCGTGCCCTCGCGCGCCGAATCGGCCGATGCGGCCACCGACCCCGACGCGGCCGACACGGCGCGCCTGGCGTCGCTGATGCCCGCCGACGAGACGCAGCTGCTGTACAGCCTGTGCCTGCATGGGCGCGGCGAGCTGGGCCTGGCGCCCGACGAGTACGCGGCGCTGACCATGGTGCTGTTGCGGCTGTTGGCCTTCAAGCCCTCCCATGCGGCCGCCTCGACGGCCTCCACGGAAAAAAAAACTCTGAATGACGCCGGCGACGCCGCGCCGCGGGCTCCCGCGCGCGAAGTCGCCTCGGTTTCCCGGCCTTCGGTGCCCGATCCGGCATCGGCTGCCGCGCCTTCGCAACCGCCCGCGCAACCCGCGCCGGCCGGCCAGCGGCTCGCGGTGGTCGATGCCCCGCAGCGCCAGCCCATGCCCCGGCCTGCCCCGCAGGAGGCGTCCGACGCCGCCGCAGCCCATGTCGTCGGCGTGCCGATCCGCGTGCAACCGCCGCCCGGCCAGCGCGACGTGCCGCGCGAAGAGGAACAGCGCAGCACCTACACCCCGATTCCGCCGAGCGAAGAGGGCGACTTCTGGCATGCCACGGTCATGCAGCTTGTCGCGGCCGAAAGCGTGGCAGCGCTGGCGCGCGAGCTTGCGCTGCAGTCGCAGCTGGTGGCGCGCGACACCGACCAGTGGATGCTGCGCATCGAGCGCGAAACCCTCAACCAGCCGTCCAGCCGCGAGAAGCTCACGGCGGCGCTGCAGGGCCTCGGCCACAATGTGAGGCTGGCCATCGAGATCGGCGGCGTGGTCGACAGCCCGGCGCGCCGCAACAAGCAGGCGGCCGACGAGCGCCAGCGGGTGGCCGAGGAAGCCATCCGCAGCGACCCCGAGGTGCAGATGCTGATGCGCGACTTCGATGCGAAGATTGTTCCCGGATCGCTGAAGCCCCTCTGAAGCCGGCGCCGCAGTCGCCGCATTTTTCGACCGTATTCTTTCCATCACCAACCCATCACAGACAGGACCAACGATGTTCAACAAAGGACAACTGGCCGGCCTCATGAAGCAGGCGCAGGCAATGCAGGACAACCTCAAGAAGGCCCAGGAAGAACTTGGCGCACATCGAGGTCGAAGGCGAGTCGGGCGCCGGTCTCGTCAAGGTCGTCATGACCTGCAAGCACGACGTCAAGCGCATCACCATCGACCCCAGCCTGCTGGCCGACGACAAGGACATGCTCGAAGACCTCGTGGCTGCTGCCTTCAACGCCGCCGTGCGCAAGGCCGAGGAAACCAGCGAGCAGAAGATGGGCAAGCTGACGGCCGGCATGCCCGGCCTGCCGCCCGGCATGAAGCTCCCGTTCTAAGCGAGGCATGGCAGACGCCAGTTCGCTCGATGCGCTGGTCGATGCGCTGCGCCGGTTGCCCGGTGTCGGCGTCAAGTCGGCCTCGCGCATGGCCTTCCACCTGCTGCAGCACGACCGCGAGGGCGCGCAGTTGCTCGCGCGCGCGTTGCAGCAGGCGGCAGGCCAGGTGCGGCACTGCGAGCTGTGCAACACCTTCACCGAAGCGCCGATCTGCCATGTCTGCATGGACTCGCGGCGCGACGGCACCAAGCTGTGCGTGGTCGAGACGCCGGCCGACCAGGCCGCGCTCGAACGCACGGGCGCCTTTCGCGGCTACTACTTCGTGCTCATGGGCAAGCTCAGTCCGCTCGACGGCATCGGGCCGAAGGACATCGGCCTGCAGAAGCTGTTCGACCGCGCACGCGACGGCACCGTGAGCGAGGTCATCCTCGCAACCAACTTCACCGCCGAAGGCGAGGCCACGGCGCATGTGATCGGCGAGGCGCTCAAGCAGCACGGGCTCACCGTGACGCGTCTGGCGCGCGGCGTGCCGGCCGGCAGCGAGCTCGAGTACGTCGACCTCGGCACCATCGCGCACGCGCTGGTCGATCGCCGCTGACGCGCGGCCTCACGCAGGCCGCGTTCGTTCTTTCTCTTCGTTGTCGTCACCATGACCTTCTCATTGCTCACCGTCGCCTACTGGTGCGTGTTCATCGCCTGCGGGCTGCCGTACCTCGCGGCATGGATCGCGAAGGCGGGCAGCTTCGGCGTGCGCGACAACATGCATCCGCGCGACTGGGCCGCCAAGCAAAGCGGCTGGCGCGCGCGCGCCAACAGCGCGCAGGCCAACAGCTTCGAAGGCCTGCCGTTCTTCATCGGCGCGGTGCTCATCGCGCACCAGCTCGGCGTGGCACAGGCGCGGCTCGACATGCTCGCGGTGGCCTACGTGGTGCTGCGGGTGATCTATCTCGCGCTCTACATCCGCGGCGCGCCGAGCGCGCGCAGCGCGGTCTGGGCACTCGCGTTCCTGGTCAATATCGCGATACTTTTTCTGGCGCGATAGCGCCTTGGCGAAGGCTTCTCCAGGAGGCCTTCGTGCTTACGTGAAAACCCGCACGGGATGACCCCGATGCAGGCCCACAGGGCGCACGCCTAAGCTCGATTCAGTTCACCAGAATCACAGAGCCCGCAGGACCGCGCCATGCTTCATCGCAGAACCCTCATTTCCGCCTCCGCAGTCGCTGCCGCAGCGATTGCATTGCCGCGGGTCTTTGCGCAGCAGGCCAAGCTGGAGAAAACCAAGGTCTCGATCGCGGTGGGCGGCAAGGCGGCGTTCTACTACCTGCCGCTCACCATCTCCGAGCAGCTGGGCTACTTCAAGGCCGAAGGGCTCGAAGTGGAAATCTCCGACTTCGCCGGCGGCGCGCGCGCACTGCAAGCGGTGGTGGGGGGCTCGGCCGATGTCTGCTCGGGCGCCTACGAACACACGATCAACCTGCAGGCCAAGAACCAGTTCTTCCAGGCCTTCGTGCTGCAGGGCCGCGCACCGCAGATCGCGGTGGGCGTGTCGACGAAGAACATGGCGGGCTACACCGGCATCCAGGACCTCAAGGGCAAGAAGATCGGCGTCTCGGCGCCGGGCTCCTCGACCAACATGGTGGCCAACCTCGTGCTCTCGCGCGGCGGCCTCAAGGCCAGCGACGTGAGCTTCATCGGCGTGGGCGTGGCGGCGGGCGCGCTCACCGCGCTGCGCTCGGGCCAGATCGACGCCATCAGCAACACCGACCCGGTGATGACCATGCTGGAGCAAAAGGGCGACGTGAAGATCATCAGCGACACGCGCACGCTTAAGGGCACCGAGCAGGTGTTCGGTGGGCCGATGCCCGCGGCTTGCCTCTACGCGCCGATCGACTTCATCCAGAAGCACCCCAACACCTGCCAGGCGTTGGCCAACGCGATCGTGCGCGGCCTCAAGTGGCTGCAAACGGCGGGGCCGGGCGACATCATCAAGACCGTGCCCGAGACGTATCTGCTCGGTGACCGCGCGCTGTACCTCGCGTCCTTCGACAAGGTGCGCGAGTCCATCGCCACCGACGGCCTCGTGCCGGCCGAAGGACCGAAGACGGCGCTCAATGCCATCGCGAGCTTCGACACCTCGGTCAAGGCCGACAAGATCGACCTCGCCAGGACCTACACCAACGATTTTGCAAAGCGTGCGAAAGACAGGTTCAAAGCCTGATTGCGAACGTTCAGCAACCCGGCTTCGGCCGGGTTTTTTCTTCCGGAGCGCCATGTCCGACTACGCACTCGAACTCCTTTCCATCCGCTGCACCTTTCTTTCGAAGGACGACCCGGGCCAGCGCTACACGGCGGTGGACGACACCACGCTGCGCATCGGCGCGGGCGAGTTCGTCTCGGTGGTCGGGCCCACGGGCTGCGGCAAGTCGACGCTGCTGAACGTGGGCGCGGGCTTGCTCGAGCCGTCGTCGGGCGGGGTGAAGGTGTTCGGCCAGCCGCTCACGGGCGTGAACAGGCGCGCGGGCTACATGTTCCAGACCGAGGCGCTGATGCCGTGGCGAAGCGCCATCGACAACGTGAAGGTGGGACTGCAGTACCGCGGCGTGCCCGACGCCGAGGCGCACGCGCAGGCCGAGGCGTGGCTGTCGCGCGTGGGCCTCACGGGCTTCGGCGACCGCTACCCGCACCAGCTCTCGGGCGGCATGCGCAAGCGCGTGGCGCTGGCGCAGACGCTGGTGCTCGACCCCGACATCATCCTCATGGACGAGCCCTTCAGCGCACTCGACGTGCAGACGCGGCAGCTGATGGAAAACGAAGTGCTCGAACTCTGGAGCGCAAAGAAGAAGGCCGTGCTCTTCATCACGCACGACCTTGACGAGGCGATTGCGATGAGCGACCGCGTGGTGGTGCTGTCGGCCGGCCCGGCGACGCGGCCGATCGGCGAGTTCGTGATCGACCTGCCGCGTCCGCGCGACGTGGCCGAGGTGCGCACGCAGCCGCGCTTCGTGGAGTTGCACCGCCAGATCTGGGAGGTGCTGCGCGACGAGGTGCTCAAGGGCTACGCGCAGCAACTGAGGAAGGCCGCATGATGCCGCGCCTCGATGCACGCCATGCGCGCTTCTGGCAGCTCGCGCTGCTCGCCGTGATTCTTGTGCTGTGGCACGTTGCTTCGCGCAACGACCAGATCGCGTTCTTCCTCGGCCAGCCGATCGTGGTGGCGGGGCGCATCTGGAGCTGGTTCCTGCCCTTCGAGGTGCCGCCGAACCTGCTGTTTCCCGAAGGCCTGAAGGGCAACGCCGACATCTACCGCCACCTGGGCACGACGCTGCTCGAAACGGTGCTGGCCTTCGGCATCGGCACGGCGCTGGGGCTGGGTTGCGGCCTGTGGCTGGCGCTGGCGCCCACGGCGAGCCTGATCCTCGATCCGTACATCAAGGCCGCCAACTCGATGCCGCGCGTGATCCTCGCGCCGATCTTCGCGCTGTGGTTCGGCCTGGGCATCTGGAGCAAGGTGGCGCTGGCCGTCACGCTGGTGTTCTTCATCGTGTTCTTCAACGTCTACCAGGGCGTGCGCGAAGTGAGCCCGGTGGTGCTGGCCAACGCGAAGATGCTGGGCGCCAACCAGCGGCAGCTGCTGCGCACCGTGTACCTGCCCAGTGCCACCAGCTGGGTGTTCTCGAGCCTGCACACCTCGGTAGGGCTGGCGTTCGTCGGCGCGGTGGTGGGCGAGTACCTGGGTTCGGCGCGGGGCGTGGGCTACCTGATACTTCAGGCCGAGGGGACGTTCGACGTCAATACCGTCTTTGCCGGCATCGTCGTGCTGACGGCCTTCGCGCTGCTGCTCGACGGGCTTGTCGGCCTGATCGAGAAACGCCTCATGAAGTGGCAGCCACGCAGCGGAGAAACCGAAAAACTCTAGCCATACGGAAAGAAGGGGAGAGGCCATGCCGAGCAAGAAGAATGAACAGCCGACGACGCTGCGATCGCGCAGCGAGGCCGCCAGGGTCTCGAACGAAGAGCTGTTCTTCGACCTGGTCTATGCGTTCTCGGTCACGCAGCTGTCGCACTATCTGCTGGACCACCTGAGCCTGCTGGGCGCGCTGCAGACGCTGGTGATGTGGTTCGCCGTCTGGCTCGGATGGCAATACACGGCCTGGGCCACCAACTGGTTCAACCCCGGGGCGCTGCGCATCCGGGGCATGCTGTTCGGGGTGATGCTGCTGGCCATGGTGATGGCGTCGGCGCTGCCGGGCGCGTTTGCCGAGCGCGGGCTGGTGTTTGCTTTGTGCTTCGCGGCGATCCAGGTGGGGCGCACCTTCTGCATGCTGATCGCGGTCGGCCCCCGGAGCACACTGGCGCCGAACTTCCGGCGCCTGCTGGCGTGGAATTGCGTGGCGGCCGTGTTCTGGGTTGCGGGCGGCCTTTCCGAAGGGCCCATGCGGCTCGGACTCTGGTCCGTCGGCGTGCTGTGCGAATACGTCGCGCCGATGATCGGCCTGGTCTTTCCGGGGCTCGGCCGCTCGTCGACCGCGGAGTGGACCATCGACGGTGGCCATCTGGCAGAGCGCTGCCAGCTCTTCGTGATCGTGGCGCTGGGCGAATCCATCCTGGCCAGCGGTATCGCGTTCGGCCATCACGCCGAATGGCACCTGGCCGACGTGTACGCGCTGCTCGTGGGATTCGCGGGCAGCCTGGCCATGTGGTGGATGTACTTCGACACCAGCGCCAAGGAGGCCACGCATGCGATCGAGCATTCGACCGACCCGGGCCGCATGGGCGCCAACTTCCACTATACGCACGTGATCCTGGTGGCCGGCATCATCGTCTCGGCCGTGGCCGACGAACTGGTGATCGGGAAGGGCTCGCACCACGCCGAACTCACGTACCTCGGGCCGCTGCTGGGCGGCCCGGCCATCTACCTCTTCGGCAATGCGCTGTTCAAGCGGGTGGTGCGTGGCTTCCTGCCGCAGTCGCACCTCTACGGGCTGATCCTGCTCGCGGTGCTGGCAGCCTTTGCGTCGCACCTGTCGGTGCTGGTGGTGGGCACGCTCACCACGGTGGTGATGATTGCCGTGGCCGCGCTGGAAGCCGTGGTGCGGCGCCGGGCGTGGGCCGCCCTGGCGCGTTGAAGAACAGGAAGCTCAGCGCTTCTTCTTCGACGGCGTACCGCCACGCTTCTCGCGCACGACCTGCGGGCCGGCCGGCACCTTGACGATGTTCTTGCCCCGGACCACGGGGGCCTTGGCGGGCGCGCCGCCGCGCTTCGACGTGGCGGCGACTGCACCATGGCCGCGTGCCGGCGCAGCGCCGGAGCCGACATGGGCCACAGGCGCCGCGCGAACCGGCAGGTACACCACCACGCTGTAGCCACGCTTGAACGCGTGGTTGGGCTTGACGTCGTTCCATTCGGCCACGCTGGTGGGCTTCAGGTTGTAGCGGCGTGCGATGCTGGCAACGCTGTCGTTGCGTCCGGCCTTGACCGTGGTGCGGCGATTGACGATTTCGGGCTGGAAGCTCAGGTGGCCGCCATCGGCCACCACCGCGGCGACGTCTTCCTTGACGCGGGCACCGCGCGGCACGATGAGCGTCGAGCCGGCCTTGATGAGCATGCGCGGCGGCACGTTGTTGAGTGCGCGCAGGTCGGCTTCGCTCATGCCCGCGCGCTGGGCGGCATCGGCCACCGTCATGGTGTTGGGCACGACCCAGGCCGTCCAGCTGGCGTACTGGCCCTGTGAGTAGGCGTCGAAGTTGCGCTGGAACACGGCCGCGTTGTCCCAGGGCAGCAGGATCTGCGGCGTGCCCGCGGCAATCAGCACCGGCTTGTGCGCGGCGGGGTTGAGGGCGCGGAAGTCCTCGATGCGCACGTCGGCCAGCTTGGCCGCCAGTTCCACGTCGAGGTCGCGCGTGAGCGTGACGGTCTGGAAGTAGGGGTGGTTGGCGATCAGCGGCAGATCGGCATTGAAGGCCTGCGGATTGGCAACGATGTTCTTCACCGCCTGCAGCTTGGGCACGTAGAGCCGCGTTTCGGCCGGCATCGAGAGGTCGCTGTAGGTGGTGGGCAGGCCCA
>Ga0207709_10001334_pt1 | contig 17427 bp, 7 predicted proteins | sample KBSM34metaG_FD_184397 | JGI IMG/M metagenome (GOLD analysis project Ga0207709, IMG submission 184397) | Miscanthus rhizosphere microbial communities from Kellogg Biological Station, Michigan, USA - KBS M3-4 metaG (SPAdes) (version 2) | ecosystem: Host-associated > Plants > Roots > Rhizosphere >...
TTGCCGGCCTGCAGGTGTCCACGCCGGACGGCTGGGAAGGCCTGCCGCAGAATCTGCCGTGGGATACCGCACGCCAGGTGCTCGGCGAACTGACCGGTCGCGTGATCAACGTGAAGTCGCCGGCTGCCATCACCGCCTATCTGTCCGCCCCGGCGCAGATGGCATCGGCCGCGGACGTCGTGGATCTGGCGGTGAAACTGGACAACGTGGTCGTGCCGGCAACGGCCGCCGCCAAGATCACCGTTGCCAACGCAGCCCAGGCCGCATCCGGCAAGTCTCTGGCCTTCGCCATCGCGCCTACCGAACCGGGCGGCGGTTACAAGCAGGGTACTTACGGCGGTCAGTTCCACATGATCTTCGAAAGCGACATCTGACGCCTGCCGAGCTATGTGCCTTCCTGCCCCACCGCGCGTGCGGCAGGAGGGCCAATGTCATCTATGCGCCTTTCACACCTACCTCCGCGACCGGTTCCGATGCGACTGGCTGTTGCCATTGCCGCCATGCTTGCTACTGCCTCGGCGCAGGCGACCGCAGGCGCGCCAGACGCACAGGTCAGCCTGCTGGAGCAGCGCGACCGCATGCCTGCGGAGTTCCGCGAGCATCTGTTCGGCAATCCGCTGACCGTACGCGTGGAACTGGACGGGCAGTACCTGGGCGACGCCGAAGTACTGCTGCATGAAGACAACCGCGTACAGCTGATCGGCTTCGTCGAAAGCAACGACAGCCCGTGGCCGCAGAGCGAGCGCACGCGCTGGGCCGAGCAGCTGGCCGAACCGCTGCCGCTTGGCATATGCGCGCCGCAGTGCCGTGGCCTGGCCGCGCTGCACTACAGTCTGGCCAATTCGCTGCTGAGCCTGTTGACGCCAGCAACTGCCAGTGCGGAACAACGCAACATTGCCCTGCCGGCGTCCGGCAGCCACGGCTTGATCGTACGTAACAGCCTGGCCGTGCATGGCGGCCAGGACCAGCCGGCCAGCGCACGCTACAGCGCTGAACTGAGTGGCAGCATCGGTCTGTGGAGCACGGTTGGCAGCTACCAGTACTACGCCCAACCCGGCAGCACGGAGCACTATCTCAGTGCGTTGTATGCACAACGCGAGCTCGGCGATCATTTCGTCCGCGCGGGCTATTTCCTGCCCACGTTCGAGGGCATCATCCGCCAGCCACGCGCGCCGGGTACGCAGAATGACACCGCGCTGGGGGTGATGTTCGGTTCGTCGGATGTGCTGCTGGCCGACACGCGCAGCGCCAGCGTCTATCCGGTGTACGTCACCGCCAACCGCGACGGTGTGGTGGAGATTCTGCGCGACAGCAACCTGCTGGCCACACAGGCCGTGAAACCGGGCGTGCAGGAGATCGACACGCGTCGCCTGCCAGGCGGCATCTACGACGTGGTACTGCGGGTCATCGAAGACGGCCAGGAGGCCTCGCGCGAAACCGCCTCGATCCACAAACCCAGCCGTTGGCGCGATCCCACCCGGCGCTGGCGCTACAGCGCGTTCGCCGGCCAGCAGCGCAGCCTGCTCGACAGCGATCGTTCAATGCAGGAAGGCGAGATCGCCGCCGGTGCCGTGGTCAACTACCTGTTGCACCCGCGCGCAGTGGCCGGTGCCACCGTGCAGCAGATCGGCACGCGCCGCGCCACCGGCCTGTCGATGGACTGGCAGGCCAGTGATCGCTTCAGCGCCTACACCAATTTCTACACCTCCAGCGATGCCGGGCGCGGCGTGGATCTGCAGGGACTGTATCGCTACCGTGCCGGTTCGGTGGTCGCCAACCACGCGCGCAGCTGGGCAGAGCAGCGTCATCGGCTGCCTGCCAGCGAGGGTGCGCCGCCACGTTGGGAAACCCGGGGAGGCTGGCAGGACACCACGGCCGTATCGATCACCCATCGCTTCAGTCACCGCGACAATGCGAGCCTGCGCGTGGCCCGCAGTTCCGGCTTCACCCGTGGCACCGGCATCGACGTTTCCTACGGTCGCCGCGAAACCCTGTTCGGCAGGCATGACGTCAACTGGCGTGTCTCGGCCTACGACCGTCCGGGCAGCCGCTTCACCCACTACCGCCGCCAGCGCGGCATCGATCTCACCGTCAGCGTGTCACTCGGCAGCGAACGCCGCAGCTACAGCGGCAGCCTGGGCAGCCGGACCGGCGAAGCCGGCCAGCGCGACGGCTACGTCACCGCGGTCGCCACCCAGCGTGTGGATGGGAAGATTCTGCGCAGCGTTAATGGCATGGTCACAGCTGAACGCAGCGGCATTGGCGCGGGCGCCGGCGCCTATCTGCAGAGCCCGCTGCTGGAAGGCGATGTGCAGCTGTATCGCGGTGCCGGTTCCGGCCACGTTGGCGGCAGCGCTAACCTGGACAGCACCGTGGTGATCGGGGGAGGACATGCTGCCGTGCTGGGCCAGGGACGCAGCGGCAGCATGGACACCGGCATCATCGTCGACGTGCGCAGTGACTTCCCCGATATCACGTTGCGTGCCGACGACAGTCGTGGCGGTGGCGTGCAACTGCGCCCGGGACGCAACTTCGTTCCGGTCACCGCCTATCGTGCGGGACAGGTGCAGTTCGACTTCCACGGCCGGCACGCACCTGCGGCGGCGCTGCAGCCGGCGACCATCAGCTACCACCTCAACAAGGGCGGCGTGGTGCACACCACGGTGGATGTACTGCGCACCTTCACCGTGATGGGTCAGGTACTGGATGCCGATGGCAACGGCATGCGCGGTGTGCAGGTGATCAACCACGCCGGCCGCAGCGTCAGCCAGGAAGAAGGCTTCTTCACCCTTGAACTCAGCGCACGCGCGCCGGTGGTGGAGCTGCGCTACCCGAACCGGATCAGCTGTGTGCTGACCATGGAGGAGGGCCGCCACCCGCGCGAAGGCGATGTACTGATGGTGGGCGGCATCGGTTGCCCGCCGTCGGTGGTCGCGCACTAGCCCATTGTTCCGACGAACCAGGCAGGTCTAAAGCATGACTATTGGCATCCGGCTGTTCCCGTTGCTGGCCGTAATGGCGGCGTTGCCTGCCACCGCACAGGTGGTGGACGTCAACGTCACCGGCGAATTCAGGCCCAACGCCCTGGATCCGGGCGATACCGCATTCCGCAACACGACACCCCGGGGCAGCTTCTGCAACTGGAGGCCGGCCGAATGCGATAGAAACGGAGCCTATATCTTCGATCTCGGCAACCGCGAGTACTGGCGCAAGGAAGGGCCGAGCGACGACACATCAAGGCGTGATACCACCTACATCCGCTTCCCGCCGCCGCGTACGATCACCCTGCAGGAGGTGTCGAGCGGACGCACCTTCGAGGCGACCATCAGCTTTGCGGCGCTGTCCATGCGCATCAACTTCGGTGGTGGCGCCGATCCCTGGTACTACGGCGTCAGTGGAGGTTGCACGGCCATCCGCGGCGCCGGTGGGCGTGGATGGTCGCTGGGCGGTTGGGCGGTGCGGACGCCAGCCAGCCCCACCGAGTGCTACAGCACCAACACGCGGTATGCCCGCAGCTACTCCTACAGGAACGTGGGGCTCGGCATCCACGTTACCCTGCCCAATGCAATGACGCTGCAGGATGGCCGTTACATGGCCCAGGAAACCTGGACCACCGGCGGCGCCGGGGCCGACATCGATCTGGGCGACAATATCACCGGTGTCGAGGCCGTGCGCATGAACTTCGTGTTCGATGTGATCCACGATTTCCAGGTGCGCTTCGCCACCGAGGCGCCTCGCGTACAGTTGGCGCCCGAAGGGGGCTGGTCGTCCTGGATCGATCATGGCACTGCGCCGGCGAGGCTGCGCCAGGAGCTGCCGTTTCATCTGACCACGTCGATGGACTTCAGCATGAAGCTGCGCTGCCAGCACCACGTCGGCGACCAGTGCGGCATTCATGATCCGCAGGCGGACAAGCAGGTGCCGGTGGACGTAGACGTCACCCTTCCGGGTATGAACAACCTGCGCGATGGTCGTCCGGCGCAGAACACCGTACTGCTGGCCGATGACGGTCAGGCACCGCGCTTCACGCCCGATGGCTACCTGATGCAGCGCCGTTCGACCCTGCGCTTCACCGCCGGGCGTGAAGCGGTGCTGGAGATGGTGAAGACACCGGGCTCGCGCTGGGAAGGAGACATGACCGTGTTGTTCGACGCCAATCCCTGAGCCTGGGGCAGGGCTTGGCGTGGCCGAGGTGCCGCGGAAGCTGGCTACGCCACCCGCAACTGCACATCCACATACTCGGCCAGCCCACGGCAGGCCAGCAGCAGCCCTTCGCGCACGTCATCGCCCACCTGCTGGTCGGCATCGCCGTCCACGCGTACACGCTCGATGGCGTGCAGCAGTTCCAGCAGCAAGGTCAGCCCGGCATTGGCGCGGTCGATGCGTGCCATCGCGAAACCAAAGCACTGTTTGCGTCCTTTGTCCGGCCACGGCTGGCCATCGGCGGCGTCCACGTGGCGGATGCGCTGCAGGCAGCCGAGCAGGGTGATGCCTTCGTTGGCGTGGGTGCCCATCGTGCTGCCCAACGTGGTTTCCAGTGCTTTGGCCAGATCATCCGGCAGGCGTTCGACGGCGTCGCCCAATGTGGCGAACAGATAGGGATAGAGCGAAGAAGTCATGGCGGCGTCCTTGAGTGTGAAGCAAGGGGCCGCCCTCGCGTTGGGCGAGGGCGGCGGACGGTGCGTGGTTGCAATACCGGTGGCAAAAGCGCGAAACGCCGGCGGGCACGAGGCCCCCACGCACCGCCCGCCATAGGGCACGGGCGGATTGCCTGCCGACGCCGCCCAACAAGGAAAGAGCGACGCCGACAGGCAAGCGTAAACAACGCCTTTGCCAAACGGGATTGCAAGCCCGTGCCACCCGTTGTCGGTGGCGCGCCATGATGTGCACGCAAGTGCTGCTGTACCAATCAGAAAAGTTTCAATTTCGAAAACGTTGCAGATGCATATCGAACGCGCTGCGCGAAGCCGAGCACGCCTGCGCGTGCCAGTTGCGACATTTGTTGTAGCGCCGAGCGCATGCTCGGCGCTACAGAAAGCAGAACGGCGCCGGATCTCTCCGGCGCCGTTCGTGATTACATCACCACGTGTAGGCGACGCTCAGGTTCGCCGTCGCTTCGCGGTATCCACTGTCACCGCGCATCACCCCGAACCCGCCCCAGGCACTGAAGCCGGAACGGAATTCCACGCGCGCACCCGCGCTCAGTTCATAGCGGTTTCGCGGGATGCCGGCCTTCAGCACCTCATCGTCGAAGGCGATGCCATTGCCGGCGCCATCGCGGTACCAGTTGGCCGCCAGATACGGGCTGACCGAGGCACCCGCCGCCGAGTGGCCTTCACCCTGCAGGCGCAGACCAGCACGACCGGACAGGCCGCTGTCGCCCGCTGCACGCACCACGGTGCCGTTGGTTTCAGTATGCACATCGGTCTTCGCATCGGTGTAGACCAGCTGCAGTTCCGGCTGCAGGCTCAGCGCGGTAGTGCCGATCTGGCCGGTGTTGAAGCGATAGCCCGCTTCCAGCGAGCTCTGCCAGATGTCCGAGTCGTAGCGCTCCTCGGCCAGGCCTTCGCCCTGCACGCGGTTGCGGAACTGGCCACGCTGCACGCTGGCATCCACGTACATGGCGTCGTTGGCCCAGTTGCCGTACACGCCCAACGCGCCACCTTCCACCTTGCCGCGTGCGCTGAAGCCAGTCACGTCCGAACGCGAGGTGGCGCTGCTGCGTGCAGCGGTACCCATTACGCCGATGCGGCCACGGCCGTCATCGAACACGCCGATGTCCGCACCCAGTTGCAGGCGCGAGCGGTCCACGCGCAGGTCGAGCTGGTCATCCACCGCACCCAGCTTGCTCTGCGTGGCATCCACCCGGGCCCAGCCGCGGATGCCATCCGCCGCAGCGGCGCCGCCCTGGCGGTCGCGCCAGGTGTGGCGCAGCATCTGGTCCAGCGCGAACTGGTTGGCCAGGTAGGCACCGGTTTCCGGGCGCAGGATCGGCAACGGCGGCTCGATCGGGTCCACCGGGTCCACCGGCGTGCACTCGGGCAGGGTCGGGTCGGCCAGGCACGGGTCCGGCGCGCCGCCCAGTTCCGAACGCAGGTACCAGTTGCCGTTGGCGTCCTTCACCAGGAAGTACTCATACTGCCCGCCCACGGCGCGGCCGACCAGATCGAACTGCGCATTGGATGCACCGCCGATGTCGATCAGCTCGATGCCGCGATCAGTCTTCGCACCGGCACCGCCGGCGTTGAGCACGCGCACATTGGCCTGGCCGTTGGCATCGCCGGCGATCACCAGCTTGTCGGTCAGCGAGCTGTCGTCACCCAGCTGGGTGTTGAACAGCAGGGTGCCGCCCGCGCCATCGAAGCTGTCGACGGCAAGGGTGTTGAACGTGCTGGCATTGCCCAGTGCCACGGTACCGGTGCTGCCCAGGGCGAGGTGGCCGACGTTGCTGTCACCGGTCATCAGCCAGATGCTGTCGCCATCAATATCGGCACTGGTGACGTTGATGAAGCGGCCGTCGATCTGGGCTTTGTTGCGCAGGGTGACGTCCAGCGTGGCAGTGGTTGCCGTGGTCGGATCGAGGTGCACATTGCCGGCCAGGCGCGAATCGTCAACGGTGAACTGGACATCGGTGCGGCTGGAAATCGGTCCGGCGAGACTGGATACGAGCAACAGATTGCCGTCGCCGCCAAGCAGCGTGGAGTTGTTGGCCACAAGGATGTTGTAGTCACTGGCAGTCAGCGGCATGACATGGATGGCCGCGCCCTTTCCCGATTGGACGGTCGAGTTGTCGATACGCAGATCGGCGCTGCCGCCGGCCGGATCGTGGGCCCATAGAAAGGCGCCTGCGTTCTCGCCGAAAATCTGAGAACCGTTGACGAGGTCCATGCTGCCAAACATGACACGAACGCCATTGCCCGTGTTGGAGGCGGGAACGGTCGGATCATTCGATGCCTCGACATGCACCTGCATGGCATCCAGCAAAGCATACCCAGCGCGATCGCCAACACGCGAGACGATATCGACGCCTGCGGTTGGCGTGGGACCACCTGCAGTCCCAGCCGGCACCGTGATCTTTCCGCCGGTCAAATGGGCTTGGCTGTTGCCTCCTTCCAGCGAGACGCTGCCGCCGTAGAAGTCAGTGCCGTTGCTGATGAAGCGTGCACCGCCCGACAACGAGACCGTGTTTTCCCCTTCTGCTGCGCTGGTAACGCGACCGCCATCCAGGGTCACCGTCGAGCCGCTCCTGGCGGCGATCTGGTTCATCTGTGCGTTCTGCCCGATCAGGTTCGATCCATTGACCAGTGTCCATGCTTCTGCCGGGTCACCGGCAACGACGGTGGCATTCTGATTGTCCAGGTCGCCGGCCTCGACAGAGCCTGCTGCGAATGCGGTGATGGCCAGCAGCACGGCCTGGGCGAGGGGAAGGCGCGGATTGGCGCGGGAGTCATTGGCGTAGCACATGGGGCTGTCCTGTCAGATGGAAAAGGCTGGTGCAACTGCGCGCTTCCGGATCTGCTTCTCGACATCGACGTTGGGTATAGGTCGAGAGCGTGTGAATGAAAGATGAAATTAGTGGGAATTGCGCTAGTGGATGTCTCTTATGGCCACATTTTCCTCATGCGCTTTGGCCCGCCCCATGCAATTTGTTGCAAAGCCACGGTCGGGGGTGATGCAGGTTCAGCCCCCGGACAGCAGCACGGCACGGGGCGACACAAGGCGCTGTGCCGGTGCTGCTTGCGGTGATGGGCGTCGGATCGAAGAGCGGCCGAGCATGGCGCGGCGCTACAGAAAGCAGATCACCACTTGTAGGCAACGCTCAGGTTCGCCGTCGCTTCGCGGTAGCCGTAGTCACCGCGCATCACGCCAAACCCGCCCCATGCGCTCAGCCCGGAACGGAAGTCCACGCGCGCGCCCGCGCTCAGTTCATAGCGGTTGCGCGGGATGCCGGCCTTCAGCACTTCGTCGTCGAAGGCGATGCCATTACCGGCGCCGTCGCGGTACCAGTTGGCCGCCAGATACGGGCTGACCGAGGCGCCCACCGCCGAGCGCGATTCACCCTGCAGGCGCAGGCCTGCACGACCGGACAGGCCGCTGTTGCCCGCTGCACGCACCACGGTGCCGTTGGTTTCGGTATGCACGTCGGTGTTCGCATCGGTGTAGACCAGCTGCAGTTCCGGCAGCAGGCTCAGCGCCGTGCTGCCGATCTGGCCGATGTTGAAGCGATAACCCGCTTCCAGCGAGCTTTGCCAGATGTCCGAGTTGTAACGCTCCTCGGCCAGGCCTTCACCCTGCACGCGGTTGCGGAACTGACCACGCTGCACGCTGGCATCCACGTACATGGCGTCGTTGGCCCAGTTGCCGTACACGCCCAGTGCGCCGCCCTCCACCTTGCCGCGTGCGCTGTAGCCGGTCAGGTCCGAGCGCGAGGTGGCGCTGGACTGCGCAATGGTACCCATCACGCCGACGCGACCACGACCGTTGTCGAACACGCCCACGTCCGCACCCAGCTGCAGGCGCGAGCGGTCCACGCGCAGGTCGAGCTGGTCATCCACCGCACCGAGCTTGCTCTGCGTAGCGTCCACCCGGGCCCAGCCGCGAATGCCATCCGTCGCAGCGGCGCCGCCCTGGCGGTCGCGCCAGGTGTGGCGCAGCATCTGGTCCAGCGCGAACTGGTTGGCCAGGTACGCGCCGGCTTCCGGGCGCAGTACCGGCGGCGGTGGATCCACCGGGTCCACCGGATCGATCGGCGTGCACTCGGGCAGGGTGGGATCGACCACGCACGGGTCCGGGCCGGCGCCGGTCTGCGAGCGCAGGTACCAGTTGCCGTTGGCGTCCTTCACCAGGAAGTACTCGTATTGCCCGCCCACGGCACGGCCGACCAGGTCGAACTGCGCGTTGGACGCACCACCGATGTCGATCAGCTCGATGCCGCGGTCGGTCTTCGCACCGGCACCGCTGGCATTGAGCACGCGCACATTGGCTTGGCCGTTAGCGTCGCCGGCGATCACCAGCTTGTCGGTCAGCGAGCTGTCATCGCCCAGGTGGGTGTTGAACAGCAGGGTGCCGCCCGAGCCATCGAAGCTGTCGACGGCGAGGGTGTTGAAGGTGCTGGCATTGCCCAGTGCCACGGTGCCGGTGCTGCCCAGCGCAAGGTGGCCGAGGTTGCTGTCGCCGGTCATCAGCCAGGTGCTGTCGCTGTCGATGCTGGCGCTGGTGACATTGATGAAGCGGCCGTCGATCTGCGCCTTGTTACGCAGGGTGACGTCCAGGCTGCCATCGACCGTGGCGGCGTCGAAGCTGACATTGCCCGCAAGCCGCGCATCATCCACGTTGAACGTTACGTGGCTGGCACCGGGTGTGGCGCTGCCGCTGCGGGAATCGACCTGCAGCAGATTGCCGTTGCCGCCCAGCAGCTGGGCGCCATTGCTGACGTTGATGACGAAGTCCGCAGGCTGGTCGGCCGCCACACGGATGGCGGCGCCGCGGCCAGACGAGATCGTGGAGCCATCAACCACCAACTGCAGGGTGTCTGGCGTGCGGAACGTGCCCATCATTAGTACGCCCACGTTGTCCGCGTCGATGCGCGATCCGTTGACGATGCTTACCTTGCCATTCTGCATGCGCACGCCCAGCCCACTGGCAATGTCGCTGCCGGCGGCGGTGTCTTCCACGCGCATATAGGTGGAGTCGATGATGGCCGATGCACCGGGCAGCGGCGGGCCGGCCGGCGTGCCACCCATCGAGAGACCGATGCTGAGTGCTTCAGTGGGTGACAGACCATCTTCAGCGGTCACCAGCACACGATTTCCGATCATGTGCGCCATTGACGCTCCGCTGACGAGGACGCCACCGCCGCGGAGCGTGCTTCCCTCCGACTGGAACAAGGCCGTGCCGTAAAGTGCCACGGCGTGCTGATGTGTGCCGCTGCGGCTGATCGTGGTGCGGAAGGCGTTGATTCGGGAGGTATCGGCGCTGATGGTCTGCGTCTCAGCGTCCTGCACGGCCAGAAATGCGTCGTTCTTCAACGTCCACTCCTCGACGGCATCGCCCGGATGCACGAAGGCGGCAGTTCCGTCCAGGTCACCTGCAAACGCCGCCGTAGAAGGAGCCAGAGCCAGTGCGGCCAACAAGCCATGGACCAGTGGCAGCAGCTTGGGTTGGGAAATGCTGTAGCGGTGACGCATGGGTAGGTCCTCATGGCAGAAGTGGATTGCAGGGCCCGATTGACGCGGGCATCGGCCGAGGCGGCGATTGAGTTCCGCATCGTGCGCAAGTGCGTCTGCGCCGAATTCGCCCATCCATTCGTTCACGTAAGCGCTTTTTTTGGGCGTTCATGTGAAGCGGTTGGGATGAGCTGAATTCGCCGGTTCATGTCTTGATCGGCACGAATTCTGGGCGGGACGCTGGCTTCAGCCCATGCAATTTGTTGTAAAGGCCGGATCAGGCTGCCGATCGGGTTGGCCACTGTTCATCGCAGGCGACGCGGGCCCGAGCAGCTGCGGTGCAACAGATTTGCAAGCTATTCGATGGGCGCAGTTGCGACGCGTTTCTAAGGTGGGGCCCTTCCATTGGAGCCACCTGCATGCGTCCCACGCTTCCCCGCCGCCACCTGCTTGCCATGGCGCTCTCCACCACGCTGGTTCCGTCTGTCGCCATGGCACAGCAGGTAATCGCTGATGGTGACGAACAGGTTCCGGCGGCAGGCGACTACGCGACTACCGAACCGGTGGAGCCCGGCAATCCGGCGGGTTATGTGTTCCATTCGATCAATGGCGGCACGATTGTTCCCACCGGCGAGGTCAATCTGCGTACCGAAGGTCTGCGCGCTGCCGCTGCACGGGCCGAAGGCGTGGGCAGCAGCATCCAGCTCAACGGTGGGCAGGTTTCGACGACCGGCTATGGTGCAGCAGGTCTGTCAGCATCCGCTGGGGGGCATGTGCAGGCGATCGGCGCGCGCATCGAGACGGCGGGCAGTACCGCACACGGTGCCGAAGCGCTCGCTGGCCGCATCGAACTTGAGCGCGCGGAGATCGTGACCCGTGGCGGGCTGTCGCATGGCGTAGCCGTACGCGGCGGAGAAGCGCAGGCCCGCGACAGCACCATCGCCGTCCATGGCAGCGGATCCCACGGCGTGGAGATTGCTGGCGGGACCCTCCAGGCAGAGCGCGTCCACATCGAGGTAGGTGGTAGCGGGCACGGGCTCTGGGCCGAAGGCAGCAGCGACGTCAGGCTGAGCTCGGTGCGGATCGATGGCACTGGCGCGGGTGCATCGGGCGTGCTGGTGGGTCTGGGCAGCAACGTGGTGCTGGAGAACGTGGATATCCATCTCACCCACGAACGTTCGGGTGCGGGTCTTCTGGTGGTGGGAGAGCTTGAGATGCACGGTGGCAGCGTACATGCGCGCGGTGGCAATGCCAGTGCCGTCAGCTTCGCCACCGGTGGTGGCGGGGTGCTGCGGCTGGTGGGCGTGGAGCTGTCCGGTCACCACGGCATCCATATGACCGAAGGCGCTGACCTGACCCTGCAGGACAGTCACCTCGACAGCGTTTCGACCGGCATCAACATGAACCAGCGCGATGCCGTGGCGCGGGTGGTTGGTTCATCGGTCACCACCCGCAGCGGCGTGGGCATTCTGGTGCACGACGGTGATCTGACAGTCGAGGGTTCGACCATCACCTCTGACGGCACCTACTGGCAGGCGATTTCGGTGCTGGGCGGTACCGCCGAGGTTACCGCCAGCCGACTGCGAACCCTCGGCCAGAATGGTCACGGTCTGTATGCTGAAGGCGCCGCTGGGCCCGACCCGCTGGTTACGGCCAACAGCACCGATATTCTTACCGAAGGCCCCGGCGCCATCGGCGCCATCGCGCGCCTGGGTGGTACCGTGCACTTGGCCGACAGCGTGGTGCGCACCACCGGCGTCAACTCGCACGGCGTGTTGTCCGGTGGAGCCGGCGAGATGACGCTGACCAACACCCACGTTCGCACCGAAGGCGAAGGCGCGTGGGCCGCGGTGATCAATGACAACGGCCGCATGCGTATCGACGGCGGCTCGCTGGTCAGTGCACAGCATGGCGGTGTGTGGCTGCGCAGCAGCCGTGACGCGGGCCTGACCCTGTCCAACGGCACGCGGGTATCCGGTGGCAACGGCATCGGCCTGGCACTGGATGCGGCGGTGGCCGGGCGCTTCGACGTGGTGCTGGAAGGGCATTCGCAGATGGTGGGCGACATCGTCACCACGCCCGAGGACGAGGACGCCGGGCTGGTGCCGCAGTCGGACGTGCACGTGCGCCTGGCCGATGGTTCACTGTGGCAGGGTTCGTCCAATCTTGTGCAGACGATGGCGATCGAAAGCGGTAGCCAGTGGACGCTGGCCGGTGACGCCACGTTGGGTGAACTGCAGGTGCTCAACAGCGGGCTGGCGTTGTCCGACGGCAGCGGCCGCTTCAACACGCTCACCGTAGACGGCGACCTGCACAGCGAAGGTGCGTCCTTCCTGTTCCAGGGCGCACTGGCGGGCGATGACAGCGCGATCGATCGCCTGCATGTGCGGGGGGATACCTCGGGTGATGCAAGCATCGTGGTCAACAACATCGGCGGAGTGGGCGCACCTACGGTGGACGGCATCCAGCTGATCGAAGTGGACGGTGCATCACTGGCGCGCTACGCGCTGGCCGGACGCGCGGTGGGAGGTTCGTACGAGTACTTCCTGTTCCAGGGCGGACTTGCCGATCCTTCCGATGGCAACTGGTACCTGCGCTCGGAATGGTTCGATGTGTGCCAGGACGATCCGGCGGCGCCGGGCTGTGCGGTGGATCCGGGCCCGGGCCCGGACCCGGGTGAGGGCGGGGACGATGGCGAGGGCGTGGGGCCGGTGGACCCGATCCGGCCGCCGCCGGTGTTGCGCCCGGAGGCTGGAGCCTATCTGGCCAACCAGTCGGCGGCCATCAGCATGTTTGCCCACCGCATGCATGACCGCACCGGCGCCATCGGCAGCGAGCGCACTGCGTGGGCGCGCACAGGTCGCAGCAATGCAGATTTCACTGGGGTGGGTGGTCAGCTGTCGGTGGACGGCAATACGTCGGTACTGCAGATCGGCAGCGACCTGCTGCGTCGGGGCAGCGCCGCCTTCGGGGTGATGCTGGGTAGCGGCCGTGCCGACAACCGCGTCGTTTCGGATCTGACCGGCTACACCGCTACCGGCCGCGTGCGTGGCACTGCGCTGGGTGTTTATGGCACCTGGTTGCAGGACGCCGAGGGCACTCACGGCGCCTATGTGGATGCGAACGTGCAGTACGGCCGTTTCGACAACCGGGTGCGGGGCGTGGGCCTGGAGCCGGAGCAGTACGATTCGCGCACGACCAGCGCGTCGCTGGAGGCCGGCTACACCTTCAATGTGTGGCAGGGGGAATCGAGCCAGCTGTACCTGCAGCCGCAGCTGCAGTTGTCGTACGCGGATTTCCGCGCCGACCGTCATGTGGAGCACAACGGCACGGTGATTGATCGTGCCGATGCCGGCGGACTGAACGGACGCGTGGGCGTGCGCGTGTTCGGTGGAGGCACTGCGGCGGGCAGTGTGGTGCAGCCGTACATTGGCGTGAACTGGCTGCGTGGCAGCGGCACCAGCGCGTCGCAGTTCAACGGTGAGACGCTGGGCGCGGAGGTACCGCGCAACCGCTATGAGGTACAGGCCGGCGCCGAGCTGAAGCTGGGCCAGCGCTGGGGCGCATGGGGCGGCATGACCGTGCAACGCGGCGATCACGGCTACCGCAACGTGGGCGGCCAGGTGGGCCTGCGCATGGCCTGGTAAGCGGGCGTGCAGCGGGGGTCGGATCCCATTGCCACGGCAATGGGCTCTGACCCCTGGCTGCTGCTGTAGAGCCGAGCCTACGCTCGGCTCATCGCGATCTGAACGAAGAGCAGCCGAGCATGGCTCGGCTCTACAACTGCGGCGAGCAGGGACGGGACATGAACGATGTCCACGTCTGTCGCGATTGTCCATTGAATGACTGCGCAAGTGCTGGCCATGCTGCCCGATCGCTCGCTGACGGTCGCCCGCATGCTTCACCCCGAACGCTCCCACAACGCTGCCATCGATGGCCTGCGTGCACTGGCCGTGCTGGCCGTCATCGTCTTCCATGCGAATGCGGCGTGGCTGCCCGGTGGTTTCACCGGCGTGGACCTGTTCTTCGTGGTCTCCGGCTTCGTGATCAGCCAGTCGCTGGCATCGCGTGCAGGCGCGCCACTGGGCGCGCTGCTGCTCGATTTCTACCGGCGCCGCGTGCTGCGCCTGTTGCCGGCGTTGCTGGTGATGCTGATGGCCACCTTCGTGCTGTCGGCGCTGTTCATTCCCCGCGCCTGGCGCAACGAGCAGTTCGACCAGACCGGTTGGGCGGCGCTGGTGGGTTTCAGCAACGTGGTACTGGCCGGCCAGCAGGATGACTACTTCTCGCCCGGCGCCGAACTCAATCCGTTCCTGCACACCTGGACACTGGGCGTGGAGGAGCAGTTCTACCTGGTGTTCCCGCTGCTGTTCTTCGTCTGGTTGCGCGGCCGCGACCGCTGGCCGTGGTCGCGTGTGCTGTTGCCGGCGCTCACGGTGCTGTCGCTGGCGTGGGCGGCCTGGCAGGCGCAGGCCGCCCCGGCGGCGGCGTTCTACCTGCTGCCGTCGCGGTTCTGGGAACTGGCGGCCGGTGCGCTGTTGTACCAGTGGATGAGCGCGCGCGGTCCCGGCAAGCGCGAGGATGCGCTCGCACTGCCCGGCCTGGCGCTGCTGCTGGCGGGCGTACTTGTCGCGCCGCAACTGGCGATGCCGGTGCCGGGTGTGCTGGCGACAGTGGTCGGTACTCTGCTGCTGTTGGCGGCGGTAGCGGGGCATGGCCAATCGCGGGTCGGCCGCGCCCTGGGCTGGGCACCGCTGTCGTACCTGGGGCGCCTGTCGTATTCGCTGTACCTGTGGCATTGGCCACTGCTGGTGCTGCTGCGCTGGACCTACGGGCTGCAGGGCGCTGCGCTGTGGCTGTACCCGGTGCTGCTGCTGGCCGTGTCGGCCGCTTCCTACCATTACGTCGAACGTCCGCTGCGCAGCGCCCTGCCGCTGTTGCGGCTGGCGCCGGCGAAGGTGCTGGCGATGGCGCTGCCGGTGGTGGCGCTGTGCGGCGCCGGTGCCTGGGCGACGGTGGAGTACCACGAGCAGATCTCGCTCAGCGTCACACGTGATGGCTACGCATGGCAGGCGCGTCGCTACCCGGCGTGGCGACCGCTGGAGCCGGTGGGCGCACCGGCGCTTGAAGGGCGACGCCTGTTTGTTGTGGGCGACTCGCATGCGGCGGCCTACCGCATGATGACCAGCATGGTCGCGCGGCAGACCGGAATGGAGATCCGCCAGGAGGATCGCGGCGGCTGCAGCTTCGTCAATCTGCTGCGGGCCAGCCCGGCCGACTGCCAGGACTTCATCGAGGACAGCCTGTCGGCCATCGAACGCGACGCGCGCCCTGGTGACATCGTGTTGCTGGCGGTGCTGCGCATGCCGGAGCTGCGAGGGTTCGATTGGCAGCACAAGGATGAGCAGGACGTCTACCGGCAATTGCTGGCCGAACGCACGCCCGCGCATGCGCAGGCGGCACGTGATGAAGCCGAGCGTGTGCTGGGCCGCCTGCAGCGGTTGGGCGTGCACATGGTCATCGATGCACCGCTGCCGCTGTTCAAGACCGGGGCCTATCGCTGCTCGGACTGGTTCAACCGTAGCAATCCGGCGTGCGCCGGTGGCCTGAGCATGTCGCGCGCGGATCTGCAGAGGCTGCGTGCACCGCAGATGGCACTGCTGGCCGAGCTGGCCGCGCGTTACCCGTCATTGACCGTGTGGGATCCGCTGCCGCTGCTGTGCGGGCCGGATACCTGCTCGGCCGTGCAGGACGGTGAACCGCTGTTCTTCGACAACGATCACCTGAGCGGCCATGGCAACCGCGTGCTGTTGCCCAGCTTCCGGCAGTTGCTGATTGATCTTGCCGGCGACGGCGCTACCGGCGCACTTCCACCGTCGTGATTCCCTCGTGATTCCCTATGCCGGCGGCAGCACCTTGCCCGGGTTGAGGATGCCATCCGGGTCCAGCGCGGCCTTGATCGCGCGCATCGCCGCCAGCGTTTCCGTGGTGAACGCCTTTGCCATGAAATCACGCTTGGCCAGGCCGATGCCGTGTTCGCCCGACAGCGTGCCACCCAGCGCCAGCGTCAGCTCGAAGATCTTCGGCAGCGCGGCATGCGCGCGTGCGTTCTCGTCGGCGTCGTCGGGGTGGTAGAGGATGTTGACGTGCAGGTTGCCGTTGCCGGCATGACCGAAGGTGACGATGGTCAGCGTGTAGTCGTGGGCCAGGGCCTGCACGCCGGCCACCAGCTCCGGAATGCGCGACACCGGCACCACCACATCCTCATTGATCTTGCCCGGCGCGACGCTGCGCAGAGCGGGTGACAGCGCTTTGCGCGCCGCCCACAGCTGGTCGCGCGCGCGGCCTTCCATCGCTACATCCAGTTCGATCATGCCGTCGCCTTCGGCGGCGTTGGCCAGTGCCTGCAGCAGGTAGGGCAGGGTGTCGTGGTCACCATCGGCCTCGACCAGCAGCATCGCGCCAGCGTCGGGTACGTCGGCACCGTTGAGGCGCAACAGCTCCAGGCTGCGTGCGTCCATGAATTCCAAGCGCGTGGGAACGACCGGCTGCGACATCAGCCGCGACACGGCAGCGGCGGCGGCATCGGCATCGCGGTACAGCACGCGCAGGCCAGCCTGGCTGACCGGCAACGGGGTCAGCTTCAGCGTGGCTTCCACGATCAGCGCCAGCGTGCCTTCACTGCCCACCAGCAGGTGGGTCAGGTCGTAACCGGTGGCGTCCTTGGTGTAGGCGCCACCGCAGCGGATTACCTCGCCGGTACCGGTCACCGCCACCAGGCCCAGCACGTTGTCGCGGCTGGTGCCGTACTTCACCGCGCGCGGGCCGCCGGCATTGCACGCCAGGTTGCCGCCGATGCTGCAGATCTCGGCGCTGGAAGGATCGGGTGCCCAGAACAGGCCGTGCGGTGCCAGTGCCTGCTGCAGCGTTCCGTTGAGCACGCCCGGCTGCACCGCCGCGCAGCGGTCACCGGCGCGGATCTCGAGGATGCGGTCCATGCGGGTGAACGACAGCACGATGCTGCCGGGCACTGGCACAGCGGCGCCGGTGGTGCCGGTACCCGCACCGCGCGCGACCAGGGCCACGCCATGCACGCGGCAGGCACGCACCAGCGCCTGCACCTGTTCGATATCTGCCGGCAGTGCCACCGCAGCCGGGCGCTGGTGGCGCCACGAGTTGTCCTGCGCATTCGCCTCCAGTGCGCCGTCATCCATGCGCCAGCCGTCGCTGCCCAGCAGGGCGGACAGTTCGGCAACCAATG
>Ga0207709_10001346_pt1 | contig 17288 bp, 16 predicted proteins | sample KBSM34metaG_FD_184397 | JGI IMG/M metagenome (GOLD analysis project Ga0207709, IMG submission 184397) | Miscanthus rhizosphere microbial communities from Kellogg Biological Station, Michigan, USA - KBS M3-4 metaG (SPAdes) (version 2) | ecosystem: Host-associated > Plants > Roots > Rhizosphere >...
AAACGGCCGGTGCTTTGCCGGTCAAGGCCTCCGTCAACGACTCTTCGCCGGCTTCCACCCCGGAACGCCAGTTAACGGATATCTACCGCGTTGGCGTCGGCGACGTGCTCGACATACGCCTGAATTCAACCAATAACCGCTCGACACTGTTCACGGTTATTGAAGACGGTGTGATTGATATTCCCCTGGCGGGCGGCCTCATTTCGGTCGCAGGACGCACACCGGAGGAGATTCAAACCGTAATCTCAGTAGAACTAAAGCGACGAGCAGTGGATGAAAACGCCAGAGTTTCGGTTGGAGTGCGACAGTATCTCAGCCATTCGATCACCGTGACTGGTCTGGTGAACATGCCCGGCACCCGGTTTCTAAGACGCGAACGAGTCCCGCTTTACGTCGTTTTGTCTGAGTCACAACTGCGAAACGACGGTGCCCGCGTAGTGATCATGCGTGGCGGCGTGCCCGGATCGGCGTATGACCTCAGCGACACCGCAACTCTGAACCTGACGGTACAGGCGGGCGACGTGATCACGGTCACGAGCAAGCCGCAGGAGTTCTACTACATCGGCGGCCGCGTTAGTTATCCTGGTCAAAAGGTGTTTCAACCCGGTGTTACCCTGCTACAGGCTCTTCTGGCCTCCGGCGGGACAACCAAAGCGGACAGCAAAGTCGAACTTTCTCGTGAAGGTTCCGGCGGCCATCTGTCGACCACTCAGTACACTATCAAACAGATCAAATCAGGAGCCGTGGCAGATCCCAAACTTCAGTCCGGCGACCGCATCGAGGTTCGATAAAAGCACAAAGCATCCTCACGTCTTTTGTGCCTTTTGTGCCTTTTTCTGGCTCAAATTCATTGACATTCCCCGCCCGCTTTGTTAGTTATTCAGGGCGCTTCGGCAACCCCTGACAATCCAACGATCTAAACTTGAGTTGTTCCAACTTTCAGTAGTGGACGAGTACAAAGTTCGATGAACAATAAACTTAAGCCTGCCCTGATTGGCGGCGTCTTGATAGGCGTGCTTTCCGTCATCCCGTTCGTCAGCGCGGCGAACCTTTGTTGCTGTCTCTGGGCCATTGTGGGTGGCCTGCTGGCGACCTATCTCTACGTAAAGAATTCGCCAACACCAGCGGGCGCAGGTGACGGAGCGGTTCTCGGTGTGATTGCTGGGGCGATTGGGGCGGTGATCTACCTTGTGATCGGCATACCGATCGCGATCGCGATGGGACCGACGATGAGAAACATGATCGTTAGTCTCATGCAAAACATCGATCAGCGTCAGGCCGAAATGATGCGCCAACAGTTTGAAGCCCAGGGTACCGCAATCGCTCCGATAATTATTCAATCGCTGATTGGAGCCGGATTGCTGTTTGTTTTTGCAATACTCGGCGGACTTCTCGGCGTGCCGATTTTTGAAAAGCGCAAAGGTGCACCACCGCCACCACCTCCATATAACGCAGGTGGAAGTCCCGGTGGATACGCAGCGTAAGCTCGAATCTCAAACTATTCATATCGCCGGAATCTTTCAAAACTAGTCTTCAGGAGAAACTGAATGTCTCAAGAATGGACTCCCCCGCCCAGCTCGGGCGCGCCTGCCAGCGTTCCTAATTACCTGGTACCGGCAATCATCTCGCTTTTCTGTTGCTTACCCCTCGGTATCGTCGGCGTGATCTTCGCTGCGCAGGTGAATGGCAAAGTCGCCGCCGGAGACACTGCCGGTGCGCTTGATGCTGCGAAGAAGGCAAAGATGTTCAGCTTCATCGCCATCGGATTGGGACTACTCGGAATCGTTGGCTACGTATTGTTTGTAGTTATCATGGGTGTGGGGATGGGTTTGGCCGGAAGCAGTAATTTCTAACCAAAACCTCGCACGGTTAGGAAACAAACTAAACCGTGACCGCGCTTTCAGGTTTTCTCTGCCGGGCTGAATCACAATCAGCCCGGTGTTAAAATCTCAGCGGAGATGTCAACAACGTGACCCGATTCTGCACAAAATGTGGCGCCGTCAACGATGAGATGGCCCAGTATTGCACGACCTGCCAGGAACAACTAACGCCACCAATCGGTACCGGCTATCAACCAATGCAGTCCGTCAATATGGGGGCGATGACCGATTGGAAAGCAATGGGTGCAGACAAGAAGCTCCCCGCTGGAATCCTCGCCATCCTGCTCGGTAGTCTTGGTGTGCACAAGTTCATTCTTGGCTATACCACTCAGGGAGTTATTTTGTTGTGTATCTCGGTTTTGAGTTGCGGCATTTTGGCAGTAGTCTCGAATGTTATTGGTATTGTTGAAGGCATAATCTATCTGACTAAGTCGGACGAAGAGTTTGTGAGAACCTATATCCAGGGTCAGAAGAATTGGTTCTAATCGTTTCGTCTCCCGGACGCCGTCTCACTTTTAATCCGGTGACCCACGCAGCATAATCGCTTCATGACTCCTGAGCTGATGTACCGGCGCTCGACCGTCATCACAATCTGGTTGCTGTTGTTGGCCGGATCGATTTACTTGTACGCGTTTGAACCGGGTAAGACTGGATTCTTCCCTCCCTGCTTGTTTCGCGCGCTTACGGGTTTAACCTGTCCGGGTTGTGGCTCCACTCGAGCCATGCACCAGATCGTTCACGGTCACTTCGCGGCCGCATTCATGCTCAACCCCCTCTTCCTGTTGGCGATTCCTTTTCTGTTGTATGCGTTGATTCGGTATAGCGTTGTTGTGATGCGTGGTGGCGTACCGCGACCGAATGCATTGCCACCGTCTTATATTTATGCGCTGTTCGTAATCGTAGTTTCGTTTTGGATCTTTCGTAACACACCGTTCTATCCGTTTGTTTCGTGATGAGGTGTTGAATATGCGTGCAGCCCTGTTTGTTCTCCTGTTGCTTTTCTGTCTACCTGGCGTGGCGCGAGTCGCTGCGGACAAGCCAGTGATTCCGGTGCGACCTGTTCACACGTTTTCGATCGTGGCGCGTGATCCGGCGACTGGCGAATTGGGCGTTGCTGTGCAGTCACACTGGTTCTCGGTTGGTCCAATCGTGCCCTGGGCCGAAGCCGGGGTCGGCGCAGTTGCGACGCAGTCGTTTGTCGATCCGAGTTATGGCAAGAACGGACTCGAACTGATGCGTGCCGGCAAGAGCGCTCCGGACGCGTTGAAAGAATTGCTCGAGAAAGATGACGGACGAGAAGTCAGGCAGGTAGCGATGATCGATGCGCAGGGACGTGTCGACGCATGGACCGGGAAGAATGATATCCAGGCAGCAGGTCACATCGTCGGGAAGAACTTTTCGGTGCAAGCCAATCTGATGCTCAACGACAAAGTTTGGCCCGCGATGGCGCGCGCGTTTGAGAACACGAAGGGCGACCTTGCAGATCGCATGCTGGCGGCGCTCGACGCAGCGCAGGCCGTTGGTGGTGATATACGTGGCCGGCAATCAGCCGCGATGGTCGTCGTTACAGGCAAGCCGACCGGTCAGGCCTGGAAAGATCGGACTTTCGATCTGCGCGTTGACGACAGCCCGCAACCGTTGTTGGAACTGCGCCGCCTCGTGAAGCTGCAGCGCGCCTACAACCACATGAATGCCGGCGACCTTGCAGTTGAAAAGAAAGACAACGAAGGAGCACTGCGGGAGTACGGAGCGGCGGAAAAGTTGGTGCCCAACAGCGCGGAGATGATCTATTGGCACGCAGTCGCCCTCGTCAACATGGGCCGTGTGGATGAGTCGTTGCCGCTGTTTCGGCGCGTGTTTGCGATGGACCGAAACTGGATCACACTGACGCCGCGACTGCCGAAATCCGGGCTGCTACCGGACGATCCGAAGCTGATCCAAAAAATCGTGTCTGTGGGAAGAAAATAGTCGTACAAAGTCATATAGGACCAACGCTTTTTCCTTGACCTGCACTCCCGTCTCGCCTTATAAGAGCAGGCACATTCGAAGCCCCGTTCCTCTCGCCCGTTATCTGAAGTAGAAATCGAGGACGAAAATGCGCACCCTTACCCCCGGCCAATGGTATCTCCGTTTCACTTGCGAACACTGCAAGGAAAAGGAAATTCTCTTCCCTGACCTTTCGCGAGGACAGGCCAAAATCAAAGCCACTTACGTCGTTGAGTGTTCGAGCTGTTCTCACACTGGCTCGTACGACGCAGACGATATTGAACGTTACCAACACCCCTTAGCGGCGGACACTTGAATCCGTCCCGCGTTGATTGGTTCTTTCAACTACCAAACAGAGCCCCATGATGAAATAGAACACGGTGACTACTTCGGAGTCGCCCCAGTTGTAATGGACCAGTCCACTCGCAAAGAATCCGAGTACGCCGCCTAACGCACCGAGTGCGACGCCGCGAGCGACGTCATCAACGCCTTCTCGACGAGTAATGCGCCAGAGCATTCGAAGATAGACACCGATCAGTATCAGCCAAACGATTAACGCCGGTAGACCACGCTCGAGTGCGATTTGGAGCACATTTGAGTGCATGTGACCGATCGGCTGGCGACCGTTGTCAAACAGTCCCCATTCACGCCAGTGGCCTTTGATCGAATCCATTCCGACTCCAACCACGAGGTGCCGCGGATTACTAACGAGTAGTTGAAACCCTTCCTTCCAGACCATTTCACGCCAGCTGGTCGATTGATCTTTTTTGTCGAAAAAACCGATGCTGCGTTTTTGCTGTAGTAGAACAATGCTCGCGAGCACGAGTGGAATCGCACACGCGCCGACAATCAGAATCGTGCGACGTGATGCAGACAACAACAGCATCGCGACTACAGAAACTGCAAAACCGATCCACGAAGCGCGTGTCACCGTCATTCCGAGTGCAAAGACGAGTCCTATCACTGCGAGGACGAGCAACACGCCGGTCAGACTTCTCTTTTGCTTCAGCGCCAGGAATAATCCGAGTGCAAGTGAGGCGATCAGTTGGAGGACTTCGGAGTAAGTGACCCAGTGGTTGTAAAACCCGGTGGCGCGCCAATCGCGACCCCGCGACCAACTGCTGATGCCTAGCTGGGCCAGAACATTGTTTCCAGGAAGCAACTGCCCGCGCGGGATTTCGAGCTCCGGCATCCATTCGACGCGATAGATCCTGACTTTTGCAGTCGGAGTTCCGGAGGCGAGCGCTCTGGCTAACTCTTCAGGAGTTCCAACCGGATTTCCGTCGACTTCCCAGATCGTATCGCCGTTAACGATCGGTGTCGGCTGCGTGACTGTTCTCGTGCGAAAGACAGCTTTCGTCAAAGGACTACCATTCGCGACTCCCTCGACCTTCACTCCCTTCCCGATAGCCAGTTGGCCCGCAGTGAGTAGCACATTGATCATGCACGATCCAATCAGAGCCAATGCGAGCAGTCGCACCAAACGCAGCGAGCCGACGTTTTGCGATAGCAGATAGACAATCGTAAACAGACTCGCACCGCGCATTTTGCCGATCGAGGTGATCGGACTGTACGAGAAGATCGATGAGATTCCGCTGAGGATGAAAAACCCAATCAATGCGTAATCAACGGGCGATCGGAAAAGCGACGGTCTCGGATAAACTGCAAGGCGTGCGAGCCAGAGCGCCATTCCCAGCAACCACGCCGCCTGCGTAACGGCAATGGAATGAGGTGCGAAAACGGCGACGATAAACAGACAGCCAACGACAGCTCGTTCAAGCCAGGTCGAAATTTGCATAGACGGCATATTAGAATGGCAGTGGTCTACTAATCCAACTCAAGCGGAAAAATCCATGCGCCTTATCCTGTCAATCCTGTCAATCTTGTTCATCCTGTCTACAACTACCCTCTCGCAATCACAACTTCCAGCCGATTACGTTAAAACCGTCCAGGACGACCCGCGCGTAAAAGCCGCATTCGATCACGTCGATAAGAGCAAAGATGCCATACTCCGCGAGTGGATCGCGATCACTGAAATCAACGCACCCTCGAAACAGGAACAGGAACGCGCCAAATTCATCGAAAGCCTGCTTCGCAAGTACAAGCTCGAGATCCGTTACGACTCCGTCGGTAACCTGATCGTGACACGCAAGGGAACGGGTGGTGGTCCAGTCACCGTTTTCGACGCGCACATGGACACCGTCTTTCAACCTGGTCTTAAGATCAAAGCAACCGTTCGCGAGGGTCGCGTCTATGCTCCCGGCATTGGCGACGACACTCGGAACATCGAGGCTCTCCTGGCAACCATTCGGGCACTCGACGCTGCCAAAATCAAAACCAAAGGCGACCTCGTCTTTCTATTTACGACAGACGAAGAAGCGGGCATGACGGGCGCGAAGCAGTATACGAAAGAAAACAAAGGCAAGGTTGATTACTACATCGCACTCGACGGCGGTTATGAAGGTTTCACGTACGCCGGCATCGGAATCAACTGGTATCGCCATCACTTTATTGGGCCAGGCGGACACACGCGCTCGCGCACGCCTCCGTATTCCGCGACGCTCCCGCTCGCGCGCGCCATTGCTCGCATTTACGAATTGAAGGTTCCCACTAATCCTTCGTCGAATTTGAATATCGGAATGTTGGGCGGATCGGAAGTGGTTAATGCAAAAGCTTCTGATGCATGGTTTACGGTTGACCTGCGATCGACGAGTAACGATGTGATTGCGGATCTGGAAAAGAAGATCGCGACGATTCTCGATGAGGAAGCGAAGCGCGGTGGAGTGACCGTGAAAACGGACGTGATATCGTCGTCACCGGCGGCAGTTCTGCCAGGCAATCGTGAATCCCAGCTTGTGAAGATCGCTGAAGCGGTGCATCGTGCGATGGGTTTCGATCCGCCAATCGGAAACGCCGGCTCAAACAACTCGAGCGCCGCACTTCTGCAAGGCATCTCCTCGATCTCGACCGGCGCCGGCCCGTGCAGCGATTCACATGCTCTTACCGAGAATTGTGAAATCGAACCACTCTATAAGGGCATAAAGAAGATACTGCTGTTAGAAGTCGCGCTCGCCGGACTTGCACAATGAATCCGTCTTCAAATCTGTGTAAATCAGTGTCCCTGACCGCCGAGCATCACGAACCCAGTGCGGAGAATGATCTTGAGATCGAGTAGCAACGACCAGTTCTCAATGTAAAAAAGGTCGAGCCGCACCATCTCTTCAAACGGCAGCCGGTTTCGTCCTGAAACCTGCCAGAGTCCCGTCACCCCTGGCTTCATGTCGAGACGTTTGCGATGCCACAACTCGTACGCCTCTACTTCGTAAGGTATCGGCGGCCGTGGTCCAACCACGCTCATATCGCCCGACAAAACATTAAAGAGTTGCGGCACTTCATCAAGACTCGTGCGTCGCAGAAACTTTCCGATTCGCGTGATTCGCGGATCGGTAAGCAACTTGTAAGTCGGTTTCGAGTCGTCACCGAGGTTCGCTTCGGCACGACCGGCAATAAACGCCTTCTGGTATTCACGATGAAGTTCCGGATCAGCTCCAGCCTTCATCGTGCGAAACTTGTAGAGCAAGAACAGACGTCCATCCATGCCCACGCGTTCCTGCGTATAAAAAACCGGCCCCTTCGAATCGAGTTTGATGAGTAACGCTATCAACAACCACAACGGAAAAAGCAGCAGGATCGCGAGCGCTGAAACAACCAGATCGAAAGTGCGCTTCAAAATGCGTGCGACATTCGAAAGCGGTTCACGAAACAGACGGATCATCGGCAACACGCCGATTTGATCGATCTCAGTCTTGCGTGGCAGACAGTTAAAAAGGCTTGGCGCAATGCGAAACTCAACGCCGCGTCTGCGCCCGCAGCGAATCATTACTTCAAACAACGTGTCGGCATTCACGTCCGCATCGGCGATGATTACTTCGTTCGCACCTGAATCGCGAATCACCTCTGGCAACGATTCCAAAGTTCCGATTACCGGCACGTCTTCATACGTCAACTGACCGTCAACACTCTTCGTATCAACAACGCCGATCACGCGATAACCGAGTGACGGTCGCTCGCGCATCTCTCTTATAAATAAGGACGCCTCCGGACCACGTCCGACAACCAGCGTCGGAATCAAGTTGATCTGACGAGTCCGTACAACCGTCTGCACCGCACGCATGAAGAACCTCAGCGCGACGACGATGATCAATACGAAGAAAAAGTCCGCGACGAAAACACTTCGCGCATACGAGAACGCACGAAATTCAAATCCCCCGCGATACAAAAACGCCACGGCGACAATCAGCAGTGAACCAATCGCAGTGGCTTTGAAGATGCGTACAGCGTCGTCGAAAAACGAAAACTCCCCGCGAACGCGATACAGATCGCAGTAACGAAAGCTCAACAACCGGATACCAACAACAAACACCAGCAACGCACCGTAGGGCGCAAAGCTCTCACTCCACGCCAGACCACCAACAGTGCTGAAGACTGCACCGCGTTCGCGCGTATAGAAGGCAAGCATGAATGAGATCGCAGCAGCGAGGGCATCGGCAATGACGAGCGAGACTTTGACCGTAGGCACGATCCAGCGCGGCGCGCGTCCCGGAACCCGCACCACGGTCGCATCGATCATTGTCTGTTTAGTTCGCTCCGCTCTCATTCAAGGATGAGTCGCACGACTTCATCAATCACCCCGACCGATCTTCTAGGCTTTGCACCCTGCTTCTTCTCAATCGTTAGGTTGCGCAGATCCTCAGCGTTCACAATTCGTCGCAACCGCCCCTCTTTAACCAACTCTTCATCCACGGCCGCCCAGCGTCCGGCATAGATCGTCGCCGCAGGCACTCCGAGCGCCGCCGCTTCTCGATTGATCGTCCCACCGGCACTGATTACTAAATCACTCGCGGCAATCAGATTTGCCCCATCCAACGGCGCCGCGGGAATAATCAACCGCTCCGTCGCATATGCCGCTCGTTGCGCTTCATTTCTCGGCAGCAGTATCACCTGCACGCTCTCGTTCGCCAACAACATTCGCAGCGCTTCATCAAAAAGCGTGTTCTGAAAACGATGATACAGCGCGTCGTGCGCCGGTGGCCGCATCAGGACCAGCGTATTATCCGGGTTGACACCAAGCTCACACAACTGCGCGCCAAACGCTGGGTCGGGCTGAAAGTCAGCAAGGTACACATCTTCCTTCGTTCCGTGATATCGCCGGACCTTGCCCGTTCGCGCACCAAACATGCGCAAACGTTCTGCGGGGAAACTTGTGGGGACGATGATGCGAGAAGCGAGACGAAAGGCGAGATGGTTCGCTGGTTGATGCTCGTAATCCATGAGGGTGACGGTCTTGATTCTGAGAGCCCGAGCCGCCAGGATTTGCGAATACGAGTTGTGACTAATCGCCAGATCAAACTTGCGTTTGCGTGCCCAACCCGCGAGCGCCCAGGCGCGACTCATCAGGCTCCCAGCCTTTTTCGACACGTCGCGACCCGCATGAGCCCCGACGACTTCCGGTGTAAATCCGGCCGCGCGCGCCAGCGGTATTGTTTCCGCTAACTCTCTCGCAGTAGTTTCGATCTCGTGACCTTGCGCGGCGAACCTGTTTGCGAGCCCTTTGAAAAATGGAACGTGAGGGGAGTTTGCAAGATCGATCCAGAGACGCATTTTCATTTAATCTGCGTAATCTGTGGATTCACCACTGGATCTCGACGAGTCGACCACGATCGCGAAGTGAGGCTTCAGCGGCCTCAATCATGTTCACCATCCGCAGTCCTGCTGCGCCGTCAGTCTCGGGTTGTTTGTTCGTCTCGATGCAGTCGGCGAAGTGGCGCGCTTCGGTTTGCAGTGCTTCGGTGTTGTCGAGTTGAGGCGCCCACATGTCACCGAGTCGATAACTCACGAGCATCTTGTAAACGTCTTCTGGTCCAGGCGACACGTCGATGCCCTTGTCATAGACCTTGAGCTTCTCACTCGGCTCGAGATCGTCGTAGAGAATCATCTTCTCACTGCCGCCGATCAGTGTGTGACGCACTTTTACAGGTGTCAGCCAGTTGACATGAACGTGTGCGATCTGCGCGCTTGGAAAAAAGAGCGTGATGTAGGCGACGTTCTCAGGCTGGCCTGGTACGTGACTGATTCCAGTAGTGGCGATCGCCACGGGTTTGTCAGGTAGAACAGCGTCCATTATCGAGAGATCGTGAATCGCGAGATCCCAGATTACGTTCACGTCGTGTTGAAAGAGTCCGAGATTAACGCGCACGGCGTCGTAGTAATAGATCTGACCGAGTGCGCCCGAAGTGATCAGCTCGCGAATCTTTCTTACGGCAGGCGTGTAGACGAACGTGTGGTCCACGAGCAGCACGAGCTTTCGTGCGGCAGCCTCGTCGACCAGCTTGCGCGCCTGATCGGACTTGGCAGCGAGAGGCTTTTCCACGAGCACGTGTTTGCCGGCCTGCAAGGCTGCGAGCGCCAGATCAAAATGTGAGAACACGGGCGTGGCAATTACGACAGCGTCGATCTGTGGATCGTTGATGAGTTCTGCTGAATCGGTACACGTCTTCAGTCCCGGGTAGAGTTTTTCTAGCGACGACAAACGTTCTTCACGCAAATCGCAGACGCGCGTCACGACCGAATTGGGCGCGGCCATGAAGTTTCGCACCAGGTTCGGTCCCCAGTATCCGTAGCCGATTACACCAACTTTGATCATATGTTTAGATCTTCGAGCAAACGCGACAACGCATAGAGCATCCACGCCTGTGTCCAGCGCATGTAGGGCTTGCGAACCGTGCAGAACCGTCGCTTTTGATAATAAAAGAATCCTCGACTATCGCGCAGGTTATCAATAGTCCAGTTCCCAACATGCTGGGCCAGCCTCGCTGCATCTGGATCAAGATCACGACACTCGAGGAACGTCACTATTGCACTCGCTGCGGCGTGCGTATCAACCGGATAAGGATCGTCATCGTAGTATTTCGGCCACCCCTCCGCAAGAAAGAAGTGATTTTTCCAGAAATGATAGCCGCGCTCCAAAGCTGGTTGAAATTCTTCTTTCGCTGGCGAAACGTCAAGTATGCGCTTTAAGGAAGACAAAACGTAAGCCGTGTGGAAATTATCTTTCCACGACTGTTTCGGATCCGTGCCGTACGACCACGACCCATCGGGCTCTTGATTGTTGACGACGTATCGAGTCGCTCGTTCGGCAAGTTCCAGGAGTTCCGTTTCACCAGTTAAGTGCCCAACACTCGCAAGCACCTCTGCCGCCAACAAACTCGCATTAAAAATTCTCGTGTTGCTCTGCGGCGCATAACTGAAACAAACCTCGCGCTCCGTCTCAACACTCCGTGGCAAGTCTTTCAATATGAAATCACAAACACTCCGCACCGCTTTCAAGTATTCATTCTGTAAATCCTGCGAATCCTGTAAATCGCGTCCCTCAATCAGCGCGCGCGCTGCAAACGCCGTCGGAACTATCGTCGGCGTATTTCTCGACGCAAAAAAGTTTCGGCTCTGCCAATCGAAGTTATACCCCCACGCGGCTCCGCTATACCCATCGACACGCATCTCCAACAACCACGATAAAAACTCACGAGCGACTGCCGCAGCCTCGTCAGTCTTTACTCGTCGATAGTTCGCAATTTGCGCGAGCGCAAACAACGCTATCCCCTTCGCATTGCGTTCGGCAGGAACACGCGCGAGCGCACGAACGTCAGCGGGCGATCGCTTAACGAGCTGCGTCCATATAAATCTCGCGTTGCGGGATTGGGCCAGGGGCGTCGCCTGAAACAGTCGACTGTTCAGCGCATCGAAAGGATCGTGTCCGGCAAAGTCATGCTGCCGGCACCAGGTGAAGAGTTCGTCGTATGCAGTTTGAAAGAAAGACTGACTTGAAACTTCGTTCACACTCAGCCTTCTCTGCTTGCGACAGACGTCTCAATGCGGCGCGGCGTTTCGATAAAGCTTTCGTGCCAAAGCTCGAACATCAACAACGTCCAAAGCAGCTTGCGATGATTCGCGACACCGCGTTCGTGTTCGTCCTGCAAACGCGCGATGTAGTTGGCATTAAAAACTCCGGCACGGCGAACACGTTCAGGCGATAACAGATCGCGCGCGAGCGGCCGCAACTTCTCCTTCAACCATTCAGCGACGGGAACGCCAAAGCCTTTTTTGCCACGACGAGTCACAAACCGCGGAAGCATATCTTCAACTGCCTTCTTCAAAATGTATTTCGTTTTGTGACCACGCAGTTTGTAATTGCACGGCAGTGAAGCCGCAAACTCCGCCACTCGCGGATCGAGAAATGGAGCACGGACTTCGAGTGACACTGCCATGCTCGCGCGATCGACTTTCGTGAGGATGTCTTCCGCAAGATACAAACGCGTGTCAACGCTCTGCATGCGCGTGACGAGATCTTCGTTGTCGCACTCCTCTGCAATCTCACGCGCGTAAGCGTAGATCTCACCATCAGTTGTCGTCAGAACTTCGCGTGTCAACAATTCCTGTTGCTCTTCTGGAGTGAAAGATCCGAACCAAACGTGATGTCGTGCGACTGCGTCGTACTTTGCTCCAGTGACGAATCGCGACGCTTTGTAATCAAACGACAGGTTCTTTGTCTTTACGGGCAACAGTTTTACTAATGGTTCGATAACTGCGGAGCGCAATGAGGGCGGAACACGTTTGTAGATTTCAGCCCAGCGCAGACCGGCATACGTCGGATAACCCGCAAAGAGCTCATCGCCACCATCGCCTCCAAGCGCGACCGTCACATGCTTGCGTGTGAAGCGCGACAAGAGATAAGTCGGCACCAGCGATGGGTCGCTAAACGGCTCGTCCATCCATGAGCCGATCTCGCTTACGAGGTTCGCCGCCAGGTTCGCACTCAAACGTTCTTCGTGATGATCGGTGCCGAGAAACTTCGCCACACCACGCGCATACGCCGATTCATCAAACGAAGCTTCAGCAAACGAGATCGAAAAAGTTTTGACTGCTTCTGACGACGCAGCAACTGCGAGTGCGGCAACACTCGACGAGTCAACTCCACCTGACAGAAGAACGCCGAGCGGCACGTCAGAAACGAGTCGCATGCGTACAGCATCCGCCATCAGCTCACGCAACTTTTCCGCAGCCTCGTCTTCTGATGGTACAGGTTCGATGGTCTTGTAGCTGAGTCGCCAATATTTTTCGACTGCAACACGTCCATCTACGAGGGTGAGCTTGTGAGCCGCTGGAAGTTTGTTGATCCCTTCGTAGATCGAAAGTGGCGCCGGTACGTAGTCATACGAGAGATATTGTCGCAAAGCCTGCAGATTGAGGGCGGGTTTTACTGACGGGTGCGCGAGCAAAACTTTCGGCTCTGATGCGAAGAGCAGCGTGTTGTCAAACACGCCCCAGTACAGCGGCTTCTCACCAAACCGATCGCGCGCGATCAGCAAACGGCGCATGCGGCTGTCCCACAACGCAAACGCAAACATCCCGTTAAGCTTCTGGATCATGCCATCGCCGTACTCTTCGTAGAGGTGCGGCAACACTTCTGTGTCCGAAGCGCTACGAAATGAATGGCCACGCTTTTCCAGCTCTGCGCGCAGTTCGCGATAGTTGTAGATCTCGCCGTTGAGAATTACTGCGATGCTCTTGTCTTCGTTGAATGCCGGCTGTTCACCGGTGACCAGATCGATAATCGCGAGCCGGCGCATTCCGAGAGCTACGCCGCTCGACGCGAACAATCCTTCAGAGTCTGGCCCGCGATGGACCATCCGCTCACACATCGCGTGTAGTAACTCCTTCGCACCCTCAGGAGGCGGTGTGTGAGAGTCGAGATTGGCCCAACCGGTAATTCCGCACATGAGTTATGACTCAGGCTCCCTGAAACCCAGCCGCTCGCGCACTGCGTAGATCGGTTTTGATTGAGACTCGTGATACGTGCGCACGAGCATTTCCGCGAGCAGTCCCATCAACAGGAACTGTATTCCAACCGCAAACATCACGATGCACAAAACCGGCAAAGGCGTCTGCACGAAGTCGGCTCTGTGAACGAGCTTGAGAAAGACCGCATAGAGTCCGCTGAACAAAGAAATAACAAACGCGAGCATGCCGAATGAACCAAAAACGTAGATCGGTTTCGTTTGATACGAAGCCATGAATTTGATGGTCATCAGATCAAAGACAACTTTGAGCGTGCGCGACAATCCGTATTTCGATTTGCCCATCGTGCGTGCGTGATGTTCGACAGGGATTTCAGTAACGCGAGCTCCTGCCCACGCAGCGTAAATCGGAATGAAGCGATGCATCTCGCCGTAAAGGCGAACGTCCTGCAACGACTCGCGCCGGTAGGCTTTCAACGAACATCCGTAATCGTGAAGCGGTACACCGCCAATCCACGAGATCAAACGATTCGCGATCATCGAAGGTATCTTGCGCGTGACCATCTTGTCTTTCCGGTTTTTGCGCCAACCTGAAACGACGTCGTAACCCTGGTCGAGTTTTTGTAGTAGACGGCCGATGTCCACCGGATCGTTCTGGAGATCGGCGTCCATCGGAATCAGGACTTTTCCCTTCGCGGCGTCAATACCTGCGGCCATCGCCGCTGTTTGACCGTAGTTTCTTCGGAGCGCCACGACGCGTACACGCGGATCGAGATCAGCGATTTCGCGCAGGATCCTCAGGCTTCCGTCGGTCGAGCCATCGTCCACATAGACAATCTCGGCCGTCCGGCGGAGCGCTTTGAGTGCTTCGTTGAGCTTTGCGTGCAGCGGCAGCAGGTTCGGTTCTTCGTTGAAGACCGGCAGAAACACCGAGATATCAGGCGAGTCGGCAGCAGAACGCGGCAGTTCTACTCTTAATTGTTCCTGTTCGTCGAGAATTTTCATCAATTAGGGCGCGGGCACCAGCGTTCCTTCGCAGGCATTGTAGAACAGTTTCACAAAGCTCTCATCCTAAACCATTCCACAAAGCGGCGCAGGCCCTCTTCGATTTGGGTTTTTGGGTCGTAGCCGAGCAGGGCGCGCGCTTTCGAGATGTCTGCGAAGGTTTGCGGCACGTCGCCCGGCTGTGATGGCTGGTGGTCGATGATTGCGTGTGTGTCGAGTTCCTTTTCGAGAAGCGAGATCAATTCGTTCAGCTCAACCGTTCGCGACTCGCCGAGATTGAAGACTTCGTAGCTCGTCTTGTCGTAGCTGATGGCGGCTAAGACGCCGTCAATGATGTCGTCAACATAGGTGTAATCACGACGCGTAGTGCCGTCGCCAAAGACTGGGATCGGTTTACCCGTGCTGATCAGTTTTGCGAATTTGTGTATGGCGAGGTCCGGGCGTTGGCGTGGCCCATAGACTGTGAAGAAGCGCAGACACACGCAACGCAGCCCGTAGAGGTGGGAGTAAGTGTGACAAAGCAGTTCGCCGGCTCCTTTTGTTGCGGCGTATGGAGAGATCGGTTGGCGGATCGGGTCGTCCTCGCTGAATGGGACCTTCGCATTGATTCCATAAACTGATGAGGAGGAACCGAAGACAAACTGCTTGATGTTGTGTTGTCGCGCGAGCTCGAGAAGGTTGAGTGAGCCGTTGATGTTTGTTTCAGTGTAGAGCTGGGGTTCGGAGAGTGATGGCCGCACGCCTGCTCTCGCTGCAAGATGGACCACGCAGTCGAAGTTGTTTTCTTTGAATTGTTGTTCGAGTGCGGCGCGATCGCGAATGTCAACTTCGTGAATGCTGTAGCGTGGATCCTTTAGGTGGGATTTGATGTTGTCGTGCTTGATTGATGGATCGTAGAAGTCGTTGAAATCATCGACGACTGTGATGTGGGTGACGTCAGTTGCAAGCAACCGGTCGACTAAATGGGAACCGATAAACCCCGCACCACCAGTGATGAGAAAGTTTTTCATCACTACTTTGTAGCATAAATCCACAAATGCCAGCCCCAGCGGGAGGCCATTCGCGATTCGAGTGAACGCGGCAGGATTGGTCCAAGCACCGGGAACCAGCGTTTGTTGAGAAAATACGTGCGCAGTTCTACGTAAGAAAAGTCTTTGAAGAGTTCGCGTGCTTCAGAACGTGAATAGACGCGCGCCAGCGGATTGCCTGCGCCGTCAGTGTTGCGGCTCAGAAATTCGTCTGACTTTAAATATTCAGACTGGTTTTTTTTTAGTTGTCGTGCATGTTCCCGCAAACTCTCTTCGGGTTCGCGGGTTAACGCGTGAACCAGCTTAAAGCCTGCGTTCCATCTCAATAGTTGTACACCCATGCGACGCAGTATCGAGATGTTCACGCGATAGTTATAAGAGTCGCGATGGTAGAGCATGACGACGGCCTTGCCGCCCGGCCGCAACACGCGATGGATCTCGCGTACGGCTGCGTTTGTGTCAGGCGTATGGTGTAGCACGCCGTGAGAGTAGACGATGTCGAAGGTGTTGTCAGGAAAGTCGAGACGTTCGGCATCCGCAACACGGAATGTGCCTGGAAGTTGAAACAGTTCAAAGCGCCGTCTTGCTAAATCAACAGCAGCGTCAGTGAGATCGACGCCTGTGTAGATCGCTCCGGCCTTCGCGAACTGCGCGCCATCAGTTCCGAGTCCACAACCTACTTCAAGCACGTTCAAGTTTTTCGATTGTGAAAAGCCGGCGGCAAGCGGGATGTGCCATTCTTTCGTGTAACGGTGTTCTTCAACGAGTTCGTAGAATTTGCGCGAGCCGGGCGGCGCATTGGCAAACTTCGTCCCACAGGGATTTTCCTGCCAGAATGCGCGCACACGATCTTTTAGTGTGAAGTTGTTCTCGAGCATCTTGAAGCATGGAAGGATACCAGTGCGAGAAGGTGCTCGACAAAGATGGCGGTAAGGCTTGCGGCTTACTCCACTGCCTTGCGCCCCAAGGCCTACCTTGCTGGGCGAAGCGGCCATGAGGCGCAAGGATCAGTGATGTCGTTGGGGTGAGGTTCCCAATCCAGCGCAGGACACCCACCTGTCCTATCAGTTGATTTTGCCCCCTCTCTCAACTGGGCCGGATCAAACGCTACAGCGTTGAACGACGGGCGCACTATACTTACTCAACAAACAGAAAGTCTTTAGAAGTATCTCAAAGAGTTATCAACTAATTCTCAACATCGTTAATTCGGCAACCAGTCGGACCTGTTTTAGAGTAGAATACGGCCTGATCCTCTAGACAATCACAAGGACAATATGCCTCATAGCCCGCGGTTCGAATTTGGACCTTTTCAACTCGACTTGAATGATCGTCTGCTCACTCGTGCCGGTGAAGTGATCTCGCTCCGGCCGAAAGCGACAGAGATACTCGTCAGGCTGGTCACGAACGCCGGCCAGCTAATCAAAAGGGACGAGTTGCTGAAAGAGGTTTGGCCGGACACGTTTGTTGAAGAGTCGAACCTCTCGCAAACCATCTTCACGCTTAGAAAGGCGCTCGGAGACGACCGCGGTGAACCC
>Ga0207709_10001347_pt1 | contig 17283 bp, 21 predicted proteins | sample KBSM34metaG_FD_184397 | JGI IMG/M metagenome (GOLD analysis project Ga0207709, IMG submission 184397) | Miscanthus rhizosphere microbial communities from Kellogg Biological Station, Michigan, USA - KBS M3-4 metaG (SPAdes) (version 2) | ecosystem: Host-associated > Plants > Roots > Rhizosphere >...
CTCCGCTGAGCGGGGCCCGTTCCTGCTCGCCCGGCGGATCCCGAAGAAGCTCGAGCGGATCGACTTTAAGGTCGAGCGCGAGCCGCTCGAGTGAGCGGGAGACGGAGGTCGTGAATCCCTTGTCTCTACGTGCTGTCAGCCTAGAGCTACGAGAAGAGAAGCGCCTTGTTGATGACACTGCCGGTCACGAAGAACGCGACGAGTGTCATCCCGATGCCAGCTACGGGTATCCACCATACTCGGGGCCGCCCTCGCAACAGGACGATCGCCAACGCCGAGACGAGCGCAAGCCCTCCAGCTATCCACGTGTATACGTGGATACTCGAACCGAGCAGCTCGAAGTCGCATTGCAGATCGCAATGCGGGATTTCGATTGAACGGAACCAGGTCAGCCAAAAGGTAACCCCTGCCGTGATGACCTGCAACACCCACAAGACCCACGAAAGCGTCCTATTCATGCGTGAACCCTCCGGGCGTTGTGCTACCAGCCTGCGTCAATTTGGGTCACTCCACAGGTAGTCCATCAATGATGTGCCCGAGTCCCACTCGGGTTGGTGGGGTGCAGGTGTCCTCCGGTTCCACGGGGTGCTGAGGGGGATCGTCGGCGAGGTCCCCTGGGCGGGTCGTCTCCTACTCGGCGGACAGTTCCCGAAGAAGTTCGAGTGGATCGACGTTGAGGTCGAGCGCGAGGCGTTCGACGGAGCGAAGGCTGAGGTTGCGGAGGCCCTGCTCGATGCCGCCGATGTAGGTGCGGTGGTAGCCGAGGCGCTCGGCGAACTGCTCCTGGCCGAGTCCCTGCTTCTGGCGGTGCGCGCGGAGGTTGCGCCCGAGCGTTCGCTGTAGGTCACCTTCCACCTCGTCGACCAGGCACGGAGCGTCTTCGACGCGCTGGTGGACTTGCTCGGAGAGTGCTCCAAGAACGAAGGAACCGCGGTCTTTGCCCCGATTGACGTCAACCTCGATAACACCGTCGCCTACAACTCCCGCACACCGAACACCGAGGATGACTTCATCGGGTTCGGCCGAAGAGGAGACCTGCTTGTCGTCGTCACCAACACGAACGCCGATGCCACTGAGGTCGGGCCGAAGACCATCCGGTACATCATGAACAACCTGGCGAACAAGTCGGCAAACCACTGACACCTGGCCGTGGCCGGAGAGACGGACGACACAGTCCGAGAGCCGAGTCGTACAGCGCGGTTCCTCCGATGCTTTCGCCGGCAGGCAGCTATTCGGTGCTCAGCTTGCTCGTTATCGGCAGTGAAGTCAGGAGCCAGAGCCACAACCCGCAGAGGGCGGCAGCCGCGGTCAGGGCCCCGATGGCACTGACCGCCTCTGCCGTTTGGGTTGTCGCAGGGACAGCCGCGCCCGCGTCTGCGTAGTCGAAGGCCTGGCCCCAAGCCACCCACCAAACGATGGCGGAGGCCAGGAGAACGACCGCAGCCGCGAATCCAGTGAACAGCGCTGCTCGATTGCGTGCGCCGACGGCTGTGTAGATCACCGTCGTCGCCAAGACCGCGACCGCGAGGGGCAGTGTGACGATCGCGAGAGGTGCCAGTAATGCGAGTGTCACTGAGGTCGCCGCGCCGTAAAGCAGTACACGGCGGGGCGAGACATCTTCGCGCGCGACGCTGGTAAATGCGTTCCGGTCATAGGTCATGGGTTGTTTCTATCACGTGACCGCATACTCGCGGGTAGACGAAAGTCGAGCCTTTCGGTCCGGCAATAATTACGGCGTAATCACCCTTGTGTTCTGGGATCAATCGCCTATCCAATTGCGCTCGTCGGGAGTCGACACTTTGAAATCCACATGGAGGAATTCTGTGAATTCTTTGAAATTGCTATCGGCGGCGTCGTCTTTGGCGCTCGCGCTCGTCGCGTTGCCAATCAGCGCTATGGCCGACACGCCATCACCCGCCGATTCGGCCGACAACCTCGCGGCCGCAGTTGTTGCGGCGGCGGACGGCGTAGGCGGCCCGCAGCAGGACGTGTCCAAAGAGGGTGGCTCGTACGTCGCCTCGACGGATGCCGGGAAGGTCGAAGTCGGCAACACCTCCGGGTCTCAGGTCTCGCTCGCACGCGACCCGGCCAGCGCGCTGGTGGTCGGCATCCCCGAGGTGTCGGGAGGCGCCACGGCCCAAACGACCGACAGCGGAACCCTCGTCTACGACAATGACGACAGCTCAGTTGCCGTGACAGTGCAGGCCCTTCAGCAGGGCGTCCGGCTGAGCACGGTACTCAAAGACGCGTCCGCGCCGACAGAGTATGTCTATCCGGTCGCAGTGCCACCCGGAGGGCGGATCGAGACTGACCCGGCGAGCGGTGCGGTGCTCGTGACAGATGCGAGCAACGCGCTGGTTGGCGGCTTTGCGCCCGCATGGGCGAAGGATGCCAACGGGGACACTGTGCCGACGCACTACGAGGTTCGCGCAGACGCCGTGGTGCAGGTTGTTGACCTCAGCGCTGGTGGCTATACGTTCCCCGTGGTTGCGGACCCGTTCTTGGGGGCGGACCTGATCGATCACGCCACATGGGTCCACTACTCCGACGGATGGACCCTCCAGGTCTTTCCGACCGGCTGGGCCCGCTTCAACGCTGGCTCCCACCTCGTTGGCTCCTACGCCTGAGACGAGTTGTACACGAAGTACCAGAACCACGGGCTCACCAAGAACTTGAATGGCATGCGTGACCAGCTCATATGCCACGAAGAGTTCGTCGCGGTGAGAGAGCCCGGCAAGGCGTCATGGAACCTCGACGAGTGGCGTCCTGATGTCGGTTATCTCCAGACCGTCAACAGCAACTGCAACCCCGGCGGATCGCGCTGGTTCGACTGAGGTAGCGCGAAACACCTAGTTCGGTGTCGCCGAGTGATTGCGCCACGGCACCGAACGTAGGGGTCATGTCATCTAGCCACGGCAAGTTCGACGGACCGTCCCAGATGAAGTCGTCAACTCGCCCGGTTCTGCACAGAGTCCGTCTGCACATCGATCGACGGGCGCTTTGGGTGGGGGCCTTATAGGTGGATCCACGGGAGCGGGACTTAGCCTCTTCGGCAATGTCTCACTTGGAGGGACAGCTGGCGTGATTGACATTGTCGGCGGAGGTCGGAGCTTCGCCCATCTCTGCCATCTGGAAGGACCGGATAACTGATGAGCGAGAGAACGTGGGCGGACCGAGTCGGTCCGGAACTGGCTCGACTGCGGCTGGTCTATGTGGGATCCTGGCTTGCCGCCGTCTGCGTTATTGGAGCTGCAGCGACCTGGGCACTGTCGGGGACGTTGCCGCGCTCGGGTCCTGTGGTGCTGATGTTTGTGATCATCACGCTTGCACTCACTCTGAGTCTTCTGACTGTGCGGGCCATCGTCGAGCACACTCTCGCGAAGCGGATAGCTTCCGTCCTCTCGGTACCGAGAGGACGGAAGGTTCCTGTGCGGCTGCTGTTGAACAAGCGCGACTTCGATCGGTGGGTATCGAGCCTGCGCTAGTCCGGATCGTTGGCCGCGTTTGAGCCGTTTCGAGGCTCTTTCCGGCTTGTAGCGCCATCCAGTCGCGTTCAGCGGCTCGAAGCTCGACCAGCGGCGACCTCAGCTCATCGCCGACAACCTCGTCATTCACGACGCAGATGTCGGAGCGACGGCTCCGGGTGTGGCGCCGTAGAGTTCGCGCACCGTCTGTTCGGCACCCGGACCGTCGCGGACCGCGAGCTGGTCGCGCAGGCGCTGCCAGTGGGTGCGCCGCGGTGTGGGCTTCGCGACGACCCCCGACCATCCCCGCAGGTTCCGCTGCACGACGATGGTGGTCTCTTCGATGATCGTCCGGAACACCCCGTTGCCGCTTGCCCGCGCGGCGAGCAGACCCAAGGACGCGGCGGCGGTGAACACCGCGGGCCGATCGCCCGCGTCGATGCCTGCCAGGGCTGCGTCCACGGTGTCGATGATCTCGGCGAGATCGTCGTCGGAGCATCGTGTCGTTGCCAGGTTCAGCGCGCTGCCCATGAAGTATGCAGCGAACTCGCCCGTGTCCCGGCGGAGTGCATCGCTGGGTTCCGTGACGCGCGTGTAGCGTCCGACGACGATCTCCACGAGGCCGAAGCGCTCCAACCGTTGGAGCGCCTCTCGCACCGGGGTTCGCGAGACACGGAGCTGCTGGGCGAGTTCCACGTCGCGGAGGCGGCGCCCCGGCGCAAAAGTACCGTCGGCGATCGCCGTGCCGATGCGCGCGTAGATCTCGTCACTCAGGATCATCCCGGTGACGGGCTCGATCGGGGCCAGGGTGTCACTCATGTGGATCACATGGTACGTCGCGCATCGATCACTGCTCTCGCATGACCCTGTGCACGTCGCCCCACACCGTCGACAGGATGCCTTCCAGGGTGGAATCGGCGGGTCCGTCGAGCCACCGCTGCACCGCGAGCTCGAAACAGGTCACCGCAACCGCGGAGAGCGTCCGCGCCTCGGTGGCGTCGACCTGCCGATCGACGAGCGACGCCTCGATCGCGGCCGCGAGGTGACGGGCGCGGAGCAGATCCCGCTCCTGCAGCAGCGGGTCCTTGCTGATGATCGCCTGCCTCCGGGCGATCTGCGATCTCCACTGCTCGATCTCACGGCACGCCACCGTGAGCCCCGAGCGCACCGTCTCGACCGGACCGGTGCCGGGGGGCAGGGAGCCGAGGAAGTCCCGGATGGCCTCGGGGAACTCGCGGTCACGGAGGAAGAGGACGTCGCGTTTGTCGGAGAAGTGGCGGAAGAAGGTGCGCGTGGTGAGTCCGGCGGCTGTGGCGATCTGCGGAACCGTCGTGTTCGCGAACCCGGCCGTTTCGAACAGTGAGACGGCGGCGTCTTCGAGTCGGAGAGCGGCGTCGGGCGACCATCGGGGCATAGTCCATGATGACACTCCGTGTCGTCATGTGTACAGTGATGACATTGCGTGTCATCACATCGGGAAAGCGGGTTCGCAATGAAGACCAACAGGGCGGCGTGGATCGATGCGCCTTATGCCGACCTCGTCGTGCGGGAGTCGGAGCGACCAGCGGCGGGGCCGAACCAGGTCGTCGTCGAGGTGCGCGCACTGGCCGTGAACCCTCTCGACGCGATCGTGCAGTCCAACGGGCGCGTGATGTACCGATGGCTGCCGTATCCCGTCGTCATGGGTGAAGACGTCGCCGGAGTCATCGTGGAGGTGGGAGAGGACGTCGTCGGATTCGGCGCAGGCGACCGCGTCGTGGCCTACGCGATGGGCTTGGAGAAGGGGCGCGATGCGGTCGGCGGTGGAGGCTTTCAGGCGTACGTGGCCGTGGAGGCGGCGTTGACCTCACCCGTTCCGGACTCGATGGCACTCGAGGATGCCGTCGTGCTGCCCCTTGCCTTCTCCACCGCGGCGGCGGGGCTGTTCGAGGAGGCGCAACTCGGGCTGGACTACTCCAGGCTGGGCGCGGCCGCGAACCGCGACGACGTCGTCGTCGTGTGGGGCGGCGCGACGAGCGTGGGCGGCAACGCGATCCAGCTCGCGCGTGCGGCGGGGTATCGCGTCGTCGCCACCGCCTCACCTCGACACCACGGCCGTATCCGCCGGCTGGGTGCCGAGGAGGTGTACGACTACCGCGATCCCGACGTCGTCGAGCAGGTCGTCGCCGGCGTACGGGGATGCCGCGTCGCGGGGGTGCTGGCGGTGGCCGTCGGATCCGCGGAGCCGTGTGTGAAGATCGCGCGTGCGACGGGCGCGCGGAGGGTTGCGATGGCGAGCCCGCCCGTGTCGTTCTACGACCAGCCCCGACGGGCCGGGCTCTCCCTCGCCCGTCTCGCCCTCTTCGCCCGTCTCGGACTGCGATCGGCGCTGCTGCAGGTGCGCAGCCGCATCGCGGGCATCGCCCCGTCCTTCATCTGGGGCAGCTCGATCGCCACCTCGCCGGTCGGCCCCGCGGTGTGGCAGTCGTATCTGCCCACGGCGCTGGCATCCGGCATCCACCAGACCTTCCCGCCGCCGAAGATCGTGGGCGATGACCTGTCGGCGATCCAAGGAGCCGTGGACACGCTCCGCGACGGCATGTCGGCGGAGAAGCTGGTGATCACACTGGGTGCGACCGGGTGAGAGTCCTCTCGAGCCACGCGGTGCGCGTTGCGCGCGCGGCGCGCGACAGCTCGGCATCCGGGTACAGCGCGTCGAACCCGTGGAACCCGCCGGACCAGACGTGCAGCTCTGCCGCGCCCCCCGCGGCCCAGATGCGGCTGGCGTAATCGACGTCCTCGTCTCGGAAGACTTCGGCGGACCCGGCATCGATGTACGTCGGCGGGAGCCCCGAGAGGTCCGATGCGAGGGACGGTGACACGTAGGGAGAGGGAGGGGCGTCGCCGCCCGTGACGGCATGCCACGCGAAGGCGTTGGACTCGCGCGACCATACCGCCGGCGCGGTGAACTGATGCGCGGACGCCGTGTCGTTGCGGTGGTCCAGCATCGGGCAGACGAGCACCTGAGCAGCGACGGCGGGAGTGGAACGATCACGGGCGAGAAGCGTGACGCCGGCCGCGATCCCCCCACCGGCACTCGTGCCCGCCACGACGATGCGGGTCGGGTCGATGCCGAGTTCGTCGGCGTTGTCGGCGAGCCATCGCAGTGCCGCGTAGCCGTCGTCGACGAGGGTCGCCCCCGACACGTCGGGCGCCAGTCGGTAATCGACCGTCACCACGACGGCTCCGAGCGTGTCGAGCCACTCCAACGGGATGTCGAGCTGCGAGAACCGATCGCCCATCACCATGCCGCCGCCGTGGAGCCACAGCACACCGACCGCACCGACCGTGCTGACCGCACCGGCAGGGGAGATCACCGTGATCGGGAGGGGCGAGCCGTCCGCACTCGTCACCGTGTCTTCCCGGCGGATCACGTCGCGTGTCGCCAGCAACGGTTCGACGAGTCCGCTCGCGTACGGACGCATCAGTGGGAGGGTCTCCGCGTCGAGCGGGGGAAAGTCAGGCAGGGACGCCAGCAGTGCACCCAGCTCGGGGTCGAGGGCGGGCCGGTTCACGAGAGCGCCGCTTTGCCGCCGACGGGCACCAGGTCGCCGTAGACCGATTCGCCGTCGAGGAGCTCGGCGAACTTCGCGACGAGAGCCTGTGCGGCATCCGTCGCAAAGAGTCGATGGTGGTCGTCCTCGCTCGTCCATCCCTCGATGAGGTGGACGACGTCTGGGTTGGCCGCGGACCGGCTCACAAGGTAGACGAGACAGTGCTCGCTGGATGCCGGGTTGCCCTCGTTCAGGCCGGAAAGGACGAGCGCGACGAGCTCGTCGCCCCGACCGGGAAGTGCTGTCATGGTGGCGGAGAATCCGTAGCCGATGGTGTGCGTGTTCATGCTTCCATCCAGCCACCGGACACCCCTCGCACCGTAGACGATTCCCGCTCACCCTTTGCCGGATCCTCGCGACGCGGCCAGGATCGGGTGGCGCGAGTCAGACGGTGGGCGCGTGGTGGCGCGGCCGGCCGACGGCCCGCAGCAGCTCCGCGACGTCCCGGCTGGGCGGTGAACCGAACTGGCGGCGGTACTCGCGGCTGAACTGCGAAGCGCTCTCGTAACCGACCGCATAAGCGGCGCCGGCGATGTCCGCCGGGTTGGCGAGCAGTCGCAGTCGTGCTTCCTGCAGGCGCACGTTCTTCTGGTACTGAATCGGGCTCATCGAGGTGACCGCCTGAAACGCACGGTGGAAGGCGGACGGGCTCATGTTCGCCCGGTGGGCGAGCTCGTCGACCCGCATCGGCTCGGCATACCTGTCGCGCATCCATCGGACCACGTGGCGCACGCGGCTCAGGCTGCTGTCGGCGAGCCCGAGCTGACGGACGGTCGCGCCACTGTGCCCCGACATGATGAGCCAGAGGATCTCCCGTTCGAGCAGCGGCGCCAGAACGGGAATGTCCTCGGGGGTGTCGAGGAGGCGGAGCATCCGCACCGACGCATCGACGAGGCGGCCGTCGGCGACCCCCACGGCGACGGCGGGCGGCGACGCCTCTCCGCGCGCCTGCCGGGCGAACGTGGATGCCGCAGGATTGAGCATGAGCTCCGCCACGATCTCGGGCCGCAGCTCCAGGCCGAAACCGAGAGCGGGGTGTGCGGGCGACGCATCCAGGAACTGTCCCGAGACGGGAAGATCGACCGACGCCACCAGATAGTCGCCCGGTCCGTAGTCGTGCACGGCACTGCCGACGGACAGCCGCTTGGCTCCTTGCGCGACGACCGCGAGAACCGTGCCGGTCGTCGATTCCTCTTGCGGGCCGGCGACATCCACGCACGCCACCAGAACACCGGGGATCGCTGTTTCGGTGACGCCGCCGGTCGAATGGCGCTGGATGAGGGTGCGCAGCTCGTTCATGGGCATGGGTCGATCAAAGCAGTCAAAGCGCCGAATCGTGCCATGTCGAGCAGGAATGGGCAACGAAACGGTCGTATCGCCCTCACGTCCGGAGGGGCTGTCGCGGTTGGCTCGAACCATGACAAACGAGCAGAACACCCACCCCTCGGTCGTGGTCGTCACCGGTGCGAGCGCCGGCATCGGCCGCGGCGCCGCCGTCGAGATCGCCCGCAGCGGCTTCGGCGTCATCGCCACCTACAACTCGCGCCCCGACGGCGCGAACGAGACTGTGCGGCTCATCGAAAGCTCCGGCGGCACGGCGCGGGCTGTGCGACTGGATGTCGGAGACAGCGGCGGCTTTCCCGCTTTCCGTGACGAGCTTCGGCAGATCCTGGATGCCGAGTGGGGCGCCGACCGCATCGCCGCGCTCGTCAACAACGCGGGTTTCGGCGGGGGACGCGCCTTCACCGACATGACCGAGGCCGCTTTCGACGACTACTACCGCGTCCTGCTCCGGGGCCCCTACTTCCTGACGCAGGCACTGCTCCCTCTGCTCGTCGATGGAGGCTCCATCGTGAGCATCTCGAGCAGCTCGGTGCGACCCGGCGACACGGAGGCAGGCTATTCCGCCTACGCCGGCATGAAGGCCGGACTCATCACGGCGTCGCGCTACCTCGCCCGCGAGCTCGGTGACCGCGGCATCCGGGTCAACACCGTCGCCCCCGGGCCCACCCGCACCCGCATCGGCGGGGACGCGTTCGAGAAGTACCCCGAAGTCATCCCCGCCTTGGCCGCCAAAACGGCGCTGGGCCGACTCGGAGAGCCCGAAGACATCGGCCGGGTCATCGCGTTCCTCGTCTCGCCGGAGTCGCAGTGGATCACCGGCCAGGACATCCAGGTGTCGGGCGGGTACGCGCTGTGACCGGCGCGCTGCGCCGTTTCGGCACTGTCGTGCTCACGGGCGCGACCAGCGGCATCGGTGCGGCCACGGCGGCCCTGCTCGCGCGGCGCACCGACCTGCTCGTGGTCCATGGGCCGGAACGCGCCGAACAGGTCGCCGAACTCCTGAACGGATGGCGGACAGCCGGTGCGCGGGTCGAGTACGTGTCGGCTGATTTCTCTCGCCTCGATGCCGTCGTGCGCGCGGCGGAGCAGATCCGCGACCTCGCTCCGGACGGCATCGATCTGCTCATCAACAACGCGGCCGTCCCCGGCGCCCCCGAGCGCCGCCTCACCGGCGACGGCTTCGAACGCACGCTCCAGGTGAACGCGCTCGCCCCCGCACTGCTCACGCGGATGCTCGTGCCGGCGCTCGCCGAGAACGCCCGGATCGTGAACGTGGCCTCGTCGGCGCACCGGGTCGAGCGGTTCCACTTCGACGACATCGACCTCTCCCACGGATACTCGCCCGTCGCGGCATACGCACGCGCAAAGCTCGCGATGGTGACCTGGTCGTCGCTCCTGGCCGAGGAGGAGGCGGGCACCTCGACCACCGTCGTCGCGCTGTGCCCCGGGCTGAACGACACCCCCCTCAGCGCCGCGATGATGGGACACGTTGGCGGCCCCGCGTCGCACGGCGCCGACCGCGTGCTGTTCGCCGCCACCGCGCCGTCCCTCCCATCCGGGAGCTACCTCGAAGACGACCGCATCGTTCCGCCGAGCGCGGAGGTCACGCATCCGGACAACCGCGCGCGGTTGATCGAGCTCTACGTGACGCGACTCACCCCGCGCGGAGTCGGGAGCCGGTCATGACCTCGGCGGCGACACCGCTCGCGGGCCGCGTCGCGGTCGTGCTCGGCGCGACCGGTTGGATCGGTCGCGGGATCTCCCGGCGTCTCGTCGATTCCGGGGCCAGCGTCGTCCTCGTCGCCCGCGACCGTGATCGGTTGGACGGGCTCGCACGCGAACTCGACGCCGAGGAGCGGGTGCTGATCGTCGCGGCCGACGTGACGCAGTCGCTCGATGTCGACGATGTGCGGGCGGCATCCCTCGATCGATTCGGCCACGTCGACCTCGTCACCGTCCTCTCCGGCGTCATCACCGGATCGGCCTTCGAGGGCGGCATCCCCGCCGACTGGGCCGAGATGATCGACGTGAACCTGCGCGGCCTCCTGCATTCCGCTCAGACGTTCGCCGAACCGCTCCTCGACTCGGCGCGTCAGGGCCGTGCCGCCGACCTCGTGCTCCTCGGCGCTGTCAGCGAGGACGCGCACGAGCCGCGCTTCGCCGTCTTCAACGCCGTATCGGCCGCCATCACCCAACTCGGACGGACCCTTCGCGACGAGTACGGACCGAGCGGCGTCCGCGTGCACGTGCTCGCCCCCGAATTTCCCCACCCGGCGACCGAGGCGCCCGGACGCGATGCACGCGCGGGACGCCAGCAGTCGCCCGTCACGCCGGAGTCCATTGCCGCGGTCGTCGCCCTGGCCGCGGCGCTGCCGGCGGGCGTGAACCTCGCCGAGGCCGTGCTGCTGCCGACGGCGCGGAGGCAGCGATGAGCGCTCTCGTCGCACGGGTGCGTCGCCTGCCCGAGGCCCTGACGGCCGCCGCCGTGCTGTTCGCCGCGGCGATCATCGCGCTGATCTGGGCGAACCTCGGCGGTGAGAGCTACACGGACTTCTGGCACCTTCCGCTGGGCGTGGATGCGGGGGCGTTCACGTTCCACCTCGACCTTCGACACTGGGTCAACGACGCCGCGATGGCACTGTTCTTCGCGTACGTCACCCTGGAAGTCCGACGCGACATCGAGTTGGGCGAGCTGCGGGACTGGCGCCGCGCCATCGTCCCGCTCGTCGCCGCGGTGGCGGGCCTCATCGTTCCGGCGCTGCTTTTCGTCGCCGTGACGTGGGGGACCGGTGCTGCCGACGGGTGGGGGATCGTCATCTCCACCGACACAGCCTTCGTCCTCGGCATGCTCGCCCTCGTCGGTCGGGCGATGCCCCCGCAACTGCGGATGTTCCTGCTGACCCTCGCCGTCGCCGACGATGTCGGCGCGCTGGCGGTCATCGCTTTCGCCTACACCGACGACTTCACCCCCGCCCCGCTCCTTCTCGTCGCGGTGGGTCTCGCGGCGATCGTCGGGCTACGCCGCGCGGGGGTGTGGCGCGGCGCCTTCTACCTCGCGCCGGCCGTCGTCGTGTGGGTCGGATTCCTCTTCTCGGGGGTGCACGCGACGCTCGCGGGCGTCGCCATCGCCCTCCTTCTGCCGATCGCATCGATCCGCCCCGCGGATCTGAGGAGAGCGGGCGACCGGGTGCGGGCGTTCCAGCTGGCACCGAACGCCGACGCGGCGCGGACCGCCGAACAGTCGCTCGCACGAGCGGTGTCCGTCAACGAGCGCGCGTACCGCACTCTCACCCCGTACGTGATGCGGGTGATCCTGCCGCTTTTCGCGCTCGCGAACGCGGGCGTGCGGATCACCGCGGATTCACTGCAGGGTGCTTTCGCCTCCCAACTGACGTGGGGGATCATCATCGGCCTCGTCGTCGGAAAGACGGCGGCGATCACGATCGCCACCGCCATCATGTCGCGGGTGCGTCCGGGCGCGCTCGGGGGCCTGCGGATGCCGCAGCTGTTCGGTCTGAGCGTGCTGGCGGGGATGGGCTTCACCATCTCGCTGTTCGTCGCCGAGCTGGCCTTCGACGATCCCGAGAGCCTGAGTCGCGCGCAGATCGGCATTCTGGCGGCGACCGTGCTCGCCGCCGTTCTCGGCGCGGCCGTCTTCGCGATCCTCAGCGCCGCCGAGCGCCGACGGGGCGACGTTCGAGATCGGCTCGTGCGACCTCTCGACCCGCGGCGCGACCCCGTGCTCGGCGATGCCGCACGCGCACGGACCACCGTGGTCGAGTACGGTGACGTCTCCTCTGCGTTCGCCGCGACATCCGAGGAGATGCGCCGGGAGATGGCACAGCGTTTCGGCGTGGGCGTCGCCTACACCTTCCGTCACGCGGCCACGGCGACCCCCGGGGTGGCGCTCGCGGGCGAGGCCGCTTCCGAACAGGGGCGCTTCTGGGAGATGCGCGACGCGCTGCTGAGCGAGGCGCCCGTCGAATCCGATCGGCAGCTCCTGCGGGCGGCGTCGCGGGCGGGGCTCAACCTCCGCAGGTTCCGTGCGGACGTGGCCCGGGGAGCAGGTTCAGCCCGGGTCGCGGAGGATGCCGCGGACGCGGAGGCCATGCTGCTGTCCGACACGCCCGCCTTCTTCATCGACGGTGTGCGCTATCGCGGACCGATCGACGCGGACGCGATCAACGCTGCCGTAGCGGTGGCGCTCACCGCTACCCTGGCCACGTGCGCATCGTCGTCTCCGGAACTCACGCCAGCGGAAAGAGCACGCTGATCTCCGACTTCGCCCTGCGGCATCCGGAGTTCACCGTGCTCGCCGACCCGTTCGACATGATCGATGAACGCGCGGTCGCGCGTGATCCGAGGACGTTCGCGGCGCAGCTTCGCCTCGCCGCCGCCCGTCTCACCGACGACGACCTCGCCGACCAGGACGAGGGCGGCGACCTCATCGCGGAGCGGGGCCCGCTCGACTTCCTCGCCTACCTCGTCGCGCTCGCAGAGCTGGGCGACGCGGAGCTCGACGAAGAGTTCACCGAGCGGGCGGTTGCTCGGACGGCCGCGGCGCTTCGCACCGTCGACCTGCTCGTCGTGCTGCCGCTGGCAGCCGGCGATGGTATCGAGGTGGGCGACGAGGAAGACCCGGAGCTGCGCGACGCGATGAACGACGCTCTCCTGGACCTGCTCAACGACACCGAGCTCATCGGCACGAACCCCACGATCACCGAGATCAGCGGGCCGCCGGAGGTCAGGTTGGCGCTTCTGGAACGCGCGGTCGAAACGGCAGCGGCACCCTCATGATCAGCATCCGGTTAGACACGGCGAGGGGCCGTCGCCCCGCTCGATCGTCGCGCTAACGTCGTGATGATGGTTCTGGGGAACCTCATCCGCTCGGCCCATCCCCCCGCAGGTGCTGAGCTCGGCGGGACGCCCTGATGCAGGCGTCCCGCCGCTTCTCTCTTTCGGTGCGGCGCGGCGCGGCGCGGCGCTCTGCGCCGCTGCAAGCTCAGGAGTCGAAGCCCACGCCGAACATTCCGGCGAGCCGGAGCAGCAGCCCGTCTTTTCCGCCGTTCGCATCCGAGGCCGCGACCGCTCGGCGCATCGTCTGGATGAGCGGGTAGGCGAGGGGCTCCGGGGGGATCGGGACGGGCAGCCGACGCGACATCCGCAGCCGGGTCCGTTCCGTTTCACCGTGGTCGACGCTGTCGAGGAAGTCGAGCATCGTCTCGGCCCCGAACCGGGTGGCGGCGACGCCGAGGCCCGTGTATCCGGCGCTGTACGCGACGGTGCGCTTCTTCGCGGCTCCGTGGAACGCGACGAGCTGCGTGGACATGTCGATCATCCCGCCCCAGCGGTGGGAGAACGGGTGGCCCTGCAAGGAGGGGAACGTCGAGTAGAAGTGGTCGGCGAGCCGCTCGAACGATTCGTCGCGCTGGTCCTGGGCGGGGCGGATGCGTCCGCCGCGGTGGTAGATCGCGTCGTACCCGCCGAAGAGGATGCGGTCGTCAGCCGTCTTCCGGTAATAGTGGAACTCCCGCCCCGAGTCGGTGATCCCGTGGCGCCCGGTCCAGCCGATGGCTGCCAACTGCTCTGCAGTCAGGGGTTCGGTCATCAGGACGTAGTCGTAGATGGGGACCGTGAAGGGTCGAATCCTCTTCAGCAGCGAGGGGAAGCCGTTGGTGGCCAGCGCGACCTTCGCGGCGTGGATGCTCCCGCCCGGCGTGCGGACGACGTGGCCGCCGGGTGCCGACCGCAGCGACGTCGCCGGTGTGTTCTCGTAGATCCTGACGCCGAGGTCGTGAGCGGCGCGGGCGAGGCCCCAGGCGAGCTTGGCCGGGTGCAGAACGCGTTGCCGTGATGATCCAGCCTTCCCGCCCGGAACAGAGGGGAGTCGGCGTAGGCGGCCAGCTCGGCTCCGCCGAGCACGTCTCCCCCGGCGGCGGCCATCGCGCGCGCTTGGTACTCCTCCGTCGCCACGGTGAGGGTGGGTTCGCGTTCCAGGTGCGCATCGATTCCGTACCGTTCGACGGTCGCCACCAGGGCCTCGAAGTTCTCCTCGGCGAGTCGGTCCAGCGTCGGGAGCTCGGCCGCGAAGTGCAGCTCGCCGTTCTCTGCCCCGTGGGTGAGACTGGCTTCCACGAACCCGCCGTTGCGGCCGCTCGCCGCCCACCCGATGCGTCGCCCTTCGACGAGGACGACGTCGCGCTCGGGATTGCGCTCCTTGGCGATCAGCGCGGTCCACAGCCCGCAGTATCCGCCCCCGACGACGAGCAGGTCGGTGCGGACGTCACCGGCGAGCGCGGGGCGGGACTCCGGGCGCGCCGGGTCGTCCAGCCAGAACGAGCGACGTGCCGCACCCGCGAGCGCGGTCCGCAGAATCTCGGGGTCGTGTCGGAGTTCGTGGCCGTACGCAGGCGCGGTTTCCATAGCAACGTTCGTATCAGTCGGCGGCCTTTCGGGCCAGGGCAAACGACGATGGTGATGCAAACGTCGCCAGACCCGCTGTCCTGGACCGGCTCCGACCAGGTCACCGGGGCCAGCGCGACGAGCATCGACGTCCGCGCCGGACGCCGCGCGCGGTGCGGCATCAGGGTCGGGGGATCAGGGCGTGGGCTTGAAGGGGGGTCAGGGCTTCCGTGCGTTGGGCTGCCGGCGACGCTGCCACGCGTCCAGGATGTGCGCGCGCATCGCGGCCTCGGCGGCCGCGGCATCCCCGGCTTCGATCGCCTCGAGAACTCTGCGGTGCTCCTCGAGCGTCTGCTGGAAGACGTCCTTCGACGGGTTGGTGGTGAACCTCGCCGACTCGCGGGCTCGCGAGTAGAGCGTGCGGGTGATGCTCTCGGCCAGCGGGATCTGGGACTGCTGCATCACCGCGAGGTGGAAGAGCATGTCGGCGTCGTTGTACTCGTCCTCGTGGTCGATCGTGTGCTCCATGCGCTCGAGCGCCGTGCGCAGCTCGGAGAGCTCCTCCGCGGAACGACGGCTCGCCGTCGCGGCGGCCATCGCGCCCTCGAGGGCTCCGCGGATGATCGCGAGGTCATCCAACACGCCGAGCGACGCGTCGTTCTCAAGCATGACCTGCAGCACCACCGGGTCGAGGACGTTCCACGACTCGCGTGTGCGGACCGTGGTTCCGCTTCCTTGAACGACGGCGACGAGCCCCTTCTCCTCGATGCGCTTGATGGACTCCCGGATGACGGTGCGGCTGACACCGAAGTGCGCGCTGAGCTCGGTCTCGATCGGGAGCATCGTCCCTTCGGCGATCTCGCCGGTGATGATCGCCGTGACGAGGTCATGGACGACGGCGACGCCGAGGCGGGACACCGGGGTGCGGGCCGCCTGTGGGTCGAAGATACGCGCGGGTGTGCCGGTCGCGCGAAGATCATTCATCGCAACATTCTAGGGGCGGTGATCGCCGTCGAGCGTGAGACCGGCGCGGACGGGGCGGACGTGCGGCCCGGCCGACTGCAGCCAGTCGCCCTCGTGGTGGGCGGCGGTGATCGTGGCCTCGTCGATGGACACCCCCGACCCGGCGCGGTCCCCCAGGACGATGCCACCGTCGGCGAACGTCTCGTCGATGACGACGCCGAAGGGGGTGCCGAGGTCTTGGACCTCCGCCGTCAAGTGGTTCGGGATGGCGGCGGCCGCGTGGGCGACCGCCGGATTGCTCGTGAGGCCGACGGGGCTGATCGGCAGATCGCGGGCGTGGGCGGCGTAGGCCAGACGCAGGAAGTGGGTGATCCCCCACACCGCACCGGTCTGGACGATGTCGACCGCGCCGAGGTCGAAGAGGGCGCGGAACTGCTCGACGCCCGTGAGGTTCTCGCCGGTGGCGACGGCCGCCTTCACCGACTGGCTCAGCCGCGCGTGCCCCTGAGCATCCCATCGCCGCAGCGGCTCCTCGATCCAGGTGAGGTCGAGCTCGGCCTCGACGGCGGCGACATAGCGGACGGCCTGCTTGAGGTTCCACGACTCGTTGGCGTCGAGCATGAGGGCCGGATGCCGGGTGTTGCGCGACAGGGCGTCTTCGACGATCCGCAGTCTCCGCAGGTCGGTCTCCAGGTCGCGCCCGCCCTTGAGCTTTCCGCTGGTGAACCCGCGGTCGGCCATGGCCCCGTAGAAGGCGGCGAGCTCATCGTCGGACAGGGCGATGTCGAGGCCGGAGGCGTAGCCGGGAACGAAGCGGTCGCGCGCTCCCAGCAGTCGCCAGAGCGGCTCGCCGAGCAGCTTCGCCTTGATGTCCCAGAGCGCGGCATCCAGAGTGGCGATGCCGCCGAACGTCGCCCCATTGTGTCCCGCTTTGAACACGTGGGCGAGCATGCGGTCGTACAGGACCGACACGCCTCGCGGGTCCTCGCCTTCGAGGGCGGGGAAGATACGCGCGATGTCGTGGTCGGAGCCGATGGCGACGCCTTCGATGGCTTCATCGGTTTCGAGGATGACGATGGAGACCTCGGTGATGCCGGACGCGATGAAGCCGTTGACGTCGCCGACCGGCCGCCCCCAGTCCCGGTGGGTGCGAACCGTGCGGTAGCCCGTGATCTTCATATCGTCCTTGACATTCTCGGAGAGACACTCTGGATAGAGCATACATCATATGAACGACGAACGAACCCTCAGATGTGTCACACCGCCGTCGACCTCGAGCGCGGTCCCGGTGGTCGAGCCCGACCGCGGGCTCGCGAGAGAGAGGATCGCCCCGGCCACTTCTTCCGGCGTGACATCCGCCCCGTCGCCTGCCGCGCGTCGAGGGCGGCGCGCTCGGCGACGGGATCGGGGAACTGCTGCAGCATCCGCTCGCCGAACGGCGTCGAGACCGTTCCGGGGGTCACGCAGTTGACGCGCACGCCCCGAGCGCTCCGATGCCGGTGGGGGTTCGCAGAGTG
>Ga0207709_10001359_pt1 | contig 17194 bp, 9 predicted proteins | sample KBSM34metaG_FD_184397 | JGI IMG/M metagenome (GOLD analysis project Ga0207709, IMG submission 184397) | Miscanthus rhizosphere microbial communities from Kellogg Biological Station, Michigan, USA - KBS M3-4 metaG (SPAdes) (version 2) | ecosystem: Host-associated > Plants > Roots > Rhizosphere >...
ACGTGCAGCACGCATATCTGGCCAGGACTTTCTGCGGCGGTAGCTACCCTTGCGACATGATCAGCACTATGACCTCAAGCTGCGATGTCAGCGTGGATAACACCACCTACTACCTGCAATGGAAGCCTGACTCGATTAAGCCAGTGAACTCGCCGGAGATTACTTCGCGGGTGAATGTGCATTATGACGTGATCAATGGCGTGGAAGTTTGGACCGTCACGCCGCTGGCGAACGCGACTTCTCAGCGGTTTGTCGCGGGTCTGGCCAGACAGTTAAATGGCAAAGGCAAAACCATGTCCGAGCCGGCCGGTCAATATCTCGTTCCATTCACGTTGACGGCAAGTCCGAGGTAGTTGCATCGCTTAAACTGGATGCGCAATTTTGCAGGCAAAATCATGAAGAATGGAAACGACTTCGAGAAGACCGGGATGATGCCGACGAGACCGAACGGTCTTTCCGACGCTCGGTTACATAGAGCCTGGCAAGTATTCATCCGTTATTGCGCGGAAATGCAGCACGGTGAGATCGAGCGACTGAAGATTCAGGACGGCTTACCTGTTCTCGCGGAGGTAACGACAAGGAAAGTTAAGTTCTCGCCCTGACCCGAATCGCAGATTAGTAAAATCATTTCCGGCTGACTGAAGCACTCAGAGGCCGTCGTTCCCGGATTAATCAGTCCAGGGACGACGGCCTCAAAATTTTTCCACCAGGAGGGTCGCTGACTGCAGCAACCGAGCCTGGGCCAAGAGCCCTTTAACCTGGCTGCGACTAACTCGCACCGAACGCTACTCAGGAGAATCTAAGATGAAAAGAATTTTCACGTTTGTCCCGGTTGCGGCGCTGTTTCTGGCGCTTGCTCCCATAGGAAACGCACAGAAAGGAAAGCCTCCCAGGACCCAGGATGTTGGAGTACAGGTCAGGTTCGCTTACTGCGCCCCGCCAGGAAGCGATTCCGCAAGCCAGGCAGCTTACGCCGCGTGCATTCAACAGAACCGTGTCAGAAATGACGTTGACCAGAATTACGTCAACGGATCAGAGGGCGTGGCCGCGGTATTCAATATCGTCAGCGGTACAAACGATCTGACAATAAACCTGCTGACCGCCGCGTCGCGGCGCGCGGTGATAGATTTGTACGACCTGACTCCCGAATCGAGTGGCCAGATGTCTCCCTCTTGGCATACCACTCCGCAGTACGCCAGGTGGTTCTTTAACGTGCAGCACGCATATCTGGCCAGGACTTTCTGCGGCGGTAGCTACCCTTGCGACATGATCAGCACTATGACCTCAAGCTGCGATGTCAGCGTGGATAACGCCACCTACTACCTGCAATGGAAGCCTGACTCTGTTAAGCCGGTTAATTCGCCGGAAGTTACGTCGCAGGTGAATGTGCACTATGACGTGATCAATGGCGTAGAGGTTTGGACCGTGACGCCCCTGCCTAATGGCTCTCAGCGGATTTTGGGTGGCCTGGCCAGGGAGTTGAAAGGCAGCCACCCCGGCAACAGCAGTAATGCTCCCGCCGGCCAGTACCTTGTTCCGTTCACATTGACGGCGAGTCCATTGTGAGTTTTTTTCCCGGACCCACCGGCGCGCCCCGTTCTTCGTTCGGCATTTTGGGTACGGCGATCGTCACAACCGAAACCAGGCCCAGTGACAGGAGTTACACCATCGCGCAACAGCCATGGGACGGCAAGATGGTGCTGGCGAGTATCTCCAGTTTTCTCACCGAAACAATGCCTGGCCATGATGGACCGTGTCCTGTATGACGTTAACCTGACAAGAACGGTTCGTTAAGAAAATGAAGGTCTATGACCCAAGTCCAACACGTGAAGAGTGAAGCGGTTTGAAGAATACTTTCATGGTAATACAAAACCCGAAGAGACCAACTGATAACGATCTTCATCCGGCCTGGAGCGCCTTCATAACGTATTGTCTCGACCTTGAACACGGCGAGATTGAAATGCTAAAGATTCAGAATGGGCTGCCGGTTCTCGCTGAGGTTATAAAAAAGAAGGTTAGGTTCGCGCCCTAAGGCGAATCAGAGGTAGTCAAAACTTATTTCGGCTGACTGAAGCACTCAGAGGCCGTCGTCACGGAGATTTCGTCCGGGCGGCGGCCTCTTCCATTTACGCACCGACTTGCAGTCGGATTGCTTGCACTGGCCGCCAATCGGCTTGAGCAGAATGACGACACAGTTGCCGACTCTGAAGTTCCTGGCAACCATCACGCTTCGCCATAACCGGTAGAAGCAACGTACCAAACCTCAGTCAAACTACAAAAGGAAAAGGACAACAAACAATGAAACCCCCAACTCGATCCCGCCTGAAAGTCATCACTTTACTATTAGCCGTTTTGGCCCTGGCGGTTGTTTCGCAAGAAGTGCGGGCCGCAACCTTCAACATCGCCAATGGGGATGTGCCAGGTCTTATTGCTGCAATAAATGCTGTAAATGTCGGTCCAGGGCCGGATACGATCAACCTAGCTCCAGGCGGAACTTACATTTTGACTGCCGTAGCCGAAGACGATGGCTACTCTGGTGGGGCTGGGCTGCCTTACATTAGGCGCCCTCTCACCATCAATGGCAATGGGGCGACCATCCAAAGAAGCAGTGCGGCCGGCACACCCGACTTCCGCATTGTTTATGTATGGCTCAGCGATCTCACTTTGAACGGCGTCACCATCAAGGGAGGCAGGGGAGGCAATGTAAACCGCGGTGGAGGGGGCATTGGCATGGTGGGCAGCAAGCTTAACGTCGCCGATAGCACGATCACGGATAACGTGGGCTTCGGTTTAGGGGGTGGCGGAATCGGGAGCATCGCCAGCACGTTCAGAATCGAGAACAGCACCATAAGTCACAACACAAGCTTCAGTGGCTATGGAGGAGGAGGGATTATCAATGTCGCCGCCGGGGCAACGTCCACGATTACCTCAAGCACGATTTTCGAAAACCAGAATGACTCGGGACGTGGGGACGCGATCGCGGACGCTTTCAGCGGGCCGGGAACAATGGTGGTTAAAAATAGTGTCCTCGCCAGCCCAACTCGAGGAGTAAGCGATGACTGTTATGCCGCTCCCGGCGTAGTCGTCTCACAAGGTCACAATATAGCTGGCGATGGGACTTGCTCTCTTACCGGTCCTGGTGACATGAACAGCACGAACCCGTTACTTGGCCCACTCGCCAACAATGGGGGCAATACGTCCACGCATGCGTTGCTTGCCGGCAGTCCGGCCATCGACGCGATCCCACTCACAGACTGTACGGATACTGCCGGGGCGCCGATCATTACGGACCAGCGAGGCGTCTTCCGCCCGCAGGGTGCACGCTGTGACACTGGCTCATACGAAATCGTTCCTTCAGGTGGTCCCGATAGATACAACGATCGGCAGTCATTTCTGACAGCTCTTTGTCCGACGGCAACTACCAAGACAATAGACTTCAGCACGAAGGATGACGGCACATTCATCACCGACCCGAACGCTGATACCTACTTCGAAACTCTCACCCTCAGAGGTGTGACCTTCCATCAGGTGCAGTCGTACTACAACAGCCTCATATACTACTTCCCGACGGCGGTAATTAAAGCGGATCTCCCTCCGAACACCTTCTCATTCGGTGTGGACCTTTCTCCCGGCTATGGAGCGGCAGGCACATTCACTATTACGCTTTCGACTGGGCAAACCTATTACATCAATACAGGCGGGACGAGTGCGTTCTTCGGCGTAATCTCTAGTACGCCGATCGAATGGGCCAGCTTTTCATTCAACAACAACTACCTGATTATCGACAACTTTGTTGTGGGTACGGCCTGCGATTCAACACCACCGGTCATTACGCCGACGGTAACGGGAACACTTGGCAACGACGGTTGGTATACAAGCGACGTCGAAGTAAGTTGGTCCGTCACTGATCCGGAATGCGGCATATCGACGTCAACGGGCTGCGATACCACCAACGTCACAGCTGACACCAACGGCGTCACGTTCACTTGTACCGCCACGAGCGGCGGCGGTTCTTCCAACCAATCCGTCACAATCAAACGCGATGCGAGCGCGCCTTCCGTGTCTTGCGGATCGAGCGACGGAGCCTGGCACTCGTCGGACGTTTCAATTGCCTGCACCAGCAGCGACAACTTCTCTCAACTGGCTAATGCCGGCGACGCCAGTTTTTCATTAGCCACCAGCGTGTCTGCGGGAATGGAAACCGCAAACGCCTCGACAGGCAATCGATCCGTTTGCGACAACGCCGGTAATTGCACAAATGCTGGACCAATCACAGGGAACAAGATCGATAAGAAGTCACCGGTAATAACGATTACCGCTCCCTCGGCGGGAAACTATCTTCTCAATCAAGCTGTGTCGGTTAATTTCAATTGCACCGACGGCGGCTCCGGAGTGGCCAGTTGCGTTGGAACTTCTGCAAACGGCGGGGCCCTTGATACCTCAGCGGCAGGCGCCAGGACTTTTACCGTCAGCGCCACGGACAATGCCGGCAACAGTGCCTCACCCTCTGTTGTGAATTACACCGTCGATTTCGGTTTCCAGGTTCTATTTGATCAATCCAAGGCGCATAAATCCGGAAGCACTATCCCGATTAAGATCCGTCTGGTAGATGCAAACGGAGCCAACGTATCGTCGGCGGCAACCCTGCTCCATGCAGTTAGCGTCGTTCAGACTGCATCTCAGGCGTCACCGTTTATCGAAGACGCCGGCAACTCCAATCCTGATTTTGATTTCCGCTATGACGCAAGTCTTGGCGGCTATATCTTCAATCTGAAAACTACCGGATACGGCACCGGTAGTTATTTACTCAAGTTTGTCGCGGGTGGTAGTTCGACCGTGTATGCGGTTGGGTTTCAGGTAAGACAGTAGGTATCCCCAGTGATAACTGGTTTTGGGCCGTCGTCGTGGCGTAATGCTGCGACGACGGCCCGGTTTTGTATGGCGAGCAGTTAGTCATATTGGGGGCCTGCTCTTTGTGATTCTGCGTTGTTGACGTAGATGTCACCGCAAAGATTCACTCAATCACCCGCGCAATCACGCACTTCAGGTAATGTGTTTCGGGCACGCCGAGCAATACCGGATGATCGCTTGATTGGCCACGCTTCATGATTTGCACGTGACGATGTGCGTCCAGCGCGGCCTCGGCGATTATTTCAAGAAACATCTCTTCACTCATGTGATACGAGCAGGTGCAGGTAATCAAAACGCCCCCGGGATTCAGTAACTTTAGCGCGCGCAGGTTTATCTCTTTGTAACCGCGCGCTCCTGATTTTACCGTGGCACGACTCTTGGTAAATGCCGGCGGATCCAACACGATCGTATCAAAGCGTTCACCTGCTGATCCCAGCTCACGCAAGGCATCAAACACATTGACAACCTGGAAAGTGACGTTGCCTATGCCGTTAAGACGCGCATTCCTTTCCGCGCCGGCAATAGCTTCACCGGCAATATCAATTCCCAGAACCTGTTCGCAATTGCCGGCCAGATGCAGCGCGAACCCTCCATTGAACGTGAAGCAATCGAGCGCGCGGCCTTTGGCCACCTCTTTGGCGGCCAGATAGTTTTCGCGCTGATCCAGGAACGCCCCCGTCTTCTGCCCACTCAAAGGGGAAACGATGAAACGAACGCCGTGCTGGTTGATTTCAATCTCAATCGGTGTGTCAGTACCCAGAGCGGTAGCGAGGGGATCATGATGACCATTTGAACCGCTTGATCCCGTCGCTACCGCTCCGGGTTCTGACACAGAGCCGTAGACAATTCCTTTGCGGATTTCAAGTCCTTCGAGTTGACGAACCCGCGCGTCGTTGCGCTCCATAATCGACCGCGGCTGGAACTCTTCCACCAGCAATTCCACAAGTTCCCCTTGCAGTCGATCGCTTCCCTGTGAAAGTGCCTGCAGAACGTAGTGACCGTCATAAACGTCTACGATCAGCGAAGGCAGCAAATCGCCTTCCGAGTAGACCAACCGGTAAGCATTAGTTTCGTGCGCAATGGCGGCCCGGCGTGCGGCACAAGCTCGTAAACGTCTCCGCCACCAATCCCGATCAATCGCTTCACCTCCAGTCGTGAGAAAACGAAGAGTGATTTCCGATGCGTCGCTATAGAAGGCCTGGCCGACAAAGTTTCCGGCTTCATCGAGGACCGTTACAATCGCGCCCGCCTGAGCGTCAGGGCTTTCGCGAACATCACTGCGGTACACCCAGAGATGTCCCTTGCGAATTCGCTTCGCGCCGCGATTCGAGATGACAACGGTGGCCATGTGACTGACGTTACCACAAACTCAGGAACGCGCAGGAACCCGATCACAAGCTGCGAAGCAGCGGTCAGAGTTAAGCCCAAGGCGATGCTTTGTGAGCCTTCGGAATCTCGCACCCACAAACGATTCAGCCGCGAAGCGGCGACAGAGGTTGCCCGGAAAGAATCCGGTCTGACCTAATCACTCTGTACTTCACTAAACTGCCAGGCCCAACTTCGTTCGAATCGTGGATATTATTTTCTCATTGATGTCTGCCGCCGCTTCGCGGCTCACTGATGAGGGGCCATGTATGACCCAAGGCTCGCAAAGCCTCGCCTTGGGCTTAACTCTGGCCGCTGCTTCGCAGCTGGTTGAAAGATTCCGTCCACGTGGCGTGCTTGCTTGACCATGGCCCGGTTTGCGCGTAGAAAATACGTTGACTACAAACTGGTTTTGACCACAAGTCGCCCCCATAACCGACTTAATGACCGCACCGTCTGAAACCTCAACAGATCCCCGGCCTGAGTTCGCACCCGCGTTGCAAACCATCGTGGAACTCGTGCGTCGCATCATGCACGCGGATGTCGCCAGCATCCTGAGTTATTCATTGATCGACGAAACGGTTCGCTGGAAGGCCGCGACCGGCTTCACCGTTCCGGTCGATTATTCGCAGCCGGTATTTCGTCCCGCGGGGAGCGAAATTGCCCGCCGCGCGTTCGAAGCAGGCACGATCGGGATCATTCAGGGCATTGGGAGTCGACCTGAGTTTGCCGAGAAAGAGGTTCCCGTTCACCTGGCCGAGGGAATTTGCGACATGGCCGTAGCCCCAATGCGGATAGTCGGCAGCAATTCCGGCGCCTTGACTGCGGGTTACCGTTCACCGCACCAGTTTACTGATGACGAAAAAGCCCTTTTGAAGAACCTTGCGGAAATGGCCACGGTGGTACTCGACAGCGAACGTCTGGTGGAGACAGTTACCGCGGCTGAAAAGATCTGGCAGCAAACGTTTGAGGCTATCGGCGAAGGCATTCTGGTTTGCGATCAGCAGACGGTGACCCGTTGTAACGCCAAGGCGGCTGAGATGATGGACCTGGATCCATCAGAAGTGGTGGGTCTCTCGTTTAATGAGGCGTTCGCTCGCATGTTTGGGAAGCGCGCCGCGGAATACTATCTCGCCGACAACCACGGAGCATCCACCGTCGTTGAAATTCAGAACGAAGCGGGCCGGCGGTTTCTGGTTTCCATCTTCCTTATTCAACAACCTGGTGGGACTCCGACCAGCGTGGTCACCTGGAACGATGTATCGCGCCTGTCTGAAGTGCAGGACCAACTGGGCAAGTCACGACGGTTGGCGAGCGTGGGCCAACTGGCAGCCGGCGTGGCTCATGAGGTCAACAATCCTTTGGCGGCCATTACGACCTGTGCGGAGGCGATCATACGCGACCTGCGTCACAAGGACGAGACGCAAATACCAGAGACCAGTCACTGGAAATACTACCTGGAAGAGATCGTACGGCAGTCACTGCGTTGCAAAGAGATCACTCGCGGGCTGCTGGATCTCACTCGGCAACGCACCGCCAAACGAGTGTTATGTAACTTGAATGCGCTCGCCAGGGACTGTGCCCGCGTCGCGCTGCAACGCGCCGGCACGGTCGTCGAATTTGAAATCAAGCTGGATGAAGGTGTCGGGCAAATCGCGACTGACGCCGAGATGGTGCGACAGATTCTGGACAATCTGCTGACTAACGCCGTCGACGCGCTGGGCACCGAGAAAGGCACCATCACCGTTTCCACCAAACGCGACGGGGAGCAAATCAACATCGAGGTCGCGGACACGGGGAGCGGCGTTCTCCCTGACGTGCTGGCTAAAATATTCGACCCATTCTTTAGCACCAAAGGGCCCGGCAAAGGCTACGGCCTCGGGCTGGCAATCAGCCTGACCCTGGCCGAATCTCTCTCAGGTGGAATTAGTGTCGAAAGCAAACCTGGCGAAGGCAGTCGCTTTCGCTTGTGGCTGCCGCGCCGCGCCCCGGATGAATAAATCACGGAAAGGTGTTCCGAAAGAGCACAGACTGAAGTCTGTTTCACTAACTCATGAGTAGAAAAATTCGCGTCCTGGTCGTCGACGATGACAATCTGCTGCGCAAGCTGGTCACCGAGCAGCTTTCGCGTTCGGACTTCGACGCAACTCCCGCGGGTAGCGCGCGCGCAGCGCTTGACGTGCTGCGCGAGTCAGACATTGACGTGGTTCTGCTCGACATCATGATGCCGGACATGACCGGTCTCGACGCTCTGCGCGAAATTCGCAAGCTCGAAGATCCTCCGGAAGTTGTAATGCTGACTGCCGATACGTCTCTATCAACCGGCATCGAAGCGATGCGACATGGCGCCTATGATTATTTGACGAAGCCCGCCACGCTGGATGAGATGGAAGCCGTATTACGAAAGGCTGACGAAAAGCGACGCCTGCTGAAGCAGAATGCGTCGCTGCGAGCGGTGGCCCAACCACCCGGCACCGGCTACGATCCGGTCCCGGTAATTCACGAAGATTCACGCATGTCTGCCGTAGTCAGCCAGGCCGAAGCCGCCGCCCGCAGCGATTCCACGGTGCTGCTTACCGGCGAATCCGGCACCGGTAAAGACGTGCTGGCGCGATTTATTCACTCAAAGAGTGGCCGTTCCGGCAATCCCATGATCATGGTTAACTGTGGCGCGCTGCCGGAAACGCTGTTTGAGTCAGAGTTCTTTGGGCATGAACGCGGCGCCTTCACCGGGGCCAGTTCGTTACGCAGAGGTTTGCTCGAGGCCGCTGATGGCTCAAGCCTCTTCCTCGACGAAATCGGTGACCTGCCTCTGGTGATGCAGGTGAAGCTGCTTCACTTCCTCGAGCAGGGCCGCTTTCGGCGCGTAGGCTCAACCAGAGATCAAAACGCCGACGTCCGGATCATCGCCGCGACCAATCGTGATCTCGCCGGCGAAGTTGAGCGCCAACGTTTCCGGGCCGATCTCTACTACCGGCTCAACGTTGTCTCGCTTCACGTGCCACCGCTGCGCGAACGAGCCAAAGACATTCCATCTTTCATCGATCACTTTCTTGATATTTACCGGCAACGGTTCAACCGGCCCGGCCTGGATCTCTCGACCGAAGCGCGGCAGGCCTTGCAATCTTATTCGTGGCCGGGAAATGTGCGGGAGTTGCGCAACTGTCTCGAGCGGGCGGCGGCAATCTCTCTCAGTGACACGATCGACGCTAGTCAAATTCCCTTTCTCGCAGCCGGACAGATCGGTATGGCGGCGGGGCACAACGCACAATCGACGACCGTCGCGCCACAGACTGCAGCTCTGACGCTGGAAGAACTTGAACGCGAACACATCCTCCGCGTCCTCGAGGAAAGCAATGGCAATCGCGAACGTGCTGCCGCCATTCTCGGCATCTCGTCACGGACGCTGTATCGCAAACTTCGCGAGTACGAATCACAAACACATTCTGCCGGCCTAGCCACTGATGGCTAAGGCGGACCGCTCAACCTTACTCCGTGCGGGCCGCATCGATCCTCGCACAGTCATCACACAACTTCCGGTCGCTCGGCGCCTCCTCAGTTAAGTAAAGCGTCGATGTTGATACCGGCCGGTTGATGATAATTGGCGCCAGTCTCAATCCGCACAACGTCGCGTCCTCTGATACTTCGGGCAGGTGATACACGTCGCTGGAGGAACTGATGACGTACACAAATCGGAACTGTATGCGGAGCTGGTTGAGGAATTCTTGAGCCTGGCCCGCTGGAACTGACAAGATGTCAGCCCAACTGACAAAAGGTCATCGTCTTTGTCAAACGCGTCATAGTTTGCATGACTCGGCAATGCTTCTAATCTAATCCACACAACTCACGTGACATCTTTGCTTTACCGCTGGTCAACGCGCTCAAATGTGACGCGGCACAGCGATTGTAGAGTGATCCGGTGGTTGGTTGTGCTCCCACTCAACCACTTTTCTGCACAGGGAGCTTGAGACGTATCAAGCAGCGAAATCTCACTGCACTACCCCTCGAAAAATCAATCCTTCCGAAAACCGTCCAAGGAGACGAATACGATGTTGAAATCGAAAAAGAAATTGAGCGCGTTGCTGATGGCCGTGCTGACATTGATGGTAGCCGGCGCCGCCGGATTTGCGCAGAGACACTTCATGCTGGCGAATGCCGCCAAGCCTGAAGTGACTGTGAAATTGGCGGGAGCAGTCGAGCGTGATTCCAAACTCATGCCGTTGGATAAATCGACGGTCGTGAACCCGGGAGAAATCCTGGACTGGACCATCAACGCCGAAAACAGCGGCAATGCAGCGGCGCTCGAATACAAAGCGGTCGGTCACATTCCGCGCGGCACTGAATTCGTTGCCGGCAGCGCGCAAGCCGACGGCGCCAAAACCGTCTTCAGTATTGACGGCGGCAAGTCTTACTCACCCCAGCCCATGATCGAAGAGAAGCAGCCCGATGGATCCGTAAAGCGAGTTCCTGCTCCCACCTCGATGTACACCGAACTTCGTTACGAGTGGGCCGACCCGCTCGCACAAGGCGGCAAACTGTCCGCTTCCTACAAAGTGCGAGTCAAGTAACTCTTCGCAGTGGCACAGACTTCAGTCTGTGTCCTCCAAGCCCCACAGACTGAAGTCTGTGCCACTACCCTGCCCCGCATAATTTTGATGAGGACCATTATGAAGAACCGACGAACATTTTTGAGTACGAGCGCAATCGCTCGTCTACTGATTGTGCTCGCTATCGTGTGCGCGTTGAGCGCGCAGAGCGTAGCCCAGACGCCTGGCGGTACAACAATTTCCAACCAGGCCAGTGCGACCTACACTGACGGCACCAACAGTTATTCAACAGTTTCCAATACGGTGACGGTAACTGTCTCAAACGTTTCCGGCCTGGCTATTACCCCGGACGCCGGCAGCAATCCCACCGTGGTAGCGGGTCAAACGGGAGTGCTCTACAACTTCACGGTGACCAACACCGGTAACTTTACCGATCAGGTTCGTTTCCTCGCCAGCGGCTCCAGTGTGCGCGTCGTCGGACCAGGGACCCTCACCCGCGCCGTCATCGACGTGGACAACAGCGGCACGATTAACGCCGGCGACACGGACGTATTTACCAACGGCGCCGATGTCGTTTCAGCCAACATCCTTCAGAACGGAACGATTCACGTCCTGGTTGAAGCCACCATCAATGCGGGCGCGACGGCAGGTCAGAGCGTTCAGATTCTGCTCGGCGATTCCGCCAGTGGCAGCCCGTCCTTCGACAATCAGGCAGCTAATACTTCAGCCAATGAAGTAAGAACTGTCTCAGGATCTTCGGTCAATGGCCTGCGCGAAGCGCGCGGTGACATCAGCGCCACAGTGGTTAACGATACGTTGTTGCAGCTGACGTTGACCGCTCCGGCCGGGCCAGTCGATCTTGGCTCAGACATTACCTATGCCTGGCAGGCCTGTAACACCGGGGCGCGCGACGCCGCGGGCGTTACCCTCAACGGCTCCACTCAGGTCTACATGATCCTCCCGATCCCCTCACGCACAGTGCTGAAGTCCGGTCAGACTTTCCCTGCCGGAACGCAGTACACCACCAGCGCTCTCACCACCGCCCCACTCTCGGCAAGCTGGAGTACCACCGCACCCTCACCCCTCTCGAACACCACTCGCATAGCGATTCCTGCCGGCGCCACGCTGGCAGCCAGCGCCTGCGGTTCCTCAGTGAACGTGGTCGTAACGGTTAACACCGGCATCGACGCCAACATTCCCGTCGATGAAATTGGCGATGTATTTGCCAAGAACACTGTTAACGCGACCATCACCGATCAGTCTGGTGACGCCACACCGAACAACGGTGACGGTAATGCCGATTTTAACGAAACACTGGTTGCCGGCGCCGGACACGGCGTTATCCAGCAAACCTTGTTGAGGAAAGTTGGCGCTGTCCTCATCGGCCCGAGCGGTGCTCCGGCTGCGGTTGGCCCCACCGATAACAACGATGATTACACCAACAAGAGCGTCAACACCGGTATTGCCGGAGTGGCGCCGGGTGGAGTCACCACAGCCTCCGGACAATTGGTTTACATCAACACCGTGCAGAACACCGGTAATACTACCGATACCTTCACGATTGATGCGCCAACCGTTCCGGCCGGCTTCACTGTCGAGGTCTCAACCAACGGCGGTGGTTCATACACAACCGTCTCAGGTGGCGGTTCAGTAACCCTGACCATCGCTCACGGGTCATCCTCAAACATCAACGTTCGTATCACCGAGCCGGCTGGCCAGACTGTACTGACCGGCTACCACACGGTGATCCGGGCCACTTCGGGAGCCACGCCCACGGCCTCGAACAGCACAATTGATCGGCTTTACACCGGCTTTGTTCGCCTCGACAAGACGTTCAGTGTCAGCAACGGCACGGGCGTCGGCGGCGCGACTGACCCAGTTCCGGGTGCGGTCATCACTTACAACATCACCTATACCAACGTCTCGACGTCGAATGGCGATGCGAACTGCGTCAAGCTGACGGCCGGTAACGTGGTCATCACTGAAGACGGCCTCGCGGCGCCGAACAACTGGGGTACTTACACCACCAATAGCGGTTCCCCCAGTGATTCCGGCTCCGGCGCGGTGGTCACGGTGAGCGCAACGAAATACACCGACACGATTGCTTCCCTCGCCCCCGGCGCGTCAGGTGTATTCACGTTCATGCGTTCAATTAACTAGGTGCCGTCCGTGGCACGGACACGAGTCTTCGGACTTTTTTTCAGACTTCAGTCTGTGTGCCTCACACAGACTGAAGTCTGAGCCACATATAGCAGTCCTCATTCTTTGGCCGGTCTTGCCCCAACTGCATGTTCACTTCACGCACACAAAAGATTTCAGCCCTGGCAAAGTTGCTGGCCGTTCTGCTGACCTTCGCGACAATTCTGTCAGCGCGGTCGGGCGATGGCAGCACCGACGCCGGCAGTGTAATCAGCAATCGCGCCGAAGCTTCCTACTCTGACGAGACTGGCGAAAACTACACCACTGTTTCGGCGACTATCACGGTTACAGTGCTCCCGGTTGCGACTCTGATAGTCACGCCGGACGAATCTGCTGCGTCGGAAGTCGTTGCGCCCCACGACCACATCACCCGTCTCTTTCGCGTCTGCAATACCGGCAACACGGTAGACACCATTTCGCTTACCCGGTTTAATGTCACGGCGCCGGCGACGCTGACTGCGTTGTTTTTCGATAACGACGGCAGCGGCACTCTCACAAACGGTGATGCACAGATCAGCCTGAATGAAACTGCTTCGCCGCAGTTGTCCCCGCGTGGCTGTATCGGAGTGCTGGCCGTCATCGACACCAACGACATTCCCTCACAAAGCACTCTGACAGTTACGACGACTGCGCGTTCGAATGCGACCAATGCAGTCAACGGCCGCGGCGAAGATGAAGGAACGATCATCAACGCGGTCGGTTTGGGCGCGCTTCTGACTGATCCGAATAATACGAGTCTGGCGCCGAGCAAACTGATCAACGGCGTCGCCCAGACCGTGGTTAATCAGGCCGGTGAATTCACTTACACCATCGCTTTCAAAAACAGTGGCGACACCGCCGCGCGGAACGTCCTGCTTCAGGACCAGCTGCCAACCGCTATTGCCTATTCACCAGCGTCCCTGCAAGTCAACGATCGCAATGTTTCTGATGCGGTCGATAACGATGAGGGTGCGGTACAGTCCGGCGTCATCCGGCTGACTCTGGCTAAGGTCGACCCGGGTGAAACGGTCCGCGTCGCGTTTCGCGCCAGACTGACGGGCATGGTTCCTGCGGGATCGGGTCTGGTCAACATCGCGTCGCTCACCGCTGACAATGCGCCCTCTGTTTCGACCACACGAGCAACCTTGATCGTGGATCCGCTCGGGTTGGTGTTCGCCGGCCGCAGCGGCAGCTCTGCGCCGATTGCCGGTGCGCGGGTCGAGGTGCTCACTGATCTAAACCTGCAAACCCTGGTTTCGCTACTGTCAGACGAAGGTTATGCACCTAACGAAAAGAACGTTAACCCCTTCGTGAGCGATGGCCTGGGCCACTTTGCTTTTACGCTCGGCGCAAATCGGTTCACGACAGATACGAATTGTTTCATGAGAGTCTCGGCGCAGGGTTACATGGATCGCGCGATGCAACTCAGTATCCGTCCGACGCCTACGGGACTCTTCTCTTTGAGGGTCCATGCTCTCGATAACCAGCCCCTGGCCGTCGCCGGTGGATTCGATCTCGTGCATGAAGATGTAAACATCAACGACCTGGGCGCGCTGGTGATGAACATCCCGATGTTCGAGCCCACCGGGCTGCAAATTGTGAAGTCGGCGGATCGCGCACAGGCTGAAATCGGCGACACGATTACCTACCGGATCGAGGTTCATAATCCAACTTCCGCACCGGTGCGTGACGTAGTCATCAACGATAAACTCCCGTCATCCTTTCATTTCGCCGAAGGCTCAGCGCGAATCAGTCTTGGCTCAGAGCCCGAGACGCCGATCGAGCCGCAACTCCTGAACGGTGAATTGCAGTTTCGCATCGCCGAAATTGCGGCCGGCGCCACCGCGCGTCTGTTATATCGCGTGCGCATTGGCGCTAACGCATCTGCGGGAGATCAAACGAACATCGCCGTAGCCTCAGGAATGTTTCCGTCCGGTGAAAAAACCTCCAGCACCACCGGCCGGGCTGTGGTTAGGGTTTCTGCCGGCGTTTTCTCAAGTCGTCAGGTCATCGTCGGCCGGGTCTTTGTCGATACTAATGGCAACCAGCAATTCGATGACGATGATCGTCCAATGCCGGGTGTGCGCTTGTACCTGAGTAACGGTCAATCGGTGATTACCGATTCCGAAGGCTTGTACAACTTTCCGTCGCTTGGCGATGGACCTCAGGTGATTTCACTCGATCCGGTGAGTCTGCCGCCCGGTTACGCGTTAACTGATGGTGGTCGAGAATCAGGAAAAGCCTGGACCCGACTATTGCGGACGCCGGTGGGCGGCGGTGCTTTGCTGCGACAAAACTTCGTCCTCACGCAAAAGGACAAGACCGCGCTGACCACCAAATCCGAACCGCCGATTGCCTCGCCATCACAAACACCAGTCGCCACAGCAACACCCGCAATCACGGCAAAGCCGGAAACCAGGTCAGGGCCCGCCGAAGGAATCATTGATCAGAATGGTCAACGTACTTTCGAAACGGCCGCCACAGACAATGTCGAACCGGTCTCGGCTGGCGAGGTCCGGATTATTTCCCCTGCCCCAAATTCGGTATCGATGTCGCCGGGAGCGGAGATCGAAGCACGCACGGCGCTGAACTGGAGCGTCAAACTGGAAGTAAACGGCGAACAGATTTCCGAAAAGAATATTGGTGTGCGCCGTCTCGATCACAAGAACCAGGTGGCCACGTTCACGTTTGTGGGAATCAATCTCAAGCCCGGCGCAAACAAGATCCGGTGCACCGCCATCAGTCCTGACGGCGCTCCCGGTAAGTCGGCGGAAATTATGGTGATGGGTCGTGGACCAGCAACGCATCTGCAAATCGTTCCCGAGAAATCTGAAATTCAGAGCGGCGGCAACGATGCCACCATCGTACGCGTGAAAGCCCTGGACCAGTGGAACAACCCCGCGCTTGACGGTCAGGTCGGTATTGAAACTTCAGCCGGACAATTGATGCGGCTGAATGAAAAGTCCGAAGTGCCCCTGGCCCCCGTTGCCCCGCCCGGGCAATCGGCCAACATTACGAGTTCGCCGGCACGACCGAATCAAACCGGTTCGCAAATGGTTATTCAACTTGAGAATGGCGAAGCCGTGCTGAAGCTCATCGGCTCCGGCGCGCCCGGAGAAGCCCGCCTGCGCGCGCAGACCGGACAGATTGAGACGGAAGAACGCATCCGCATAACTTCAGAGATGCGTCGCCCGATTCTGGTTGGCTTTGCCGAGATGAGTTTTGGGAACAGCATTCCCGAAGTTAACTTGCGCAACGAACGGGGAAATTATCGCAGCCGTCTCAGTTTCTTCTACAGCGGCCGCGTCTTTGGCGACAACATGCTGACGTTATCTTATGATTCGCAGCGGCCAATTAATCGCACCGCGGGACGTGATCGCCTGTTCCAGCTTGATCCCCTTGATCGTGTCTATCCGCTGTTCGGTGATTCATCGACGCGCTTTGAGGCGGCCTCATCAAATTCAAAGGTCTACGCGCGTCTCGATCACAAACGTTCATTCGTGATGTTTGGTGACTTTGACACCGGCATGGACGCACCGCTCTCAGGCTATGCGCGAAAACTAACGGGCGTGCAGGCGCATCTCGAAAATTCACAGGGTGATTTCATCACGGTCACCGGCGCGCGCCCCGACACCGCGTTTGCCCGCGACGTGTTTCCGGGCGGGACCCTGGGAATCATTCAGCTCTCCAGCGCAGAGATCCTGCCAGGCTCGGAAATAGTCACCCTGGAATTGCGCGACCGGCGCAATCCGGAAGTCATCATCTCGCGTGAAACGCTGGTGCGATCGGTTGATTACAACCTGGATCCGTTGACGGGCCGTCTTTTCTTCCTGCGCTACATCTCGACCTTTGATCGCGTCCTGAACCTGATGCAAGTGGTCGTAACCTACGAGCATCGGGCCACCAGTATGAGCTCTGCGGTCTACACCGCGCGGGCGCGAAAGAACTTCAAGAAGATCGGATTGAAGCTCGGATTTTCAGCGGCCCTGCAGCGCGAAAGCGCTGAGCCCGATTTCTTCCTCGGCGGTGTTGATGTCGAAAAGACCCTGCCGCGTGGTGGTTCGCTGCAACTGGCCTGGGCCACCAGCCAGGGCGAAATTCTCGGCAGCGGTAATCTCATCGAAACCAACAAGTTGAAGCACGAAGGCACCGCTTATCAACTCACCCTGTCACAGCCACTGCCTTTCTTCGGA
>Ga0207709_10001362_pt1 | contig 17172 bp, 12 predicted proteins | sample KBSM34metaG_FD_184397 | JGI IMG/M metagenome (GOLD analysis project Ga0207709, IMG submission 184397) | Miscanthus rhizosphere microbial communities from Kellogg Biological Station, Michigan, USA - KBS M3-4 metaG (SPAdes) (version 2) | ecosystem: Host-associated > Plants > Roots > Rhizosphere >...
GATCTACGAGCGACTCGACGATCTTGAACGTTCCACCGCGGCTCTCAACCGAGCTCTCAACAACAAAAAAATTTCCGCGAACGAGCGTGCCGAAGCCTATTCACTCCTGGCCCGTAACTTTAAGACGCTGTGGCGAAAGGATTGGGAGAGCAAGCCGCCAGACGAGCGCGCTGCCGAGGCTTTGCGCTCGCCGCACCTGCAAAACTCGTTTGACAATTATGACCGGGCCTTTGATGAAGATCTCAATCAGTTTTATCCGGGGCTCAACGCTCTTGCGATGCTCAAGATCATGATCGAACTGGCAGAGAAGATTCCTGATGAATGGGCCGCGCTGTCCCCGAGTGATAAGAAGGCCGCCGAAAAGCTTGAAGAGCACTCGGAACATGCGTCGCTACTTGTTGCTGCGGTCCAATTAGCTCTGGATGCAGTTGAGCGGCGACACGCGCGTGGAGAGAAGAAGAACATCTGGGCAGAACTCAGCGCCGCGGATTTGATGTGTATCACCAAGAACTCACCCGCAAGAGTGGCGGCAGCCTATCGCAATGTGAAGGATGCTCCGCAATTCAATGTCGGCTCGGTACGCAAACAACTTGCGATCTATCGTGACCTCGGTGTGTTGACTGGCAACCTCGCCGAAGTCTTCAAAGTTGTCGGTGAGCCACCACCTTTAACCGATCCTGGTGCAGCACCGGCCGCGCAACCGGAACGCAAACGCGTGCTCGTTTTTGCCGGTCACATGATTGACGCGCCAGATCGAGAGAAGCCGCGCTTTCCGGCGGACAAGGAAAAAGTCGCTCGAGACAAGATCAAAGAAGCGATCGAGAAGGAAGTGAATACTGGCGGCGGCGTCTTATGCGGATATGCCGGAGCTGCCAGTGGAGGCGACATCCTTTTTCAGGAAATCTGCGCCGAACTCGGAATTCCAACGCGACTCTATCTCGCGTTACCGCCGGCGAAATACATTAACAGTTCGGTGATCAAGGCTGGTGGAAACTGGGTCGAGCGTTTTTGGGCCATCTACAACAAGCATGAAAATACCAAACATCTCCGCATACTGAGCGAAGTTGACGAAAAAGATTACATGCCTGCGTGGTTGCGATCGAAGAAGGACTACGGCATCTGGCAGCGAAACAATCTTTGGATGCTCTTCAATTCCCTTGCTGAAGCATGTGATGAAAAGACCGGCGATCCAAATCTCACCCTGATCGCACTGTGGGACGGCGCCGGTGGCGATGGTCCAGGTGGAACCGGAGATCTCGTAGAGAAAGTCAAAACGATGGGCGCCCTTCCCAGGATAATCGATACGAATAAGGAATTTGGGTTGTAGAGGACGACAGGTAACTGAGTATGATGGATTCAAGAGAGTTAAATACCTGGCTCTTGCATACGGCCTTGAGTAACGGCGATGGAGCCGCTGCGCAAAAAGCAATCGAAGTAGGAGCCGATCCGAATGCTAACTTCGGCGGCGAAACATCGTTGCACTGGGCAGTTGAGAATCGGCAGGAGGCGTTGGTTCGTGTTCTTCTGGGACACGGCGCCAATCCCTCTCCGCGTACCAGGTTCTATCAACAAACACCGCTTCACATTGCGGCTGATCTCGGCGCAACTAACCTCGCAGAGCTCCTGATTGAAGCCGGTGCCGAAATTGAAGCAAAAACCAATGGGGGCTGGACACCACTGCATGTCGCCGTCGACCGAAATGCGAATGAAATTGTTGGTCTTCTGTTGGCAAAAGGCGCGGACATCGATGCTCGGAACAACAGTGGCGAGAGCGTGTTGCATTTCGTGGCGAACGTTAGTCTAAATCTTTATCGTTTTCTGATTGAGAAATCGAAGGACGTAGATCCACGCGACGAGCATGACGCAACTCCGCTGATCTATGCCGCGGGTCATGGTCGTGGTGACCTCGTCGAACTCTTGTTAGAGCGAGGTGCCTCAGCCGAGTGCACTGACAAATACGGAGACTCGGCGGCCCAGATGGCTCGTCGCGAAGGTCACGAGGCACTAGCGCAGCTCCTGGAGCGCCGCCCCGAAATGTTCAATGCAAATAGTCCGGCTCAAGTAAGTAACGAGTTTCTTCAGGGCGCCTTCAATCTCCTGCGTCCTTACATGGAATTTGACGAAAACAAGCCGGTTGTTTCCAGCGAGGATCAGCAAACTGTTTCGCGAGCGATTGAAATGCTCGATCGCGTGATTGAGATTAATCCCATCAACTGGAGCGCGCTTTGGTTTCTTGGTCTCGCGCATCGTGCTCTAGGTAACAGAGACTTGGAGTACAACGCCTTAAAGCGGGCGTATGAACTGGAACGTGGAAATGTAAATGTCGGGCGTGAATTGTGCGGAACTTGCATCACTCTCGGTAAGGCTGATGAAGCAATAGAGGTTTCCGCGCACGTGTTGTCACTAGAGCCACACGACCCCGGCTTATTGGCCAACCATGCCTTGGCCTTGCTGATCGGCGCGCGAGTTACTGAAGCGAGCGCGGTTGTTTCGGCATCGCTGGAAATCGCTCCTGACGACACGATAACTCTCAACCTGCGCGACCTCATTCAGGATGTGCTCGAGCGGCGGCGGCCTTTGCCGACCAGGTGGCCCCCGTCGAACTGATACAACGGCTTTTCAAACCGCAGAGCATTGAATCAATTAGATAAGACTCTCGAGGCGTTGTACGAACTCGTCGCTCCAGGCGACATAACCTCGGACCGCATAGTTTCAGTAATCGATAGACATCCGGAACTGCTCACCAGTGAAGCCGAAACTCTTGCTCGCTTAGTGGCTGGAATCCAAACCTCCGACGCGGCGAGATCTACGATGGAGCAAGTCGCAGAATTGCTGAATCGATGTCGCTTGCTCGGCGTGTGGCCGGGCATCAATGAGCACAAGCGAAACAGTGCTCGACAGCAGTCTGAAGAACGATTTCGGCAGGTTCAACAAAGGATGATGGAGCGAAGGCTTGAATCAACCGGCTCGATCGAACAGTTCGCCACGACTCCGATCGACTCCGAAACTTTTGATAGCCTCAGTGATTGCGTTGAGTTCATCTCAGCGAACTACGCAGCTGAACCAGTACAACTCGACTCTCATAGGATGAACGCAAGAATAGTCGAGAAGAAAGGCTCACTCACAGCCCCGAAATATCTTTTCAGAGGCGAGAGTGGGCAATATCCAAAAACGACCTCGAGCCTTTATCGCCTGAACGCTGATGTTACGTTGCCGTTAAAAGCTCTGGAGCATCTTTTATTGACCAGAGCTCGACTGAATCGAGATCTTTCCGAAAAGTATGGGCTGGGTGCGCTCCTTGCCGAAGGATTGCTTCAACATTACGGCATACCGACGGATTTTTTGGACCTGACCACTAGTCTCGATGTGGCTACTTGCTTTGCGACAGACTTGCGGGTCGGACAAATCGGCGGAATTTGTGTTGCTCAAACTCAGCGTCTCAGCGAGTTAAGCACGTTGGTTGATCTGCGCAATGTAGCTTCGGCTGCCAGGCCGCGACGTCAACAAGCGTTTGCTATGTCATGCGAGGGACACTACAACTACAAAAGTGACAAGACGATCCGAGAGTTAGGCTTGAGATGGCATTGGTTCCGTTTTACCGAGGCCGATACGCGCACATTTCCACCCAAGCCGGAATTGCTTGATGCGCACACCGACCGTGCCTCCGGACTAATGGAGCTACTCATTAGTGATTACGGAAAAATTCACGATCAAGCAGCAAAGTGGCTCGCATCTCGACTTCAACCTGCACCCTTTGTGTGCGTCTCGCTACCACGCGTTAAAGAGGATGACGAGTTGAGAGTGGAATGGATCTCTGCGGAAGAAGCGGGCATTCCTTATGTTGAAACTGATAGTAGCAAGCACAACTATGAGCGCTGGTCTGACAAGTATGTTGACCCGCCGAAGAAGTCGCTGCCAAAAGACCTTCTTTTACAATCAACCGAGTCGGTTAAACCCGGAACCATAATGAGAATAATGTCTGCTCGAGGGCTTGAGTCTCTTTCTACGGAGTTCCTGAGAGAAAGTGTTGCCGATCCGTTGATCCAGTGATAGTAGGCAGGTCGGCAGCGCGAAGCCAATGTGTATCCTGGAGGAACACTGAATGAAACTCAGCGAGAGATTAACGGCTGATGGTCCAAAGCGCATCCTCGCACTCGACGGCGGTGGAATTCGTGGCGCACTGGAACTCGGCTATCTCGGCGAGATTGAAAGGATACTGCGTGCTCGCCACCAAAGACCCAACCTTTTACTCTGCGACTACTTCGACTTCATCGGTGGCACAAGCACCGGAGCAATCATCGCTGCTGCACTCGCAATCGGAAAAGAAGTCGACGAGATCAAGGATCTCTATGAGCGTCTTGGAGATAAAGTCTTCACCAAGCACAAGTGGTATAGCTGGGGACGCTGGTGGCGCGCGACCTTCGACGCCGGACATCTCAGGACTGAGCTAAATAATCTCTTCGGCGATTTGACGTTGGGCCACCGCGAGGAAGATCCATTGATCAAAGGTGACGTTACTACCTTTATCAGGACGGGCCTATGCATTGTTACCAAGCGAGCGGAGAAGGGTAGTACCTGGCCACTTTTCAACAATCCTAAAGCAAAATACTACGAGCGGAACAAGGGGATTCTTTTACGGAAGCTCGTTCGAGCAAGCACCGCAGCGCCGGTGTACTTCGAGGAGGAACACCTCGACGTTGGTGGAGGCGAGCACGGAATGTTCGTTGATGGTGGCCTGAGCATGGCGAACAATCCCGCGCTTCAATTGTTTCTGATGGCCACGCTGAAAGGATTTAATCTCCACTGGCCCACAGGAGAAAACAACCTGCTGATTGTTTCTATCGGGACAGGGGCGTGGAGGGCACAGGAAGATCTTGATGCGGTGACAGGTGCATCAAAATTGAGTTGGGCAAAAAGAGCGCCGTCGGTTTTGATGAACGATGCGAATCTACAGAACCAGGTAATCCTTCAGTATCTTTCCCGGAGCGCGACGCCATGGGAAATCGATCGCGAAATCGGCAACATGGAGAACGACTGCCTCACGCCCGAGCCTCTGTTAACCTACCTGCGGTACAACGTCAAACTCGACGAAAACGATCTCAACTCGCTTGGATTGTCGGACATGGCACTGAAACTAAAGTCGTTACGCATGATGGAGATCGGTTCGAATGTGCGCGACTTGATCAAGATCACGGAGTGCGCAGCGGCAGCCGAGCGAAGCAAGATCGAACAACACATCCCATCTGCATTCAACCTTCCGACTACGTGAGCGTTCGGACATTGGTTGGTACCGTGATCTTTATCAGTAATTGAACAAGAGGAGCGCTCATGTTCAAAGAAGGCACCTACGCCGATTTTGCCGCACACCGCGAAGCCGTATGCGATGCCCTGCATCGGCCTGGTTTCTTCGCAGTTGTCATGGAACACGATTCCGCGAAATCCGGAGAGGATGTTATTGCTTCGTCGCTCAGTAATCCTTAGTCGGTGCCGATGAACTCTCCATCACTGAAATTGAATATGGAGAAGCATTGAAACGCGGTATCCCCGCTTTCATGTTCGTCATAAGCGATGGGCATCCTGTTAAGCGTCAAGATGTCGAGTTTGCTGCCAAACTCACTGCCCTTAGTTGTGACAGGCTGGAAAGTACCGAAGAGTAAGTCGTAGGTAGAGCAATTTAAAAATTCGTTATGGTGCCGAGGGCGGGAGTCGAACCCGCACGTCCTTGCGGACAACGGATTTTAAGTCTTATTTAGGTTGTTTCGCTCAGTCTTTGTCAATTGTTCCCTGTGCTGATTCATTAGCCTTTTCACTGCTTGTTCACTCTCTCTGTATCTCCCAGTATCGCGCCGTTTGGTTGGGTTAGCACACTATCGGCACACAAGAAGTAAGAACGCGGACCCCCACGCCGGGGAGTTAGATCTTCAGCTGTGAGAGTTTCGGTCCTAGGGTCTTGCGAAACGCCGAGTAGCGATGGCACCCATTTGCCTGACGAAGTATTAGTAATCGCGGCGATTCTCGGCAACCTAAAGGCGTTTGAACAGCTTGTGTTGCGATACCATCCAGCCGTGGTGAGAGTGGCTACGTGTAATATTTGACTTCGGCGAAAGGCGTGTTTGGAACCGGGTCGGGCGCTCCTTTGTCGCATACTTACGACTCAAGCCATTAACACTGTAACCGGGTTAGGCCGGTTTTGGATGTTGGTCGTCTCTGTTCATTAATCCTTGCTCTGCGATCATTTCTGTATTACATTCCGGACACTTAGCAACAAGCGCTCTAAAGAGGGTGGAACTCTCAAGCTTAATCTACTGCTGGTCCTCTAACCCGCTATAAACCTTTTCAGTACCAGCACAAGAGTCTGATTCAGCAAGACTCGAATTCACAAGGAGTCGCTATGGATACGAACTGGGCCAGAATCTGGCTTGATTTCAGAATCACTGTCTATTTCCTCGCCTCAAGCATAGCTGTTGGACTGACGTTTATTCTGATCCAAAACGTTGGATTGAAAAGTACTGCTTTTCTCTGCGCTCTCGCTGCATTGGCAACTGGAGGTCTGATCGGATTCTTGTTTGGAATCCCCCGAGTTTTACAGGATAACAGCTCTATTTCCGCCATTCGCGAGGTTCGTCAGGAGGAAAAAGCGCCAACCGTCTCCGGACCTGTTTATCGGATGGCCGTCAATACAAACCTGGAGCAAATTTCCGATTGGCTTACCAAGATCATTGTTGGTTTTGGTTTGATACAACTCAGGAACATTCCTAACCACTTGAACAGCCTTTCGCTTTTTATCGCTAATGGACTGGGGGCTGCGCCTCAAGCGCAGGCACTCGCTCTCGCTCTCGTCGTTTACTTTTTTGTGATTGGGTTTCTGGGCGGTTACCTCATGACGAGGATCTATCTTGCCCAGGCATTTTCACGCGCTGATTGGGGTGCTCAGAATACTATTCTAGTCGGCGGCGCGGAGTTGACACTGACAGAAGTCAGTCAACAATCGAGAATTCTGCTGGCAGACCTGCAAGACCAAATTCTGAATATCCAGAAAGCGGTACCCTCCGCAGTTCCGCCAACATCCCCAGAAGATGCGGTCAGGCGCGCGGGTCCCCCAAATGTGAGGTCAATACTTTGGGTCGATGACAATCCAAAGAACAATAGCTTCATAGTGGAACGACTTACAAACCGCGGTATCCAGGTTACACAAGTGTTATCAACGAACGAAGCGCTTTCTCTGATGAAAACCAGGAGCTATGACAGAGTAATTTCCGACATGGGCCGACAGGAATCGGGCGGTTATAACACTTCCGCAGGACTTGATTTGATAAGAGCAATGCGAGACGCAGGCGACGAAACTCCCATAGCATTTTTTTGCAGCCGTTCGGCGGTTTCGACTTATGGACGGGAAGCTATGCAGTTGGGAGCAAAAGCAACAACTTCTTCTTCGACTGAATTGCTGCAAGCTCTCGAGATCGAGCTTTAGTGGCCTCAATCAGTCGACCGTCGCAATCGATTGCGCTGGATATTGTTGCGGTTGTTTTCTTTTCAAGTCTATCGCACTAAGGTCCTGTTTATTACTGGAATAGGCTTGCCAGCAACCTCGGCAATAATGATTGAATAAATGAGCATTGGCGAGACCGGCTGTTTCTATTTCCGTTGAGATTTTAGCGATCTCGACCTCTTCCCAATGCTGCTTTACTCCTCCGCCTTGCCTTGCGTAGTCTTTATCCTGACCGCACCCTGAGAGGGAAAGCCTTCAGCGTGTACCCAATTAGAATGTGTGACTTGATTGCGAAACTCTTCAAATTGCTGAAGCTTGCCCATCAAATCCCTAAATTGTTTATAACGTTCATCGCTCTTTTCGAGAACTTGCATAACCATCGAGCTTAATGCAACACAAAGCGCCTTGAAGGACATCCAGAAGTTACCGCAGCCCCCCTGTTTAAAGCCGTGATAGAGCATAAGAGACAGCAGGGAATACGGTCTTTTTCCAGTTTTGTCGGAAGACTCCAAGACTGCAGCGGATGCCCAGTACGCTCATCGCTGATGTTGCCGATCTCTCGATTACGAACGACGTTTCATCAAATAATGTAGTTACGGGTTCAAGCGTGACCTACACGATCGCCGAATCAACCCCACGAAGTGCGCCTTACAACAATCATTCCGTGCGAGAGTCGGCTATTTACTACTTTGCCCACCCGTCATTGAGTTGGAGGTCGTAAATCACTGCGAAGTGACATCCCACACTGTAGACATACCAGGGTGACAATTCGCACTGAAAAGTGGAGACTTTCGCCGACGGAGCATACCGTTCAATCTCTCTTCTCAGACCGTTATCTCCAAAAAGTTCTTGCGCAAAGCCGTAGACTGCGGCCGACTTTTTAGACGTGACCAGATCATTGCCAAAGTACGAGAGAACGGGGATTGGATCCCGGTCATTGTAATAAATCTCAACCGAGGCGATCTGTCCGTCTTTTAATAATTTCTCCCATTCTATAAGGGCCTCACGTGTAATCTGGGGCCCAAGCAGGCGGACATGCTTTGTCCGTACATGTCTGTTTGACAAGGCGGCAAGGCAAACCATCGCACCATTACTGTGACAATCGAGTGTTTCGAATGATCGGCCCTTTAACTTGTTGTAGTCTTGCTGAAGCGCCGCAGTCGCCTGGCCCCTGGCAAGATTTTCCCAGATCACACGACCGAACAAATCAAACGCTGGGTTGCGATGGATGGCGACTCCGATGATGAAGTCATAATTGCGGCGATCGATGAATTCTGCTTTCGGAATGTTGAGGGCTGACAGTTGTCTGTCGAACACCTTCGCGATTGTGTTTCGCACCTCTTGTTCGCGTTCTGGTGGGATGTTTGATGGCATGTTGTAGGCATAAGCCTGGATACTGGCTCCTGTACCTGCAACGAATCCCCGGCGATAAATTTGTGACTCTGACGGTTCAACTATTTCGTTCATAACCTGCGACTCGTCGTAATAACTTCGCTGGCTCGCAAGCGCGACTACAATATCTGTCAACGACTGCCTTACTCGTCCATCCTCTCTGAGGTACAAAGCTTTCCGAAGAAACTTCATTGCATCATTTGTGTTCCCTGCTCCATGTAACGCTTCCGCCTTACTGAGGAGTTCGGGCACTTCTCGGTCGATACTTTCCTCAATCACAGCAATGCTGCGCAGCCAGGCATCTTCCCTGATGGCCAGGCCGAGCTTTGCCAGCCGTATGGCTTCGGGTAGGTTACCCATGGCTAATGTTTCACGCGCAGCGGCATAGACCCGGGCGAATTGTTGATTGCTCCAATCAGCGACGTGAGCCAGCCAGGCGCGCAGTTCAGGGTCTTCCTTCAGTTCCAGTGCTTTGCGCACGAGCGTAACTGCTTTTCTCATATCGCCTGCACGACTGGAAATTCGAGCGGCGTCAACTAACTGCTCGTACCTCAGCAACGCAGCTTCGTAGTCTCTCAGCCACTGTCGCAGATCGGCTTGTTCGTGTAGCGCTAGTGCTTCACGAACCAGCCTTGCCGCCTCACGTTCATTACCGGCTCTATGCGCTGCTTGCGCCGCATATACTTTGCTACTGAACTTGATCGCCAGAGCGCGGGCTTTTTCGTTGCGATTAGCCTGAGCGATCTTCTCCGAAGTGTCGGAAAAGAAATTCCAGAGACGATTTAGAAGCTCTCTGCCCGCCGTTGTATCGCCGCTACTTTCTCGAACCTCACCGCCACCACAACCGACGACGGGGCAACGCTGCGCATCAAGACCACGCCACTTTTCGTGAAGCCGCTCTTGCGCCGGCGCGTTACTGACTGCGAATCCTGTGAGGACGGTGGCAAGAAACACTGCCGGAATTGTTTTCATCTTCTCTCCTTTTTCATTTTGACGAGAGGCCGGATTGGCGCTTGTGAGCGTTCTCGCAGATGACTGCCGGTATGATTCGGAACCGATGGATAAGGCATCACCACGTGAGTTTTGAAAATTTGCCTCTACCACATAACGTATAGATCAGTGCAACCCAATCGTCTGTGCGATAGACCGCTTATAGGCGCTTCGTGTTCCGGAGTTTGAAGCTGACGAAGAAGGCTACTTCGAAAGATGAAAAATATTAGCCGCAGATGAACGCGGATAAACGGAGATCAGAAAAACTTCGCTTCATAACTGATGGACCAACGATCGTGCAGTGGCCCACAGTGACAACAGATGAGGACACAGTGTCCTCTGCGTCTCACATATCAAGTGTTAGAAGAACGCCTCAATCGCCCAATCTTCCACATAAACCACGCTATTGGCTTCTGTGACGAAGCGGGCCTAAAGTTGCCTACATTCTTCATATAGAATTGTAATAGCCGTTTGATGATCGGTGACAGTTTGTCCCGTCTCTAAATCACTCACGATCCTCATAATCACCTCTTACATTCTTTCGACAATTCGGCAGTCAAATTCTCTCTGGATGGCAACATGCAGCCGGCTATAGGTCTATTAATCCGATTAGCTGGTTGTCCTGCACCCCTCTGAAAGTAACTGCTGACCCACAATTAACACTTACGAAGGAGAAAATAACAGTCATGTCACAGAACCCCCTCTTGAACGCTAAAACACACGTGTTTCAAGAATCAGTCGTTTCAAATCTGATCACAACCGGGCTTGGATTCAAGGTGTCCACTGGCGAAGCTCGCTCTCGTTTGGCTCAACACATGAGCGTATTGCAAGCATTGGGTCACACAGACCTCTCCACGATGGGCCAACTCAGAATCGGCGCACCGCAGTTGGGTCAAAATGTTTCGGTATTACAAAAAAGTGGCGCGTTACTTCCCAGGAGAATAGGGCCACTACCAATAGAACTGTCGTCCAACTTGGTCTCCGCAACTATGAAGACCAGCGTTCTTAAGCGTTCCACTCAAGGGGCGCCAATCATAGAACAGCCAGATCTGGTGAATCCGGCAGACTCGACGGCAGTACCTGCCTCCCAGTTGAAGATCTCGGGCAATGTCGTTCCCATCGGTGTTGCTTACTGGTTCGCCTCTGAGATCATTTTGGATGATAATTCGGTGGTCCTTCTCGATTCCGACGTCAAGTCACTGGTGATAATCACCCCAAAACTTACAGTTGGACAGAACGTTACCATCTCATGGGTACGTCCACCCACAACCTTCTCGGCAGTGCCGACAAAGCCCGCGACACCTCCGGATTGGTCGCAAGCTACATCCGTCGGGAGCGAGAGAGGTCGAGATGGAAGCGCGGGAATGGCGGGCAGTCAAGGACCACACGGACAGCCTGCGCCTGAAATCGAGTTGTGGTTTCTGCTATCCAGTGGATTTCCCCGCGTCGATCTGCGCGGCCAGGACGGCTTTGTTGGAATCAAAGGAGGAGATGGCGGCGATGGCGGTCGCGGTCAGAAGGGCTGTAACACGGCTAAGAAGAATGGTTTTTGCAGCCAGGAGCAAGGCCCGGGAGGCGATGGCGGGAACGGTGGACGCGCCGGTGATGGCGGAACTGGTGGAAACGGAGGCACGGGTGGGAAATTCACGGTTTTCGCTCCTCAGCCTAAAATTAACGCGTGGTTACAGGGCGGACTCACTATTAGTGTCGATGGTGGTAATGCCGGCGCCGGCGGTGAAGCTGCGCGTCCTGGAGAAGGTGGTCCAGGCGGACAAAAAGGAGACAAGCTTCACAGTGTTTGCTCAAACAACAACAGACAAGACGGCCGAAAGGGCAACACCGGCGCATCCGGGTCGAGAGGACCAGAAGGTAATAAAGGGCTGCTGCTTACCAATTCAATTCGTTATGCGGCAATCGACCCGAGCGACTTTTACATAGAGCTAACCAAACCCGCTGTAGTTTCCGTTTCGCCAAAATCTGCGTTTGTCGGTGACACTGTCTCAGTTAACGGGCTTCGGTTTGCGCAAGGTGACAAAGTCTTTCTCGAAGGATATGACGGGCAGATCAATGTGCCTTGTGCGACCACCTTCGTATCAGAAACGTTATTGACCTTCACCGTGCCTAGAGTTCCGGGCGGATTTGAAATGCTCGAGGTCGTCCAGGTGGACAACACACGCAGTTCCAGTCGCGGCACATTGTTAGTTAGCCCGCGGATTGAAGCAATAATGCCCTCGGGACGAGTTAAGCCCGGTGAATATTATTTCCTGCGCGGAACGGGACTTGGCCGGAGTGGCAACATTTGGATCAATGGCGAGGGCATTGGCCCGTTTGAGTCGGTTGACAACCACACGATCAAGTTCAAGGCTCGCCGGCCGTCTAACGCAGAGATCAATCCGGCTGGTGAGAACGCGAAACTCAAAGTTGTAAACGCTGAAGGAGCGGGTCTGTCGAATCCAAACCACTCCGCCGAAATTGATATCGTCCTGGATACATTTCGCCTGATTGTTTTCGGCGACTCTGTGATGTGGGGCGGCGGTCTGCCGGAGCACTTGAAGTACTCCTCCCTGGCGGCGAACTATGTCTCCAAGAAGATGGAAAACGTCAGGGTGTATACAACCGACAAATCACATCACGGGGCGAAGATCGGGCGTGGAGACAATACGGTCAAAGGAGAAATGCCGGGCGAAATGTCTTCCCGTTGGCCGACAATTCTTCAGCAAGTGGCTTCGCTGAGTTCAATACCTGACGCGTCTGAGATCGATTTGGTTCTGGTGAATGGTGGCGCAAACGATCTACCGATTACCGACGTGATGATGACGAGTTCGCCGAGTCAACTCGAAAACGAGAAGGCGAATCTGCGTGCCCGGACTCACCAATACTGCTTCGACGACATGGCGTTTCTGTTACAGAAGATCCTGGGCCAGTTTACGAAGGCAGTAGTGATCGTAACCGGTTATTACCATATCGTCAGCGAAGAGAGTGACCAGAGTTTCGCGCAGCAGCTAATACTTGCAGTGATTGACGACCCAGGCAAGCCACTTTGGCAAGACACTATCGCTGACACGCACAACAAATCCATCGCACTCAGCAACGTCTGGGTTGAAGAAGCAAACAAAAATCTCCTGGCTGCGGTTCAGAGTATAAATAATAATCTGCCGGGTGATCCGCGTGTCTTCTTTGTGAATCCCGAAACAACTCCTCGCAATGCGGCGCACGCGCCAGAGTCGTTTCTCTGGGAACCGGACGCCTTAGGCGGGCCAACGGACCCGATGTGGAAGGGTGGCAGGGAGCAACAACGAGATGCTAATGAAACTCGTCTCAAGAGCGAAGCCAGCACTCTGATGGATGGCTACTTCATAACTAAACGAAACTCTTCCTACCATCCGAATCCGGCTGGAGCTCAGCGCTACTTTGAAAAGATGCAGCCGGTCCTCGACCGGCGAACAAAAGCTAAGAGAGTCGCCCTCAGCTCCAGCACCGGGCACTACCTCTGCGCGGAAGGCGGGGGCAATGGTGCACTGGTCGCTGATCGCCTCGCCCTTGGGCCATGGGAGATCTTTGAGTTGTTCGATTTTGGGAACAATCAGGCCGCCTTGAAGTCTATCAATGGTTTTTATGTTTGTGCGGAGAATGGTGGCGGTCAGAATATTTCGGTGAATCGAATGCGCCTCGCTAGCTGGGAGACGTTTACGATGATTCCCCAGGGAAGTGGTGTTGCATTCAAGACTCAGTCGAACCACTATCTCTCAGCTCCATCCGGCGGCGGCTCTTCCGTCGTAGCAAGTGCCAGCCAGATTACAGCGGAAGAAATATTCCGAATCCTGTAAGAATAGTCAGTCCGCAGTCAGGCTCGTTTGAACTTACTGGCACTACCGGTCCCGTCGCAGAATCTGCGACGGGACCGGTGCTGCCCACCTGATGCACTTCAGAAGCACAACTCGAACTCAACACGACAGAGCGCTGCATCCAAATACCAGTAAGAGTGCTCCAACAATCGTTGTGAGAGTTGTTTCACAGTTCCTTACCTCATAACGACGAGCGCATGATACATCCCATGCGCGTCAATCAAACGGTGAGTTACCTAGACACGGAAGATGGGAGCGACGGGCACGACTTGAGGCGCACCTTTGCAACCAGACTTCGAGCGAACGGCGTTCACGAATACGACATTAGTGATCTCCTGGGCCACTCAATGCCAGGTGTCACGACAGTCTACGCTCGGGCAACGCGGGTCGTGTTGGAACAAGCCGTTGAGAAGTTGACCGAACCTTGGGGGCAGGTAATCGAATTCGAAAGAAGAGCGGGCTAAATTTAGTCCCTCATTTTTCCCTCATCTCGCGTATTGCAGCGCGCACGAGGCAATTACTGGGAACAATGCAAGTTGTTGTAGCAGCGAAGGTTGATGTTGGTGCCGAGGGCGGGAGTCGAACCCGCACGTCCTTGCGGACAACGGATTTTAAGTCCGCAGCGTCTGCCATTCCGCCACCCCGGCACATCAGTGAGTCGCACGCCGCGTCGGGATTGTACCATCCTGTAGGCGTAGATTCTCATTGAGGTCAGCCGACCTGCGTCAAGGATAAAAATTGCCATCGGGATCTTTGAACCAACAACCACTGCGCCCGCTGGGAGAAGACCCGATGCCAAGAGCATCCTGACTCATTCCCTCAAAACGTTCAAAGTTAACGCTCTTCTCGATGAAGTTGTTGTGCGGTTGGTTTGATGTCTTCAACGGTCCATCCGAGGCTGGTAAACGGCAACGGACTATCTTCCTCGAAAACTCAAACCGAGAACCTCACAATAAAAAGCACGCACCTTTTTCTGACTGCGTTGTCGCTACGAATGCGTCGACTTCGTACCCACCCGCCACCGTGGGCGGTACTGACGGTGTCTAAGTCAGGTGTGACTTTGTGGAGAGGTTAGGTGTCCGACTTTGTAAAACGGTGTAGACAGCGAGCGGTTACCGCTTTTTTCTCCCAATGAACTGAACGACCGACGCCATCCCCGTATGCCCGGCCCCTTCAGAAACTTCCCGTTCGACTTCGCGCAAGAGAACTGGCTCGAGGTTCAGAAATTCTTGCTGGAGCTTCTCGACGGTCATGAGCATGTCTGCATCCTTCGGTCTGCCGGTGGATCGTGAGAGTTGGTTTTCTGAAAACGCCTCCAGCACTACGACTCCATCGCGTTTAAGGGAACGCTCGATCAAGGGATAAAGCCTGTTTCGAACCCGACTCGGAAGGTGAGCCGAAATCGAGATCACCGAACCATAATGGTTCTCTTCGGGTTCAAATGTTGCCAAATCAGCAACGACTGTCTTGATTTCCACGCCGCACGATTCAGCAAACCTCTTCGCCTTTTCCAACGCAACCGCTGAAATATCAACACCGACAACCTCTAATCCTCGCGACGCGAGAAAAACAGCATTACGACCTTCTCCCTCTGAAAGCGACAGCACCGGATTACTGAGCAAACTATAGTGCTCTGCCAGGAATGAATTTGGCTCGGTGCCGTACAGGTAATCCCGGTTGGCGTAGCGCTTGTTCCAGAATGCTCCGTCGTACATTCTCAGCCTTCTCCTTTCCGCAACCTGCGTGCGTTTGTTAAAATCTTCAGACTGATGACCACGGCAGAGCCATTAACCGAAGAGCAGGAAGTCTTTCTTAAGCACATCCAGAAGAAGGGGCTGAAACGGACGTCTCAGCGCGACTTGATTCTGGATGTTTTTCTGCGCACCGAAGAGCATCTCTCAAACGAAGATCTCTATCAGCTCGTCAAAAAAGAAGATCCGACCGTCGGGCAAACGACAGTTTATCGCACCCTCAAACTGCTAACCGAAGCAGGACTCGCGCGCGAGGTTCGTTTCGGTGACGGGCGCGCGCACTACGAACACCATTACAAACACCAGCATCACGATCATATGATCTGTTCGGAGTGTGGCAAGATTATCGAATTCTTTTCGGCCGAGCTCGAAGCGATTCAGGATGCGATGGCGGCGACGCATAAATTCGAAATCACTCAGCATTTGTTGCGCATGATCGGCGTTTGCTATGAATGCCGGATCGCACAAGAGCAGGCTGATAAGTCCCTCACGGCCGGTTCCTAGTTTTGCAGAAGTCTCCCCTGGACTTACACTAACCAAACAATCAGTCCGTCAGTTCTGGAGGTTGCTATGAGTGTCTCGATTACATTTGAACCCTCGGGTATTAGTGGCGTGGTCGCGCAGGGAACGTATCTCATCGACGCAGCACGCCGCATGGGCGCGCCGCTCGGCGCCGGATGTACGGCAGGTAAGGGCGAATGTCCCGCGTGTGTTGTCTCGGTAAAATCAGGCGCAGACTTGCTTTCATCGCCGAGCCTGGTTGAAGAAAAGCAACTCGGCACCGAACAGTTGGACCAGTCGCTGCGACTCGCCTGTCAGGTAAAGATCGAGAATCACGGTGACGTAGTCGTCATGGCAGCGACGCGCCCGCAAAGTCCACCCGCTGACGATACCCAGTCCGAAATACTTAAGAAATTCGGCGGCTTGCCAGTCACTAAAAAACTGGCGACGCTCATGCAGCTTGAGGCGATCACGATGTCTGAAGCTTTTGATTCAGCGATCGAGAAACCACTCGCGTTCGGTTCGAAAACGTTCGATAAGTTTATGAATCGCAAACGCACAGGGCAGGCAGCAGAAGAAAAGAAATAACGATGCGCGGACTGGGCACCGGAAATCGCATACTCCTCCTGGCGATTGTCTTCGCGATGCCGTTGCTCTTTGCTGCCTGTCCGAAAGACGAGCCGCCACCGAGGCCACGCGCCAGTGCCTCCACTGGCTCGCGTCACGTAATACCTTCAACGCCAACCGTGATCGCGGCGTTCAATGGCGAACGTGCGATGGACCACGTGCGCAAACAGATCGACTTTGGACCACGCCCGCCCGACACTCAGCAACTCGCAAAGACTCGTGCCTACATCACCAACGAATTAAAGTCTTACGGATTGACTGTTTCACTCGACGAGTTCAACGCCACCACGCCGCAGGGCGAAAAGAAGATGGCAAACATCATCGCTGAAATTCCGGGCGAGACGAAGTCGTTGATTCTGATCACGAGCCACTACGATACGAAGTTCTACAAAGACATGTATTTTGTCGGCGCAAACGATCCGGCAGCATCCGTAGCAACGTTACTCGAGCTTGGAAGAGTTCTCGGGAGCAGCAAAGAGAAGCCGAAGGCGACGTATCGACTTGTGTTTTTCGACGGCGAAGAAGCTTTCTGCGAAGGCTGGTCCGATTGTGGCGACCAGGAGAATCCGGATAACAC
>Ga0207709_10001363_pt1 | contig 17165 bp, 17 predicted proteins | sample KBSM34metaG_FD_184397 | JGI IMG/M metagenome (GOLD analysis project Ga0207709, IMG submission 184397) | Miscanthus rhizosphere microbial communities from Kellogg Biological Station, Michigan, USA - KBS M3-4 metaG (SPAdes) (version 2) | ecosystem: Host-associated > Plants > Roots > Rhizosphere >...
TGGCCTCGGCGGCCGCAGCGGCATCCACGCCACCGGGCACCCAGCGCAGCTCGGCTACGCCAGCGGGTTGCGGCGGCGGCGCAGGCGCCTGCGGTGCATCGCGCAGCAGCCACCAGCAGGCGACGCCAAGATTGAGGATGGCCAGTACGACGATCAGGGCACGGGTCAGCATGCGCGGATACTAGCCTGCGGGCTGGTGCACCGCCCAGCGGGCGAGGCCATCCAGCACCAGCGACGGGTGATAGTCGGCGCCGGGCAGCAACGGCATCAGCGCTGGTGCGCCGCCACCGTGTACCAGCAGTGACGGTGCCGCGCCCAGCAGCGCGTTCGCCTGCTGTGCGCTGCGTTCGATCAGCGCCACAGCCGCACCATCGCAGCCGGAGGCCAGCGCGTCGGCAGTGTCGTTGGCGAATTCGCTGTAGTCGCCGCCGGTTGCAGGCAGCTGCACTGCACGCGCGTGCAGTGCTTCGCGCATGGTGGTGGGCGATGCGGAAATGCGGCCACCGTGGTGCTGGCCATTGGCGTCGAGCAGATCAATCGTCAAGGCGGTGCCAACGCCGACCACCAGCACCGGGCGCTGCGCCTTGGCGGCGGCCAACAGGGCCAGGAAGCGGTCGACGCCGAACTTTTCCGGCTTGGCATAGGCGATGCGCACGCCGGCACATTCGGCGCTGGTGCGCACCACATGCACGTGTTCGAAGCGGCGCTGCAGCTGGTCCAGCATGGCGCTGGTCAGCGAGGGTGCGGCTACGCTGGCCACGAACGCGGTGGTGCCGCTGGGCAGGCTGTGCGGCGGCTGCCCGGCCATGCCTTCGGCGCCGTGCGCCCAGGCCTGTACGTCGCCGGCACGGTCACCCTGCAACGGCGCGAACTTGAAGCGCGAGTTGCCCAGGTCGAACAACCAATCGCTCATGCCGCCCTCACGCTGACTTCGCCGGCGTGCAGCAGGCGCTCGTGGCCATCGATGCGCACGCGCAGCGCGCCGTCGTCAGCCAGGCCAAGTGCGGTACCGTGCTGCCACTGTCCGTCCAGTTCCACGCGTACTTCGCGGCCGGCCAGCATGTCAAACGCGGCGTAGCGCGGCAGGAACGGGGCCAGCCCTTCGCGATCGAACTCTTCCAGCGCCGGCAGCAGGCGCGTCAGCACGGCGGCGACCACTACGTTGCGGTCCACCGGCTTGCCGGCCAGCGTGTCCAGGTCCACCCACGGCTGGGTGATCTGCTCGGCGAACGACGGCGGCATATGCGTGTTGATGCCGATGCCGATCACCGCGCGCGCCGGGCCGGCGTATTCGCCACCACCCTCCGCGAGCAGGCCGACCAGCTTGCGCTTGCCATCGACGATCAGGTCGTTCGGCCACTTCAGCTGCGCCTGGGTGTAGCCCAGATCGTGCAGCGCTTCGGCCACGGCGATGCCCGCCACCAGGCTCAGCCCGGCGAGGCGGCCAAGGCCACCGGAGTACAGGCGCAGCACCGACAGGTAGATATGCGCGGCCAGCGGCGAGGCCCAGGCGCGGCCGCGACGGCCACGGCCGCCGGTCTGGCGTTCGGCCAGCAGGACACTCACCCCGCGCTGGGGCGCGCTGCAGCGCAGCAATTCGGCGTTGGTCGAGTCCACCGTCCAAGCCACCTGCAGGTCGTGCAGCAGGGCCTGGACGTCAGCAGGCAGGCCGGCGCGGATCGCGTCCGGGTCCAGCAGATCGACCGGGCGGGTCAGGCCATAGCCTTCGCCAGCACGGCCCTCGATGTCCACACCGGCGGCCCTAAGTCCTTGAATACGCTTCCAAATGGCCGCCCGGGTCTGACCCAGCTCACGGGCCAGGGCGTCGCCGGACAGGCGACCGGCAGCGAGTTTGGCCAGCAATTGGCGATCGTCCACGGCAGCTTCCACGAAGTCAGGAAGGAATTATGCGGGAAAGCCGCCAGCGACGCCCGCCACGCTGGGTTCCGCGGGGGCTTCCAACTGGGCGTCTGGTTCGGGCTAGAATCGGGAACTCACCCTCCCTTAACGTGGATGTCGTCAATGCGCCGTTATGCCCATTGCCTGATCCTGCTGATGATGCCCTTCGCGGCGTCTGCGACAGCAGCGCTGGACGACAGCCGCGGCGCTTGCGTGTCCTCCAATGGCGATGCGGCCTCGCAGCGCGCACCGACCGCCAGCGCATCGGCCGCCACCACCAAGCCGGCACCGGTACGCCCGGCCGCCAGCAGCGCCACCAGCACCGGTGGCGGTGGCAGCGACGACGACGTGCTGCAGCGCATCCGCGCACCGAAGTGGCACAGCTACCTGCCGGGAATGTTCCGCTGATCAAGTCGTTGCTGCAGTGGCTGCGGCCTGCGCCGCGGCCGATTGACGATGCGCTTTGGGATGACGCCTGCCGCCGCGCGGCCTGGCTGCACGGCCTGGACGACGAACGCCGTGCGCGCCTGCGCGTGCTGACCACGCGCTTCCTGCACGAGAAGACCATCACGCCGATTGGTGATCTGCAATTGCAGGCCGGCGATGGCGTGCTGCTGGCGGCGCTGTGCTGCCTGCCGCTGCTGGAGTTCGGCGAAGTGGGCCTGGAAGGCTGGTCGCAGCTGATCGTCTACCCCGATGCGTTCCGCGTGCACCGCAGCCACATGGATGCGGCCGGCGTGCTGCACCAGTGGGATGACGAACTGATTGGCGAATCGTGGGACAGCGGTCCGTTGATCCTGTCCTGGGCCGACGTGCAGGCCGACCTGGCCGCACCGCACGAGGGTTACTGCGTGGCGGTGCATGAAATGGTGCACAAGCTGGATGCGCTGGATGGCGCGATGGACGGTACGCCGCCGTTGCCACGCGAATGGCAGCGCGAGTGGGCGGCCATTTTCCAGCGCGCCTACGATACGTTCTGTGCGCAGGTGGATGCGGGCGAGGAAACACTGATCGATCCGTATGCGGCCGAGGCACCGGAAGAGTTCTTCGCGGTGGCCAGCGAATACCACTTCTCCGCGCCGGATCTGCTGCATAAGGCGTTGCCGGAGGTGGCCGCGCAGCTGCGGCGGTTCTATGGCGAGCCGCCGGCGTTCGAAGAACGGTAGTGCCGGCCGCTGGCCGGCAACCTGGGACTGCCATCGAAGATCATGAGGTTGCCGGCCAGCGGCCGGCACTACCGGAACACCATGCGTTGTTGCGCCAGGCGATGCCCGGCGGGCGGGAGCGCGCGGCTTACGGCCCCGGCGGCAGCTGCACCTCGAAGCGGGCGCCACCCAACTCACTGGAACGGCCCACGGTCAGCTCGCCGCGGTAGTCCTTGATCAGGTCCTGCACAATCGACAGGCCGATGCCGTGGCCCTGCACGCGCTCGTCGCCACGCACGCCACGCTGCAGCACCTTGCCGATGTCGTCCGGGGCGATGCCCGGGCCATCGTCGTCCACCGCCAGCAGCAGGCCGGCGCGGCGCGCGTTCGGTGCCGGCAGCGGCTGCGCGGTCAGCAGCACGCGGCGGTTGGCCCACTTGAAGGCATTCTCCAGCAGGTTGCCCAGCAGTTCCTGCAGGTCGCCCGGTTCGCCGTGGAAGCGTGCGGCCGGGTCGATATCGAATTCGCACAGCACGCCCTTCGAGGCGTAGACCTTCTCCAGGCCACGCACGATTTCCTCGGCGTTGGATTCAATCGGCAGCGGCGCGGAGAACAGCTTGTGACCCGACGACGCCGCACGTGCCAGCTGGTAGGAGACCAGGTTGTTCATGCGCTGCAGCTGCACGTCCAGTTCCTCGCGCAGCGCGCCGTCGCCCGCGCCGCTGTCCATCTGCGTGCGCAGCACCGCGATCGGCGTCTTCAGGCTGTGCGCCAGATCGGCCAGAGTGTTGCGCTGGCGCTCCAGGTTCTCGCGCTCGCTTTCAATGAAGGCGTTGATGCTGTCAGTCAGCGGCTCCAGCTCGCGCGGGTGGCGCTCGCTCATGCGCGCGGTCTCGCCACGCTGCACCTTGGTCAGCTCGGTGATCACGCGGCGCAGGGGCCGCAGGCTCCACTGCAGAATGACGGTCTGTAGCAGCAGCAGGATCAGGCCGATACCGCCCAGGTAGAACCACACCCGGCCACGGAACACGCGCAGCTGCGCACCCAGCGCGCGTGAGTCTTCCATCACGTAGATGGTGTACGGGAATTCGGTGGCGGGATCGGCGTCGGCGTCCCACACCAGGCCCAGGCCATAGCGGTACACCGAGCCCTGGCTGCCGTCGATCTGGATCATCGGCAACGGGCCTTCGAACACTTCCTGGCGCGGCGCCAGCAGGCCACCACCGACGGTGGGCAGCATCGGGCCTTCGGCGGACATGGAATTGCCCTTGCCGTGCGGCATCACCACCTGCAGGTACAGGCCACTGCCGGGTACGTCGAAACGTGAATCCGGTGGCTGCTCGCGGATGTACAGCGAGCGGTCGCGGGTGAAGTCGATGCCGGCCGCGTACGCGGTGGCGTAGTTCTTCAGGCGCTCACGCAGGTTCGCCTTCGCCGTATCGGCGAAGGCGGCATCGAGCGCGTAACCGGCCAGTGCCAGGAACGCGACCAGGCCCACGGACGCGGCGAGCATCTGGCGCGCCTGCAGTGAGCGCGGCCGCCAGCGTCGGAAGAACCACAGACGGCCGGACATCGTGTTATCGCCAGGGTGAGCCGGCTCAGCCCTCGTTGCGCGGAATCGCGAAACGGTAGCCGCGACCGCGCACGGTCTCGATCGGCTTCAGTTCGCCATCCGGGTCCAGCTTCTTGCGCAGGCGGCCGATGAAGACCTCCAGCACGTTCGAGTCGCGGTCGAAGTCCTGCTGGTAGATGTGCTCGGTGAGGTCGGCCTTGGAGACCAGTTCCCCGGCGTGCATCATCAGGTACTCCAGCACCTTGTACTCGTAGCTGGTGAGGTCGACATTGCTGCCAGCCACGCTGACGGTCTGGGCAGCCAGGTCCAGGGCAACCGGGCCGCATTCCAGGGTCGGCTTGCTCCAGCCGGCGGCGCGGCGCAGCAGCGCGTTGACGCGTGCCAGCAGTTCTTCGACGTGGAACGGCTTGACCAGGTAATCATCAGCGCCCTGCTTCAGGCCCTCGACCTTGTCCTGCCAGCTCGAACGCGCGGTCAGGATCAGCACTGGGAACTTCTTGCCTTCGTCACGCAGGGCCTTGATCAGCTCCATGCCCGACATCTTGGGCAGGCCGAGGTCGATGATGCCGACATCGAACGGGACTTCGCGCCCCATGTAGAGGCCTTCCTCGCCGTCCTGCGCAGCATCGACGGCAAAGCCTTCGCGCTTGAGCCGGGCTGCCAGGGTCTCACGCAGCGGGGCTTCGTCTTCGACCAGAAGGATACGCATGAACTCTCCCTAGTGTCCTGGGTGTGGCCCGGAGGCCTGTGGGGTACGGGTTGATAACGACGACTATCCCTGTTCAGGGGTTATCGCCGCGTAGTGATGACATATCCGACCGCGGCGTGCGCGGCTGTGAACGCGACGGCGCGGGGTCGTCCATGTAGCGGACCCGGCCCCGATCGTCCATGTACTTCACCCGGTTGATATCACGACCATCGAACGGCACGCGCTCGGCGCCGAGGATGTGCCCGCCGGTGGTGCGCTGCACGCGGCGCACGGCATCGGACAACGAACGCTCGTCGCCACGGCCACCGCGCTCGCCCCGCTCCATCATCTCCGCGCGCCCCTGGTCGCCGCGCGGCGGCTGTTGCGCCAGCGCCGAAGACAGCGGCGCAGCCGCCAGCACCACGCAGGTGGCCAGGGCAATGCGGCGATGGAAGGGAGCGGAAGACATCAGTGCGATCCTAGCCGAGCACGGCGATTCGTTCAAAAGTCGTAAATCCGGGTGCCGGGTTCGGGACCCGGCGCTTTACAAATCTTTTGCAAATTCTTGGTTTGGCGCAGTGAATCCGGTCTGAACTTTTCCGGCTTCAACTCCAAGTTGTTCAGCTAAGTGAACATTCGGGACGAATCGCCGCCCCTTGTCAAGTCAGGAATGTGATTGCGGTCACGCTACGGCGCGATCAGATGCACGTTCGGTGACCGCCAGCGCCTGCTCGATCAGGCGCCAATCGGCGCCCGGGCGGTGTGCGCCCTCACTCAGCACCTGGCGGAACGCGCGGCCACCGGGCTGGCCATGGAACAGGCCAAGTACGTGGCGGGTGATGTGCTTCAGCGCCAGGCCTTCGCCCAGTCGCGCTTCCACGTAGGGCCGCAGCGCGCGCAGCAGGTCGGCACGGGCCTGCAGCGGGGCGCCGGTATGCAGCGCCTCCAGCTGATGCAGCAGATAGGGATCGTGATAGGCCGCGCGGCCCAGCATCACGCCATCGACGTGCGCGGCCTGCGCCTGCACCGCCTCGAGGCTGGCCAGGCCGCCGTTGATCACCACCGGCAGTGCCGGGCGCTCCTGCTTCAGGCGGTAGGCCCAGTCGTACTTCAGCGGCGGAACCTCGCGGTTCTCTTTCGGCGACAGGCCCTTCAGCCACGCGTTGCGCGCATGCACCACCACCATCGCCGCACCGGCGGCAACCTGGCGGTCGACGAAGGCGGCGAACACGTCGTAGTCGTTGTCCTCGTCCACGCCCAGGCGGCACTTCACCGTCACCGGGATATCAACCGCATCGACCATGGCCGCAACGCACTCGGCCACCAGCGTCGGCTCGCGCATCAGGCACGCGCCGAAGCGGCCGGCCTGCACGCGATCAGACGGGCAGCCGCAGTTGAGGTTGACCTCGTCGTAGCCCCACTCGGCGGCGATACGCGCGGCCTGCGTCAGCAGCGCAGGATCACTGCCACCCAATTGCAGGGCCAGCGGCTGTTCGCTGCGGTCGAAGCCGAGCAGGCGCTCGCGATCGCCGTGGATGACCGCGTTGGCGTGCACCATTTCCGTGTACAGGCGTGCGCCCGGTGCCAGCACGCGGTGGAACACGCGGCAATGGCGATCCGTCCAGTCCATCATGGGGGCGACGGACAGGCGCAGGGAATCGGCGTAACGGGCGGTGGCGGACGTCATCGGAGCGTTGATCGTGGAGACTGGCATTGCCAGTGAGATCAATAGTTTACACCGCGTGGCTGAATGCGCGCGGTCAGCCGCGTTGCGAGCGCCGGTTGGGCGCGGTTCCGGCTGGCGGCCGGGGCGGGCCGGGCGGCGGCGGCGGACGCTTCCTGCCCTCGGGGAGCTTGGGATTCGCGTTCTCCATGGATACGACCAGCTGGTCCAGTGGTGGGTTGGAACCCTTCCTCAACTTAGCCATTGTCTGTCTCCTGGAGAATCTCGACCCACTGCACATCCACTGCGTGAATCAGTATGCCATCGAGCTGCGGAAGCTCGACCACGGCGGGGCTGCCCACGCGATCCGCTGCTGGATCGGCACCTTCATCGGGTGGATCCGCATCCACCAGCCAGGCCGGCATCTGCATGTAGAACTGTCCCGCAGCGGGGCTGATCGGCCACTCCTTGGGGTAGCCGGTCAATCGACGGCCATCCTTCAGTTGCAGCACCACGAAGGCAGGACGCGTACCCAGCACGCAGTACCACTCGCTCGGGTGGGACGTACGCGTGGTGAAGCCTGCGCGGCGGAGCCCCGCGTGGAAAAAGTCCTTGTTCGCAGCGAGGGCCAATCCTGCCCCCAGCAGTCCAGCGAGGACAAAACCCCAGAGCAGGCTGCTGGACTCGGTCCAGGTGCCCAGCACAAAGCAGCGACCAGCCAGCAGGAGCATCAGTTCGGTGAACTTGACCAGCGCCTGGACTACGAAGGTGAACACCAGCGCTTCCACGGTCCTTTCGAACTGCGGTGGCTTGGGGTGTGAAGTCAGCCCGTAGAACACCCAGGCTGCCAGAAAGCCCGGCAGCAGAAAGGTCAGCAGCGTGGTGGCGTTGTTGAAGAGCGAATCCATTCCGGCAGAAGTATTCCGTCGTGAGGATCACAACGAATCACGATCACGGCGATTCTTCCACCCGATGTGGGGTTCACAGGCTGAAGATGCAGCAACCCCAACAGCAGCCATGGCGTTGCAGTTGCTCCACGAGAGCCGATAGCGTCAATGCGCGCTGCCAGCAGTGCCTTTGCCACCCACCTGTTCGACGAGGGTCTGGCTGGCCGCATTGAGCCCCACCACTGTCACCTCCGCACCGTGCGCGGCCAGCTTTTCCTGCGCCCGCTCCAGCGCGGCCACGGCAGTCAGATCCCACAGGTGGGCATCGCGCAGATCAATCTGCACCTGCGGCGCCACGTGCTGGTAATCGAACGCCGCACCCAGCTGCCCCGCTGAGGCAAAGAACACCTGCCCACGCACGCGGTAAACCTGCATGTCATCGGCATCGTTGCGCTGCACATCCAGCATGCGGCCAACCTTGCGCGCGAAGAACACTGCCGACAGCAGCACACCGCTGAGCACGCCCTTGGCCAGGTCGTGGGTGGCAACGGTGACCACCACGGTCAGCAGCATCACTGCTGACGAACTACGCGGATGCGTGCGCAGGTCGCGCAGCGAGCGCCAGCTGAAGGTGCCGATGCTGACCATGATCATTACCGCCACCAGCGCGGCCATCGGGATCTGCCGCACCAGGTCGCTGCCGTACACCACCAGCACCAACAGGAACACGCCTGCCACCAGGCAGGACAGGCGGCCACGTCCACCGGAGGTCACGTTGATCACCGACTGGCCGATCATCGCGCAGCCGGCCATGCCGCCGAGGAAGCCGGTGACCGTATTCGCCACGCCCTGGCCGACGCATTCGCGGTTGCGCTCGCTGGGCGTTTCGGTGATGTCCTCGACGATCTGCAGGGTCATCATCGATTCGAGCAGTCCGACCACCGCCAGCGTGGCCGACACCGGCAGCAGAATGCGCAGCGTCTCCCAGGTGAGCGGCACATCGGGGATGAGGAAATGCGGCAGGCTGTCGGGCAGCTGGCCGATGTCGCCGACGCTGCGTACGTCCACGCCGAAGCCGATCACCACGGCGGTCAGCACCACAATGGCCACCAGCGGCGACGGCACCGCGCGGGTAACGCGTGGCAGCAGGTAGATGATCGCCAGCGCGGCGGCGCACAGCACGTAGACCGTAGGGCCGCGTCCGATCAGCTCGGGCATCTGTGCCAGGAAGATCAGGATCGCCAGCGCGTTGACGAATCCGGTGATGACCGAGCGCGAGACGAAGCGCATCAGCGAGCCGAGCTTGAACACACCGGCCAACACCTGCAGCAGGCCGGCCAGGATGCTGGCGGCGAACAGGTACTGCAGGCCATGGTCCTTGACCAGGTCGACCATCACCAGCGCCATCGCACCGGTGGCGGCGGAGATCATGCCGGGGCGGCCGCCAGCAATGGCAGTGATGACGGCAATGGAGAACGCGGCATACAGGCCGACCTTGGGGTCGACGCCGGCGATGAGCGAGAAGGCGATCGCCTCGGGAATCAGGGCCAGGGCGACGACGATACCGGACAGCAGGTCGCCACGGATGTTGCCGAGCCATTGCTGGCGCAGGGGGTAGGACGTTTGCATGGGAAAAATCCGCGCGCATGCGGGCGTGGCCGCAAGGCGCTGCAGTGGGATACACGGGTTCCTGAGCCGGTGCCGGGGGCTCGGCCGGACCATCGACGTTGCGCGCGCCAGAAGAGGCGACGGTCAACCGAGGGCGGCAGGGGTCAGGGTGGCGTGATCACTGCTGGGAGGTGTGGGTGCGTGGGAGGGGCGCAGTCTACGGGAGGCGGCCCCACGGGGGTAGCGCGGATGGCCGGCGAAGGCAGCGAAACGCAGCAGAGCATGGCTCCGCTCTACAATCACAGCATGGCCGCCAACCGCCCGCACTTCTTCGACCCCGCCACCGAACAGGGCGTGCTGCGCCTGTCGATCGCCGCCTCGCTGCTGCTGGCCGCGGCGGCGGTGGTGTTCGGCCTGCTGGCCAATTCCTCGCTGATCATCTTCGACGGCATCTACGGCCTGATCGACGTGGTGATGACCTGGCTGTCGCTGCTGGTGGCGCGGCTGATCGCGCTGTCCACCCAGACCGACGCACTGCAATCGCGGCTCAACCAGCGCTTCACCATGGGCTTCTGGCACCTGGAGCCGATCGTGCTGGGGGTGAGCGGCACGCTGATGATCGGCGCCGCGCTGTATGCCCTGGTCAATGCGGTCGATGCGTTGATGTCCGGTGGACGCCATATCGCGCTCGGCCCGGCCATTGCCTTCGCCGGGCTGTCGATCGTGGGCGAAGGCGCGCTGGCCTGGTTCATCCTGCGCGCCAACCGCCGCATCGGCTCGGAGTTCATCGCATTGGACGCGAAGAACTGGGTGATCGCGGCCAGCATGTCGGCCTGCTACCTGCTGGCCTTCCTCGGTGGTGTACTGGTGCAGCGCACCTCGTGGGCTTGGGTCGGGCCCTACATCGATCCGGCCATCCTCGCCTTCGTCTGCGTGCTGGTGATGATCGCTCCGCTCGGCACCGTGCGCCGGGCGCTGGCCGGCATCCTGCTGGTCACCCCGCCGGAACTGCAGGCCCATGTGGATGCAGTGGCACGCGGGATCGTGGCCAAGCACGGCTTCGTCGAGCACCGCAGCTACGTGGCCCAGGTGGGGCGTGGCGAGCAGATCGAGCTGTTCTTCGTGGTGCCGGAAAACGACCCGCCGCGGCCGCTGGTGGAATGGGACCAGCTGCGCGACGAGATCGGCGATGCACTGGGCGAGGCCTCGCCGGACCGCTGGCTGACCATCATGTTCACCACCGACCGCGAGTGGACGATCTAGGCCGGCAGGACGATGAATCAAGTTTTCCGGACGCATTGCAACCCAACGTACGCAGAAACCGGGCAAAGTAGGCTCCAACGCAACACCCACCCACCGACCAGGAGCATCCCGATGTCCATCGAAAAGGTTCTGTACACCGCCCAGGCCACCTCCACCGGCGGCCGTGAAGGCCGTTCCGTCTCCTCCGACAACGTGCTGGACATCCAGCTGTCGACCCCGCGCGAGCTGGGCGGCGCCGGTGGCCCGGGCACCAACCCGGAGCAGCTGTTCGCCGCTGGCTACTCGGCCTGCTTCCTGGGCGCGCTGAAGTTCGTGGCCGGCCAGGCCAAGGTCGCGCTGCCGGCCGACACCACCGTGACCGGCAAGGTCGGCATCGGCCAGATCCCGACCGGCTTCGGCATCGAAGCCGAGCTGACCGTCAATGTGCCGGGCGTGCCGCGCGAGCAGGTGGAAGAGCTGGTGCAGAAGGCACACATCGTGTGCCCGTACTCCAGCGCCACCCGCGGCAACATCGACGTGACGCTGGTCGTTGCCTGATGCGACCGGGGTCGGATCCCTTTGCCACCGGCAAAGGGCTCTGACCCCATCGCGGAGTATTCGGGGGTCAGAGCCCTTTCGCGTTGCGAAAGGGATCCGACCCCAAAAAAATGGGCGGATGCCGGTCGAAACCGAGCATCCGCCCATCCCACCTCGGGTGGGCCCCGGCGCGCGGCCGGGGACGCATTCGCTTACTTCTCGCTCGTAATGAGCTGCACGACGCTGGAGAAATCCAGTTTGCCGCGGCCGGCCTGGTGGTTCATCGAGTACAGGTTGCGGGCCACTTCTCCCAGCGGGATCGAGGCGCCGACACTCATCGCCGCCTCCACCGCCAGGCCCATGTCCTTGAGCATCAGGTCGCTGCCGAAACCACCGCTGTAACCACGCGACGCCGGGGCGTTTTCCAGCACACCCGGCCACGGGTTGCACACTTCAGTGGCCCAGCTGCGGCCAGTGCTGACGGCCATCATCTGCGACAGCACCTTCGGGTCCAGCCCGTGTGCCACGCCCAGTGCGATGGCTTCACCGGTCACCGCCATGATCACGCCCAGCGCCATGTTGTTGCACAGCTTGGCGACCTGGCCGGCACCACTGGCGCCCACGTGGAAGATGTTCTTGCCCATCGCCTGCAGCACCGGACGGGCGCGCTCCAGCGCGTCCTCTTCGCCACCGACGATGAAGGTCAGGGTGCCGGCCTGCGCACCGGCGGTACCGCCGGACACCGGCGCGTCGATCATCTGCAGGCCACGGGCGGCGGCGGCTTCGGATACCTTGCGGGCGCTGGCCGGGGCGATCGTGCTGCAGTCGATGACCAGCGCACCGGCCGGGATCGCGGCGAGGATGCCGTCGTCGCCCAGGTACACGCCTTCGACGTGGCGACTGGCCGGCAGCATCGAAATCACCACCTCGGCATCGGCCAGGGTTTCGCGCGCCGACGCGGCCGCGCTGGCACCGGCATCGACGGCGGCCTGCACCGCGGCCGGGACCAGATCGAACACGCGCACGGTGTGGCCGTTCTTGACCAGGTTGGCGGCCATCGGGCCACCCATGTTGCCCAACCCGATGAATGCAATGCGGCTCATGCAAGGCTCCTTTCAACAAGGGGAGTGCCCAGGTCGGCCAGCGGATGCGCGGCATCGGCCCAGGGGGAAGCGAAGAAGGTGTCGGCCCACGCGCCGGTGGCCTCGGCCAGGGTGGCCGGGTTCCACTGCGGATTGCGGTCCTTGTCGATCAGCAGCGCGCGGATGCCTTCGGCGAAATCACCGTGGGCGGCGCAATGCAGGGCGACGATGTACTCCAGGCGGTAGATCGCGGCCAGGTCCTGGCCGGCACTGCGTCGCTGCAGCTCGTACGACAGCCGTGCCGAGCCGGGTGCACCGGCGGCGAGGGTCTTCTGTGCGGCCTGCAACCAGGCATCGTCGGTCTGCAGACCGGCAATGCGCGCAATGATGGCCTGCAGGTCATCACCTTCGCACAACGCATCAACCTGCGCCGCATTGGCCAGCAGCGGGCCGGTGGCGGCGTCACTGGCATGCGACTGCAGCAGATGGCTGAGCCGTTCGTGGTTGTGTGCGGCATCGCGGGACCACGCGACCTGCAGCAGCGCATCGAACACCGCGCTGCGGCGTTCTTCGGCCACATGCACATCGGCCAGGCCGGCGTAGATCGCATCGCCCGAGTTCAACAGCGCGCCGGTCAGCGCCAGGAACAGGCCGCCCTTGCCTGGTACGCGCGGCAGCAGCCAGCTGCCACCGACATCGGGGAACAGGCCGACGGTGATTTCCGGGAAGGCCAGCTTGGAGCGTTCGCTGACCACGCGGTGGCTGGCGCCGGACATCAGGCCGATGCCGCCGCCCATCACGATGCCGTGGCCCCAGCACAGGATCGGCTTGGCGTAGGTATGGATCAGGTAGTCGACGCGGTACTCGACGTCGAAGAACTCGGCGGCGTAGTCGTTCCCGCGGATATCGCTTTGGCCGGCGTCGCGGTAGGCACGCATGCTCTGGTACAGGCTGTGCAGGTCACCGCCGGCGCAGAACGCCTTCTCACCGGCGCCCTGCAGCACCACCATGGCGATAGCATCGTCGTCGGCCCAGGCATTCAACTGCTTCAGCAGCAGGTGCGCCATAGGCAGCGAGAAGCCATTGAGCGTGCGCGGTGCGTTGAGCGTGGCGATGCCGATGCGCGTGCCATTGCTGGCCACGCGCTCTTCGAACAGGACCGGTGCTTGTTCGGCAACGGTGTCGGTTGTCATGCGTTTTTCCACTGCGCGGCGCGCTTTTCAAGGAAGGCACTCACGCCCTCGACCTGGTCGGCGGTGTCGAACAGATCGACGAAGGCCTCGCGCTCGGCGACCAGCGCCGACGCATGGGTGCCGGTGCGCGTGGACTGCACCAACGTCTTGCAGGCGGCAATGCTGGTCGGGCTCTGCTTGCCGGCCTTCTTCGCCCATTCCAGTGCCAGCGCTTTGGCTTCGCCCTTGCCGACCTTTTCTTCGGCCAGGCCAATGCGCAGTGCGGTCTCGGCGTTGATGCGCTCGCCGAGCAGGATCATGCGCTTGGCCCAGCCCTCGCCGACCAGGCGCGGCAGGTTCTGGGTGCCACCGGCGCACGGCAGCAGGCCGACGGTGGCCTCCGGCAGCGCGACCTGGGCATGGTCTTCGATGATCCGCAGGTCACAGGCCAGCGCGCATTCCAGGCCGCCGCCCATGGCATAGCCGTTGATCGCGGCGATCGACACGCCACGGAAACCGGACAGCGCCTCGAAGGCTTCGCCGAAGCGGCGTGCCGCTTCGCGTGCGGCAGCCTTGTCGCCGGAAGCGAACTGGTTGAGGTCGGCACCCGCGGAGAAGAACTTCTCGCCATCACCGGTGATCACCAGCGCGTAGATGTCGCGGTCTGCGTTGAGCGCGCCCACCAGGTCGCGCAGCGCCGAAAGGCTGTGCACGGTCCAGGTATGCGCCGGCGGGTTGTGCAGGGTGACGACGGCGGTGTGGCCATCGGCCTCGACCTTCAGGCCCACGTGTTCCTGGGTACGCCAATCCTTCATCGCAGTTCCTCTTCGGTGTTGAGCAGGTGACGGGCAACGATCACCCGCATGATCTCGTTGGTGCCTTCCAGGATCTGGTGCACACGCGAATCGCGCAGCAGGCGTTCGATCGGGTATTCGCGGATGTAGCCGTAGCCGCCGTGGATCTGCAGCGCTTCATTGCAGACGTTGAAACCGGCATCGGTGGCGAAGCGCTTGGCCATCGCACACCACACATTGGCATCGCTGGCACCGGCGTCGAGCTTGCGCGCAGCCGAATGCACCATCTGCCGGGCGGCCACCAGTTCGATGGCCATGTCGGCCAGCTTGAACTGCAGCGCTTGAAAATCAGCCAGCGCCTTGCCGAACTGGCGGCGCTCGCCCATGTAGCGGCGTGCGGCATCCAGCGCGCCCTGCGCAGCACCCAGCGAGCACGCGGCGATGTTGATGCGGCCACCATCGAGCCCCTTCATCGCCAGCTTGAAGCCCCCGCCTTCCTCTCCCAGAAGGTGGCTGACCGGTACGCGGACGTTTTCGAAGGTGATGCCGCGGGTGGGCTGGCTGTTCCAGCCCATCTTCTCTTCCTTGCGGCCGAAGCTGATGCCCGGCAGGTCCGCCGGCACCGCAATGGCGCTGACACCCCCAGCACCGGCACCACCGGTACGCGCCATCACCACCAGCAGTTCGGTGGCACCGGCGCCGGAAATGAAGGCCTTGGATCCGTTCAGCACATAGAAGTCACCGTCGCGTACGGCGGTGGTCTTCAGCGAGGCCGCATCGGAACCTGCGCCCGGTTCGGTCAGGCAGTACGAGGCCAGCTTGCTGCCCGAGGACAGATCGGTTCCCCACGCATCGCGCAGCGCCGGCTGGCCCCACTTGGACACCATCCACGACGCCATGTTGTGGATGCTGATGTACGCCGCGGTCGACGGATCGACGTTGGCGAGCTCCTCGATGACGACGGCGGCGTCCATTCGGCTCAGGCCGCTGCCACCCACTTCCGGGTCCATGTACAGACCGCAGAAGCCCAGTTCACCGGCCTTGGCGATCGCCTCGCGCGGGAAGATGCCCTCCGCATCCCATCGCGCGGCGTGCGGTGCCAGTTCGGCCTGTGCGAAGTCGCGCGCCGCCTCGCGGTACGCCTGCTGCGCTTCTTCCAGTTCCGTCGTCATCGAGTGGCTCATGGCTGCTCCTGCCGTTACTTCAGGCTGATCGTGGTGTTGACGCCATGGCTGAGCGTCTCGTCATCGAACCAGCGCGCGGTGACCGTCTTGGTCTGGGTGTAGAACAGCACCACCTGCTTGCCGTACGGGCCCAGATCGCCCAGCTTGGAAGCACGCGAACCGGTGAAGGAGAACAGCGGCACCGGCACCGGGATAGGCACGTTGATGCCGACCTGGCCAACGTCGATGTCTTCCTGGAACTTGCGCGCAGCCGCGCCGGACTGGGTAAACAGCGCGGTGCCGTTGCCGTTCGGGTTGCTGTTGACCATCGCGATGGCCTCTTCCAGCGTTTCCGCTTCGAGGATGACCAGCACCGGCCCGAAGATCTCTTCCTGGTAGATGCGCATGTCGGTGGTGACACCGGCAAAGATGGTCGGGCCGACGAAGTTGCCCTTCTCGAAACCATCGACCTGCGGCTTGCGACCGTCCAGCACCAGCTTGGCGCCCTGCTCCACGCCCGATGCGATCAGGCCTTCGACGCGATCACGGGCGCTGCAGGAAATGACCGGGCCGACGTCGGTGCCGGCCACGGTGCCACCGCTGACCTTCAGGGTCTTGGCCTTGGTGACCAAGTCCTGCACCCAGTTGCGTGCTTCACCGACCAGCACCAGCGTGGAGGCGGCCATGCAGCGCTGGCCCGCGGCACCGAAGGCGGCGCCGACCATCGCGTTGAGGGTCTGTTCCTTGTTGGCGTCCGGCAGCACCACGGCGTGGTTCTTGGCGCCCATCATGCACTGCACGCGCTTGCCGGCCAGCGAGGCACGGTTGTAGACGTGGGTGCCGACGCGGGTGGAACCGACGAACGACACCGCCTTGATGTCCGGGTGGTCGCAGATCGCGTTGACCACTTCCTCGCCGCCGTGGACGACGTTCAGCACGCCCTTCGGAATGCCGGCTTCCAGCGCCAGCTCGACCAGGCGCATGGTGACCATCGGGTCCTGCTCGGACGGCTTGAGGATGAAGGTGTTGCCGGTGGCGATCGCCATCGGGAACATCCACAGTGGGATCATCGCCGGGAAGTTGAACGGGGTGATGCCGGCGCACACGCCCAGCGGCTGCATGATCGAGTAGGTGTCGACGCCAGTGGCCACGTTGTTGGCCAGCTCGCCCAGCTGCAGGTTGCCGATTGCGGCAGCGTGCTCGACCACTTCCAGGCCGCGGAACACATCGCCTTCGGCGTCGGGCAGGGTCTTGCCCTGCTCGGCGGTAAGGATGTGCGCCAGCTCGCTCATGTTCTCGCGGATCAACTGCTGGTACTTCAGGAAGATGCGCGCGCGGGTGCCGATCGGGGTCTTGCGCCAGGTCTTGAAGGCTTCCTTGGCGGCGGCGACGGCGGCGTCCACTTCGCCGGTGGTGGCGAACGGCACCTTGGCCAGCACGTCCTGGGTGGCCGGATTGATCACGTCCTGCCAGTGGGAAGTAGCCGATTCAACGAACTGGCCATCGATCAGCATGCGGATACGGGGCGCTGCAACAGTCATGACGACAATCCCACGGGGTGCGAAAGATGCTTGGCATTATTCACAGCACCCACCTCGATTTCCGGGCTGAATCCGCTTAATCTGGCCAACACGCCAGACGATTCATGTTAATTCTGTGAATTATTCAGCCATCCAGCGGCAACTCGGCCTTCGCCTGCTGCGGCTGCGCGA
>Ga0207709_10001369_pt1 | contig 17120 bp, 18 predicted proteins | sample KBSM34metaG_FD_184397 | JGI IMG/M metagenome (GOLD analysis project Ga0207709, IMG submission 184397) | Miscanthus rhizosphere microbial communities from Kellogg Biological Station, Michigan, USA - KBS M3-4 metaG (SPAdes) (version 2) | ecosystem: Host-associated > Plants > Roots > Rhizosphere >...
ACACCACGTCGGCCGAGGTGAAGGGCTTGCCGTCGTGCCAGGTGACGCCGGGCTTGAGCTTGAAGGTGTAGAGCGTGCCTTCCTTGTTGACGGTCCACGCGGTGGCCAGCGAAGGCAGCGGCGTGATCTTCTCGTCGTAGCGCAGCAGGCCTTCGTAGATGTTGCCGGAGATCATCTGCGTCGGGCCGTTCTGCGTGATCCCCAGCATCAGCCCCGGCGGTTCGGGCTGGACGACGGCGTTGATCGTGCCGCCCTTCCTGCCCGCGGCCAGAAGGTGCAGGGGAACGCCGGCCAGCGTCAGGCCGGCGGTGGCGGCGGCACCCATCTGGATGAGGTTGCGACGTTTCATGGGGCGAACTCCTTCTGGCTCTTTCGAGGTGGTGGACAGGGTCAGGGAACGGGAGGGGAAAGCGGGGCGATCAGTCGCGGAACGAGGTGGCCGGCGCGGGCTCGATGCGCTGCAGCAGCGCGCGCCATTCGCGCGCGTTCGGGTCGGCCTGGCCGGGCAGGTGGCTGCCGCCGCCAGCTTCGTATTGCTGCGCGGTCTTCTCGCAGACCTCGGCCGGCACCGGGTAGACCGGCTGGCCGCTCGACTCGATGGCCACCTGCACGCGGCAGGCGCGCTCCAGGTTCAGCATCAGGATGAAGGCCTCCGACACCGTGCGGCCCAGCGTCACCAGGCCGTGGTTGCGCAGGATGAGCGCGCGCGCCGTCGGGCCGAGGTCGGCCACGAGGCGCTCGCGCTCCTCGGGGTCGAGCGCGATGCCCTCGAAGTCGTGATAGACCACGCGCTGGTAGAACTGCAGCGCCCACTGGTTGCAGGGCTGCAGCCCGCCGGCCAGCGACGACACCGCCACGCCGGCCACCGTGTGCGTGTGCAGCACGCAGGCCGCGTCGTGGCGCGCCCCGTGCACCGCGCTGTGGATGGTGAAGCCGGCCGGGTTCACGTCGTAGGGCGAGTCGTCGAGGATGCGGCCCGCAAGGTCGATCTTGACCAGCGACGAGGCCGTGATGTCGCGAAACAGCATCCCGAAGGGGTTGATCAGGAACTGGTCTTCGGTGCCCGGCACACGCGCGGAGATGTGCGTGTAGATGCTGTCGTCCATGCCGTAGTGCGCCACCAGCCGGTAGGCCGCGGCCAGGTCCTGTCGAACCTGGCGCTCGGCGTCGGAGACCGGCGGGGCCTTGCGGTCCACTGCGTGCAGTTGCATATCGCGTTCCTTTTCACCGGCCTGGCTGGCAGGCCAAGCCCTTGTTTGGGGTTCATCGGGTTGACTGCAAACTGTCGACAGTCAACCGACGACAGTCTTAAGCAATATGCGGGCCCGAGTTATGGGGTAAGCCCTCGGTCGTCGTCCTTGGAGGCGGGAAAAGCGGCGCCACGAGGGAAGCGGAGCGCCAAAACGCCGGCCGCGCGCACCCGAAGATGCGCGCGGCCGGCGTGGCTGGATATGTCAGTGGTGCGCCCAGGCGCACCGATGAAGTGCTAGGGCAGGCGGCCTTCTGCGCGCAGCCGCGCGCCGATGCGCCGGATCTCGGCCTCGCCCTGGTCGAGCGCCGCCTTGCTGGTGTGCACCGAGTAGTGGCCCATCACCAGTTCGTGCGGATGCTTCACGGCCGAGCCCAGCACGAAGGCCGTATCGCCACGGGCCACGAAGTCGATGGCCTCGCCGGACTCTTCGAGGACCGCGAGTTCGCCAGCGCCGATCGGGCCGCCCGTGTCGTCGCCCGCTTCGAGCCCGCCGGCGTTGACCGCGACCCAGCCCACCGTATGGCCCGCGGGCGGCGTGTAGCGCCAACGCTCGCCGTCCTTCAGCTCCACGGCCAGGTAGTTCATCGACGCCGGCGCGGCAATCGCGCTCTGCGCCGCGCCGTAGCGCCCGAGCAGCACGCGCGCCGGGCCTTCCTTCGGCACCTGCGAGGGCGCGAGGTACATGCTCTGCGCCGGTGCGTTCTCTTCCGAGGCCGGCAGCGCCACCCACAGCTGGAAGCCGCGCACGCGCTCCACGCCCGGCGCGGGTGCGCCCGTGTGCCATACGCCGTTGCCGGCGCGCATCCACTCGACGCCGCCGCCGAGCAGCGTGCCTTGCTCGCCGGTCGTGTCCTCGTAGAGCGTGTCGCCCTCCATCAGCCAGGTCAACGTGGCGATGCCCGAGTGCGGGTGCAGGCCGAAGCCCTTGTGGCCGCCCGTGACGTCGAAGCCGAAGAGATCGAGGAACACGAAGGGCTTGAGGAATTCGCCCAGGTCGCCGGGGCTCATCAGCCGCGTGATGCCGCCATGGCGCGAGCCGCGCGTGCGGTAGACGATGGCGCGGGCCGGTATTTCGACAGCGGTGGTCATCATGCGGCCTCCCTCGCGTTCTTCAGTGCCTTGGTCCACCAGGCGATGTCGTCGAGCATGGCGGTGGCGGCCTGCGCAAGGTGGGGGAAGTCGCCGAAGCTCTTGCCCTGCTGCCAGATGCCCAGGAACTCGACCATGCCGATGTGCACGGCGTTGCGCACGGGGGCCATCTGCATCTCGACGGCCACCAGCCGCAGCTGCTCGATCGCGCGCGCCGCGCCCACCCCGCCGTAGCCCACGAAGCCGATCGGCTTGCGGATGAATTCCTTGTAGGCCCAGTCGATCGCGTTCTTCAGTACCGCGCTCGGGCCGTGGTTGTATTCGGGCGTCACGACGACCAGACCATCGAAGGTGGCCAGCTTCGCCTGCCAGCGCTGTGCGGCCTCGTTCTTTACCGGCCCCCAGGCCGGCGCGCCTGCCTCGTTGAAGAAGGGCAGCGGATGGTCGCGCAGGTCGACCAGCTCGAAGGCGAGGTCGGTGCGCTGCTTCGCGATCTCATGAATCCATTGCGCGGGCTTCTCGCCGAAGCGGCCTTCGCGGATAGAGCCGAGGATGACGCCGATGCGGGGTTGTTGCTGTGTCATGGGGTACTCCGGGAACGTTGAAGAAAAGGGGTCAGGCGGCAGCGGCAGCCGGCCGGGACGCAGGCCACGTGCGCCAGGCGACGAAGCCCGACAGCAGCCCCAACACCACCGCCGGCGCGGGGTTGCCGCCGATCAGCCCCAGGTGCGTGGCCACGGCGCAGACCATGGTCGCGGCCAACAGCAGGCCGCCGAGAAAGCCGGTCGCGGGTACTAGCAGCAGCAATGCCCCGCCGACCTCGACCAGTCCGGTCAGGTAGCGGAACCACTGGCCGAAGCCGATCGCCTCGAACACCTGGACCATCTGCGGCACTCCGGCCAGCTTGGCGGCGCCCGCGGCGCCGAAAGCCAGCGCCAGAAGGATGCGGACGCCCCAGACGATGCGGCGCTGCACCGGGGTGGAGGAGGGAGAAGGAAGTGATGTGGAAGTCATGGGCACAAGGTTAGGCACCCACCCATTGATCGACTAGACGGTAGAGTCGGATTGCACTCATCCACAGATCGAAGGAATCAGCCCATCATGCTCGACCTCAACGACATCGCCTTGTTCGTGCAGGTGGTGCGCCACGGCAGCTTCGCCGAAGCGGCCCGGCGGCAGGGCCTGCCGCCGAACACCGTGAGCCGGCGCATCCAGCAGCTCGAATCGCAGCTCGGCACGCGGCTGATGCAGCGCTCGACCCGCAAGCTGACGCTGACCAGCGCCGGGCGGGAGTTTCATGACCAGTGCGCGGGGTCGATCGACGGGCTGGTGGCGGCCGGGCAGGCGCTGGTCGCCGGAGGGCAGAAGCCCAGCGGCCTCGTGCGCGTGGCCGCGCCGGCGGATTTCTTCGATTTCTTCCCGATGGAATGGGTCTCGGACTTTCTGGCGGCGCATCCGCTGGTCAAGCTCGACTTCGTGCTCAGCGACGCGAGCGCAGACCTCATCGGGGAGCAGATCGACGTGGCCTTCCGGGGCGGCGTGCTGCGCGATTCGGGCTACATCGGCCGGCGGCTGGCAACGCGCAGCGGCGGCCTGCTGGCAAGTCCCGACTACATCGCGCGGCGCGGCGAGCCCCGGAACCTGCAGGACCTCGCGAACCACGACTGCGTGACACCGCCGCACGCTGCCGGCACCACCACCTGGCGCCTGGCGGGACCCGATGGGGTCGAGGAAGAAGTGCAGGTCACCGGGCGATTCACCGGCAATACGGCGCAGGCGCTGCGCAAGGCGGCGCTGGCCGGGCTGGGCATCGCGCAGTTGCCGCCGGCGATGGCGACGCGCGACGAACAGGAGGGACGGCTGGTGCGCGTGCTGCCGCAGTACCGGTACACCGGGCGAGGGCTCAGTGTGGTGTATCCGAGCCGCAAGCACCTGCCGCTGGCGGTGTCGGCGTTCATCGACCTGGTGATCGGCAAGCTCGACCAGATCGACGTGCTGCAGGAGCCACCGCCTCCACGGAAGGCCTGAGCGCTGGCGCCTTTTTCGTTTCCACTGAAAATGCCACCCCATGAAAATCGAAAAAGACACCGTCGTCACCATCAAGTACAAGGTCTCCGACGCCCAGGGCAAGCTCATCGAAGCCAGCCCCGAGCCCATGGCCTACCTGCATGGCGGGTACGAGAACACGCTGCCGAAGATCGAGGAAGCGCTCGATGGCAAGGAAAAGGGCTACCAGACCGTGCTGAACCTCGCGCCCGAAGACGCCTTCGGCCAGCGCGACGAAACGCTGGTGCGCAGCATTCCCAAGACCGACTTTCCGCCGGGCGTGAAGGTGGGCGGGCAGCTGCAGGGCCGGCTCGACGATGGGCGCGAGCATGTCTTCACGGTCACCAAGATCAAGGGCCCGGTCGTGCTGCTCGACGGCAACCATCCGTGGGCCGGCAAGGCGCTGAAGTTCAGCCTGCAGGTGACGGACGTGCGCACGGCGCTGCCGGTGGAAATCGAGCACCGGCATGTGCATGGGGCGCACGGGCACCATCACTGAACCCGAGAGGCGCCCGGCCGTTCAGCTCTTCTTCCAGAACCGCGGCGCATCCCCGATCTTCTCCAGCGCCTTGCGGCAAGCGCTCGCGCCGGCCGCGCGCCTTGAACTGAACCAGCCCACCGCAAACCACGCACGCGCATCGCGCGCGGCGGCTTCGCGGTACAGCGCGAGCGCCACGGCCTCGTCGTTGAACTCGCCCAGCGCGTCCTGCGCGGGGCGCAGTGCTTTCAGGTAGCGCCCGGCGGCGTTACCGTCTCCCTTCTCGAACAGCGGCGCCACGAACTCGGCGAGGTAGCGCAGGCGCTTGAGCCGCTTGCGCACGCGGTGCTGGCTTTCGGCGTCGAGCGACTCGAAGCGCTTGCCGTCGCGCCGCACCTGTTTGTGCAGATGCTGCAGGTGTTCACGCAGCAGGCGGTGGGCTGCATCGGCGTCGATCGGCACGGATTCCGATGAGGCTTCCGCGGGCTTCGCGGCGGTAAAGCCGATCAGCGAAACGAGCACGTTCTGGAATGCCGGGGCCCGCACGACGTCGCCGGGCGAGGGGGTATGGGCTGCCGTGTCGTCGCCGGCCAGTGGGTCGAAATCCGGCGCGCCCGCCTTGCTCAACCGGGGCTGCGCGAGCTTCACGACCTGTTCGCGGTCGCGCAATGCCCCGAGCGCGCGGAAGGCGTCGACCAGCGGCGGCTCCCAATTGGCCGCGTCGAACAGGCCCGAAGCCGTGTCGAGCTCCGCCAGTTCGCGCAGCGCCGTGCGCAGCCGGCGGATGCCGATGCGCAACTGGTGGATCTGCTCTTCGTCCGTGCTGCCCGCCGCGATCTCGCTGGCATTGGGCAGCATCTGCGCCAGGCACGACGCCACCACGGCCTGCTGAACGCCCCGCCCGTCGGGGTGCTGCGCGCCGAAGCGCGGCGCTTCGGCCTTCACCGCCTCCACGGTCTCCTGCGCCGCCAGCAAGCGCCCCCCGCGCTGCGCCTTGGACACGGTGCTGAACCACAGCCCATGCTGCTGCGACCAACGCCGTGCGAGCGACACGAGGCCCTGCACGTCGCCGCGCTTCAGCTCGAGCTCCAATTCGCACACCGGCGATTCGCGTTGCCCGGCCGTGCCCGCGTGCGCGGCGACCTTGCCGACGTCGAGTGCCATTTCCACCACCGCGCCATCGGGCCCCGCAACGCGCACGTCGCGCGTGAGCCGCACGATGTCGGTCGATTGCCGTTCGACCAGCGGCGCGCCGCCGCCGTCGGCCAGCAGCTTCGCGAGCCGGTCGCCCACGGGCGTGCCCTGGTGGCGCTGCGGATCGATCTGCGGCGCCGCGCCCGCCGTGCCCAGGTCGACGTTGTGCTCCAGGCGGTGCAGGGCGTTGTCGCCGGTGGCCTTCACCGTCTGCACCCAGCGCGGTCCCTCCTTGCGCAGCCGCAGCACCATGCCGTGGGCGGCCAGCCGCTGGTCGGCGGTGTCGAAATAGCGGGCCTGCAGGCGGGTGCGTACGACGGCGCCGCGCTTCAGGGCGGCTTCGACGGCTTTCAGGCGGCCGTCGGGAATGCAGAACTTGAACTCGATTTCCATGCGGCCATGATGCTCCGTCTTTTTCGCTCCCCGCAATGGCTCCGTTGTGCGCTCGATCCGCTCGTGCCCCCGGGGAACTAACTTCCGGACTGGCACGATCGCAACTCGTTGATTTTCCGTCGTAGCGACTCCTACTGAAAAAAACAAAGTCGCGGACTGGCTCTACGACGGACTCTTTCAAACATGAATTTTCGAAGGAACAAAGTCCTGGACTGCCGGATAAAAGCGCGGCTCCAAGCCGCCCGCGGTACCTCGTCAGTGCGGCGCTATGCACGTGACATGATTCTGCAGATCAACAACCGGAGGCATCATGGCAACGAAAGCTAAGAAGACGATTTCATACGCAGATCGAAGCGAGATAGAAAAAGTCAATAGTCAATGGCGCAAGCTGTCGGGTTTGAATACGAGGCGCGAGTGGTCGGCGGCGGTCGTCAGGGCAGCGACCGCCGCCGAACTCGCCGCGACACTTGTAATCCGCAAAGAGTTGTCTTCGCGCACGGATTTCGACGATGCCATGGTGAACAGCCTCTTGATCTGGGCCAATGGCCTCGACGGCAAGGTGAACCGGCTCATTCTCCCGCTGCTGAAAAATCAGCCGAAGCGGCACAAGGCGGCAAGCAAGCTCTATGGGGATGCCATGAAAAAGGCAAGCCGGAAGCGCAACGAAATTGTTCACGGTGGCCACTTCTGCTCGAAAAACGAAGCGGTCACGCTCATCGCCGCATGCAAGACCTTTGTTGAAGGCATGGTCACGCCGTATCACGAGGATTTCGAGCTATCTGATCCGGGTTCTCTTTAGCCCAAAGGATGCGGTCATGGCTAATTCGCCGCTTTGAAATTGCTGCCGTCGATGGCCACGATGGCTTGCATGAACCGCTTGAGTTCACGGCACCGGCCACATCAGATGGCGCAGGCATTGGGGCAACGACGCCAAGCAATGCCGCAACGGAGAGGGCTGAAAATGCGCCCGCGACGAAGGCACCTTTCAGCAGCCAACCGGGGCGAGCGACACCCCCTCGCGACAACTACATACCGTTCTATCTAGCTGCCAAGAAGCAACAGCGACGATAGAGGAAAAAGAGATCGCGCTCACCATGCTGACGGCTTCACTGATGTCGAACGTATGGTCCACATGAGAACGTCGTCCTTCCTGAGCACCAATCTGGTAGCGGAACTCCCGTCTTTAGACTCTCCCTTTGCCTCGTTTCCTTCAATGAGAACCTGGCTACCAATGCGAGAACGAAGCGTGACGTTTCGCAAGACTCCGACGGTGCTGCCCGCTCCGCCCGCGCATCGAAGCGATATCGCCGAACTGAGCGGCAGCGCGTTGCAGGTGTCGGCTTTCACGAAAAGATCGACGTTTTTAATCTCACCGTAACCAAGCAACCGAACGGTGGTGGCAGACACGAGCGTGTAGTTCTGCGTCATAACGGTGAGGAGGATCATGCTCAGGACGCCGCCCACAGGCGCAAGAAAATTCGCCTGTGTTGCTGTAGCCCGAGCGGTCATCGTATTGATCCCAAGTACGAAGATCAGCCAAGCCGAAGTGGTCGCAAGGATCAGCCACGTCGATTGGCCGCCATCATTCGCCAGAGCGAACGCAAATCGCATCGTGGCGTGCAAACTGAATAGCCACAGGAATGCGCAAAATGTAAGGACAACGACCCTCCAAGCGCCTATCAGTTTGCCGGGAGTCGCTCCATCTGAAGCCGACTTGAAGACCTTGAATGTCGCGAGTGCAGCTGCGAAGACAAATGCGCCGGTGAACAGATAGGGCATGCCAGTTGCCAGGACCGTTGGCTCATAAAAGGCGAGGCCGACCACAGCGATCGCAAAGAAAGAGCCCGGCAAGATCATGATCGCGGTTGCCCACCGATCAAACTTCATTGAGTTGCTGGAGAGCAAGTGGAGCGTAGCGACCCCTGGGATCGCCGCGATCGCCGTCGCCGTCAATATCGTCATGAATCCAACGAGTGCCGCTGCAAATAGAAGCGCCGAGGAGCCCGCTAGGTCGAAGTCCGGCATGAATTTAATTCGGACGAAAAACCCAATGACCAGAAGCCCCCCAATTGCTAGGCTGAGCGTTGAGAGGGCGGCGATCGTTGTTGCTGGAGTCCAGGTCTTCAGGCGTCTTCCGAGACGCGCAAGATGTTTCGGTGTGGGAGCCACTACTTCTGAGTTCATGATGCTGGGACGATGAGATTGGTTGGCTTCGCCTGCCATGCAGGTCGGACAGTTTGGCACTAGGGATTTCGCGTGCTGCGGCCAGTGGCCGCGTGGCCTCTAAGCGAATGCAAGGAGAGTCAGAACCGTAGCGTCCGGCAGCTTCACCGATTGCGTCTGTACGGTCATTCGATACGCGTTTGGGCCTGAAAACCATCGATCCGCAGGCTCCTTCCGGGGGCGGGACATGCCTGTCATCGCGCCGAAGACCAAATCGAATGCGGGCGTATCCTGATGCAGTTCTCGCCTCAGATAGAAGTCGAGAGGGATGCCGCTGTTTTTCTGGAACCAGCGCAGTTTCTGCTGGCCGTGGCAAACGACGCAAGCAGGCGTGTTCGCGCGCTTCACCAGCTTGATGGCGGACGCAGTCAAACTTGCCCTGAAGTCCTTGGCAAGCGCGTCAGCAACATCGAGGGTCAGCTTGCGCCCTGCGCTCCAGGGCTCCACAAGGTAGTTCGGGAGGATCAACTGGCTCGCGAAGCTGTTCGCGTCTGCTTCGACCGACTTGGCTTCAGCGTTTTGCGGGCCAATATCTTCGCCGGTGCACTTGAACGATGATCGCTGCGAATCGCAGATCCAATGAGCCAACTCGTGCCCCAAGGAAAATCGCTGTCGCCCAAGAACGCTGTCCACAGCGACGCTGATGACAGCGGAGTCGCCACTTCTCACCAGCCTTGCTGCGCAGCCGTCCAAGCGCCGAAACACGACCCTTGCTCCACGAACGCTAGCGATCGCTTCGAGGTCGATATGGTCAGGCTCTCGAACCCCATGACCCCACAACAGACGCTCTGCCTGCGAGAGCGTTCGCGGATCAACAGTCATTGTTCCTCGCGCTTGATTTTTCCCATGGCAACAAGGTCGTCATAAAACGATTGAAGGTCGGCTTCGGACTGTCGGGTCCCTTCGCGAAATGCCATGGCAAGGCCGGCATCGCTCTGAAAGGCTTCCTGAATCAGTTGCTTGATGCGGTCGATAGTCGGGCGAGCCTTGGGTGTGGCCGCGGCTGCCGCGCCCATGACTTTTTTAGCGGCAGCAGTCTGAGCGCGCATCGCCTCGGCCATGACGGCGTCGATTCTTGCCCGAATAAGTTGTGCCGCGGCATCCGGATCCCCGCCTTGCTCGATGATCTCAGCTCGAATCTCCTCGTCGCTGGTCGCCTCCAGGTCTCGCAACGCCAAGGCTCGGATGGAATCCATGGCCGTTCGATTGGATTTGTTCATGACTTGGTCCTTCCGGGCATCAACTTGTTTAGACCGCGCCGCAACCGGCGACGTGCAGTGTCATAGGCGGTAGGGGTCATATCGAAGGCCTGACGTGTCTCCTCAGCCTTCCATCCCTCCTTTTCTCCTTCGATGATGGCAAGTACCTCCTGGTCGTCGGCAAAGTGGCGCTCGATCAGATCGGCGTCTGCTTTGGCCGCTGCCTGGCGCGCCTGGGTTTCCTCGAGCTCGATGGCGGCCTCCACCACGTCGACGTGCGCGTGGCCACCTTTGCCGAGCGCGTGTTCGCTATCGCCGCCCGCGCCCGCCAGGACTTCAAGGTGATCGGTCTCTTTCTGCACGACCGATTCACGAGAGCCGTCGGCGATGCTCTCCATCGTCTTGACCATGAAGGCCATGAATGCCACCGTCTTTGGCCAGCGGCGACCCTTTCCTTTGCCTTCTGCACCAATGAGCGTGCGTTTGACAGCTTCGTCGACCAACTCCAATGGGTCGGTGTATTCCGTGCCCCATATGTAAGCCTCGGCAAACTTCCCTAGGCGACGCAACTCAGCATCGGTGAGCGCCCCGAAGGCATCTCCAACCTCCTCGGACGTTGCGTAGTCCGGGTCGTGCGATGGGTTCTTGGTCATGTGGCCCCTCTAGCTCGTTATTGGTATGTGCGGCGGTAAACCGAAACGCGGACATCCGGCGCAATTTTGTCCGCGTTTCGGTTTACCGCCGCACATCCTTGTAGCAGCACTTCCGCTGCATCAGGAGTCCGAAATGACAAATCGCAATCAGCACGTCGTTCCGCGGGACGACCAGTGGGCGGTCCGGGGAGCCGGCGCCAAACGGGATACCGAGCTCTTCGATCGCAAGCAGGACGCGGTCGACCGGGCGCGCGAGATCTCGCAGAACCAGCAGACGGAACTGGTGGTTCATGGCGAAAACGGGCGCATCCAATACAAGGACAGCCACGGCCACGACCCCTACCCCCCGAAAGGCTGACGCAAGGGCACGGCGCGGGCCAAGCTTGCTCGGAAGGCCGTCGCCCAGCTAGATCGGCACGGCGACGGCCATGTACGAGCCGAGACTTGGTCCGCGCAATACACCCAACTGCAAGAGTAGGACGAGCTGTGCATTTAACTTCTTGCCTTCTTGAAGGCGTGAACTTTGTCCCTACATCCCAGCTAGGGAGCCTTCAAGCTCGACAGGCGTCGGGCTTTTCAAGAACTCAAGGGAGAGACGATGGTCGATGGTGAATCCCGGCGATTTCAAATTTTGGCGCTATCGGGCGGAGGGTATCGAGGGCTCTACACCGCCAAGATCCTGGCAGATCTTGAAGATGAGATTCAGGCGCCCATTGCGAGCCGCTTCGATCTGATCGCGGGGACGTCTATCGGCGGAATCCTCGCGTTGGCTGTCGCCATGGAAATTCCCGCGCGGCAGATGGTGGATCTGTTCTCCAAGCATGGGGAGGAAATCTTCAAACGCCGCTGGTCGCTTAACGGCATCATGCGGGCGCCGTACTCACCCGAACCGCTCATGAGGCTGCTCAGCGCGCCGCAGCTGTTTGGCGAGCGACTTCTGGGCGAATGCAGGCATCCTGTCATCGTCCCGTCGATCAATTACTCGAGCGGGCAGCCACAGCTGTTCAAGACCCCGCACAACGCCGCATTCAAGCGAGATCATCTCTTTCGCCTGGTGGATGTCGCCATGGCAACAAGTGCCGCGCCAGCATACTTTCCGCGACACACGTTCAACAGCAACCAGTACGTGGATGGCGGTCTGTTCGCCAACGCGCCAGGCCTGCTGGCCGCCCACGAGGCTCAGACCTTCTTTGATCAGCCGCCGCAGGCTCTCCATCTGTTCTCGATTGGGACGATGTCCTCGCGCTTCACTGCGGATCCGCGACGAAACCGCGGTGGCGGGACTCTGGATTGGGGTGGCCTGAACCCGGCCAACATGCCTAAACGGCTCTTCGGGCTTGCGATCTCGGTGCAAGAGTCCCTGAGCGATTTCATGCTCAAGCACAACCTGCCGGGACGCTATGTGCACATGGATGACGTACTGACCGACGAACAAGCGGGCGCCGTGGCGCTCGACAAGGCTGATGCCGCCGCGCGCGAGGTGCTGCTGGGTGCCGCTTCCGAGCGCTCCAAGAAATGCATCGGCCGGCCCGACTGCCAGCAGTTTCTCGCCCACCAACCCGCAGTTGTGAAGTTCTACTACGGCGCGCATGCCGCCCAAGGAAACGCCTGATGCTCAAGCTCAACAAGCTCTTCTACAAGTCCGACGTGAACAGCGACGTTTTCGGGGATCGGATCGAACCTGCCCCGGAGGCTCGCAAATACCTCTCGGCGTGTATTGCCAAGGTGAAGAATCACCTCACGCCACGCATTCGCCACGCGACCAAAGAGAAGTTGGGCATGGAGCGCGTCGTGGAGCCGCGTTTTCGTACGCAGGGCTCCTGGCTGTACGACACCTGCGTTGAGCCGTCGAGCACGCCCCCGCAGGAAATGGATTGGGACTACGGTATCTACCTTCCCGTGACCGTCTGGCAAGAAAATGGCCCGCCCCATGAAATGGCCAAGGCGTATTTCGAACTGGTCGAGGGCCTCCTCGTAGATCTGTGCAAGCAGGAGGGATGGACGCTTCTCGCGGGCAAGAACACATGCATCCGCATCAAGGTCGCGGCTTGGGCCCATATCGACATTCCGCTCTACGCGGCGCCCGAGGAGGAGTTCGGCAAGATCCGCGACCGCATCGCGCTCGAGGAAGCCCACTTGCGCAAGACCTTCGACTCAATCGCCGCGGATAGTTACGACTTTGCCGAAGCGCAACAGCAACAGTGGGAGGACCTGGACCATATCGTCATGGCGACGCGCGAGGGTGAGTGGAAAGCCTCCGATCCGGAAGTCGTGGCAAAGTGGTTCAGGGACCGCGTGAGCGAGCACGGCGAGCAGCTGAGGCGGGTCTGCCGATACCTCAAGGCATGGCGTGACTTCCACTGGCAAGAAGGTGGTCCCACCTCCGTTTCGATCATGATCGCGGTCACACAGCGATTCCAACCGAAGCCCGGACGGGACGACCTCGCGCTCGAGGATGCTGCCAAGCGCCTGACGAACGTTTTCCTCAGCAGTATTCGTGAGCGTGGCATTGATGATGGCAGAGAGGACTTCAACCGCCTCGAGCCGGCGGATCGCGCCACCGCGTCCAGGCGGTTCGGTCAATTGGCCAACGACCTCGAGGATTCGCGCCTGCTGGGTGTCCAGCACAAGGATCAGGCGATTTTCCAGATGAAGCAGCAGTTCGGCCTCCGCATGCCGGTGGACTCTTCGCTGGTAGAGGCCGACAGCGCCGCCGATACCATTCGGACGACCACGCCGATACGCGTTGTTCCTCCGGTCGTCCCGTCGACCAGCGCCGGGTGACCACGCCAACCGCGACCAAGATCGGCGAAGTCCTGCGCTTCCTGAGCAGCCAGGACTTCGTTCCCGTCGCCGCCAAGGGGCGTGCGCGGTCGTTCGAAGGGCCGCTGAAATGCGACAGGGGCGAGGTTCGAATCAAGCTGACGATTCGCGATTGGGACTTCCTGAGCTATCCCGAGATCCGGTTGGAAGAGCGCCCGCCATTCCTTCCTGCGCTCATGCCTCATGTCGATGTCTTTGGCAATCTCTGCTATTTCGCTGCCGGCGCAGTCACGCTTGACCGATATGACCCGGTGCGCGCCATCGCGCAGTGCCTGCTCCAAGTGAAGGCGCTGTTGAATCGCATGTCGGCCGATCCGCAGTTCAGGGAACAGGACTTGCAGCATGAGTTCCTGGCGCACTGGCTGTTTGCGCAGGAAACGGATCCCTGGCCCGTATTTCTGGCGGAGATCGAACCCGGCGCCACCGCTGCCGACTATTTCATCGTCTGCCTTGGTGGGAGCAAGCGCGCTGTGATCGCCAGCGATCCGCAGGAGGTGGCGCGCCTCGCATCGGCTCTTGGCTCGGAAAACTTTCATTGCCAGTGTCGTTGCTGGCTGTTCAAGACAGATCTGGTCCCCGCGGTCCCCGAACAGATGCCGAAGACCGTCAAGGACCTCTTTGCCTGGCTGAAGCAGTGGGACGCAGGGCTGGCCGCCGCGGTGCAAGGGGTGCTGGCCAAGCCGGACTATCTGGAGGCCTCCTTCGTCACATTCGCGGTAGACACCCCATCGGCTGGCTGGGGTTAGGGCTTCGATCTTGATCCGATCAAACGTCTCGCCTATGTACGCGATCCGAAAAAGTATCGACACTTCTTGCACAACGGCGGGGGGGCCAAGTCGTTGCTGCGCCTGTCCATCCAGCAGGTCGGCAGCAGCTTTGTGCATAGCAGGAACCTCGAATTCACGGACCTGCGCAACAAGCGGGTGACAGTCGTCGGGTGCGGGGCCATTGGCTCCTTCCTCGCGCAATCGCTGGTCCGGCTTGGGGCAGGCACGGGAAAACTAGGTCTGTTGAGGTTGATCGACCCGGAGCTCCTGGGGCCGGAGAACCTTGGGCGGCATGTCCTCGGCTATCCCGCGTTGCTGCGTCCCAAAGCCGAAGCGCTGGCCGAAGAGCTCCAACGGCAGTTTCCTCACAGCAAGATCAAAGGCGTGGTCGGCAGCGCGTTCGAACAACATGATTTGTTTGCGGCCGATCTCATGGTCAATGCGACGGGAGAGGAGACGGTCAGCGAGTTGCTGAATGGGCTACGAATCCAGCGTAACCTTGCGCTTCCCGTTCTGCACGTCTGGATCAAGGGCAATGGGGATGCTGTCCAGGCACTATGGACCGATAACAAGGGTGGCGGCTGTTTTCGGTGCCTGCTGGAGCCCGATCCCCTGCATCACCGCAAGGACAGGTTCAAGCTGCTCAAAACAATCCCGGCAAGACGCAGTGACGGCTGCAGGGCGTACACCCCTTACGCGGTTTCGGCGCCCCTGCACGCAGCCGCTCTTGCCACCGACCTTGTGTGTGCCTGGCTTGAAGGTGACCCGTCTCCGCGATTCCGGACCCGAAGCATTGAGACTGCAGACGTTTTCGGCGTCAAGAATCAGAATATCTCGAAGATCGAAGGTTGTCCTGCATGCGCTCCGCATTGATCTGGAACAACCCCTGGTCACGCGATGGCAAGCTCCTGATTGAGGCGCTGCCGTTGGCGGCGATGGACCATTACCGGCAAGATCACGCCTCCAAGCCCGAAGCCGGTGGAATTTTTCTTGGATATCGCCGGGGTATGCATCTGCATATCACCGTCGCCACGGTGCCGCAGCCCTCGGATCAGCGGAAACGGTACTGGTTCAAGCGGTCGACGACCCACCATCAGCAAGTCGCGCTGCAGCATTGGAAGGCCAGTGGCCAGACGATGGACTATCTGGGTGAATGGCACACGCATCCCGAACAACATCCAGCGCCATCACAGCTCGATCTGTCCGAGTGGCGAAAGATCTGCGAGGTACGGCCGCATCCGATGGTGTTCGCAATACTCGGATGGGGCGGTGAATTGTGGCTCGGAGTTTCCGAGGGGAGAGCTGTCGAACGATGCACCTTGACGGGATTTGGGCCTCTAGACTAGTACGCTGGACAGCTACCTCCCGTTTACATGCAGAGCGGCGGTTCCAGTTCCTTCGTGACGGGCGCGTGGAACATCAGGAAGATGGCTTGGCCCGGTTCGCTGGTTGTTTCGTCCAACGCTTTCGCGAAACTGTAGCCACAAGCGCAAGAGAAAACCGCCATGCGCGTGCCGTTGCGCAACCTGTGCCAGGTAAAACTCTTCACCGGAAAGCGCTCGCCGACAGTGCAGGCCTTGTTTCCACACCGCCAAGGTCCAGCCCCGAACGGCGAATGATGCTGATCCCGCTGGTCGAGAAAATCCTGCAGGAGCAAGTGATAAAGCGGATGCACCGCGCGGCGATCGTTGCGGACCATGTTCGTGAGCCAGTTTCCGCGCAGCGTCTCGCCCTCCATGACGTTAGGCAGCAACTCCAACGTCCGTCCGTAGAAATGGCACAGCTGTGCGTTGAGCAGTTGCTGGTCGGTCATCCATTTGGACCGTGAAAGATCCGTCGAACGCAGCAACTGAACATAGTGCGCCTGCCAGCCTTTTAGCGTTCGCGCCGACGGCGGCGTCTCGAGCACATGCCGGCTCAGCAGAGCCAACCGCTCCAGATGCGGCATCACGTCCCAGTGGCTCGACGGCACGATCGCAGGCGCGTCGTCTGGGCACGTGACAGATGACGCCGGCAGATAGCAGCCGGGGCTGCGCGCAATGACGCACGTGCAAAGGCTCTGGTGGTGCACCGGACAGACCAGTACACCAGGAATCTGGTGCTCGCGTCGCCAGTACATCTCACCATGCGCCTCGTACATCTGCGCACTGCAACCCGGGCAGTAGCGCAGCTCTCCAGTTCGGCCAACCGCATAGGCCTGCAAACCCGACCGGGCCCGAGTCGTATTGAGGCGCCCCGTCTTCATGCCCTTTCTCAAAGCGGCGCGCATGGCCGGTGGCTCGAAGGCCGTGTAGTAAGGAAACAAGGTCAACTCGTCGATGACCCGATCTGCCTGCAGCGCGTCGAACGGTACGCGCTGCACGAGCAGATCAAGATGCCCCGGAAAATCGAACGTCGCACTGGCATTCTTGCGGCCGAGAACCAATTCCATGAAGGCTCTGGGTTTGGGCTGACCTATGTGCATCCACAAACGAGCCAACACGCTGTAGAGGATCTCCCCGGGATAAGGCTTTGGAAAGTACGCCAGCATTTCACGTCCCCTGATCCGATGTAGCACCTTGCCCCTCAAAGGCAACGACATTCGATTCACGAAACGCCTCATACGGGGTGCGCGCTTGGGCTTGTGCCTGAGCAGCGATCCGGCGCAGGTCGGTGGGCGGAAGATCCTCCAGTACCACGATGGCCTCATCGTTCTTATCCCCACCGCTTTTGGCGGCCGCCTTTTTTGAGGTCTTCGCTTTTGATGGTTTCGCACTGGCGGCTTTTGGGCTGTCCAACTCGGGCTGCTTGTTGGCAGGTACTGTGCCAGGCGCCGTTGGGGCCGTTCCGGCCTCCATTTGCAGGGTCACCCGCTTCAAAAGGTCTAGAGGATTTACGTTTTCCAGTTCCTCGCCCAGACCTTGGACGACGACTTGCGCGATGTCCGGCGACACGCCGAAGGAACACAGCGCATCGACCAATCTTTTGGAGGCAGGCTGCGAGTCCGCCGTCGGCACTAAGCCC
>Ga0207709_10001386_pt1 | contig 16964 bp, 11 predicted proteins | sample KBSM34metaG_FD_184397 | JGI IMG/M metagenome (GOLD analysis project Ga0207709, IMG submission 184397) | Miscanthus rhizosphere microbial communities from Kellogg Biological Station, Michigan, USA - KBS M3-4 metaG (SPAdes) (version 2) | ecosystem: Host-associated > Plants > Roots > Rhizosphere >...
CCGGCATCGGCCGCGACGACACTTCCGGGAGGCGGACCGAGCGCCGACGCCCCGCTCCCGGCGACGACCCAGGTCGCAGCGGTCGCGCCGGCCCGCGCCGGATACGCAGCGGCGGCGCCATCCGCCGGATCCGCTCGGGTTCTCGTGCCCCAGAGACCGCGGCCACCGGCCGCTGGGCTCCCAGAGCCGGACGCCGGTTTCGCGGTGGCGCAGCAGGCGCCACCCGGCCGATTCCTCGGTCCTCTCGTCCGGTTCGGGCCGATCGGGGCATCGATCGTGACCGCGGTCGCCGCCGGACTCGATCGGATCCAAAGCCGGTCGGCCGGCCGTACCCGCGCCCGTCCACCGGCACGCCGGCGACCGCCCATGCCACCCGCGGACGCCGGCGCCGCGGGCTCCGGCGGTCCCGCGAGCGTGGTGGCCGCCGGCTCCTGGTGCGCGATCCTGCTCTCCGTCGTCACGTCGCTCGCCCTCGTGCTGCGTCGCCAGGGCTTCCGCCTCGTGACCCCCGCGCCGCGAGGCGTCGTCGTTCTCCTGCAGCGGCCCGGCTGAGCCTCCTCGAAGGTCCTGCCCCCGGCGCGCCTGCGCGCGCAGCGCCGCGCGCCGTCCGGAACCGCGAAGGAGATCGTGATGACGCACCCGCCGTCGGCCGCCGGCACCAGGAACCACTTCGATAGCGACCTCGCCCGCCGCGATGCCGCGGCCGCCCGGCAGCGGCCGGCGCGGCCAGCCGGGGGCGCCGGACGCGCCGGGCCGGGACACCCCCGCGCATCGAGCGCCGTGCCGATCGGACGCGCCCACGAGCGGCCGCCCCGCGTCGTGATCGCCGACCACCACCCGGCCTCTCGCGTCGGCCTCCGACTGACGCTCGAGGGCGCCGGCTTCCACGTCGTCGCGGAGGCCGGGACGGGAGAGCAGGCGGCCGCGCTGGCCGCTGCGCTCCGACCCGACGCCTGCCTGTTGGCCATCGACATCCGCGGCGGGGGTATCGTCGCCGCGCGCGCGATCAGCACGCGCGCTCCCGGCACGGCCGTCGTGATGCTGACCGGCAGGGTCGACGGCGACGACCTTGTCGACGCGGTCATCGCCGGCGCGTCCGGGGTCGTGCTCAGGACCATCGCCCCGGAGCGGCTGCCGGTGGTCATCCGGAGGGCGATCGCGGGAGAGGCCGTGATCCCGCGCGCGCTCGGTCGGCGGGTGCTCGAGGAGCTCCGGCGGCGTGGCAACTGCGCGGCGGGGCCGGACGCGCGTGAGCGGGCGGACGGACTCACCCCGCGCGAGGGAGAGGTCACGCAACTCGTGCAGCGCGGCATGTCGACCCGTGAGATCGCGGCGCGGCTCGGCATCGCGGAGGTGACCGTCCGCCGCCACGTCTCGGCGGCGCTGCGCAAGCTGGAGGTCCCGGACCGCGAAGCGGCGGTGCGTCTCTCTCAGCGCTCGGAGACGACGAGCGGAAGGACGTCCGGGCGCTGAGCCTCAGTCTCCGATCAGTCCGTGCTGGACGGCGCGCACCGCCGCCTGGGTGCGGTTCTCGACGTCGAGCTTCACAAGGATGCTCGAGATGTGGTGCTTGACGGTGCCGGTGCTCAGATACAGGGTCTCGGCAATTCGCGCGTTGTCCCATCCGCGGGCGACCAGCGCGAGCACCTCGAGCTCGCGGGCGCTGAGCTCTGGCATGCGACGGTCGCCCAGGAGTCGCAGCCGGCGCATGAGCGCGGTCGCGATGGCCGGAGAGAACACCGCATCGCCCGCGGCCGCGGCGCGGATCGCCGCCACGATCTCGTCGGCCGGCGCCTCGTCGACGAGCGCCCCGGAGGCCCCGGCCGCCAGCGCACCCAGAAGCCCGGGGTCGCTCGGGGCCGTGACGACGATGACGGTCGCGCCGGCCGCCGCGCGGGTGAGGAGCCGCACGACGTCCCCGGCCGCCATCCCGGGCGACTCCAGGTGCATCAGGATCACGTCCGGATCGAGGTCGCCGGCGGTCGTGATGGCCGCCAGCGAGCCGGCCGCCTCGCCGACCACGTCGATCCCCGCGTTGCGGACGAGCCCGCTCACGCCGATGCGGACGATCGGGCGCTCGTCCACCACGAGGACGCGCGGCCGCCCCGGCGCGGCGGTCCGCGGGCGCCGGGCGCCGGGGTCGGCGGAGCCGCCCTCATCGTTCGTCAGATGCTCCGGCTCGCCGTACGACCCTTCCTGCGTCGCGATCAACCCCCACCCGAAACGTACCGGAGCGACGGCCCACGGCGCGCTCGTTCGGTGCCGTTCATGGACGGTTGAGGACCGCTCGGCGCGAAAGGACGCCGTTCATGGGGTGAACGCCAATCGGGCCGCCCGGACCATTGCCGTGCGGGTCACGACGCGGGAGCCTTCGCCGGGCAACGATCGAGGGGCCGGCCGGACCGGCCTTGGAGCGGCGACTGCGGACGATGTCATCCATGCCGGTTCGGTTTCTCACGCTCCTCGCGCCGGACGCGCCGTGACGGGATCCGCCGGCGTCGATGCGCCGCCCCGGGCGCGCGGCGCGGCCTCGACCGGCGCCGCGGGTGTCGCGAAGCCGACGGCCGCTCAGGCGGCCCGGGCCCTCCGCCGGACGGTCCCGGTCAGCGCCGAGGCCCTGCCCGGCCGGGTCCTGCCGGCCGCGGAGGAACGGTCCCTCGCCACGCCGGTGATCGGCTACCTGTCGCTTCCCGACCCGGTGTCCACCGAGGCGAGCAGGCAGTCGGAGCTCATCGAGGCGTCGTGCACGCTGCGCGGCTGGACGCTGCTCGAGACCGTGCGCGATCGGGAGCGCGGCCGGATCCTCGAGCGTCCCGGACTGCGCTACGCACTCGAACGCATCGCCAGGAAGCGGGCCGACGTCCTCCTTGTGGGCGAGATGCGGCGGCTGAGCCGGTCGATCGTCGATCTCGGGACGCTGATGGCGTGGTTCCTCGACATCGATGCGACGCTGATCGCGCTCGACCTGCCGATCGACACGTCGACAGCGAGCGGGCGGGAGGTCGCCTCGACGCTCATCGCCCTGGCCGACTGGGAGCGCGAGCGCATCGCCCGCCGGACGCGGCGCGGCCTGGCGGAGGTCCGCGCCCACGGCCAGCCCGTCGGCCGGCCGGCGGTGGGCGACGACCCGGAGCTGCTCGAGCGCATCTGGGCGATGCGGCAGACGAGCATGACGCTGCGGGCCATCGCGGAGCGGCTCAACGCCGAACGGGTCCCGACGCTGCGCGGCGGGGCGGAGTGGCGGCCCTCGAGCATCCAGACTGCGCTCGGCTATCGGCGGCCGGGACCGCGCGACCACCTCCCCTCGCCGCGGGCGCCACGGCAGCGATAGACCGGCGCGGCCGTACGCAACCGGGTCGGCGCGGACACCGCCCACGGGTCGCCGGACCGGCCCGCTACGGGTGATCCTCGACGAGGTGCACCACGACCGGCGACACCGGCGATGTGCGGGCCGCGCGCCGATTCTCACCACGGGGCGCCGACTCCTCGGTCCCGTGGCGGCGGCGGCGACCGCTGCGTCGGTCGCCGCCACACCGGACGCCGCCGCAGCCGGTTCGGTTTCGTTCGTGGCGTTCGTGGCGTGGGTCCTGGCCGGCCGCGCGTGGGATCGGCCGGCCGCGCACCTGCCGGTCCTACGCGTGGGCTACCCGCTGTTGATCGCAGCCTGCGCCAGTGCGACCGCCGCGGCGCTGTCCGCGATGCTGGAGCTCGACGGCATGCCGACCCGCGACTGGCTTCTCGTGCTCGGCGCCGCCGGCGCGGTCTCGATGCTCGCGCGAGGCACCGGGACCGCCCGCGATCGCGCTCGCCCCGCCCGCATCGCGTTCATCGGCACCGCGGATGCCGCGCGCCGCCTCGCCGACGTCATCGAACGAGCGGATGTGTCCTCGTATCGGCTCCTCGGCCGTGTCGACGTCGGGGGCGACAGCAGCGGGGAGGTCCCGGTCGTCGCCGATCTCGCCCACCTCCGCGACGCCATCCTGCGCGAGCGGATCGATCTCCTCGTGGTCGGGAGCGGCGTCGGGCGCCTGACGGTGTTCGAGGCGCTGGCCCGGTGCCTGGACGTGCCCTTCCGGTACACCGAGCTGTCCGCCTTCTACGAGGACGTCTTCGGCAACGTGCCCACGGCGGAGATCAACGCCGCGTGGTTCGCGCACCTCGCCGCCGCCGAGGCGCACCACACGTCGCCGGTCGCGAAGCGGACGCTCGACGTCGGCCTTGCGCTCGCGGTCGGCGTCGTGACCCTCCCGCTGCTCGCCTGCGCGGTCGTCCTGATCCGCCTCGGCGGTGGTCCGGCGCTGTTCGTCCAGCAGCGCGTAGGCGAGAGCGGCCGGCCGTTCCGCCTCTACAAGCTGCGCACCATGCGCGTGGGGTCCGGTGACGAGCCGCTCTGGGCCCAAGTGGGCGATCCCCGGGTCACGCGCATCGGTCGGGTCCTGCGCCGGACGCACGTCGACGAGCTGCCGCAGATCTGGAACGTGCTCCGAGGCGACATGAGCTTCGTCGGCCCGCGGCCCGAGCAGGTCGGGTTCGTCGTGCAGCTCGAGGCGGCGCTCCCCTTCTACCAGCGCCGCCATCTCATCCGCCCCGGGATCACCGGGTGGGCCCAGGTCCGTTGCGGCTATGCGGGCAGCGAAGCCGGGTCGGCGTGGAAGCTGTGCAACGACCTGTACTACGTCAAGCACCGTTCGCTCGGCCTCGACGTGCTCGTGCTGATCGAGACCGTCGGTGCGCTCCTGGTCGGATCGGCCGCCGCCGCCGAACGGATCCCGCTGACCCCCTGGACCGCGACCGCCCCGGCACCAGCGCCGGAGGCGACGGTCGCCGCGATCCCGGTCGCGGGCGGGCCGACCGCCGGAGCCGGCGCGATCGCCTTGACGGTCTCGAGCGACGACGGCCACGCGCGGGGGCTCGCGCCATGATGCGCCGCCGTCGCGAAGTCGCCGCCCTCGTCGTGTGCGTCGCCCTCCTGGCGGTCGGGGTCGCTCCCTCCGAGGATCGTCGCGACCCGGGATGGACCGTTCGCTCGCCCTATCTGCGGGCGGGATCGAGGCTCTGCGCAAGCGCTGACGTCTGGACCGGGCCGTCGTCGCCGCCCGCCTGCTGGCGCCCGTACGCGGACACCAGTCCCTTCAACGATCCGATTCCGCGCGGCGCCCGCGTCGCGCCGCGCTCGTCGAGGATCGTTGGGCGCCTGCTCGGCTTCGGAGCGCTGCAGCATCTCACCGCGGGCGATGCCGGCACGGCGAAGGACGCCGGACGCGCGATCTACTTCAGCCACCCCCACGACCCGCTGTTCGTCGTCCACTGCACCCGACCCTGGGGGGCCTGCCCCGTCGAGGGTCTGCGCGTGCGGATCCCGGACGCCGCTCGCGTCCCAGGGGGCACCGACGGCCATCTCTCGGTCGTCGACACCTCGACCGGGTGGGAGGACGACTTCTGGCGCGTGCGCTCCAAGCCGCGGGGCGGCGGACGGCTCATCGTCGCGTGGGGCGGGCGAACGCGGATCGACGGAGACGGCCTCGGCTCCTACGCCGTCGCGTCGCGGTTCGGCACGCTGGCCGGGGCATTGCGTCCCGAGGAACTTCAGTCGGGCCGGATCGACCATGCCCTCGCCATCAGCGTGCGCTGCGACTCGGGGCGGTTCGTGTATCCGGCGACCCACAGCGGGTGGCCATGCGCAGCGGCGGGGCTGCCCGAGCGGGACGCACCGGCGATGGGCACGCGGTTCCAACTCGCGATGACACCGGCGCAGATCGGGGCGCTGCGCGTCCCCGCGTACCGCAAGACGGTCCTGCGGGCGATGGCCCGCTACGGCATGTACGTCGCGGACACCGGCGGCTCCTGGGCCCTCATCCAGGTGTCGGGGCTCGTCACCGTGAGCTTCGGGCTCGGGGACCGGTGGGTCGATCTCGCCCGGTCGGTCGGTGCGTCGTACTGGCCCCCCGACCGTCGCTACGTGATCGACATCCGCGACGGCGTCGACTGGCGCCGCTTCCTGCGCGTGGTCGATCCGTGCGTGGCGGAGCGGACATGCCGCCCCCGACGGTGAGGGTGCACGTCCTGATCGACGGCCTCGGCGTCGGGGGCGCCGAGGTCCTGCTGACCGAGTTCGGCCGCATCGAGGGTGTCAGGCTCAGCGTCGGCGCGCTGAAGGACGTCGGCTCGAGCCACGTCGCGGAGCGGCTGCGCGCGTGCGGCATCGAGCCGCTGTGCGTCGGCATCCCGCCGCGGCTCGGCGTCACCGCGTTCCGTCGCGTCCGGCGCCACCTCGCCGACGTGGGGCCGGACCTCGTGCACACCCACCTCGGGTACGCGGACCTGCTCGGCGGCCCCGCGGCGCGCTCGCTCGGCATCCCGACGGTCGCGACGATCCATTCGCTCGCGCGGCCCGCGACGCCGCGCGCGCGTGTGCGACAGCAGATGACGACCGTCGCCCGCCGCACCAGCGCTGCGCGCGTCATCGCGGTCTCGCACAGTGCACGCCTGGCCTACCTCGCCCTCGGCGCCGATCGCCCGGACCGCGTCCTCGTGGTGCACAACGGCATCGGCGGCCGCGCGGAGCGAGGGGCAGGCGCTCGCGTGCGCGGGGAGCTCGGCGTTGCCGCGGGCGACCTCGTGCTCGCGACCGTCTCGTCGCTGCGGCGCGAGAAGGGGCATGACGTGGCGCTCGCGGCCGTGCGCATGCTCCTGCCCGCCTACCCGTCCCTGCGGCTCCTCGTCGTCGGGGACGGCCCGCTCCGGGGGCAGGTCGAGCGCGACGCCGGAGCGCTGGGCGACCGGGTCGTGCTCGCCGGATACCGGCCGGACGTGATGGCCGTGCTCGACGCGGTGGACGTGCTGCTGCACCCGTCGCGCTCGGACGCGCTTCCGACCGCGGTGATCGAGGCGATGGCGTGCTCGGTCCCAGTCGTAGCGACGGACGTCGGCGGGATCGGAGAGCTCGTGGAGGACGGCTCCACCGGAACGCTCGTGCCGCCCCCGCCGACCGCGCCGTCCTTCGCCGCCGCCCTCGCGCCGCTGCTCGACGATGCGGGCCTCCGCCGGCGGGCGGGAGCCGCCGCCCGGGCGCGCTTCGAGGTCGAGTTCACCGCCGAGCGCTGGGCGCGGCGGATGCGCGCGATCTACGTCTCGGTCCTCGGGGACCGGCTGTGACCCGCGGCGCCGCCGGGTGCGCCGGCGCGACGCGCGATGACCCACAGCGTCGGCCCGAGCGCGAGAAGGATCCACAGGCGCTTGTCGGTGCCGTCGGAGATGAACAGCGAGGCGGTGAGAAAGCCGATCGTCGCCACGAGCGAGGCACGCGCGAGCGCGGCGAGCGCGGGATCGCCCAGCTCGTCGAAGCGCCGGGCCGCACGCGTCGCCGCTCCGAAGGACGCCGCGATGATCGCCGCCAGGAGCGCGAGCCCGACGACGCCGGTCTCCGCGAGCTGCTGGAGGTACAGGTTGTGCGCCACGTGAGGCTGGTCGACCACCAGGCGGACGAACTGCAGCGTCCCCGGCTCGCGGACGTAGCCCTTCGCGTCGGCCTGGAACGAGGCGAGCCCGACACCCGCGACCGGGTGGTCGCCGGCCATGCGCCAGGCGACGGTCCACAGCTCCGCGCGGCCGTCTCCGCCCGCGTTGAACGCCGTGACGCGCTGCAGGGCCCCGGGCGAGGCCATCAGGTAGGCGACGACGACAGCGCTCGCGAAGACCCCGAAGGCCGCCGTCCGCAGGCGCTGACGGCGAGCGAGGAGCACGGCGGCGACGAGCGCGACCAGTCCGCCGACCAGCCCGCCGCGGGACTCGGTGGCGGCGAGCGCCGCCGCGATGGCTGCCATCGCGACGCCCAAGCCGAGCTTGCCGGCGGGGTCCCGGACCGACGGCAGCAGCCCCGCGCCCAGCGCGATGGCCGCCACGAGGCCGGCGGCGAGGTAGTTCGGGTCGCCCTGCCCGCCCGAGAAGCGCTGCCGGGTGGCGAGGTCGACCGCGTCGGCCGTCGTCGTGAGGCCGCTGTGGCCGGTCACCCCGACGAGGACCGAGACGAGCGCGCCGGCGACGAACGCCAGCGCGACGATGCGGACATTCCGCGGCGTGGCCATCGTCGTGACGATCACGAGGAACGCCGCCGCCGAGATGTACCAGCTCTTGACCTCGTGCCAGGCGAGCGACCTGTCGCCGGCCCAGGCCACGGACAGCGTCAGCCACACCAGCAGGAGGCCGACCGCGATGGCGAGCCGCCCGTCCCCGGCGCCGGCGTGCGGAGGCCGCCACCCGGCTCGGCGGGCGCCGAGCCAGCCGACCACGAGCAGGAGCGCGGCGAGGAGCGGCGCCCGGCCGGTGAAATGCGAGTACTCGATCCATGCGAGCGGGATCCACGCCGCGATCGCCAGCGGGAGGTCGACGAGCACGAGCGCGCCGAACACACACGCGCCGGTGAGCATGAGGCCGAGCCTGACGTCGTACGTCAGCAGCCCGCCCACGACCATCGCGACGAGCAGCGCGCCGCCGGCCACGAGACCCTGCGGCACGGTGCTCCGGGCGAGGGGAGCGGGGTGCGCGCCGGTGGTCAGGCTCCGGGGGACGGGCTGAGGCACGTCGAAGCCGAGCATAACCCCCACCCGGCGCGGCGCGGGGATCGTGGTCAGGCGGTGGGCCGTGGGGCGCGGTGAGACGGCGGCGAGCGCGCTCGAGCGGTCCCGGGCCGGGGCGGTCCTCGCCCGGATCCCGATGTGGCGCGGGGTGCTCGTCCTGGGCTACCACCGCATCGGTCGTCCGGGCGACGGGGTGCACGACCCGCGGCTCTGGAGCGCGACAGCGGACGACCTCGGCGAGCAGCTGCGCTTCCTCGCCCGCCATGTCGAGGTCGTGTCCGGCGACGAGCTGCCCGAAGCCCTCCGGGCGCGGCGGGGCCGCCACGTGGCGCTGACGTTCGACGACGGCTACCGCGACAACTACGACGCCGCCTATCCGGTCCTGCGCTCCCAAGGGCTCCCGGCGGTGTTCTTCCTCGCGACGGGCTTCCTCGACCGTCCCCGCGTCGCGTGGTGGGACGAGATCGCCTGGATGGTGCGGAGCAGCCGCCGTCCCGGCCTGGAGCCGGGGACCTGGTTGACCGCGCCGCTGCCGTTCGGCGGGCCCGGCCGCGACGCGGCGATCCGGGCGCTCGGCGCGGTCTATGGCCGCCTGCCGGCGGAGCAGGCCGAGCCGTTCCTCGCGTGGCTGGGGGTCGCGACCGGCTCCGGACGGGCGGACGCCGGCGCCGCCGCGTCGACATGGATGACGTGGGACATGGTGCGGGAGATGCGCGCGGCGGGCATGGCGTTCGGCGCGCACACCGTCGACCACCCGGTCCTCGCGCGGCAGTCGGTCGAACGCCAGCGGCGCGAGATCGCCGCGTCGGTGGCCCGACTCCACGAGGAACTCGGGGAGAAACCGACGCTGTTCAGCTATCCGATCGGCGCGCCCGGGACGTTCGACGGGCGCACGCGCGCCTGCCTGCGCGACGCGGGGATCACCCATGCCTTCTCGTTGTCGGGCGGATACCAGCGCCCGAGGCGCGTCGATCCGCTGGACATCCCGCGGGAGCACGTGAGCCCGACGCGCTCGCCGGAGCGCTTCCGCGCGTCCGTCATGCTGCCACGCGCCTTCTGCCGGCGGCCGGCGCCGCAGCTCCCAGGCCCGTCGGCCGACGCGCCGGCGTCCAATGGCTGGGGCGAGAGCGTGCGCCGCGGAGTCGTCTGGTCGGTCGCTGCGTTCGGCGCGAGCAAGGCGCTCAGCCTGCTCTCGCTGCTCGTGCTCGCTCGCCTGCTGGCGCCCGACCAGTTCGGCGTCGTGGCGGCGGTCGCGGCGTACGTCGCGCTGATCGAGCTCGGCAGCGACATCGGGATGAAGCCGGCGGTCGTCTACGAGCAGGAGGAGGGCCTGAGCGAGCGGATCCAGACCGCGTTCACCATGAACCTCGTCACGGCGCTGGCGCTGTCCGCCGTCGGCGTCACGCTCGCGCCCGCCGTCGCCGGCTTCTTCGGAGTCGCCGACCATGCGGGCCTGTTCCGCCTCGGGGCGCTCAACCTGCTTCTGACCGGGCTCGGCAACGTCCACGACGCCGTGCTGCTGCGCGACATGAGCTTCGCCCGGCGCATTCGCCCGCAGATCGCGCGCGACCTCGTGCGCGTCACGGTCTCCGTCGGGCTCGCGGTCGCCGGGTTCGGCGCCGCCGCGCTGGTCTACGGCTTCCTCGCGGGGACGGCCGCCTGGACCACCTGGCAATGGGTCCTGACCCCGCTGCGCCCGCGGCTGCGGTGCCGGCGGACGATCGCGCGCAGCATGATCGCGTACGGAGCCCCGGCCGCGCTGCTGTCCGTCCTGGCCACGATCAACTCCCGTCTCGACGTCGTGCTGATCGGCCACATGCTCGACAGCCGCGCGCTCGGCCTCTACAGCATCGCCTACCGGTTGCCCGAGGTGCTGCTCGCGAGCATCGCGTACACGCTCGGCGTGGTCGCGTTCCCGGCGCTGGCCCGCCGTCGGGCGCGCGACCCGTCCATGCTCGAGGACGCAACGCTGCAGCTGCTCCGGTACCTCGCGCTCTACGCCCTGCCGGTCGCCGCGGGCCTGGCCGTGCTGTCGACGCCCATCGTCGACCTGCTGTTCTCCGAGACGTGGCACGAGGCGGCGCCCTTGCTCGTGCCGATCGCTGTGGCGGCGGCGCTGTACACCGCGGTCTTTCCGCTCGGCGACCTGCTGAAGGCCGTCGGCAAGCAGTCGACGATCGTGAAGGTCAACGTGGTTCTCATCCCGTTGATGATCGGCGCGTGCGTGGTGAGCGCTCCGGCTGGCGTCCTCGCTGTCAGCTGGGCGCTGGTCGGCACATCCGCGACGTTCGCGTTGCTCATGCTGATCGCGGTGATGCGCGAGTTGCACGTCGGGCCGATCGCGTTCGCGCGCCCCTTCGCCCCCGGGCTGACCTGCGCGGTGGGTGTGCTCGCCGGCGCGGGCGCGGTGCGGCACTTCTGGCCGGCGATCTCCTGGCCGGCTGTGGCGGTCGCGGCCGCCGCCGGGGTGGGTGGCGCGGTCCTCGCGCTGGGGCTCACCGCGCCGCGGACGCTCGCGGACCTGAGCCGGCAGGTGCGCGATCTGATTCCGCACGGGCGACCGGCCGCGACAACACGATGACGACCATCCAGGACCAGGATCGCAGCGGCGGGACACGCGTGAAGAGCCGCTGGTCGGTCCACCGCAGGGCGCTCGCGAGCAGGTCGAACGCGCGGGAACCGCGCAGCGCCGCGGCCAAGGGCGACACGAGGCCGAAATGCTCCACCGCAAGCTCGCCGAAGTGCGCCCGGGCGGCCTCGACGTCGGTCATGCGGAGCGGGTGCTCGTCCCGCGTCCGGGCCGATGGCGTGAGCCGGCGGTAGGCGTTGAACACGGCGTTGTGGCCGAGCGGCTCGAGGAAGATCGCGCGGCCGGTCGGCGCGAGGACGCGCGCGATCTCCCGGTAGCCCCGATCGACGTCGAGGTGATGCAGGATCGAGGTCCCGCAAACGAGGCCGAAGCTCCGTGCCGGGAGGTCCAGGGCCTCCGCGTCCATGACCGAGAACGCGGCGCTCCCGGCCAGGCCCTCGCGTCGCACCGTCTCTCTCGCCATGTCGATCGCCACGGGCGAGATGTCGATCCCGCGGACCTGCGCTCCTCGACGGGCGAGATCGCACGCCCGGGCGCCCGTCCCGCAGCCGTACTCCAGGACGTTCGCGCCTCGCGCGACAGCGCCCTCGATCAACTCGTCGTAGCGGTCGTACGCGTCCCGCGCGGCGTCGTAGAACCTCCAGGTGCCGCGCCGCGTGCCGTGCTTGAACGCGTCGTCGTGGAAGGCGGCCTCGCGAGCCAGACGCCCCCGGCGAATCAGCGCGAGCAGCCGTGAGGCCTCGACCTCCACGCTGAAGCGCTCCTCCACGACGGCGCGTGCGGCGCGGGCACGCGTGCGCGCAGCCCGAGGATCGTCCCGGACCGCGCGTAGGGCGTGGGCGAACGCCGCGGCGTCTCCGGCGGGCGCCAGCAGCCCCGTCTCGCCGTGGCGCACCAACTCGCGGACGCCCGGAAGGTCGGATGCCACCACCGGCACGCCCGCCGCCATGGCCTCCATCAGGGCCACGGGGACGCCGTCGGTGTCGCCGTCGGGCTGGACCACGCTCGCGAGCGCGAAGAGATCCGCACGCTCCAACACGTCGGCGACTTCGGGCTCGGTCATCGCGCCGAGGAAGTGCACGCATCCCGCGATGCCCAGCCGAGCGCACTGCCGCGCCAGATCGTCACGGAGCGGGCCGGCCCCGGCCAGGTCGACGTCGGTCGGCACGCCGTCGCGCACGAGGCGCGCGACCGCGTCGAGGAGGACGCGATGGCCCTTGTACGGCTTCAGCGCGGCGACGCATGCGATCCGCATCGGTCGGCCGCTCCGCGGGGCCCGCGGCCGGAACCGGTACGCCCGCGGATGCACGCCTGCGTGGACGACATGGATCTTCGCGCCGGCACGCGGCGCCGTCGCGCGCAGGATGCCCGCGTTGTGCTCGGAGATGCCGACACAGAACGCGGCGTCCTCGATGCGGCGGCGCAGCCCCAGCCGATGCACGAAGATGTCGTGGGCGTGGGCGGTGAACGAGTACGGGACCCCCGTGAGACGCGAGCACGTCCAGGCCGCGAGGGCCGGGTAGGTCGCGAAGTGGGCGTGGAGGTGGTCCACCGGCTCGGCTTCGAGCGTCCTGGCGTGCTGCAGGGCACAGGCGACCGTCACGAGCGCGCGGCCGAGGAGAGCCGGCCTCGAGCCGTAGTCGCGGACGACCGCGGACAGGAGCCCGGCCAGGCGCACCGGCCGCCGCGCGGCCCAGTACGCCGCCGCGCGGGCGGCCGCGGCCGGCGACGCCCGCCGGCGCCGCGGGAGCCATGCCGCGGCCGACTCGTGCACCGGCTCGGGGCGCTCCGGGAACAGCGAGAAGATCTCGCAGCGGACATCCGGCCGCCCGTCCACCTCGGCCAGCTCGCGGACGACGAAGGTCTCCGAGATCGCGGGGAACCGGGAGACCACGTAGCCGATCCGCATCTCGGGCGTGCCGCACGCGGCGGGACGCCGCGCGCCGTCGCGGCGAGGCGGCCGGGCGAACCGAAGCAGGCCGCGCCACGGAACCCCGAAGCGCCCACAGCCCTCGAGGAACCCGGCGCCCCACGACAGGTGCATGGTCGCCAGCGCCGCGGTGACGCGAAGCGCGAGCCTCGGCCGTGCGATCCCCGCCGCCCGCCATCCCTCGGCCAGCAGCGCGGCCCCGTAGAGCGCCACGGCGCCGCGGAGCGGCCGCGTGCGCGGGACGGGCACGGCGGCGCACGCGACGGTGGCGACCAGACCGGGCGGCAGGACATGCGATCGGCGCAGCGCAGAGGGATGGCGGCCCGCCGTCTTGGCCCGGTACCGCCCGTAGCGCCGGTACTGGCGGGCGAGCGCCGGGAGACGCGAACGCGGCACGTACTCCGCCGCCATCTCCGGCAGGCAGACGATGCGGCCGCCTCGCGCCCGGATGCGCGCCGCCAACTCCGCGTCCTGGTTGACCGGCCAGCCCTCGTCCCATCCGCCCAGAGCGACGAGCAGGTCGCGCCGCCAGACCCCGCAGAACCCGGAGTCCACGTCCTCCTCGCGCGCGCCGCGCCGGCGAAACCGCGCGCCACCGACGCCGAGCGGGCTCCCGAGCGCGAGCGCCACCGCGCGGCCGGTCGGCCCGTCAGCGACCGCGAGTTGGGGCCCCGACACGGAGGCGACGTCGCCGCGCTCGAGGCGCTCGATGCCGCACGCGATGTAGTCCCGCGGATAGCTCGTGTGCGCGTCCATGCGGACGACGTAGGTCCCGCGCGCGGCCCGGAGGCCCACGTTGAGCGCGTCGGGAGTGGCCCGCGCCGGGTTGTCGAGCAGCCGGACGCGGTCGTCCTCGGCGCGGATGCGTTCGACGATCCTGCGGGTGCCGTCGGTCGAGCCGCCGTCGACGACCAGGACCTCGAGCGCGCCCTCGAGCTCTTGCCTGCGGATCGACGCGAGGGCGCGCTCCACATGCGGCGCCTCGTTGAGGACCGGCACGATCACGGTCGCTCGAGCACCCATGCTCCACCGAGTGTCCCAGCCTCGTCCGCGCGCGAACCGACCTCATCGCGCATACGCAGTGACCGCGTGCGTACAGGGGCAACGCGCGCGATGCCCGGCGCAGGGCGGATTACGCTCGGAGCGATGGCACGGCTGGTCCAGATCGAAGCGTCGTTCGTGGAGGCGTTCGCGCGCCGGTCGGTGTATGTGCGGCACGCGCTGGTGGACCACCCACTCTTCACGATGGACGCCATCGCGGAGCTCGCGGACTGCCTGCCCCAGGGCTCCGTCCGGCGCGAGCGCGGGCACCTCCCGTTCATCAACACCGACGGGTACGTCGACGTCGGCGAAGGCCCGCCGTCGGAGACCGTCCTGGGCATCGAGCGCAACGGGTTCCGGATCTCCCTGCGCGACATCCAGCAGGCGCCCGAGTACGCGCAGCTGATCAACGAGTGCCTCGACGAGGTCGATGCGCTCATCGCGCGCCGCGAGGGCGGGATGCGCCGCCGGGCCGGGTACCTGTTCGTCTCCTCGCCTGCGGCGACGACGCCGATGCACTTCGACGTCGAACACAGCTTCCTGTTGCAGATCCGGGGCACGAAGAACGTCAGCGTCGCGGCGTTCGACCATGACCCGAGGCTCCTCGAGCGCGAGCGCGAGCGCTATCTCGACGGCGTCGGTTGCGACTTCGACGCCATGCGGCAGGCCGCCGACACCTTCCGGATCGGCCCCGGGGTCGGCGTGTACCTCCCGTCGTATGTGCCGCACTGGGTCGAGACGGAGGCCGGGGTCTCCGTGTCCTTCTCGATCCCCTTCTTCACGGCCTTCGCCGAGCGGGCGGAGACCGTGCACCGGATCAACCGGCGGATGCGCAAGCTCCATCTCTCTCCGCGGCCGCCAGGGGCATCGGAGGCGCTCGACCGCACCAAGGCAACGGCAGCCAGGTCGTGGGAGAAGCTCCGGGACGCCCGGCGCAAGCAGCCGGCCTGACGCCGACCGTCGCGCGCCGATGACCGCGCCCGCGCTGGTGGAGCTCGACGCGCCGGCGGCGGTCGGCGACCTGACGGACGACTGGCTGGGCCTCGCGACCCGGCTCGACGAGACGTCGTACTTCCAGACGCCCGACTGGGTGCTGAGCTGGTGGGAGACGCTCGCCGGCCGCCCGCCGACCCGAGCGGTGACGTGGCGGGCTCCGACGGGCCGGCTCGAGGCGCTCGTCGTCCTGAGCCGCGCCCGAGAGCCCCTGCACGGCCGGCTTCCGATGAGGCTCCCGGTGTACGTCAACGCGGGAAGCGGCGCGGGCGCCGCCGACCACTGCGGATGGCTCGTGGCCCCCGCCTGGCGCGACGCGGTCGCCGCGTGGCTCGCGGAGGCGATCGCGGGCCATGTGCTGCTGCTGCGCAACGCCGATGCGTGTCGCGAGCAGCCGCCGCTTCCGGCGGGCGCGCGCGTGATCGCGCAGACGGTGTGCCCCCGCCTGCCGATCGCGGCGTCGGGCGACGTCGGACGCTCGCGCGGGTTCGGACGGCAGCTCGGGCGGTTCACTCGCCGGATGGAGCGGGAGGGCGTCCGCTTCGAGTGGGTCGAGGCCGGCGCGGTGGATGAGGGGCTGCTCGGGTCGCTGTTCGACCTGCACTTCCGCGCGCGCGCACGTCACGGCGGGACCACCTCGTTCGGCCCTCAGCAGCTCCCGTTCCACCGGCGGCTCGTGGCGCGGGCCGCGCCGCGTCGGGGCCCATCGGCCATCGTCGCGCGCTGCGGCGACGCGGTCGTCGGGATGCTCTACGGGTTCCACTGGAAGGACACGTTCGCCGCCTACCAATGGGGGTGGGAGCCGAGGTGGGACCGGCACAGCATGGGGAGCGTCCTCGTCTACCAGGGCATCCGGCTCGCAGCCGGGCGCGGCGTGCGCACGTTCGACTTCCTCCGCGGCGCGGAGGCCTACAAGTACCGCTTCGGCGCCGTCGACCGGTGCGATCGCACGTGGATGGTGCCGCGCGGTCCGGCGGGAGCGCTCCTGGCGGCCCGGTACGCGTACAGGCGCTCGTAGAGGTCCTCCAGGCGATCGACCATGACCTCGAGATCGAACTCCGCGCTCCGCCTTCGCCGGCCGGCCGCGCCCATCGCGCGCCTGCGGTCGCCGTCGGCCAGAAGCTCGTCGAGCGCGTCTGCCAGCGCCGCGGGATCGCGTCGCGGCACCAGCAGCCCGTGGACGCCGTCGTCGATCAGCGACGGGAGCCCGCCGACACGCGCCGCCACCACGGGCAGCCCGGCGTCCATGTACTCGAGCACGGACAGCGGCGTCCCCTCGAAGTCCGAGCAGTTGACGGCGACGTCGAACGCCCGGATCACGTCGGGCACGTCGGTCCGCGCGCCGAGCAGCATCACGGCGTCCGCCAGGCCGAGCTCGGCGGCGAGCCTCTCGAGCCGCCCGCGCTCGGGTCCGGCCCCGACGATGACGACGCGAAAGCCCGGCCAGGCCACGAGTCGCGCGGCGGCCCGCAACAGCACGTCGAAGCGCTTCTCGGGCCGCAGGGTGCCCACGCTGCCCACCACCGGCGCATCCGCGGCGATCCCCAGCTCGCGGCGTGGGTCGCGCCCCGGCGTGGGCTCACGCGCCGCGATGCCGTTGGGCACGAACAGCACGCGCCCCGGCGCGATGCCCTCGACCTCGATCATCCGCCGCCGGTCCTCCTCGGAGCACGCGATGACGACGTCGCTTCCGCGGCCGATCACGTGCCGGTCGACGAGCCGCCGCGTGCGATCGCCGGTGAACGCCCAGCTGTGCTCGTGCGCGATCACGACCGGGACGCCGGTCAGCCGGCCCAGCACCACCGCCCACACGTTCGACCCGAACATGTGGCCG
>Ga0207709_10001395_pt1 | contig 16904 bp, 17 predicted proteins | sample KBSM34metaG_FD_184397 | JGI IMG/M metagenome (GOLD analysis project Ga0207709, IMG submission 184397) | Miscanthus rhizosphere microbial communities from Kellogg Biological Station, Michigan, USA - KBS M3-4 metaG (SPAdes) (version 2) | ecosystem: Host-associated > Plants > Roots > Rhizosphere >...
CTGGACACCAACATCGTCGCCGTGGCGCTGCCGAGCATCGCCCGTGACCTGGGGGCCAACTTCGCCGATATCGAGTGGGTGGTCAGCGCCTACATGCTGGCCTTCGCCGCCCTGCTGCTGCCCGCCGGCAGCCTGGCCGACCGCTTCGGCCGCAAGCGCACCCTGCTCTGCGGCCTGGGCCTGTTCATCCTCGCCTCCCTGGGCTGCGGCGCGGCGCCCAACGCCCTGCTGCTGGACATCGCCCGGGCGCTCAAGGGGGTGGGCGCGGCGCTGCTGCTGACCTCGGCCCTGGCCTCCATCGGCCATACCTTCCACGACGAAGTGGAACGGGCCAAGGCCTGGGCCTTCTGGGGTGCCTGCATGGGTATGGCCATGACTGCCGCGCCCACGGTCGGCGGGCTGATCACCGAGTACTTCGGCTGGCGCTGGATCTTCTACTTCAACCTGCCGGTGGGTGCGCTGCTGCTGTGGAGTGTGCTGCGCAACGTGCCGGAATCCCGGGATACCCAGGCGGCGCGCCTCGACCCCTGGGGCAGCCTGGCCTTCAGCGCCAGCCTGCTGTGCCTGATCTGGGGCCTGATCGAGGCCAACCGCATCGGCTGGAGCCACCCGGCCACCACCACCCGCCTGCTGGCAGGCGTGGCGCTGCTGGGGCTGTTCGTGCTGATCGAGCGGCTGCAAAGCCGGCCCATGGTGGACCTGCAACTGTTCCGCCACCCGCGCTTCATCGGCGCCCTGCTGGGCATGTTCGCCTACGCCGGCTGTGCCCAGGTGATGATGACGCTGCTGCCCTTCTACCTGCAGAACGGCCTGGGCTTCTCGGCCATCGCCTCGGGCCTGGGCATGCTGCCCTTCGCCCTGACCATGCTCATCTGCCCGCGGATCGGCGCACGCCTGGCCGGGCGCTATGCGCCGGCCACGCTGATGGCCGCAGGGCTGACCCTGGTGGGCTGCGGCAACCTGCTCAGCGCCTGGGCGGTACACGCCGGGGGCTACCTGAACTTCGCCCTGGCAATCGCCGTGACCGGCGCCGGGGCCGGCTTGCTCAATGGCGACACGCAGAAAAACATCATGGCCTGCGTGCCGCGGGAACGCACCGGCATGGCCTCGGGCATGAGCACCACCATGCGCTTTAGCGCCATCATGCTGGCCATCGGGGTGTTCGGTGCGCTGCTGGCCAGCCATACCCAGCAGCTCTTGCAGGGCAGCCTGCACGCCGTGCCCGGGCACTGGCTGGAGCAGGCACCGGAGATTGCCTCACGGGTGGTGGCCGGGGACATGCAGGGCGCGATGGCCGGCTTGCCGCCCGATGCCCGGGCCCTGGTCGAGCCCCTGGCCCGGCAGGCCTTTGTCGGTGGTTTCGGCCTGGTGCTGACGGTGGCCGGGATGCTCGCCCTGCTCGGCGCCCTGGTGGTGGGCCGGCTGATGCGCAATCCACTGCCCCAGGCATCGGGGCTGACGCTGAAGCTGCAATAGCCCAGGCACTGCACAAACCGCTGCCGCGCCTGCGGCAGCGGTCCTGGCCCGCCCGCTTGCAATTTCACAACACTCGTTCAATTGCTGGGGCAATCCGCCACGGTTAAGGTGCGCCCTTCGCAACGCCCCATTGAATGGATAACGAGGTGAGCGTGAAGCCTTCAAGCGTGATCGTGGTGGGCGCCGGGATTGTCGGCGCCGCCATTGCCTACCACCTGGCCCGCCAGGGCGCGCAGGTGACCGTGCTGGAACAGGACAGCCCGGGCTCGGGCGTCACCCGCCACTCCTTTGCCTGGATCAACCCCCACGGCGAGTTCCCGGCAGCCGCCCGCGCCCTGCGGGCCCAGGCGCTGGCAGACTACCGCCGCCTGCAGCACGAACTGCCGGCCTTGCAGATCCGCTGGTCCGGCGCGCTGACCTACGGCGCGGCCGACCAGCAAGCGCCAGATACCGACGAGCCAACCGCCGAGGCCTCGACCCGGTGGCTGGACCGGGCCGGGGTTGCCCAACTGGAACCCCACCTGCAAGTGCTGCCGGAGCGTGCCCGCTATGCATCCGGCGAAGGCAGCCTGGACCCGGTGGCAGCCACCCGCACCCTGCTCGATGCGGCCTGCACCCACGGCGCCCGGGTGTTCGACCAGACCCGGGTACTTGGCTTGCGGGTCGAAGGCCGGCGGGTACTCGGGGTAAACACCGCCGCCGGGCTCCACCGTGCCGACCAGGTGCTGCTCGCCAGCGGCTGCGCCACCCCGGCCCTGCTCGCGCCCCTGGGTATCCAATTGCCGGTGCAAGCCTCGCCGTCGATCCTGATCCGCATCAATGCGCCACCGAGCCTGGTCAAGACCCTGGTCTCCAACAGCCAATTGGAAATCCGCGAAGCGGCGGACGGCAGCCTGCTGCTGGCCGAGGACTATATCGATGCCCAGGGTCCACTGGGGCCCGAGGCCATCGCGCAACAGGCCCTGGCCAGCATCCGCCAGCTGTTCCGTGGCGCCCAGGCCATCACCTTGCGCAGCGTGGAAGTCGGCCTGCGGCCGATGCCCGGGGACCAACTGCCGATCATCGGCCCCAGCACCCGCTACCAGGGCCTGTACCTGGCGGTGATGCACGCCGGAGTGACCCTGGCCCCCACGGTGGCGCGCCTGATCAGCCAGGAACTGCTGCACGGGCAAACCTGCGCCGAACTGGCCGCCTGCCGACCGGCACGCTTCGCCTGAACACCAGCCCCTGTCGCCACACCGCGGCAGGGCCTGCAAGATTTCACGGAATCATCCGCCCTCGCCTGTTGTCCTCTTTTGATTGCACGACTTCTTAAGCGGACCGCAGGAGCTCTTCATGGCGAACATCACCATCGCCCAGCAACTGGCAACCACCCTTGAACAGGCCGGGGTCAAGCGTATCTGGGGGCTGACCGGCGACAGCCTCAACGGCCTCACCGACGCTCTGCACAGCATGCAGACCATCGAGTGGATGCATGTGCGCCACGAAGAGGTGGCCGCCTTTGCCGCCGGCGCCGAAGCCGCCGCCACCGGGCAACTGGCGGTGTGCGCCGGCAGTTGCGGGCCGGGCAACCTGCACCTGATCAATGGCCTGTTCGACTGTCACCGCAACCATGTGCCGGTACTGGCCATCGCCGCACAGATCCCCTCCTCGGAGATCGGCCTCGACTATTTTCAGGAAACCCACCCTCAGGAGCTGTTCAAGGAGTGCAGCCACTTCGTCGAACTGGTGAGCAACCCGGCGCAGATGCCCGAGGTGCTGCACCGGGCCATGCGCAGCGCGATCCTCAACCGCGGCGTGGCGGTGGTGGTGATCCCCGGCGACGTGGCCCTGCAACAGGTGCCCGCCGCCAGCAAGCCATGGCCGGCCCTGCACGCACCGCGCACCCTGCCCGCCCCCCACGACCTGGACAAGCTGGTGGAACTGCTGAGCCAGAGCAAGGCCGTGACCCTGCTCTGCGGCAGTGGCTGCGCCGGTGCCCACGATCAGGTGGTGGCCCTGGCCGACGCCCTCGGCGCACCGGTGGTGCATGCCTTGCGCGGCAAAGAGCATGTGGAATGGGACAACCCCTTCGACGTCGGCATGACCGGCCTGATCGGCTTCAGCTCCGGCTACCACGCCATGCTCAACTGCGACACCCTGGTGATGCTCGGCACCGACTTTCCCTATCGCCAGTTCTACCCCAGCGACGCCTGCGTCATACAGATCGACCGCAACCCCCAGGCCCTGGGCCGGCGAGTGCCGCTGGACCTGGGGATCGCCGCCGACGTCGGCGAAACCCTCGCCGCACTGCTGCCGCGCCTGCCCTATAAGGGCGACCGCCGCTTTCTCGAAGAATCCCTCAAGCACTACGCCAAGGCGCGCCAGGGCCTGGACGACCTGGCCCAGCCCTCGCCCGCTGGCCGGCCGATCCACCCGCAGTACCTGACCCGGCTGCTCAGCGAACTGGCAGACCAAGACGCCATCTTCACTGCCGACGTCGGCACCCCCACGGTGTGGGCCGCGCGCTACCTGAAAATGAACGGCCAGCGGCGCCTGCTGGGCTCTTTCAACCACGGCTCCATGGCCAACGCCATGCCCCAGGCCATGGGCGCCCAGGCCGCCTTCCCCCAGCGCCAGGTGATCTCGCTGTCCGGCGATGGCGGCTTCAGCATGCTGATGGGCGACTTCATCTCCCTGGCCCAACTCAAGCTGCCGGTGAAGATCGTGGTCTACGACAACGCCTCCCTGGGTTTTGTCGCCATGGAAATGAAGTCCGCCGGCTACCTGGACACCGGCACCGACCTGCACAACCCGGACTTTGCCGCCATGGCCAACGCCATGGGCATTCTCGGCCTGCGGGTGGAAAACTCCGAAGAACTGGAAGGCGCCCTGCGCACCGCCCTGGCCCATGACGGCCCGGTGCTGGTGGACGTGGTCACCGCCACCCAGGAACTGGCCATGCCGCCGGCCATCAAGCTGGAACAGGCCAAGGGCTTCAGCCTGTACATGCTCAAGGCGGTGATGAGCGGGCGTGGCGACGAGGTGATCGAACTGGCCAAGACCAATTGGCTCAAGGACAGTTGGTTTAGGATCACCTAGGAACGGTCTATACCCCAGGGAATGCCTGCTCCCCGCGTCATCGCAGCCTCTAATGAACCCACATTAGAGGCGTGTACCCATGAAAATTGCTGCAGTAGCATCCACCAAAGGTGGCGTAGGCAAAACCACCACATCCGCTGGTATTGGCGCGCTTTGCGCCGATGCTGGCCTACGGACCCTCCTCATCGATCTGGATCCTGTCCAGCCATCCCTATCTTCCTACTACCCCCTCATAGAAGAGGCACAGGGCGGGATCTACGACCTGCTGACCTCAAACGTCACCGACCCTCAGCGCATCATTTCTGAAACATCCATTCCTAATCTTTCCCTGATTCTGTCCAACGATATCAATAACCAGCTGACCACCTTGCTGCTGCAGGCGGCAGACGGCCGCTTGCGGCTAGCCAACCTGCTGCCAGCGTTCAAGGATCAGTTCGATCTGGTTCTGATTGACACCCAGGGCGCCCGCTCCGCCATGCTGGAGATGGTGATTCTCGCAGCCGACCTGGTCGTTTCCCCCCTTCCCCCTGACATGCTTGCAGCACGCGAATTCAGCCGCGGCATGCTGCATATGCTGGAGGGCCTGCAGGCCTACTCCCGCCTAGGCCTTACCATTCCGACAATCCATGTCGTAGTGAACATGCTGGACAACACCAATGATGCCCAGCAGATCTACCAGGCGGTGCAGGAGCTATTCCAGGAAAGAAACGACATTAGACTTCTAGAAACAGCGGTTCCAAAAGCCGTTGTATACAGAGTCGCGTCCACCCACGGGACCCCAGCTCATCGGCTGGAGTACCGTGCGCCTGCCGATCGTAAAGCACCGGCTGCACTCACTGTATTCCGGAATTTAGCTATCGAGCTGTTCCCCCATTGGCGCGACCGCTTCGAAGCTCTCACCGATGATGTTGTGGCGCAAATAGTGAAAGAGGGCCGCTGAGATGGCCAAGCCCTCCCTCACTGTTGCTGGCGGTATTACACCCGAGGTGATGCAAAAGCTGAATAAGTCCTACAGCTCAACGGAGCTGCGCGGGATTCGGAGGAGCGGTCATGACGCCCAGACGCCTATCTAACTATGCCGGGCTGCTCTGCCTGTGTGTCATGAATTGCTCACTCACGTTCAGCCTGATTTACGTCCTGGCAGCTATTTACAAAGAGCCGCACGCCGGCCTTGCGCTTGACGGCGCGATCTATTCCGCCTGTCTGCTCGGTGTACTCGCAGTACTGAGCCTCATATGCGTGACACTTGTGGCGATCTCCAAGTGGCATGCAAAAGCCTCCATTGCTTCATCTAGGTCTAAAAGCACGAACAACTTGCCATCGCTTCTTTCTTCGGAGGTTGCGTGATGGACAAACAAAAGATCCTGGACAAAGTCAGCAAGCTGCTCGCTTTGGCCAACAACGACGGTGCCAGTCCGAACGAAGCAGAAACTGCATTACGTCAGGCTCGCCACCTGATGAAGCAGTACAACCTTGAGTCAAACGACGTGGCCGCGAATGGCGTCGATGAAGCAAGTGTCCCCACACATACTGCCAGGCCCCCCAAAGACTGGCTTCACCGACTGGCCGCAACCTGTGCCCGCGCATTTGATTGCGAACATCTGGCTTGTTACGTGAGCCAGACAGGCTGGTCGATGAAGTTTCTCGGCAAGGGGCTCGGCCCTGAACTGGCAGCCCATGCCTACTCAGCGTTGCATCACCAACTGGTCGCCTCACGCAAGTCTCACGTCGCCCTGCAGAAACGATGCCAGTTGAAAACCAAACGCCGCAGGGGCGAGTTGTTTGTCGACGGTTGGCTGAGCGCCGTTGGCTATAAGGTCGCGCAATTTGCCGGAACTGTTGACGCTGAAACCACGGCCCAGATCCAGGCTTACCTCAGTGTCCATCACCCCAATCTGAAATCTTTAGACGTGAGTCGCCCTGAAGCGAAGGGGCATGACGCTCGCTCCTTGAACGCTGGTTGGGAGCAAGGTAAGCAGGCAAATCTCAGCCGCGGTATCGGACGCAGCGAGCAGTTCTCAATTGGAGGTGGTCGATGACCCTTCTAGATCTGTCTCCCCCTCACTCGGTCGAAGCCGAGCAAGGTGTGCTCGGCGGTCTGATGTTGGACAACAACGCCTGGGAGCTCATTGGAGATCAATTGCAGGCGGATGACTTCTTCCGCCGTGAACATCGCGTGATTTTCCAGGCGATTGCACGCCTCGCAGAGAAGGGGCACCCATTTGACATCGTGACAGTACTTGAATCGCTGACAGAGCCAGGAGAGGCGGGAGGCTTGGGCTATCTCGGTGAACTTGCAAGGAACACCCCGTCCGTTGCAAACATCGAGCGCTATGCCGAGATCGTTCGGAACCGCTCACATCTGCGCAGCCTGATGGCACTCGGTTACCAGTGCTCGCGTGAGGCATCTGACAATACGGCCGAGGCTGTAGAAATCCAGGAGTCCATTGAGCAGCAGCTGTTTGCTCTTGCCCAGGATCGGGTGGGTTCTGACTTCGTCAACGTCAAACGAGCGCTGGGTGATGTGATCGACAAAATCGACGCTCACTTCAACGGCAACGTGACGGTAACCGGAGTTCCTTCTGGCATCGATGACCTCGACGACATGACATCTGGTTTCCAACCAGCGGACCTCATCATCCTAGCTGCGCGACCGTCCATGGGGAAAACCGCGCTTGCTCTGAACTTCGTTGACGCTGCACTGCGTAGCTGCTCAGCCGATGAATCTGTCCAGGTCTACAGCATTGAGATGCCTGCTCAGGCCTTGCTGTATCGAATGATGGCCAGCCTCGGACATTTGGATCTCAGCAAACTGCTCAAAGGCCAGCTTGATGACGAAGACTGGCCGAAATTGACTGCGGCTGTTCAGCGCCTCAATGAATATGGAGATCGTCTGGTAATCGACGACGGTGGAGGACTGGCTCCTGCCGCCCTACGCACCAAAGCTCGCCGCGCTGCGCGCCGCTACGGCAAACCCAAAATGATCATGGTCGACTACCTGCAGCTCATGGCGTGCCCCGGCCAAGAGAACAGGAACAATGAGATTGGCGTCATTTCCCGCTCCTTAAAAGCTCTCGCAAAAGAGATGGATTGCCCTGTCGTCGCCCTTTCTCAGCTGAATCGGTCAGTGGAACAACGCGCTAACAAGCGCCCTGTTAACGCAGACCTGCGAGAGAGCGGCGCAATCGAGCAAGACGCCGACGTGATCATGTTCGTTTACCGGGATGAGTACTACCACCCAGAAACCGAACATAAGGGCATCGCCGAAATCATCATCGGTAAGCAACGCCAGGGGCCAACTGGCTTCGTGCGAACTGCATTCATTCCACATCAAACCCGCTTCGCGAACCTCGCTCCGGCGAACTGGCAAGGAGGCCACGCATGACCGTTCTGCAAATCGAAAATGCGTCCAACGCCTTTTGCCACCCGTCTGCTGCCCACCATCAAGGAGCCCGCACATGTCCTCACTGATGACGCACTGGTGTTGCAACTGTGACACCCACTACACCCTGCGTGAAATCCGCCATTGCATTCCAGTATCAACATCGCCCGAAGGTGAAGAGGAGATTCTGCAATGCCCGACCTGCGGTAGTTACGACATCAAGGAGCTACAGGAGGTGGCAGATGCGACCTAGCACTATCCACTTCCCTACCATCGCTGCAGGTGCGGAGTTCGATCAGTCAGCACTCGTCCATGCACATCGCACCGGCGTGAATGCTGTGGAGCTCGACCTCCTCTCCCAAGTCATCAGCAGGCTCGCCCGGGATCACAGCACTGTCGTTCCAGCAGCAATGAAAACGGACCTCGTGGAAATGGAGTGTCTGGGGTATCTGCAGTTGACCCCTACGAGTGCAGGAACACTGTCTGTAGCCCTGCTCTGCCCAGGACCACTCCTTTCAAATTACTTCTGGTCAGTCTGGGTACCACGGCACCTGTTTGATTGCTCGTTGAAGATTGGGGTTCTGCCGAACTTGCCGGCGAACTCCGAAGCTCAGCATTGCACGGTGGTTTTCCGCATTCCTGGTGAGCGTGAGGCATCACGGTTGTTTCTGACCGACCTCAGCACAAAGTTCCCCGGCCATGACCCCGAGATTATCGCGATCGAAGCAGGCAATCGCCTTCTGGGAGCGACCCAATGAGCAAACCTCTTACAGGACTCCGCGAAGGCCTACGGCGGTTAGTCGCCTTCGCCGAGTCCGAAGGCTGGACTGTCTCCCGAACTCTGGGAGGGCACATCAGGTTCACCAAGGTGGGCCGTGGATCAATCTTCACTTCATCGACCGCTGGTGATCATCGATCAGGGCTGAATGCTCTTGCTCGACTCCGCCGAGCTGAACGTAAACCAACTCAGGAAGCCCTCTAAATGCCGATCCGTCATTGCATCGTTCATCTAATCGACAAGAAGCCTGATGGCAGCCCTTCCCTACTTCATGCACGGGACACTGAACTGATCACTTCAGAAGCCCTCGAGAACCTGCTCGTCGATCTCAACGACAGCTATAACGCCAAACAGGGCAAAGCCTGGGGCCTGTTCCACCCACAGTCCGGTGCGTTCCCCTTCAGCGGCTGGCTGAAGGAGTACCTGGACGGCGGCCAGGACTTCACCGCGTTCAGCCGGGTAGCGGTGGAGCATCTGCAGAAGCTGATGGAAGAGTCCAACCTGTCGGTGGGCGGCCACGTACTGTTCGCCCACTACCAGCAAGGCATGACCGACTACCTGGCGATCGCCCTGCTGCACCACAGTGAGGGCGTGGCGGTGACCGACCAGCTGGACGTGACGCCGTCCCGTCACCTGGACCTGGGCCAGCTGCATCTGGCGGCGCGGATCAACATCTCCGAATGGCAGAACAACAAGCAGTCCAAGCAGTACATCTCCTTTATCAAGGGCAAGAACGGCAAGAAGGTCTCGGAGTATTTCCGCGACTTCATCGGCTGCCAGGAAGGCGTCGACGGCTCAGGTGAAACTCGCACATTGCTGAAGGCGTTCACCGAGTACGTCGAAAAAGAGGATCTCGCAGAAGAAAGCGCGAGGGAGAAAACCCATGCGCTGCTCGATTACGCCACCACACAAACGAAGCTCGGCCAGCCTCTCCACCTGCAGGAACTATCTGAAGTTCTCGATGAAGATCGCCCGCAGGCGTTCTACGACCATATCCGCAATAGCGACTACGGCTTATCAGCCGAGATCCCGGCCGACAAGCGCGTGCTCAACCAGTTCCGTCGTTTCACCGGCCGTGCCGAAGGGCTCTCGATTAGCTTTGAGGCACACCTGCTCGGCTCCAACGTCACATACGATGCCGACACCGGTTCCCTGACGATCAAGAACTTGCCCACTCAGCTCACCGATCAGCTCAAACGTCGTAACGCGGGTTCGGGAGGACAGCAATGAGAGAAGTTCAGCGCCCGATACTTCGGTATCACGGCGGGAAGTGGAAGCTGGCTGCATGGATCATCCAGCACATAGCCCCCCATCACACCTACGTCGAGCCATTTGGTGGGGCCGCATCTGTTCTGCTGCGCAAACCTCGAAGCTCCGCCGAGATCTACAACGACCTGGACGGTGAAGTAGTCAATCTGTTCCGTGTGGCCCGGGACCGTGGTGGTGAGCTACGTAACGTACTCGCCCTGACTCCCTTTGCCCGTGAGGAGTTTGCCGCGAGCTACAGCGAGACGGCAGATCCTCTCGAGCGCGCCCGGCGGATGGTACTCCGCTCTTTCCAAGGGTTCGGTAGTGCGGCTGCCAGCGGGGAGCGCACGGGGTTTCGCTCAACATCAATTCGATCCGGCACCTCACCGGCGGTGGACTGGCGCAACTATCCCGATGCTCTAGACACAATCATCGAGCGTTTACAGGGGGTAGTTATCGAGCAACGCGACGCCCTGACGATCATGGAGCACCATGACCGGCCGAACACTTTGCACTACGTGGATCCCCCCTATGTGCATTCCACTCGCAGTACAAAAGTTCGCCACACCGCCACGGGCAAATCCTATCGCTACGAACTGAGCGACGAAGAACATCTGCAACTCGCGACGTTTCTGCAGAGCAGGCAAGGGATGGTCGTACTTTCAGGCTACCCCTGCGCGCTTTACGACGATCTCTACAAAGACTGGTACCGGGTAAGCAGGCATGCATATGCCGATGGAGCGCGGGCTCGGACCGAATGCCTCTGGCTCAACCAGGCGGCCTTTCAAGGTCTGTCCCAATTCGATTTTTTCGCCGCTGTTCCAGACCACAGCTGCCGATCCCTCACTGCCCGGCGCTGAGCGCTCACTCACATTTTTTGGAGAACATCATGAACGCAACCAATTCCCGCACCGCAGACAAGTTCGTTGTTCGTCTTCCGGATGGAATGCGTGACCGTATCACTCAAGTGGCTCGCGATAATCATCGATCCATGAACAGCGAGATCATCGAACGCCTCGAGCAGTCGCTGCGGATTAATCTGAGCAGCTCTGCTGGCGAAACCTCAAGCAGCACCGCCAGCCTCCGACTCGAAGCGCAACTGGCACGCGCTTACAAGGTCATCGATCGATTGCTACAGAACGCGACGCCAAACCAGGAAGACCTCCAGGAAATCCTGATCTTATTCCGTAACCAGGCTCCCCTACTGAACGATCATAGCGCTGCAGCAGGAGCCTGAGATGAAAGTTGTTACTGATCTAAAAGCTCGACTCTTGGCCCCGGGGTTCAAACCCCTGGCCCCGGAGGCAGCCCAATTCAGCGATCCAATCGTCGACACCGCGATGGTACTGACGCTAGATGATGTCCTACCGTATGACACCAACCCCAGGACAACTCGCAACCCAAAGTACGACGAGATAAAGGAATCTATCAAAAACCGTGGTCTGGATACCCCTCCTCCTGTAACTCGACGCCCTGGGGAGGAAAAGTACAGGATCCGCAACGGCGGCAATACGCGGTTATCAATCCTCAAAGAGCTCTATCAAGAAACTGGGGACGAGAAGTACTTCCGCTTCAACTGCCTATTTCGGCCATGGGACCAGGCGAGAGGAGAAATCATCGCGCTCACGGGACATCTGGCTGAAAACGACATGCAAGGACAGCTGCTCTTTATTGAGCGTGCGATTGGTATCGACAACGCCAAAGCACTATACGAAGCAGAGACTGGCGAGAAAGTTGGTGTACGAGAGTTGTCACGAAGACTTACTGCAGATGGTTACCCAGTATCCCCGTCTCATATCAGCCGTATGCAGGACGCCATACGACATCTTCTGCCTGCAATTCCGGGCCTACTTTATTCAGGACTTGGCGTAGATCGAATTACCAAGATCCTAGCGCTACGTAAGACATCCTTCGCCTGCTGGGAGCAGAACGTCAAATCACCCGAGGTTGACTTCGATCTTCTGTTTCAAGATGTATTAGCTCAATTCGAAGGCGATGCTGAGGAGTTCCTATTCCAACGATTTCAGGATGAGCTCATCGCTCAGATGAAAGAGCCGCTTGGAATGGGCTACGAAGCGATCCTACTCGCGATCACTCAAAGCCAAGATCAAATGCGGCGAAGCACGCCTCCTCTTGATCTGCCACAAGCAATTATCGTCGACCCGCAGGGAAGCCCATTTACACTGGGAGCGAATACTTCCCAATCTGAACCATCTCCAGGAAGCGGTCAGCAATCTGATCAGAGCGCGCCATCCACACAAGTATCTGCACCTCAACCTGCAACAGGGTCGGTTACGAAACCGCAAAAGCCGAAGGTTGCACCGCCGCCACTTGATCACATGAGCCAAGAAGAGCGCCAGGCTCGCGTCGAGGGTCATGTTGCATCGCCGGTGTCCACAACCGAACGTGTAACACAGATGAAGCAGCGCCTGGCCTCTCTGAATGGAGAAACACTTCCCGACTTCCACGCTAATGCACTGATTGCGATACCAGTCCAAGCCGGCGGCCTGCATCCGATTTCTGACCTCTGGTACATCGAACGGGAAATCGATTCACCTGAGGAGCTTCGTCTTCAAATTGCAGATCTGGCGCGCGAAATTGCCCAGGCGGTCAATGCTCCCGGAGAGGTCCTCAGTATTGAATGCGGTATTGGCTTTTCTTACCGTCCAGCAGCGGACGAAGAAATCGAGATCTCGCCGGCCGCGCATCACACCATTACGTTGCTTCAGTCCCTCAGCGGAACCATGAGCATTGCGCTCAAGATGATCGAGCAAGATCCCTCTCAACGCGACGCACTCGGCGAGTTCCAGTTCGCTGCGGGCCTTGGACAAATTCTGTTGGGTCAGCCCCTGGCGAAAGATCAGTCACCCGATGCAACTGGGCGTCTGGGTGATGGTGCTCTGGTGAAGTTATTTCGTGTTGTAAGACTTGCCCGGCGACTTATTGACCTGGAGATGCAGTTAGTAAGCGATGACATCACCTCACAGCCAGGCAACTAGCTTCGGACAAGTGAAGGAGGGAGTCCAATGTCAAAGTCTCAGATTAACGAGGCCATCTTGTCGCAGGTGCTTAATCACATGCGCAATGGCCAGCTTAGAAGATGCATCGAGATGGGCCTTGAGCCAGAGATTCTGGCGCAGCTCCAACAGCCTACAGTACTGAGCCTACTGCTAAATACCCCGGTGAGTTGGTGCCAGGTGACCATTGATACAGAGATGGTCAAAAAGCTCCTGTCAGGTGCTGAGCGCTCCGATATGGAGCTGCGCATGATAGAGAGAGCCCTACGTTTGGGGGCTACCACGGCAATGCTGCAACAGTTCTTTGGCCTATCCCCTCAGGACGTAGCTCTGCAGCGCATGGTCATTGGAGTTCGTGCGCGTAGAGGTCGCTGGAGAGAGTTTGGTGAAGAGCTCGATTCACACCTCTGGTACCGCTGGAAACATCTGATGGATGAGAACCAAGTCGAGGTCAATGACAGCCTTGCCATGCTCGATATAGCCATGATGGTCGCGGAAGAGCTCAACTCGCCACAGGAGGAGTCGAACGAAGACATTGAAAGCCTCAGCCTTGCGATCATCTGGAACAGGATCCAAACCTGGATCAACGAAGGGCTATATCCCGTCACTGCCGGCAGGATTGTGAGCCAGGGGCTCCCTCGGGTCATGGACTCAAGGACTCAACACCAGCAACTGGTCCGTCCGGTAGAAGGTAAACCTGAGTCATGAGCTTGTCCCGACTTCCTTTGTCGTCATTAATTGATACGGCCTCGGGTCACCTCGAGGCCTATGCGCTTCAAAGAAAAGAACACTCCACTGCAGCAAACGCCTCTCCGCAGAATATGTCAGGCATCATTTTCAGTGGAAATCCCCACGAAACCGTGCCCAGGCGTCTGCTCCTTGATGACAGACTATCGCCGCTCGAGCGAAATGCTTGGCAAGTCTTTCGTCTTCTGATCAATGACGACGGCATCACTGCGTTTCCTACATACGATCAGCTACGGCCATACCTTGGCATGCAGCCAGGAAAGCCGGCATCCAGAGAGACCATTTCAAAAACGCTAACGGTTCTCAGACTAACGCGATGGCTCAGTCTGGGACGTCGCGTGCGCAATGACCTGAGCGGACAAGTCCAGGGGAATGTCTACCTACTGCATGACGAGCCAGTCAGCCCTGCGGAAGCTTTGGAGTTTGACAAGGACTATGTGCAGTTGCTGGGCCAGTCCATGCAACACTCGAATCGCACAATACGTGAGGTGGCTGAAATTGCCTGGCGTGAGTTTGCCGCCGATCCAGATCTAGGAGCACGACTTCCCACACGCTTAGAGGCTATTGAGGAACGGCTGAGCAACCAAAAGTGGGCGCATGAAGCCCCACAAGTAGCTTTGCCACCCACTGAGTTCGGAATCCGAACCATGGGTTCGTGCCCTGAGTCGGCACTGAGTTCGGAATCCGAACTCAGTAAAAAAATGGACACTCTCACCGCGATAACGCCGAGTTCGGAATCCGAACTAAGCAAGAAAACGCTGAGTTCGGACTCAGTTCGGATTCCGAACTCATACAGTACGTATACAAATACAAACCATGACGTATCTAAAAGCTCTGTACCGCGCGAACCAGCCATGGCCCGCTGGTTACTGGCCTTGGAGCGATTGCCATCCGAGCAAAAGCTCAAGGCTGTCGAAGCCATGCAGCTTGTCCCTGACGAGCTAAAAACCGCGGTGATTGAGCAATGGTTGCATCGACTCGAGTCTGGGGGCGTTCGAAACCCATTCGGTTACTTGTCCACCATTGTCAAAAAGGCCCGGAGTGGAGAGTTCAACGCTGCATGGAAACCAGAGTTGCGATCAACTGATAGCCAGGAACGGACAGTCCCTCAGACACCAGCTCACGGGGCGGCCAGTGTGCCGAATGTTGCGTCCGCACGGCCGGAGCAACGATCGTCAGACTCAGTACGAACTGCCAAAGAGCAGTTGAGCGCAATGCAAAACCTCATTTCCGGCACGAGGAAGTAGCGATGGCACTGCGTTCGACTGTGTTGCGGCCCGCAACACTCCACCAGGATCAGAACAGCGGCGGTGGATCGATCACCGCAAGTGGTGCGGCCCGCAACACTCCACCAGGATCCAGCGACAGCAGTGGCTCGATCACCGCAAGTGATGCGGCCCGCACCACTCGACCAGGATCCAGCGACGGCAGTGGCTCGACCACTGCAAGTGTTGCGGCCCACAACACTCCACCAGGATCCAGCGACAGCAGTGGCTCGACCACTGCAAGTGTTGCGGCCCACAACACTCCACCAGGGTCAGAACGACGGCAGTGGCTCGACCACTGCAAGTGTTGCGGCCCGCAACACTCCACCAGGATCAGAACGACGGCGGTGGCTCGATCTCCGCAAGTGTTGCGGCCCGCAACACTCCACCAGGATCAGAACGACGGCGGTGGCTCGATCTCCGCAAGTGTTGCGGCCCGCAACACTCCACCAGGATCAGAACGACGGCGGTGGCTCGATCACCGCAAGTGGTGCGGCCCGCACCACCCGACCAGGATCGGGCGACAGCAGTGGCTCGACCACTGCAAGTGGTGCGGCCCGCACCACTCGACCAGGATCGGGCGACTGCGGTGGCTCGATCACCGCAAGTGGTGCGGCCCGTACCACTAGACCAAGATCAGAACGACGGCGGTGGCTCGATCACCGCAAGTGATGCGGCCCGCACCACTCGACCAGGGTCCAGCGACGGCGGTGGCAGAGCCAGTGCAACAAATACCCTTCCATCGAGCTACGGATTTATTACTGCGCCAGGTCACAGCCAATTGCAGCATGAGCGTGCTCTCCTTCTTTATATAGGACACCCCGCATCATGGCTGACAACTACCGGCTCAACATCGGCTCCCTCAGAAGCGATGTACAGCTCACCCTCCACACCCACCATGCCGCCAGGATCTGGATGGGCAGACCACAGACCGACAATAAGCACGCGATCATCGGTCTTGCTGGTTTCTCGGCCATCGTAAGTCGCATGAACCGTGGCTGTACGCAGGACGATCCCTACTCGGACTGGTGGATGATCCGCCTGGAAGAGAAAGTCGAAGAATCCGACGAGGCATTCAAGCTCATTGATGAGCGCCTCGATGATGTGATGGCTAAGCTGCCCAAGCAGATCTCGATCAGTGAAAACCTGTCCATCCAGCCGGTTAGCCTGCCGCTGTATCTCTCCAATCCCATCGCGTTCAAAGCCGTGGCTTTGCTGACCAACTACGACGAGATCGTCCGGCGCATTCTGCTTGCTCAACACGTAGGCCTGATCGGTCGCCGAGACATGGAGCAGTGGCTCGATGAAGGAGCTGCCGTCTTGCGCAGACTCTTCTCTCTGGCCCAGCTCTATAAGTACTCAGGGGCATGCCGCGACGACTTCGCCGCCAACAATGCAAAAGCTGAAGCAGCTCGCAAGATGTACGAGCGGTATGGCGAAATCCCTCAAGACATTCTCGAAGGCACTCGGCGCTCAACCTTTGCACCAGTCATCACTCGTGGCCAGCAAGCGGACGCTGGTGACCTCTCTGGCGATGACGATGAGCACGACGCCGAAGAGGTCTGATGGTTATGGTGCAGAACACCTCGAACCAGGGAGCGCTGCAACAGCCCGCCTTTCAGCCTCTGCAACAGAGTGCCTTCCAAGGGCTGCAACAGAGTGCCTCACTAAAAGGCCTTTTAAAGCCCTTTAAAGGTAAGGGGGAGCTGGACCAGTTAGCCGACCAGTGCAGGGCGCTGGAGGCAGGGTTGAAAGAACTTGCCCAGGGCGTGCTGGCCCAGGTTCGCCGATATCCCTTCACGCTTCTGCCGGTCAAGCTGACTGAGCAAAACACCCAGGCTGGAACAATGTTTCTGCGCTGGCAGCACGTCGGCACAAGGCGCATGGGCGTGCATGTATGGGGATCGATG
>Ga0207709_10001404_pt1 | contig 16848 bp, 18 predicted proteins | sample KBSM34metaG_FD_184397 | JGI IMG/M metagenome (GOLD analysis project Ga0207709, IMG submission 184397) | Miscanthus rhizosphere microbial communities from Kellogg Biological Station, Michigan, USA - KBS M3-4 metaG (SPAdes) (version 2) | ecosystem: Host-associated > Plants > Roots > Rhizosphere >...
GCGATCTCCCGTTGCGCCTGCGGGCCGGGAGCGGCATGGGCGACAGGCGCTGCCAGCAGCAGCGCAGCAAGCATCATCGAAATCCGTTGCGACATCATCATTCTCCAGGCAGTCGAGCAAGCTCGACTCTACAAAAGCGAAGCAAGCCTTACACGTCGCGCGCTTTCAGCCAGCCATCGATCGTCGCCGGCACTTCGCGTTGTGCACGCCCGGAAACATAGATACCGATGTGCCCGCCGCGGAAACTGGACTCGGTGTAATCGTCAGTGCCCAAGCGCCCACGCATCGCACGCGAGGCATCCGGCGGCACCAGATGGTCCTGCTCGGCGTAGATGTTCAGTACCGGCAGGGTCACCTTCGACAGATCCACCGCCTCCTCGCCAATCCGCACCGTGCCGTTCACCAGCCCGTTGCCCTGGTAGAACTGCTTGATGAAGTCGCGGAACGCTTCGCCCGCCAGATCTGGTGAATCGAAGATCCACTTCTCCATGCGCAGGAAATCCTCCAGCGCCGCCTTGTCATCGAGGATGTCGAGCAGGCCGACGTACTTCTGCACGTTCAGGCGGAACGGCTTGAGCATCAGGTAACTGGCATTCATCAGATCAGCCGGGATGTTGCCAAGCGTATCCACCAGCAGGTCTACATCCACCTGCCGTGCCCAATGCGAAAGCATGTTGTCGGCGGTGTGGAAATCGACCGGGGTGACCATGGTGATCAGCTTGCCCAGCTTCTGCCGGCGCAGCGCGGCGTAGCAGAGTGCGAACACGCCGCCCTGGCAGATGCCCAGCATGTCCACCGGACCGCCGCTGCGCGCACGCAGCGCATCCACCGCGCCATCGATGTAGCGCAGCAGGTAGTCCTCCAGGGTCTGGAAGCGCTCGGAGCGGTCCGGGTAGCCCCAGTCCAGCACGTACACGTCCTGGCCCAGCGCCAGCAGCTTCTGCACCAGCGAACGGTCGGCCTGCAGATCGACCATGTACGGCCGATTGACCAACGCGTAGACGATCAGCAGCGGCGTGCGCCGGGTCGGCGCCTGTTCGCCGACGAAGCGGTACAGCACAACCTTGCCATCGCGCCAGACCTCCTCGCGGGCTGTCACGCCGTAATCAACATCTTCGACCTGCGGCAGCAGCTTCAGCCCTTCTATCAGCTTGCGCTGCATGGCCAAGGTTTCCTGCATCAGGTCATCGGCGTTGAAACCCAGCGGCCCCTTCATCGGTCACGCGCCCGAGTGGAAGTACGAGGTGCGGCCTTCTTCGCAGACGACTTCTTCGCAGACGACTTCTTCGCAGGCGCCTTCTTTGCGGGCACCGTCTTCTTCGCAGCCTTGCGCGCGGCCGGCTTCACCTTCGCCGGCGCCGGTTGCGCCACCGGATCCACCTCGGCGGTACCGGCCAGCACCGCCACCTGTGCCTGCAGGCGGCGCAGGCTGCGCTCCAGCTCGGCGATACGGCGGTGTGCGGCGTCCATCTCGCTGCGGGTCGGCAGGCCGATGCGTTCACTCATCTGTTCCACCTCGCGCTGCAGGCCGGCGCGCAGGCGCATCTGTGCATTGCCCAGCGCGGCATACACCTGCTGGAACGGTTCGGACATAGCGACCTTGGCGTAGGCCTCCTCGGCCACTTCGATCCACAGGTCGAACATCGCCCGGGCGCTGGTCAGCTGGCTGCCCGGCTGCTCGTGCTCGGCCAAGCGCTGCTCGAACAGCGCAAAGGCCTCGTCCAGTGCCTGCTTGATCTGATCGACGTAGGCGCGTGAATGCTGCTGGTATTCATCCTGCGCACGCAGCAGGGACTGCCAGCGCGCCTGGTGCTCGCGGCCGGGGCCGAACGCCGGGCTCTGCAGCCACGGGCCGGCCTGCAACTGGAACTGCTGCAGCCACGCGGCGAACTCGGGCACGGCGGCGCCGGCGTGGGTGCTGCCACGGGCGCCCTGCAGCATCCACTGCAGCATGCCATCGCCCTGCCCCTGCACCGCCTCGCGCCAGGCCTGGGCCACTTCGGCGCTGCTGGCATCGCGGCCGGCGAAGCGCGCAGCCACTTCCTGCATGGTGCCGTACCAGCTGCCCGCCTGTTCGCGGAAGCGGCGCACGGCATCTTCCGGTGCACCCGGTCCCTGCTCGGGCAGCAGCTGGCCCCACCAGTCGAACAGGCGCCGCCAGCTGCCGGGGTCGTCACCGGCCGGTGCACCCGGGGTGGACGCGTGACGCAGCGCGTCGCCCCAGGCGCCGAAGTACTGCCGGGCCAGGGTCTCGAAATCACTGCTGCCGGGGTCGTGGGCCGAGCTGGTCATCGCAGGCCTCCGCAGGGCTGGCTCATGGCTTGGGGATGCGCAGGGTCTTGCTGATCATCAGCGACCCGGACAGGGCGAACAGCAGCACCATCGGGTGCAGCTGCCACGGCCCGATCTGCCACTGGCCGAACCAGATGTCCTGACCGATGGCGCCGGTGCCGGCGGCGATGGCCAGCACGATCACCAGCAGCAGGCTGGTCGGGATCGGCGTGCCCTCGAAATACTTGACCTTGCCCTCGTCGCCGGCCAGTGCCTCGGCGGTGACGTTGTAGCGGGCCAGGCGGCTGACACCACAGCAGACGAAGTAGCTCAGCACCAGCCAGTCCCAGCCGCCCTGCATGCCGCAGGCATAGGCCAGCGCCGCCGGCGCCACACCGAAGGAGATCACATCGGACAGCGAGTCCAGCTCACGGCCCAGGGTGGAGCTGGACTTGCGCCAGCGCGCGATGTGCCCGTCGAGTGCATCGAAGATGAAGGCCAGCGGGATCAGCGCCATGCCGAACAGCAGATAGCCGCGCTCGCCGTCCTGCAGGAAGCGCATCGCGGCGAAGACCGCACCGGTGCCGCAGAAAGCATTGGCCAGGGTGAACCAGTCGGCCAGCTGGAATTCGCGCAGCATCGAGAAGTGACGTTTCATGGGGTCTCACGGAGCATCAAGGCCCACAGGTTACCGCGAGCACCGCTGCTGGCGACAGCGGCGGCAGGGACCACCCTTCACCGCTCCCTCACCTGTCCTCACCGGCGGTGAATTTTTCGCCACCCATCTTGACAGCCTAGGGGGGTGGCGCCTGTCGACGCTTATCCACAAAGTTGCCCACGCGTAATCCACACCCCCTGTGGACAACCAGATCTCACCGACTGCGACGCTGGACATTTCCTCATCACCCCGAAGCGGGGTTTCCCTACTTCCCAAGCCGCAGGGTCGGCGCTATGGTCACCGGCGGACCCGCCGTCGCCACATCCGAAACTCTGCAACGGACGATGATGATGCTGGATGCTCCTACCCTGGCCGCACAGCTGCGGCAGCCCCATGGCGAGGCTGCGCTGGAGGTGGCCGACGCGATGAATCGCAGCAACGGCGCGCTCAATCAGGCCGCGATCGGGCTGCTGGCCGCCTCCGCCGGCGAACGGATCCTGGAGATCGGTCCGGGCAACGCTGCATTCGCGCCACAGCTGCTACAGGCCGCCGGCAGCCACTATCTGGGTATCGAGCTGTCCCCGGCCATGGTCGAGGCCGGCAACCAGCGCCTGGCCAGTGCCGGACTGGCTGAGCGTGCCGCGATGCGCCATGGCGACGCCCTTGCTCTGCCGGTCGCCGACGCCTCGATGGACGCCGCGCTGGCGGTCAATACCCTGTACTTCTGGCCACACCTGGCGCCGGTGCTCGACGAGTTGGCGCGGGTGCTGCGCCGGGGTGGCCGGCTGTGCCTGGCCTTCGGTGACGCGGCCTTCATGCGCAGCCTGCCATTTGCCAGCGACTTCCAGCTGCACGAGCTGGACGCGGTGGAACTGGCCCTGCGCGTATCCGGCTTCACTGTCTCGGCCTGGCGCAGTCATCGGGAAACCGCGACCGGCAATGACGGGCAGGTTCGCGAGAAGCACTTCCATCTGCTGCTGACGCAACGGCGGTAATGCTCGCCGGGCATGGCCCGGCGAGCCGGGTCACAGCCGGCTGTAGGACCAGCTCACCATGCGGCCGTCCTTGTAAGGCATCACGCCATGGAACGGGCGCGGGTCGGCGTCGAACACCAGCGGCAGGAAGTTGCGGTCACCCTCCCACATCGGCAGCTGGTCGAGCTTGTCCACATCCACCCATTCAAGGGTGCCCTCGTGGTTGCCCCCATGCGGGCTGCCCTCGAAGCTGTCGATGACGAACACGAAGCCCAGCCAGTCCTCGCCATGCTTGCCGAAGCCCGGCCAGCTGATGGTGCCGCGCAGGCGCATGTCCATGCAGTCGATGCCGGCTTCCTCGGCGATCTCGCGGCGCATGCCGGCGGCCACGTCTTCGGTCGGTTCGATCTTGCCGCCCAGGCCGTTGTACTTGCCCAGGTGGTGGTCACCGGGACGGGTGTTGCGATGGATCATCAGCACCTGGCGACGATCCGGCGACAGCACGTAGCCCAGGGTGGCGACGATCGGGGTATACGGCATGGCAGCATCCAGCGGCAGGTCAGCCGTGGATTATGGCCGATCAGCGCACCAGCGACAGGCGGCGCTCGGCGGGCGTGCTGGCGCCGTCGGGATCACGACGCAGGGTGGCGACGCCGTGGCCGCGTTCGGCCAGGTATTCCAGCCACTTGCCGAGGAAGGTGTTCATCCGCATGCGGTGGCTGATCAGCTCTGCCGGCGGTGGGTACAGGCCCATCGTGTCCTGCCAGCGACGGCCGACATAACAGTGGGTGGTCTCGGCCTGGCGCGCATCACGGTACAGGCGCACATAGGCCGAGGGATCCGGCTCGCCGGTGACCGGATCGGCCAGGTCGTAGGTCAGGCGCAGTTCCACCGTATAGCGGTGGCACTCGATCACGTCCAGGCGAACATCCAGGCCGTCGCCGATCGAGGAGATGTAGCTGCCCGCCACCAGTCCGGCCGGTTCGAACAGGCGCACCAGATGGCGGTAGTTTTCCGCGTACAGGCCCATGAGCCAGCTGAGCCGGCTCAGGCGGGGAATGCGTTCGGTGCGGGGCAAGGCTCGGGCCATGGGTCGATCCTACACGTTGGTGCTTCAACGTGGGGGCGCGCACGTGCAAGCCAACCCCTGGGTAGTGCCGGCCGCTGGCCGGCAGCCCCGCATCACGGCCGAGGGTTCATCGACCAGCCGGCCAGCGGCCGGCTCTACCAGACGAGGATCAATACAGCTCGCGCTGCAGCCCCAGCGTGGCCAGCACCTTGCTGGAGATCTCCTCGATCGAGGTATGGGTGGTGCTCAGGGTCGGGATGCGTTCCATCTGGAACATGACCTCGGCCGCTGCCACCTCGCGTTTGCAGGTGTCCAGGTTGGCATAGCGCGAGTTCGGGCGGCGCTCCTGGCGGATCTGCTGCAGGCGGTCCGGGTCGATGGTCAGGCCGAACAGCTTACGCCGGTAGTTGCGCAGGCGCGGCGGCAGGCGGTCGCTTTCCAGATCCTCGTCGGTCAGCGGGTAATTGGCCGCACGCACCCCGTAATGCAGGGCCAGGTAGATGCAGGTGGGCGTCTTGCCGGCCCGCGACACCGCCACCAGGATCACGTCGGCGTCGTCGTAATTCACCGCGATGCCGTCGTCATGGGTCAGCGCGAAGTTCATCGCGTTGATGCGGCGGTGGTAGGTGTCGAAGTCGACCATACCGTGCGCCTGCCCCACCCGGTTCACGCGCGAGCTGGACAGTTCACGCTCCAGCGGCTCGATGAATGGCGCGAACACATCGAGCATCAGGGCCCCGCTCTCGGCCAGGATCAGGCTCAGGCTCTGGTCCACGCAGGAGTTCACCACGATCGGCCTGACCTGGTAACGCTCCCCCGCCGCCTGGATCCGGGAACAGGCTTCCCGGGCTTTTTCGGGGTCGTCTACAAACGACATCCGGTCGGTAATGAAGCTGAACCCGGAGAACTGGGTCAGCAGGCTATGCCCAATGGTTTCAGCGGTGATACCGGTTCCATCGGAAACGTAGAACACCGGACGGATGGTCGACATGCGCGCTTTTACCCCCTACGAAGCCTAAAAGGGCCGCCAACACAAGCTTGTGCCGACAGCGGTCTGCCCGGCATCATATCGGCTTCTTCCTACGGACGCGGCCACTCAGCCCGCCTCGGGCGATGGCCAAACGGAGCATCGCGCTTGAACGAGAACATCCTGTGGTTGCACGAACTGCGTCTGGCCGACCTGGCCCGCGTAGGCGGCAAGAATTCCTCGCTGGGCGAGATGATCGGCAATCTGGCCGGTCTGGGCGTCTCCGTTCCTGGAGGTTATGCGACCACGTCTGAAGCCTTCAAGGACTTCATCGCGCACAACGACCTGTCCAAGCGCATCTTCGACAAGCTGGCCACGCTGGACGTCGAAGACGTCAACGCGCTGACCGCCGCCGGCAAGGAGATCCGCAGCTGGGTGATCGACGCGCCGCTGCAGCCGCAGCTGGACCAGGACATCCGCACCGCCTACGCCAAGCTGAGCGCCGAAAACGGCGGCGGCGACGTGGCCGTGGCCGTGCGTTCGTCGGCCACTGCCGAGGATCTGCCGGATGCGTCCTTCGCCGGCCAGCAGGAAACCTTCCTCAACGTCACCGGCGCCGACGACGTCGTGCACAAGGTCAAGGAAGTGTTCGCCTCGCTGTACAACGACCGTGCCATCGCCTACCGCGTGCACCACGGCTTCAAGCATGAAGACGTGTTCCTGTCCGCCGGCGTGCAGCTGATGGTGCGTTCCGGCGTCGGTTCCTCCGGCGTGCTGTTCACCCTGGACACCGAGTCAGGCTTCCGCGACGTGGTGTTCGTCACCTCCTCGTTCGGCCTCGGCGAAATGGTCGTGCAGGGCGCGGTCAACCCGGACGAGTACTACGTCTACAAGCCCACCCTGCAGGCCGGCAAGCCGGCGATCCTGCGCCGCTCGCTCGGCAGCAAGGCGATCCGCATGGTGTATTCGGATGTCCCCGGCGAGCGCGTCAGGATCGAGGACACCCCGGCAGAACTGCGCAACACCTTCTCGATCAGCGACGAGGACGTGCAGGAACTGTCCAAGCAGGCGCTGGTCATCGAAAAGCACTACGGCCGCCCGATGGACATCGAGTGGGCCAAGGACGGTGTCAGCGGCAAGCTGTTCATCGTGCAGGCGCGCCCGGAGACGGTGAAGTCGCGCAGCCATGCCACCCAGATCGAGCGCTTCGCGCTGACCGAAAAGGGCGGCAACGTGCTGGCCGAGGGCCGTGCCGTGGGTGCCAAGATCGGCGCCGGCGTGGCCCGCGTGGTGAAGACGCTGGACGACATGAACCGCGTGCAGCCGGGCGACGTGCTGATCGCCGACATGACTGACCCCGATTGGGAGCCGGTGATGAAGCGTGCATCGGCCATCGTTACCAACCGTGGTGGCCGTACCTGCCACGCCGCGATCATCGCGCGCGAGCTGGGCGTGCCGGCCGTGGTCGGTTCGGGCAACGCCACCAAGGTCATCGAAGATGGTCAGCTGGTCACCGTCAGCTGCGCTGAAGGCGATACCGGTTTCATCTACGAAGGCAAGCTGGGCTTCGAGCGCACCACCACCGATCTGGGCAACATGCCGCCGGCACCGTTGAAGATCATGATGAACGTGGCCAACCCGGAACGTGCCTTCGACTTCGGCCAGCTGCCGAACGCCGGCATCGGCCTGGCGCGCTTGGAAATGATCATCGCCAGCCACATCGGCATCCACCCGAACGCGCTGCTGGAGTACGACCGCCAGGATGCGGCGACCAGGAAGAAGATCGACGAGAAGATCGCCGGTTATTCCGACCCGGTCGGCTTCTACGTGGACCGCCTGGCCGAAGGCATCGCCACCCTCACTGCCTCGGTCGCACCGAACGCCGTGATCGTGCGCCTGTCGGACTTCAAGTCCAACGAGTACGCCAACCTGATCGGCGGCAGCAACTACGAGCCGCACGAAGAGAACCCGATGATCGGCTTCCGCGGCGCCAGCCGTTACGTCGACCCGAGCTTCTCGGCCGCCTTCGCGCTGGAGTGCAAGGCCGTGCTGCGCGTGCGCAACGAAATGGGCCTGGACAACCTGTGGGTCATGATTCCGTTCGTGCGCACCCTGGAAGAAGGCCGCAAGGTCATCGAGGTGCTGGAACAGAATGGCCTGAAGCAGGGCGAGAACGGCCTGAAGATCATCATGATGTGCGAAGTGCCGTCCAACGCACTGCTTGCCGATGAGTTCCTGGAGATCTTCGACGGCTTCTCGATCGGCTCCAACGACCTGACCCAGTTGACCCTCGGCTTGGACCGCGATTCGTCGATCGTCGCGCACCTGTTCGACGAACGTAACCCGGCGGTGAAGAAGCTGCTGTCGATGGCGATCAAGGCAGCACGCGCCAAGGGCAAGTACGTCGGCATCTGCGGCCAGGGCCCGTCCGATCACCCGGATCTGGCCGAGTGGCTGATGCAGGAAGGCATCGAGTCGGTGTCGCTGAACCCGGACACCGTGGTCGATACCTGGCTGCGCCTGGCCAAGCTGAAGGCCAACGGCTGAGACCGTGATTGCTGAGGGCTGACGTCGCTTTCATCGGCGCCGGCCCATACTTCAGCTGCATGCAAGCCCCGCCTCTGCGGGGCTTGTTGTTTCTGGCGTCCGCGCGCGCCACCTCCCCCGCCGCAAAGGAGCCCGCATGCTCGCCACTGCCCCACCCGCCCCCGCCGAAACGCCTTGGTTCCAGTCGCTCGACTGGCAGCATCTGCTGGAAACCTATGGCGTACCGCTGTTGGCTGCGATCGTTGTGTTCCTGGTGGGCATGTGGGCAGCACGACGCCTGTCCAATGCGATGCCTCGCGCCACCGCGCGCATGGGCGTGGACCCGATGCTGGGCAACTTCCTGCGCAACGTGGTCTACGCCACGGCACTGGTAATCGTGGCGCTGCTGGCCATCGATACGCTTGGCGTAAAGATCACCCCGCTGCTGGCCGTGCTCGGCACCGCCGGCCTGGCGGTGGGCCTGGCAATGAAGGATTCGTTGTCCAACATCGCCTCGGGGGTGATGCTGGTGACGCTGCGTCCGTTCCGCGTCGGTGATGTAGTGACGGTGGCCGGGCAGACCGGCACGGTGCGCGAGGTGCGCATCTTCCAGACCGTCATCACTGGTGCCGACAACCAGCACACCACCATTCCGAACACGCTGATCACCGCCGCACCGATCATCAACCTGACCGCCGAACCGACGCGCCGCGTCGAACTGGTGATCGGCATCGGCTACGAGGACAACATCCAGCTGGCACGCGACACCGCGCTGCAGTTGATGAAGGCCGACCCGCGCGTGCTGCAGACGCCAGCACCGGACGTGGTGGTGTACGAACTCGGCGCGCATGCGATCAACCTCGGCATCCGCTGCTACGTGAAGTCGGCCGACTGGTTCGGCACCAAGGTGACGCTGCTGGAGCAACTGAAGCTGGGCTACGACAAAGCCGGTATCAACATTCCGTATCCGCAGCAGGACATGCACCTGTACCTGCATGGCAAGGATGGCGGCGTGATCGAGGCCGACGCGCTGGTGCGCGACAAGCCTTGATCGGAAGTGCCGACCAACGGTCGGCACCCACCCACCGGCGATCCGAGATTGAAATGCCGGCCAGCGGCCGGCACTACCCTGTCCCGCATATCCCGGTAGTGCCGGCCGCTGGCCGGCAGCCTTCGGGATCAGGCGGCGACGCTTTCTTCCAGCGTCGGGTAATCGGTAAGCCCGACCGCGCCACCGCCAAAGAATGTCGCGCGATCCGGCGGATTCAGCTCCGCCCCCAGTCGCAGGCGCTCGGGCAGGTCCGGATTGGCAATGAACGGGCGGCCGAAGCCGATCAGGTCGGCCCAGCCTTCGGCCAATGCCCGCTCCGCGCGTTCGGCGGTGTACTTGCCGGCGTAGATCAGCGTTCCCGGATAGATCATCCGCAGCGCCTGCTTGAACGCCACCGGCATCAGCGGTGCGTCGTCCCAGTCGGCCTCGGCGATGTGCAGGTAGCCCACGCCCAGCCCGCCCAGCAGGTGTGCCGCAGCCAGATAGGTGGCCTGCGGCGTGTCGTCCACCGCGCCCTGCAGGGTGGTCAGCGGCGCCAGGCGCACGCCAACGCGCTCACCACCGGCCACCGCCACCACCGCCTCCACTACTTCACGCAGGAAGCGCAGCCGGTTCTGCAGCGCGCCACCGTAGCCGTCGGTGCGCTGGTTGGCCTGCGAATCGATGAACTGGTTGATCAGATAACCATTGGCCCCGTGCAGTTCGACGCCATCGAAGCCGGCGGCCAGCGCATTGCGGGTGGCCTGCGCGTAGTCGGCGATGATGCCCGGAATCTCAGCCTCGGCCAGCGCGCGCGGCATCGAGTGCTGGATCATCTCGCCCACGCCCGCTTGCGGACCAGCGCCAGTAGGATCGACAAACACCTTCACGCCTTCGGCCAGCAGCGCCGACGACGACACCGGCGCGGCACCACCGGGCTGCAGCGCGACGTGCGAGACCCGACCCACGTGCCACAACTGGGCATAGATGCGACCGCCGGCAGCGTGCACGGCGTCTGTCACCTGTCGCCAGCCCTGCACCTGCTCGGCGCTGTGGATGCCCGGGGTCCAGGCGTAGCCCTGGCCCTGCGGGCTGATCTGGGTACCTTCGCTGACGATCAGGCCAGCACCGGCGCGCTGCGCGTAGTAGGCGGCCATTTCCGCAGTGGCAACGTTGCCGTCGGCGGCACGCGAGCGGGTCATCGGCGGCATCACGATGCGGTTGGGCAGGGCCAACAGGCCCAGATGGTGGGGAGTGAACAACATGGCGGCGATCTCTTGCGGGGGGACTGACCGCAAGGATGGGGATGGATGCCGCAGCGCAACAGGCGGATCGTGGCAAAACAGTTGTGCCTGGCAGGCAAGGGTCAGAGCCCTTTCTGCGGAAGGAATCTGACCCTGTGCGAGGTCGGAGTCGGATCCCTTTCCGCAGGAAAGGGCTCTGACCCACCGTTACAACGTGGGCTCGATCAACGCCCCGCCGTGCGCCACGCGGTCATAGCAGGTGCGCACCACGTCTTCGCCGTACTTGCGCTCCAGCCGGCGCACGATGAAGTGGCCGCGCGCCATGTCCTGGTAGTAATCGGTGAACATCGTATTGAGTGTCGCACCGGCAGCCGCACCCACGATCGGCACCGCCTGCGCGGCGAATTTCTCGGTAACCACCACGCCGAAGCGCGCGGCCACCTTCTCCACCATCTTTGCCAGCAGCTTGCCGGCTTCCTTCGGTGCCACGCCCAGGGTCAGGTCACGGCCGGTCACCACGCGCCCGGCCAGCTCAGCCGACAGATGGCGCATCACATCGGTGGTGAAGCCACGGGCCAGGTAATAGCCAGTCTCGCTGGCGTCATCGCGCGGCGAGTTGCCGCCCAGCGCGAACACCTCCAGGCACGCCTGGCGGGTATTGAACTCGGACAGATCGAAGCCTTCGCTGCGGGCCACGTCGGCCACGGCACGCATCATGATGGTGGTCGACACCGGCAGCTCGATGAACAGCGCGGCAAAACCAAAGGCGCCGCCAACCGCACCGGAGGTCGCTGCGGCCAGCTTGTGCCAACGTGTGGATGCCCCCTTGCCGGGGGTGTTGTCCATGCTCCACAGCGCCGCCTGCGCCGACTTGGTCAGCGCGGCCTGCACCGCGCCGTGGATGCGATTGGAGACCGAGGTGGGCAGCGCCTTGACCGCGAACTCCAGCGGCGTGCCGACCAGATTGGCCATGCGCGCGGTCAGGGTCGGCGCTTCCAGCAGGGCCACCGCTCGCTGCAGGTCAGACCAGTCGCGGGCGTCGTGGGCAATATCGCGGGGGAGCAGGATGGGCTCGTTCATGGCGCCGATCTTAGCGCCAGGGAGTTGAACGGAGGGTGGTGCCGGCCGCTGGCCGGCAACCTTATACACCTCACGAAAGTCCTGGAACTGCCGGCCAGCGGCCGGCACTACCGGTCAAGGGGTCGGCAACCCCGACAGCGCGCCCATGAACTGACGATAGTGGCGCAGCTCGGCGATCGAGTCGTGCACATCGCTCAGCGCGGTGTGGTTGCTGTTCTTGCCGACGCCGGCGGCCACGGTCGGTGCCCAACGCTTGGCCAGTTCCTTCACCGTGGACACGTCCAGGTTGCGGTAGTGGAAGTACTTCTCCAGGCGCGGCATCTGGCGGTGCAGGAAGCGACGATCCTGGCAGATCGAGTTGCCGCACATCGGCGACAGGCCGGCCGGAATCCACTGCGCCAGGAAATTCACCGTCTGCGCTTCAGCCTGGGCAAGGGTCACCGTGCTGTCCACCACACGCTGCCACAGGCCCGAGCGGCGGTGCTGGTTACGGTTCCACTCGTCCATCGCTTCCAGCGTTTCCAGCGGCTGGTGGATGGCGAATTCCGGACCTTCAGCCAGCACGTTGAGCTGGGCGTCAGTGACCACGGTGGCGATCTCGATGATCGAATCGTTGTCGGTATCCAACCCGGTCATTTCCAGGTCGATCCAGATCAGTCGTTCGTTGGCCGCGCCGTTGTCCGCCATGTGTCGCCTCGTTGCTGGGCAGGCGCGCGGCCTACCGGTGATGGAAAGAGGCGCCCATCATACCCGTTCGCCCCTCAGGCCTCGCCGGCATGGTCTTCCAGCAGCAGCGGCGGCTTGCCGCGCTTGGCGCGGAAATAGTTGGTCAGCCGCATGCTGGCTTCCTTGGCCAGCACTCCGCCGTGGATCTCGACGCGGTGGTTGTGGCGGGCATCGCCGAGCAGGTCGAACACGCTGCCGCAGGCCCCGGTCTTGGGATCGCTGGCACCGTAGACCAGTCGTGCGACGCGCGCATGCACAATCGCCATCGCACACATCGCACACGGCTCCAGGGTCACATACAGCGTGCTGCCAAGCAGGCGATGGTTGGCCAGCAGCTTTCCGCCGGCCCGCATGGCCACGATCTCGGCGTGCGCGCTGGGGTCGTGCGAGGCGATGTTGAGATTCCAGCCCTCGCCCAGCAGCTGGCCATCGGCGCTCACCAGCACGGCTCCCACCGGAATCTCGTCGAACTCGCGCTGCGCGCGCTCGGCCAGCGCCAGCGCATGGCGCATCCAGTGTTCGTCGGTGTCGTGCACCGGCACGCCCAGGGCGTCGGTCATGGCGGTTCTCGCGTGTCTGCAGGGCCAGGATGGCCGCCGGGGCCGCATTGTACGCCCGCGGCCGTGCAGGTGCCGCTAGCGCGCGTCGAAGCGCTCGCGGGCCGCGTCCAGTGCGGGAAAATTATGCTCGGCCCAGCGGTCCAGGGCGGACAGCGTCTCGACCAGACCGCGCGCGACCTCGGTCAGGTGGTACTCCACATGCAGTGGTTTGCTACCGAGATCACACCGCTCGACCAGGCCATTGCGCTCCAGCTGCCGCAGGGTCTGGGTCAACACCTTCTGCGAGATGCCTTCGATCTTCCGCAGCAGCGCACCGTTGCGTTGCGGGCCCTGCGCCAACGCCGGCAACAACAGCATCACCCACTTGCCGGAGATCAGCGCCAGCGCATCGCGCGCCGAGCAATCGGCGGCATAGACATCTCCGGGAAAGGCCATGGTTACCTCAAGGTGCGTAATTGCCGGGGCATGCCGGCACCGCGAGGATGGTCGCACACTCCTCGAACACCTCGCTCCATGCGCGCCCTGATCCTGCTTGCCCACCCCGAACCCCGCTCCTTCAACGCCCACCTGGCCGTGCAGGGGGCCGAGCAGCTGCGGCACGACCACCTGCAGGTGGACGTGGTCGACCTTTATGCGGAAGGCTTCGATCCGCTGGAAGCGGCCTGGCACCATCCACGGCGCCTGCAGCCCGAGCGCTTTGATGCCCAGCGCGAACAACGCTACAGCGCCGAACACGACCAGTTGCCCGCCGATGTGCAACGTCACCTGCACCTGCTACGGGCCGCAGACCTGGTGATCCTGCAGTTCCCGCTGTGGTGGTTCGCGGCGCCGGCCATCCTCAAGGGTTGGCTGGACCGCGTGCTGGTCTATGGGCCGATGTACAACAGCCGTCAGCGCCACGAACATGGCGTAATGCAGGGCAAGCGTGCGTTGCTGAGCGTCACCACCGGCTCTTCGGCGCGGGCGTGCGCGGTCGATGGCCGTGAAGGCGATACCCGGCTGTTGCTGTGGCCGTTGATGTACAGCCTGCGCTACGTCGGCTTCGAGGTGATGGAGCCGCATATGGTGCACGGCGTGCGCTCAGGGCATGCAGCGGAGCGTAAGCAGGCCCACGACGAGGCGCTCGCCATGGCTACGCGCAACTATATGGAACGGCTTGCCCGGTGGAGGCAGTGGCCGATCGTGCCTTTCAACGACAGCGGGGACTTCGAGGATGGCGTGGTGCTGCGCGCCGAGGCAAAGACCCATAGCCCCTTCATCCGCCATCGCAACGATGGATGAGTGCGCGCCCGCACCTGCAGCCGGAAGGCTTCATAATGCGCACTCTTCCGAAGCACCTTGGTGAACCCATGACCACCCTGCGCCCCTCGCGCGCCGACGACGGTGCCGCCCTCGTCGACCTCTGGCGTCGCGCCGTCGACGCTACCCATGACTTCCTCAGTGCCGAAGACCGCCAGGCCATCGATGCCGAAGTAGCCGCTTTCCTGCCGCAGACGCCGATGACCGTCGCCGTCGATGCACAGGACCAGCCGCAGGGCTTCATGCTGATCGATGGCACCCACATGGAAGCGCTGTTCATCGATCCGGACGCGCGCGGCACCGGTATCGGTCGGCAGCTGTTGCAGCATGCGCTGGCGCTGCACCCGCAACTGAGCACCGACGTCAACGCACAGAACGCGCAGGCCGTAGGCTTCTACCTGCGCATGGGCTTCGTCGAAACCGGTCGCTCGCCGCTGGATTCGCAGGGCCGCCCGTATCCGCTGATCCACCTTCGGCATAAGGCCTGACATCCGTCGGCAGCAGCCGCGTGCTAGCGTGGCTGCTTTCGATCAAGGAATGCCGTGCATGGATGGTGCAAAAGCGCTGTTTACCCTGTTTGCGCTGGGAATCAGCCTGGTCTGGATCCTGGTGCCGTTCGCCATCTTCGCCGTGCGCAATCTGCTGCGTGAGGTACTGGTCGAACAGCGCCGTACCAACGCACTGCTCGAGCATATCGGCGGCTACCGCATTCCCAAGCCGCAACCCGAACCGACCGTCTGGCGCGCGCCCTGAGCTGCAGCGCGCCAGGTCCGGCTCAGGCCGTCGCCTCGAAGGCCGGTGAGTACTGCACCCCGCCCTGTGCCACCGGAGGCTGCAGGCAAAGCGCCTGGAAGTACTCTGCCGGCACGCCCGGCAGCACCAGGCCCGGCTCGGCACGGAACCCGAAGCGCCCGTAGTACGCCGGCTCACCCAGCAACACGCAGCCATGTGCGCCCTGCTGACGCAGGGCTTCCAGAGCCGCGTGCATCAGGGCCGCGCCAACGCCCTGCCCCTGCCATGCGGGCAATACCGAAATCGGGCCCAGGCCGAACCAGCCGGCGCTGCCATCGCTGACCGTCACCGGCGACAGGGCAATGTGGCCGACCACTTGGCCCTGAGTTTCGGCGACCAGCGAAATGCTCAACTCCCCACGCGAACGCAGCGCATCGACGATGAACTGCTCGGTGTGGCTGCTGTGCGGGGCTTCGCGGAAGGCGGCTTCGGTGAGTGCGCGGATGGCGGCGTGGTCGGCCGTGGTTTCGGTGCGGATCATGCAGCTCAAGGAGAACGCCTTTGACAATGTGATGAATGTGTGAATTATTGATTTACGTCGCAGATTCCACCGCGAACAGACCCTGCCAGCAAGTCCAACGCGACGCCCGAATCCCCTGTGCTGCAATCGATTCGCCGGAATACACCGCATCGGGCGCGTCAAAAAGCCGTCGCGACGGTGGCGCAGCGTTCCTGACACGCTCCATAATCGAGAAACCTGTCACCCAGGAAGGATATATGGACATGGACGCACGATGCAGGATCAGGCCATGGGAGTAGTGCTCCCTGAAAGGAAAAGGCAGCCGCTGCTGGCGTTGCTCGCCCTTATCCCACTGGCCGCATGCTCGCCCTATGCTGATGCCGAACGCGACGTCGCCGCTGGTGGGCGCGGCTTGGCCAAACTCAACCCTGCACCAAAGCAGGGCTACGAGCTGGTACTGACACTTAAGGATGCCCCTGGTCCATTCACGGTGGTCGAGGGCGTTGCCCAGTACGACGTCAGCAACCACAAGGACTGCGGCCGGGTCCTGAGGGCGACCGGTACCGCCAGCCGTATTACCAGCCAGGAGCTCGTCACGCTGCGCAAGGTCGGTGAGAACGAGTACCGCGGTACGTTCTACCTCGACCGCATGCAGGACCAAGACTATTACGATCGCGGCGTTTGTCATTGGACACTAACCGGAGTCGGTGCGATGTTGCGCGCCACGACCGGCGAGGCGGATACGCGATTCCTGACGTTCATCGACAAGGAGCGCATGGAGAACGAGTCTCCTCTGACGCTCTACTACCCAAAGTTGATCTATCCACTCGCCGCCACCGTCGCCAACTATGGCGCCAGTGGCGAGGAGAATCCATCAGAGTACAGCGAAGATCTGCGCGACGCGCTGTTCTCGACCACGACCACTGTGCAGAAACTCGCGCCATGAGCTGCCAGTTCAACCATCCATCTACCCCCAAAGGAGGCCGACATTGCGCCACAAGATGATCCCGTGCCTTGCTCTGCTTCTATTGACCGCCTGCAATCCGGAGACCGCCATGAACCAGGAACGTGCCGCTGCTGAAGCCGATGTCGCCCAGGGTGGGCGTGGCCTCGCCAAGCTCAACCCCAGCCCGCGCAAGGCCTATGAACTGGTGCTGCGCCTGAAGGATGCCCCCGGTGATTTCGCGGTGGT
>Ga0207709_10001414_pt1 | contig 16810 bp, 16 predicted proteins | sample KBSM34metaG_FD_184397 | JGI IMG/M metagenome (GOLD analysis project Ga0207709, IMG submission 184397) | Miscanthus rhizosphere microbial communities from Kellogg Biological Station, Michigan, USA - KBS M3-4 metaG (SPAdes) (version 2) | ecosystem: Host-associated > Plants > Roots > Rhizosphere >...
CCACCGAGAACCACTCCGACCCGAAGGAGGCGAAGAGATGAGTCTGCAAGACCCCCAACGCGTGTCCGGCGGTGAGCACGAGCACGGCCATCTCGAGGAACTGCGCACCGATCCGATCGCGTTGATGCGTCGCGTGCGGGAGGAGTGCGGCGACGTCGGGACCTTCCGGCTCGCCGACCGCGAGGTGGTGCTGCTCTCCGGGGCCGAGGCCAACGAGTTCTTCTTCCGCTCGTCGGACGAGGACCTCGACCAACAGGCCGCGTACCCGTTCATGAAGCCGATCTTCGGGGCGGGTGTGGTGTTCGACGCCAGCCCCGAGCGGCGCAAGGAGATGCTGCACAACCAGGCACTGCGCGGTGAGCAGATGAAGGGCCACGCCGCGACGATCGGTGCCGAGGTGGAGGCGATGGTCGCGGGCTGGGGCGACGAGGGGGAGATCGACCTGCTCGACTTCTTCGCGGAGCTGACCATCTACACCTCCTCGGCCTGCCTGATCGGCAAGAAGTTCCGCGACCAGCTCGACGATCGGTTCGCCAAGCTGTACCACGAGCTCGAACAGGGCACGGACGCACTCGCATTCGTCGATCCGTACGCGCCGATCGAGAGCTTCCGGCGCCGCGACGAGGCGCGGCTGGCGTTGGTGGCGCTGGTGCAGGAGATCATGACCGGACGGATCGCGAACCCACCGCGGGGCAAGGACGACCGGGACATGCTCGACGTGCTGGTTTCGATCAAGGACGAGACCGGTGCGGAGCGTTTCAGCGCCGACGAGATCACCGGGATCTTCATCTCGATGATGTTCGCGGGCCACCACACCACCTCCGGCACTGCGGCCTGGAGCCTGATCGAGCTACTCCGGCACCCGGACGCCATGAAACAGGTGGTCGGCGAGCTCGACGAGCTGTACGCGGACGGCGCGGACATCAGCTTTCATGCACTGCGGCAGATCCCGGTGCTGGAGGCGGTGGTCAAGGAGACCCTGCGACTGCACCCGCCGCTGATCATCCTGCTGCGGCTGGCGCGTGATGACTTCGAGGTCGGTGGTTTCCGGATCGAGAAGGGCAACCTGGTCGCGGCGACCCCGGCGATCTCCAACCGGATCCCCGAGGACTTCCCGCGCCCGAACGATTTCGACCCGGGTCGCTACATCGATCCGAACCAGGAGGACATCGTCAACCGGTGGACCTGGATCCCGTTCGGGGCGGGCAGGCACCGCTGCGTCGGGGCCGCCTTCGCGCAGATGCAGCTCAAGGCGATCTTCTCGATCCTTTTGCGGGACTTCGAGTTCGAGATGGCGCAGCCGTCGGACTCGTACCGGAACGACCACAGCAAGATGGTGGTCCAACTCGAGCAACCGTGCCGGGTCCGATATCGCAGGCGGGGAATCCGATGAGGATCGAGGTCGACGCGGACCTGTGCCAGGGGCATGCCGCCTGCGAGATGGAGGCGCCCGAGGTCTTCTCGGTGCCCAAGCATGGGACCGTGCAGATCCTCGACCCCAACCCTCCCGAGTCCCTGCGCGCGAGTGTGGAGAACGCGGTGAAGTTCTGTCCGACCCGCGCGCTGAGAATGACCGAATCCGAAGGAGACCAGTGATGTCCCAGTTCGATCGTGCGGAACTCGACGAGATGGTGGAGCGCTGGATCGAGGCGAACAAGAAGGCCGAGGCAGTGCGGGACTGGACGCCGTTGGCCGAGTTCTACACCGAGGACGCCACCTACGGCTGGAACATCGGCCCGAAGCAGGACATCATGACGGTCGGCCGCGAGGAGATCCGCGACATCGCACTCGGCCTCGAGATGAAAGGGCTCGAGGGGTGGACCTACCCGTACCAGGAGATCGTCGTCGACGAACGCAGCGGTAACGTGATCGGCCTGTGGAAGCAGGTCGCCGATGCGAAGCGGGCCGACGGCAGCAACTACGAGGTCTACGGCATGGGCGGCAGCTGGTTCCGCTACGCCGGCGACTTCCAGTGGTCCTGGCAGCGCGACTTCTTCGACTTCGGCCACGTCTCCGCGCTGTTCATGGAGATGATCAAGGACAACGCGCTGTCGACGGGCATGCAGTCCCGCATCCAGCGGTCCGTCTCCGGTGAGAAGCTCCCCGGCTGGTACCCGATCGGCCAGACTCCGGTCCCGCTGTGGTGAGGACCGAGGCCCAGTCGAGGCGGTCGTTCGACGCGCTCTCCCGGGCGGATCTCGCGACCCTGGTGCCCGAGCTGCTGCTGTGCGGGCAGCTGATCGATCGCTCGGGAATGGCACACCTGATCGTGGAGTTCGGGCGCGAGGGCATGGCGGCCGTCGCGATCGAGGAGTGGCAGGCGTCGAGCCCCTGGTACACGCGCCGGATGCAGAGGGCGCTCGGGTACGAGGGCGACGACGTGGTCACGATCTTCAAGGGACTGCAGCTCGATATCGGGGCACCACCCCAGTTCATGGACTTTCGGTACCGGGTCGACGATCCAGCACACGGCGAGTTCTGGCTCGATCACTGCGGTGCCCTGATGGACGTCGAGCCGCTCGGCGACGAGTACGTGAAGACCATGTGCCACGACATCGAGGACCCGACCTTCGATGCGACCGCGCTGGCCACCAACCCGCACGCACAGGTGCGGCCCATCCACCGCCCGCCGCGCCGACCGGTGGACCGGAAGCCGCACTGCGCGTGGACGGTGGTCATCGATCCGTCGCACGCGCCGCCCCAGATGACTACGCACACCGAGCAGATCGGCCGCACCGCGGCCAACACGGTGGAGCTGAGCCCCATCGACCGCACGGGGGAGGGCGCGCACGACTACTCGGGTCCGTTGCTCTCCGACGTCCGGTTCGCGGACTTCTCGCACTCGGCCCTGGTGCGGATCGCGGAGGAGGTCTGCCTGCAGCACCACCTGCTCGCCCTCGGGTTCCTGCTCGCGGTCCGCAAGCGGGCGGAGGAGGACAAGGCGCTCGAGATCACCCGCAAGCAACTCACCGGGATCGCGGGGGTGGCCGCGCAGCGGATCCGCGATGCGCTCGGGCTGCCGCGTGACCTGGCAGGCCTTGCCGAGGTGCTGTCGGTGCATCCGCTGCTGAGCCCGAAGCAGTACGTGGACAGCGACATCCGGCTCGGGGGCGGGCGGCTGGAGCTGCTGCTCGGTCGCGGTGGCGCGGCGGACGCCGACGGAGGCTGGCCCGCCCTGATCGACGGCGACCACCTCGAGCCGCTGCAGGCGCTGGTGCGTGGGGTCGATCCCCGCTTCACCGTCCGGGTGCTCTCGGAGGACGTCGACGCGCTCCTCGTCGAGGTGGTGACCGAGGACGAACCCGCGCCCGAGTGTGTGGAGGTCGCCATCACCCGGGTCAGTACCGGAGCCGGGTTCGTGTTCGCAGATCGTGGAATCCCCTTGCCGCTCACGGTGATCTGAGCGTCCAACGCTGGAAGGACTCGCATGGCATATACGTTCGCGGACCTGTTCGAGCACGCCGTCGACGCCATGGGCGATCGCGTCGCCGTGATCGCAGGCGACGAGCAGGTGACCTACAGGGAGCTCGACGAGCGCGCGAACCGGCTCGCCCACCACCTGGAGTCCGTCGGGCTGGGCGTGGGAGCGCACGTCGGTATCCAGATGCACAACTCGATCGAGACCATGGTGGCGGTGCTGGCGGCATTCAAGATCCGGGCGGTGCCGCTGACCGTCAACTATCGCTACACGGCCGACGAGCTGGCCTACCTCTACGACGATGCCGACCTGGAGGCGGTGGTCTATCACCGCGGGTTCGGCGAGCGGGTCGCGGAGGTCGCGCCCGCTATGCCCCGGATCCGGCATCTGATCGAGGTGCCGGACGAGCTGGAATCGGCCGCCGTCGACGCCCCGGTGCTCGTTCGGGCCGCGGTCCGGTACGAGGAAGCGCTCGCCGCCGAGTCCCCGGCCCGCGGCTTCGACGAACGCAGCGGCGACGACGTCTACATCCTGTACACCGGCGGCACCACCGGCAGGCCGAAAGGGGTGGTGTGGCGGCAGGAGGACATGTGGCGGGTCCTCGGCGGCGGCCTCGACTTCTTCACCGGGGAACCGATCGCCGACGAGTACCAGCAGTCCCGCACCGGGGCCGCGGGCGAGCAGATCCGGATGCTGATCCTGCCGCCACTGATCCACACCTCGGCGCTGATGCCGACATTCACGGCGTTGCTGGCGGGCAATGCGGTGGTCTACTCCGCGAAATTCGATGCCGAACGCACCTGGGACCTGGTCGCCCGGCACCGGCCGACCGCGATGGTCATCACCGGCGACGCGATGGGTCGGCCGCTGGTGGAGGCCTACCGGAATGTCAAGGCGGACACGTCGAGCCTGGCCGTGGTGGCCTCGGGCGCGGCGCTGTTCTCCGCGTCGGTCAAGGACGCGTTCTTCGAGGCCATCCCCAACCTGATGATCTCGGACTCGGTGGGTTCGTCCGAAACCGGCTTCGGTGGTATCGGGTTCGCCACGAAGGGTTTCGAGCAGCACGGCGGCCCGAAGGTGGGATCGCACCGGCACACCGTGGTGGTCGACGACGAGAATCGGGTGCTCGCACCGGGTTCCGGTGGGGAGGGATGGCTGGCGAAGCTCGGCTATGTCCCCCTCGGCTACTACAACGACCCCGTCAAATCGGCGGAGATCTTCCGGGAGATCAACGGCTGTGCCGATGTGCATCCCGCAGGCTCCACGCAACGTGCCGTGGTGACCGGCGATCGGGCCAGGATCGAGGACGACGGGTCGATCACGCTGCTCGGTCGCGGCAACATGGTGATCAACACAGGCGGCGAGAAGGTGTTCGCCGAGGAGGTCGAGGCGATCGTCAAGGCTCATCCGGACGTGTACGACGCCATCGTGATCGGGGTGCCCGACGAGCGCTGGGGATACCGGGTGGCCGCGGTGCTGTGCCCCCGCGACGGCACGCCCGACTTCGAGAGCCTCGAGAAGCACGCCCGCAGCCACCTCGCCGGATACAAGATCCCGCGATCGTTCTGGATCGCCGCCGAGGTCGAGCGGACGCCGAGCGGCAAGCCGGACTACCGCTGGGCCAAGGGCCATGCCGCCGGCCGCGCGCCCGATCACCGAATCGACTGACCCTCGCCCGAAAGGCCTGCCATGACCGATCAGCACGTCCCGGCGCTCGATCTCCCGAGGGGCTTCGACGTCACCGATCCCAAGCTGTACGGCGACCGCGTGCCGCTCGCCGAGTTCGCACAACTGCGCCGCTGCGCCCCGGTGTGGTGGAACGAGCAGGAACCGGGCACCGGCGGCTTCCACGACGGCGGCTGCTGGGTGGTCTCGCGGCACGCCGACGTGCGCGAGATCTCGCGCCGCCCCGAGCACTTCTCGAACCACGTGAACGGATCGATCCCACGGCATCAGGACGACATCTCCGCCGAGGAGCTGGAGGTGACCAAGCACGTCCTGATCAACAAGGACGCGCCCGAGCACACCCAGCTGCGCAAACTGGTCTCCCGGCTGTTCACCCCGCGTGCCGTCGAGTCGATGCGGGCCGCCCTCGACGAGCGCGCGGACCTCATCGCCCGCACCGCGGTGGCGAACCCGAGCGGGGACTTCGTCTCCGAGGTCGCCAGTGAACTCCCGATGCAGGCGATCTCGGAACTGCTCGGGGTCCCGGAGGACGCCAGGAAACAGCTCTTCGAGTGGTCCAACCAGATGACCGGATATGACGACGAGACCCTCGAGGGCGCCTCGCGGATGGCGTCGGCGCAGATCCTCGGTTACGCCTACCAGCTCGCGGAGGCGCGCCGCACGGAGCCGCTCGAGGACATCATCTCCACGCTGGTGCACGCCGACCTCGACGGGGAGGCCCTGACCCCCGAGCAGTTCGGCTTCTTCGTGATCATGCTCGCGGTTGCAGGCAACGAAACGACCCGAAACGCGACGACGCTCGGCATGATGTCGTTCATGGAGCACCCCGAGCAGTGGGAGCGCTACAAACATGAGCGTCCCCGCACCGCGGCGGACGAGATCATCCGCTGGGCGTCGCCGCTGACCTCACTGCAGCGAACGGCACTGGTGGACACGGAAATCGGTGGAACCGCCATCAAGGCGGGACAGCGAGTGGTACTGCTGTACGGGTCAGCGAATTTCGACGAGGACGTGTTCGACAACCCACGCACCTTCGACATCACCAGGGATCCGAACCCGCACCTCGCCTTCGGGGGGACCGGGCCGCACTACTGCATCGGGGCCAACTTGGCCCGAATGGAACTGGATTTGATCTTCAACAAGATCGCAGACCACATGCCCGACATCTCGAAGCTCGGTGATCCCCGCCGCCTGCAGTCCGGATGGATCAACGGGGTCACGAGCTTCGAGGTCGATTACGGAACCCGCGCGTCTGGGTGTCCCGTAGCGCACTGACAGGGCGTGCACACGACGAGGGAGGGCTCGTGGCGAGTACGACGCTGAAGGGGCCGATGCGCGAGCTCGGCCACTTCTACCGGATGGGGGCGGATGTCGCGGTCGGGTTGGTGCGCACCCGTTTCCAGCTCCAGGAGTTCCTGGAACAGAGCTGGATGATCGCACGGGTGTCGATCGTGCCGACGGTGCTGGTCGCGGTGCCGTTCACCGTGCTGGTCAGCTTCACACTCAACATCCTGCTCCGTGAGATCGGGGCGGCCGACCTCAGCGGGGCGGGCGCCGCCCTCGGTGCGGTCACCCAGGTGGGCCCGGTGGTGACCGTGTTGATCGTCGCGGGTGCCGGGGCCACCGCGATATGCGCCGACCTCGGCTCCCGCACCATCCGCGAGGAGATCGATGCGATGGAGGTGCTCGGCATCGATCCGGTGACCCGGCTGGTGATCCCGCGGGTGGTGGCGTCGACGGTGGTCGCGCTGCTGCTCAACGGGTTGGTCTGCGTGATCGGCATTGCGGGCGGGTTCGTGTTCTCGGTGTTCCTGCAGGGCGTCAACCCTGGCGCGTTCGCGGACGGCATCACGCTGCTGACCGGTCTGCCGGAGGTGGCGATCTCGATGGTGAAGGCGGCGCTGTTCGGCCTGCTCGCGGGGCTGGTCGCCTGCTATCGGGGGCTGACGGTGCGCGGTGGGCCCAAGGGCGTGGGGGAGGCGGTCAACGAGACCGTGGTGTACGCCTTCATGGCGCTGTTCGTGGTCAACACCATCGTCACCGCGGTGGGCATCCGGCTGACGGCGGGCTGACGCGATGGCATTGGCGACGACCGGCAAGTTCGGCCGTACCCGCAACCGTGCGGCAGGCCTGTCCCGAACCGTCGACGACATCGGCCGCCAGGCGGTCTTCTTTGTCCGCGCGCTCGCGCACGTGCCGTGGGCGCTGCGTAAACACCCCAAGGAGGTGCTCCGGCTGATCGCCGAGATCAGTATGGGCACAGGCGCATTGGCCCTGATCGGCGGGACCGTGGCCGTCGTCGGATTTCTCACCCTTGCCTCCGGTGGCACGATCGCAATCCAGGGTTTCAGCTCGCTGGGCAACATCGGGGTCGAGGCGCTGACCGGGTTCTTCTCCGCCTTCATCAATGTGCGGATCGCGGCGCCGGTGATCGCGGGCATCGGGCTGTCCGCCACCATCGGCGCCGGTTCGACGGCGCAGCTCGGTGCGATGCGGATCAGCGAGGAGATCGACGCGCTCGAATCGATGGCGATCAGCTCCGTTCCGTACGTCGTCAGTACCCGGGTGGTGGCGGGCATGATCTCGATCCTGCCGCTCTACTCGCTGGCGCTGGTCGCCTCGTTCCTGGCGGGCCGGTTCACCACCGTGGTGCTGTTCGGCCAGTCGTCCGGGCTCTACGACCACTACTTCTCGACCTTCCTCGACCCGATCGATGTCATGTGGTCGTTCGTGCAGGTCCTCGTGATGGCGATGCTGGTCATGCTGATCCACACCTACTACGGCTACAACGCGACGGGTGGGCCCTCAGGGGTCGGCACCGCGGTCGGTCGCGCGGTCCGGTTGTCACTGATCTGTGTGGTCGCGGTGACCCTGCTCGTCTCGCTCGCCATCTACGGCGGGTCCGGCAACTTCAACCTGTCGGGTTAGGGGGGAAGATGCGCACGAACGGGTACAAGCTGGCCGCACTCGCGCTGGTCGCCGCGATCGGCGGCGTCGTCGCACTGGCCGTGGCGATGTTCGATCAGTCCTTCTCCGACCGGGTTCCGGTGACCGTGGTCGCGCAGCGCGCGGGCCTGGTGATGGATCCGGGCGCCAGGGTGAAGATGGCGGGCGTCACCGTAGGCACCGTCGATTCGATCATCCAGTCCGGCGAGTCCACCGCGCTCCTGTCACTGCTGATCGATCCCGATGCGCTCGATGCGATCCCGGCGAACGTCGACGTGCAGGTCACGTCGAACACGGCATTCGGAGCCAAGTTCGTGAGCATGTCCGCGCCCGAGCAGCCCAGTGCCGAGCGGCTCGCCGCGGGTTCGACCATCGACGCCTCACACGTGACGGTGGAGATGAACACGGTCTTCGAGAACCTGACCGAGGTGTTGCGCACCGTCCAGCCCGAGAAGCTGGACGCCACGCTTGCCGCCCTCTCGAGCGCGCTGCAGGGCCGTGGTGACCGGCTCGGTGTCGCACTCGGACAGGCGGACTCGTCGCTGGTGGAGTTCGGGGCGGCCCACGGCGCGCTCGACCAGGTGCTGACCGAGCTGCCGCCCGTGTCCGACACCTATGCCGCGGTGGCCCCGGATCTGATGCGTTCGCTCGGCGCGCTGACCACCACCGGGAACACCGTGGTGGACCGACAGGCGGACCTGGACCTGTTGCTGCTCGAGGTGACCGGGCTCGCGAACACGGGGGACGAGGTGCTGACGCAGAACAGCAACGCGGCCGTCGACGTGGTCTCGCTGCTGCGCCCCACCGCGGTGCTCCTCGAGGAGTACTCGCCGGTGATCCCCTGCATGTTCACCGGACTGCAGGAGAGCAAGAAGATCGGCGACGGTGCGTACAACGGCCAGCCGGGGATCAAGATGTCGATCGGCCTGATCGCGGGCACCGAGCCCTACCACTATCCCGACGACCTGCCCAAGGTCGCGGCGACCGGCGGCCCGCACTGTATGGGACTGCCACTGCGTGACCCGAACGTCAACGCACCCTTCCTGGTCACCGATATCGGGGTGAATCCCTTTGCCCCCGAGCGTCAGCCGAATGGCGGCCTGCCGAGCGGTGCGACAGCGAACCTGATGACCTACCTGTTCGGAACGGCGGTCCGATGAAAGTGCGCGGGTACACCGTCAAGTTCGGGATCTTCGTCCTGGTGATGCTGCTGGTGAACGCGGGACTGATCCTCGTGTTCGGCCAGTTGCGTAGCGGCGGCGCGAACTCGTACGGCGCCGAGTTCACCAGCGTGTCCGGCCTCAAGCCCGGCGACAAGGTACGGATCGCGGGGGTGCCGGTCGGCGCGGTCAGCGCCGTCGAGCTCGGCGAGAACCGGCGGGCACAGGTGGAGTTCACCGTCGACGCAGGCAACACGGTGACCGTCGAGACCAGAGCGGCGGTGCGGTACCAGGACCTGGTGGGCAACCGGTACCTCGAGCTGCTCGACAGCCCGGGCACCGCCGAGCCGCTCGTCGAGGACGCGACCATCCCGGTCGAACGCACCGCGCCCGCACTGGATCTCGACGCGCTGCTCGGCGGCTTCAAGCCCCTGTTCCAGGCACTGGACCCGGAGCAGGTGAACGCGCTGTCGATGTCGTTGCTGGAGGTGTTCCAGGGGCAGTCGGGGACCGTTTCATCGGTGCTCGCGCACACGGGCTCGCTCACCAACACCCTGGCGGACCGCGACGAGCTGATCGGCCGCGTGATCGACAATCTCGACGGGGTGCTGAGCGAACTACGCTCTCGCGGTGGGCAGTTCAGTGGCACCCTGGACCACCTGCAGCAGCTGGTCAGCGGTCTCGACGCGGACCGCCAACTGATCGGCGACGCCGTGACGAGCGTGAACACCGCCACCGGAACCTTCGCCGACCTGCTGACCGACACCCGGCCGAACATCGCGGGCACCCTGACCGAGCTGAACACGAGCCTGGATCCACTGATCGAGCAGCAGGGCGAGCTGAACCGGATCGTGGAATCGATGCCCGCGAACTACCGACAGCTCATCCGGATCGGCGCCTACGGCTCCTTCTTCAACTTCTACCTGTGCGGGATCGCGATGAAGGTCGACGGTGCCGACGGCAGGCCGATCACGGTCGACCTGGTCGACCAGAAGACCGGGAGGTGTGCGCCGCGATGAGGAACATGGTGGAGAGCCACGCGGTGCGGGTCGGGGTGATCGGCCTCGCCGTCACCGCGGCGGTGGTGCTGACCGCGCTGCAGTATCAGGACCTTCAGTTCCTGAAGTCCGGGGTGGGGTACAGCGCGGTGTTCGACGATGCCAGCGGGCTGGCCGTCGGCGACGAGGTCAACGCCGCGGGAGTGAAGATCGGCACCGTCGAGGAGATCGGTGTCGAGGGCGGGCGAGCCGTGGTGAGCTTCACCCTCGACGGATCGATCGGTTTGGGGGAGAGCACCGCCGCCGCCATCACCACCATGTCGCTGCTCGGCAAGCGGGCGGTCACCCTCGACCTGGCGGACGACGGACGGATGCCGGTGGGCGGGCAGATATCCCTCGAACGCACCCGGTCGGCGTACTCCTTGCCGGATGTCCTGGGGGACCTGACCACGACCGTGGAGGACATCGACCTCGACCAGTTGTCGGCCTCACTGGACGAGGTGGGGAAGGTGATGGCGGACAGCGCCCCGAACCTGCGGCCCGCCCTCGACGGAGTCAGCCGGATCTCCACCAGCCTCAGCAGCCGCGACGAGACCCTGAGGGCGCTGCTCGCCGACGCGAACAACGTGGCCGGCCTGCTCGCCGAGCGTGGTCCGCAGGTGAATTCCCTGCTCGTGGACGGCAATGCGCTGCTAGGAGAGCTCGTCAGTCGCCAGGGCGCCCTGTCCGAGGTGATCACGAACGTCTCCGCGGTCTCGACAGAGTTGAGCGGGCTGGTACACGACAACGAGGCGCAGTTGAGCCCGGTCCTCGACGAGCTCAACACCGTGGTGGGGATCCTGCAGAAGAACCGGGACAACCTGGCGCAGGGCATCGACGGGTTGGGCACCTATGTCGGCACCCTCGGCGACACCGTGGCCAGCGGCCCGTTCTACTACGCGTACATCCAGAACCTGTTGCCCGCCCAGTACAACCAGCCGCTGATCAATGCGATGTTCGGGCTGGCGCCCGCGCCGCTGCCGATTCCGGAGGTCCGCTGATGATCACCTGGCGCAGGATGGCCGTTGGCGGGGTGGGCCTCGCACTGGCCGCCGCGGTCGTGGTGTCCGGTTACCTTGCGGTGGACCACTTCCGGCACTACCGGGTGACGGCCTATTTCACCTCCGTCACCGGCCTGTATGTCGGAGACGACGTGCGCGTGGTCGGGGTCGACGTCGGCAAGGTGACCGGCATCGACCCGGATGGCGACCGGGTGCGGGTACGACTCGAACTGGATCGCTCGGTGCCCGTGGCGGCGGACGCGAAGGCGGTGATCGTGGCGCAGTCCCTCGTCTCCGCGCGCTTCGTCCAGCTGACCCCTGCGGTGACGGAGGAGTCGACACCGGCCCTGGCCGATGGCGCCGAGATCGGACTCGAGCGCACCGCGGTCCCGGTCGAGTGGGACCGGGTCAAGCAGGAACTGGGCCGGGCGGCGGAGGCGTTGGGGCCGAATGGGGACGACCCCGGGCCCGCGGCGAACCTGCTCGAGGGGGCGGGAACCGCGTTGCAGGGCAACGGCGCCGCGCTGGGGGAGTCCGTTGTGGAGCTGTCGCGGGCGATGAGCACCCTTGCAGGCAGCGGCGGCGATCTTTTCGGCACGATCCGCGGTTTGCAGGCGTTCACCACCGCGCTGGCCGCCAGCAACGAGCAGATCGTGCAGTTCCAGGGCCGCCTCGCGACCGTGACAGGGGTACTGGCCGACAGCCGAACGCAATTGGCGCCCGCGCTGGCACAGCTGGACACCGCGATCGCCGACGTGCAGCGTTTCGTCGCGCAGAACCGGGCCGGGCTGACCGAGCAGGTGCGCACCCTCGCGGACGTGTCGCAGGTGCTGGTCGACAAGAAGGACGGACTCGAGAAGGTGCTGCACCTGGGGCCGACCGCACTGTCGAACTACTACAACGTCTACCGGCCCGCGCAGGGCGCGATGGTCGGGGTGCCCGCCTTCCAGAACATCGGCAACCCGATCGACCTGATCTGCGGTGGCATCGCCGGCCTCGCGAACGAGACCTCAGAAAAGGGCGCGGAACTGTGCGCCCAGTATCTCGGTCCGCTGCTGAACACCGTCAGGGCCAACTACCCGGATCTGAGCATCAATCCAACGCGGGCGCTCGGCGCCACCCCGGACCAGTTGGTGTACAGCGAACCGCAGCTGAAGCCGGCGGCGGCCACGTCGATGCCTGCACTGACCATGCCGACGGTTCCGGTACCGCCGAACCTGGCCGATCTGATGACACCAGGGAGGTCGACCCGATGACGAAGCGCGCGTGGGGGATCGGCGGCGCGGTGGTGGCCGCCGCGACGCTGCTGTCGGGCTGCCAGTGGAGCGGGCTGAACTCGGTGGCCCTGCCCGGCGCGGCCGGCCGGGGCGAGGGGAGCTACACCGTGGTGATCGAGATGCCCGACGTCACCACGATCAGCCCGAACTCGCCGGTGCTCGTCGATGACGTCACGGTCGGCAGCATCAGCTCCATCGAGACGCAGAACTGGCATGCGAGAGTGACCGTGTCGCTGGAGGACTCGGTGCAGCTCCCGGCCAACGCGACCGCGAAGATAGGCCAGACCAGCCTGCTCGGCTCCAAGCACATCGCGCTGGCGCCGCCGACCGATGTCGCGCCGGAGGGCAGGCTCGACGACGGGTCCGTGATCCCGCTGGCCTCGGCGGGGGTGTACCCGACCACGGAGGAGGCGCTGACCGCGCTGTCCGTCGTCCTCAACGGCGGCGGGCTCGCGCAGGTGCAGACCATCACCACCGAACTGAACAAGGCGCTCGACGGCAGGCAGGACGCGGTGCGGGACCTGCTGCCGCAGCTGGACTCGCTCACCGAGATCCTGGACCGGCAGCGGGATGCGATGGTGACCACGATGGCGAACCTCGACCTGTTCGCGGGCGAGATCAGCTCTCAGCGAGACGTTCTCGGTCGGGCCATCGAAACCCTGGACCCGGCGATGGGGGTGCTGGCCGCGCAGCGCGCCGACCTGACGGCGGCCCTGGACGCGGTCGGGAGATTCGGCGACGTGGGGACCGACCTCGTGAACAGGAGCCGTGAGGATCTCAAGGCCGATCTCGCGGCACTCGAGCCGACCCTGGCCAAGGTCGTCGAGGCGGGGCCGGACCTCATCAACAACCTGGGCAACCTCAGCACCTTCCCGTTCCCGCAGACGGCGATCGACCAGGGCATGCGCGGCGACTACACGAATCTGTGGGCGCTGATGGACCTGACCTCCGATCGCTTGCGGACCGGCCTCGGCTTCGGCACGCCGTTCGGTCCGCCGCCGTCCGTGTCCGGCGGCAAGCCCACCAACCCGATGACCGCGCCGCTCACGGCCGCGGCAGGCCAGGAGGGGAGCGGTCGATGATCCTGACGCGAATGGTCCGCACGCAGTTGACGATCTTCGCGGTCATCGCGGTGATCGGCATGACCGCGGCGGCGGTCTCCTACCTGAGGGTCCCGACCGCGCTCGGGATCGGCCGCTACACGGTGACCGTGGAACTGCCGAATGCCGGTGGCCTGTACCGCAACGCGAACGTCACCTATCGCGGTGACACCGTCGGTCGGGTGCGGGAGGTGCGACTCGACCCGGACAGTGTGCGCGCCGAGCTGACGCTGGAGAGCGCGGTGCCGGTGCCGAGCAGCGATCTCACGGTCGCGGTGCGCAGCGTGTCCGCGATCGGTGAGCAGTACGTGGATCTGCAGCCGACCGGCACCGAGGGGCCGTTCCTCGCCGACGGCGACGTCATCGCGGCCGAGCAGGTGACGGTGCCGCAGGAGATCGGCCCCGTTCTCGACCAGGCGAAGGCGATGCTGGAATCGGTTCCGCAGGACAAGTTGCGCGCGGTGATCGACGAATCCGCGGCCGCCTTCGCGGGCCGGGCTCCGGACCTCGCGCGGCTACTGGACTCGACCACCTCGTTCATCGACCAGGCGTCGGAGGCGACCACTCCCGCGACCACCCTGGTGCAGCAACTCGCCCCGCTACTCGAGACCCAGGTGGTGACCGGCGATCAGATCCGGCAGTGGACCACGAATGTGGCGCACCTGAGCGGCCAGTTGGCGACCGCAGACGGGTCGGTGCGCGGCATCCTCGACAAGGGCCCGGGGTTCGCCGACGAGGCCGACACGCTGTTCCAGGACCTGCGTCCGACCCTGCCCCTGCTGCTGGCGAATCTGACCAGCACCGAGCAGGTCGCGGTCACGTACAACGCGTCCCTCGAACAGGTCCTGGTGATCCTCCCGCCGCTCATCGCGGCCCAGGAGACGGTGGTGCAGCGCGGCCAGGCCGACGGCGCCGCCAACGTCAACTTCCACCTGGAGGCCCAGGACCCGGCCGCCTGCTCGACCGGATACCTGCCCGCCTCGGAGCGTCGTGATCCCAATCAGACGACCGTCCCCGACACACCCCCGGACTTGTACTGCAAGGTGCCGCAGGACTCGATCTTCGCGGTGCGCGGATCCCGGAACATCCCGTGTACGGAGGTGCCGGGCAAGCGGGCGCCGAACCCCCAGATCTGCCGCAGCCCCGAACCGTTCGTCCCGAGCGGTACAAATGCGCCGGACGAGCTGTACACGGGCCCAGCGGGAACCCGACACACCGACCTCGCCCCCGCGGCGGCGCCCGCGTCAGCCCCCGCGGAAGGGACACCGGGATGGCAGCAGCTGCTGACGGGACCGCGGCCGTGACCGCGGTCGACACGGAGGTCCCCGACGTGCCGGTGGCGGAGGACGGTACCCGATGGTCGTCGGGACGACGTCGAATCCTGTTGTCCGCGTTGGCCGGCGCCGCAGCGATCGCGGTGCTGGCGTGCGCCGTCGTCGCGACCACCACCTATCTGGCCGATCGCTCGCGCGAGTCGCATCGCGAGGCGCTGGTCGAGGCCGCAGGCGACGGGGTGCTGGCCCTGATCGACGTGCACACCGACACCGCGGAGGACGACATGGCGCAGCTGCGGGAGTGGAGCACCGGTGCGTTCGCACAGGAGCTCGGGGACAGCTCCGTCGGACTCGCGGCGTCGATCCGGGACGCGGCGGTGAACTCGGACGGGCGGATCGACTCGGCCGCGCTGGTGAGCGAGTCGGGAGAATCGGGCGTGGTGATCGTGGCGGCATCGTCACAGGTCGGCAATGTCGACAGTCCGACCGCGACACCGCGCAGCTATCGGCTGCGGGTGACGATCGACGAGGTCGACGGCCGGCTCCTGATGTCGGGTGTGGAGTTCGTGCCGTGAGCGGGCGGACGCGGCGGGTCGCGGCAGGCGGGGCCGTTCTGGTGCTCCTCGCAACGCTGCTCGTGACGGCGGCGCTGGTGTGGACCAACCGGACGGAGGCGCAGCGGGAGTCGGCCCGCGGCGAGGCGCTGGCCGCGGCACCGGAGCGAATCGAGGCGCTGCTGAGCTACGACGCCGCGACGGTGGATGCCGATCTCGACGAGGCGGCGCGAGGCGCCACCGGGACGTTCGCAGAGGGGTTCCGTGACTTCGCGGCGAACACCGTCGCCCCCAAGTCGAAGAGCGAGGGGATCAGCACCAGGGCGCGGATCGCGGAGACCGGCTATCTCAGCGGTGCCGCCGATCAAGCGCGACTGCTCGCCTTCGTCGACCAGATCACCACCAGCACGCTGTCGCCCGCGCCGACCTCGACGTCGAGTCGGGTGATCGTGACGATGGAGCGCGTCGGCGACGAGTGGTTGATCGCCGAGATGACCCCGATCTGATCGGTGGGTCGACCGCGCCGCGGCGGCGACGGTGACAGGATCGAGGGGTGGATCTTGACGATGTCGCCGACGAGCTCTACGCCCTCGACCCCGGCGAGTTTGTCGAGAAGAGGACGGCTCGCGCCGCCGAGGCCCGCGAGGGCGGGGATCGGGCGCTCGCGGGCGCGATCACCGCTTTGCGGAGGCCGACGACGGTCGGATGGGTGGTCAATCTCCTGGCCCGCGAGTCGCCGGACGAGGTCGCGGCGCTGCTCCGGCTGGGCGAGGAGCTGCGCGACGCCCAGCGGCAGCTGTCCGGCGAAGACCTGAGGCAGCTGTCCTCGCAGCGGCAGCAGGTCGTCCGCGCGCTCGCCCGGCGGGCGGGTCGGCTCGCGGCTGAGCACGGGCGGAAGGTCGGCGAGGGTTCGCTGCGGGAGGTCGGGCAGACCCTGCATGCGGCGCTCGCGGATCCAGAGGTGGCGGACCGGGTCCGTGCGGGCCGCGTGGTCACCGCGGCCAGCTACAGCGGGTTCGGGCCGGCGGGGCTGAGCGTGGTCGCCGAGCAGGAATCTGCCGCGACGAAGCCGGAGCCGGGGCCCGAGACAACGGAGCCTGCGGCGGCCGCCCCGGACCTGCTGGGAGGCGCCCGAACCGAACTCGCCGAGGCCACCGCTGACCTGGAGCAGGCGACCGCGGCCGCCGAGGGCGCACGGGTGGAACTCGAACGTGCGTCGGAGGTTACGGCGGAGATCGACGTCCGGATCGCCGCGCTCAGGGGCGAACTCGAGCGGGCCGAACAGGAGCGGCAGTTCGCGCGCAGCGCCGAGACCGCGGCGGCCCAAGCAGCGGAGCGGAGCGAGAGCGACCTCCTC
>Ga0207709_10001425_pt1 | contig 16741 bp, 13 predicted proteins | sample KBSM34metaG_FD_184397 | JGI IMG/M metagenome (GOLD analysis project Ga0207709, IMG submission 184397) | Miscanthus rhizosphere microbial communities from Kellogg Biological Station, Michigan, USA - KBS M3-4 metaG (SPAdes) (version 2) | ecosystem: Host-associated > Plants > Roots > Rhizosphere >...
GCCTTGACGTCGTGCAGGCCGCGGATCTTGTAGTACTGCCGGGTGACCACCTCCAGCAGGTCGCCGGGCAGCGACAGCGGGTCGGCGAGGAGGCCGACCAGCGGCTCGGGGGTGTCCACCAGCGCGTCGATCCGCTCCGCACGGTCGACCGCTCCCGGACGCTCCGCGAGGTACTGCAGGCTGCCACGCACGCCGTCGTAGACCTGCTCGCGGGCCTTGCGGATCGCAGGCTCGTCGAAGATCCGGAACTGCAGGTTGCGGGCGACGTCGCCGACGACCGGGTAGCGCAGCTGGGTGGCGAGGACGAGGCGGTCGAGGACCTCCGCAAGGGCGGGGTAGTTGTCCGTGCAGACGCGGCCGTCGTGCAGCCACTGCGCGAGCAGGCCGGCGACGATCGGAACCTGGGTCTCCATCCGCTGCTGCGCGACGAAGATCCGGTAGACGGCCTCCTCCAGTTCCTTGGTGCGCTCGAGGTCGTTGACGTCGTAGTGACGCAGCGATCGGGAGAGCTTGGCGCGGAAGGAGTCCGGCATCCCGTGCACGTCCACGTCGAGGGACTGCAGGAAGGAGTGGAAATGCTCGCGCGGGCTGTGCACCCGCTCGACGGTGTCCTCCTCGTCGACGGTCGGCCGGTTGCGGGAGAGCTCGCAGAGGTCGGCGAACGTGGTCAGCAGGTTCAGCTCGGCGGCGACGAGGGTGGTGTCGGACTCGGGGAGCGACTCGCGCAGGGCGAGGTACTCGGCCAGCAGCGCGCGCGAGCGGGCGGCGTCGACGTCGAAGCCGGTGATCATCGCGCTCAGGGCGTCGAGCCGGGCCAGTGCCTCGGTGAGGTCGTCGCGGTCGCGGGTCTCGGGGGCGACGAACTCGACCCGCGGGGCCTGGGTGGTCACCGTCTCCTCGGCGACCTGGTCGACGCGCAGCAGCGGCGCGCCCGCATCCACCTGGGCGTTGACCACGGCGAGCACCTCGCGGACGGTGCCCGCGTAGGGCGCCCGGATCGCGGTCTCCATCTTCATCGCCTCGAGCACCACGAGGGTGTCGCCTGCTTCCACCTCGTCGCCGACGGCGACCGGGAGGGCGACCACCACGGCGGGGGAGGGGGCGCGCACGACGCCCGCCTCGTCCTGGCTGATCTGGTGGCTGATGCCGTCGACCTCGACGAGGTGATGGGCGGGTCCGGTGACGGAGACGATGTGGAACCGGCGGCCGCCGACCACGATCCGGCTCTCGAACTCACTGAGCCGGTCGACGTCGACCTCGACCTCGCCGCTGTCGCCGTCGATCCGGTAGCGGTGCGGACCGATCTGACCGACCACGAACTGGTAGGCCTGGCCCTGGTAGCTGAGTTCGACGGGCCGGCCGACACCGTGCTTGGCGCGCGGCCTGCCGCCGCGGGCGGCGGCGAGGAACGCGCCCCGCTCGTGGGCCTCTTCCGCGTCGTACACGCCGACCGCGGTCGCCAGCAACGCCACGGCGGCGGCGGGCGTCGGGCCGTTCGCGCTGCCTGCGCCGGTGCGGTCGAGCCATCCGGTGTCAGCGCTGGCGGTGATCACCTCTTCGCGGTCCAGCAGGTCCAGCAGGAACGACTTGGTGGTGGTGCCGCCGTCGAGGACGACGGTGGTCTCGCGCAGCGCGGTACGCAGCCGGGCGAGGGCCTCGGACCGATCCCGGCCCCAGGCGATGACCTTGGCGACCATGGAGTCGTAGTCGGGCGGGATGACATCGCCCTGGGCGATGCCGGTGTCCACGCGCAGCCCGGATCCGAGCGGGAACTTGAGCAGGCGCACGGTGCCGGGGGCCGGAGCGAACCCGTTGTCGGCGTCCTCCGCGTTGAGCCGGGCCTCGACGGCGTGGCCGAATTCGGGCGGGCAGTCGCCGACCAGCGGGTCGCCGCCCGCGACCTGGATCTGCAGCTTGACCAGGTCGATGCCGGTGGTGGCCTCGGTGATCGGGTGCTCGACCTGCAGGCGGGTGTTGACCTCGAGGAAGGTGAAGACCTGCTGGGAGGGCTGGTACAGGTACTCGACAGTGGCGGCGCCGCAGTAGCCGGCCGCGCGCACCAGGTCGGCGGAGACGCCGCGCAGGTGGTCGGCCTGCTCCTTGCTCAGCAGCGGAGAGGCCGACTCCTCGATCACCTTCTGGTTCTTGCGCTGGATGGAGCAGTCCCGCACGCCGGGGGCCCAGACGTTGCCGTGCGCGTCGGCGATGACCTGCACCTCGACGTGCCGGGCCTCGGTGACCAGGCGCTCGATGAACACGACCGGGTCGCCGAAGGAACGCTCCGCCTCGCCCTGAGTGCGCTCGAGGGCGAGCTCGAGTTCGTCCTCGGCGAAGACCTTGCGGATGCCACGGCCACCGCCGCCGGAGCGGGCCTTGATGATCAGCGGGTACCCGATGGCCTGTGCGTGCCTGCGGGCGTCCGCGCGGGTCTCGACGGGACCGCCGGACCATGGCGCGACCGGGACGCCGACCTTCTCGGCGAGCAGCTTGGCCTCGACCTTGTCGCCGAGCAGGCGCATGGCGTCGCCCGAGGGGCCGATGAAGGTGATGTTCAGGCGGGCGCAGAGGTCCGCGAATGCCGGGTCCTCGGCGACGAAGCCCCAGCCGACCCAGACGGCGTCGGCCCTTGCCTCGATCAGGGCGCGCTCGAGCTCGGCGTGGTCGAGGTAGGGGGTGGCGGCCGTGGTGGACGGCCGCAGGGTGACACCCTCATCCGCCTGCCGGACGAACATCGCCCGCCGCTCGGCGTCCGTGTGCAGCGCGATCGTCGTGATGCCGTACGGGTGCTCGGCATTGAGCTCGCGCACCGCCCGGATCAGGCGTACCGCCGCCTCACCCCGATTGACCACCGCTACACGTTTGAACATCCTCGCCCACCGTTCTCGAAATGTGTGTGTCGACTGCGCCGCGCCTACGCGACCGTCCGCCGTCCCGAACCCCCGAAGGGGCCGGAGCCGGTGTGCAGTCCGGACCGGTTGGCCTGGGACATGCCCGACCGAGTGCGGTTGGGACCCGAAACCTCGTATGGAAACGAAGTCGAGGCGCGAGCGAATTGATCCGGTCACGCGTAATCCTCGCCCGGCCTGGCGTCCCAAGTCGACCCTGCCGGTACGCAAGCATGCAGTATTTCGTCGACATTGTCATGTCGCGTCGGCCGGGGGCAAAGGATCGACTAATGTCGTTGCAGTGCAGTCTAATTCGATCGCATCCCGACGGGGTTCGGAGAGTGAATCGGTACTACCAACCGGTAATAAGTTTGATACTGGCGAGTAGGTATAACGCGTACTCGTGAGTAGGAATTGATTTACTCACGAGTAGGGTTACCGGCAGGCGAAGTTTTCATATTGAGAAAGATGCTGTTACGCGGAGTATCAATTTCCTGGCGAGAACACTTGATCTTGATATCTGCAGGTGAATGGATTGTGCCTCCGCGTGCCAAATCAAGTTGATCTTGCCGGGGCTCTGGCAGGCCCCGGACCTGGACATTTGCTCAAGTGGATTCGGTTTTCCGAATGATGTAGAACAGGTCTCACGCGCAACTGGCTCGTGATCTTTCTCACAGAATCTCTGCGGGAATGCGACACGGCCGGAGCGCGGAAAGACAGGTCCCCGGGGGACCGGAGCCGCTCACGGTTCCGGGCACGGGATTTCAGGAAAGGCGCGCAATGCTGCTGCCGATGTCACCGACCGACTCGATGTTCCTGCTGGGGGAGTCCCGAGACCATCCGATGCACGTCGGGGGTCTGGCGCTCTTCACGCCGCCGGAGGGTGCAGGGGCGCGGGACGTGCGGGCGATGCTCGACGCAGCCTTTGCCAGGGGTGAGGTCTCGCCGCTGCTGCGCAAGCGGGCGCGGCGATCTGTGACCTCGCTCGGACAGTGGGGCTGGGAGACCGACACCGACATCGACCTCGGCCACCACGTCAGCCACGAGGCGCTCCCGGCGCCCGGCGGGATCACGGAATTGCTCGAACTGGTCTCCCGCCTGCACGGCGGCCTGCTCGACCGCAGCCGCCCGCTCTGGGAGATGCACCTGATCGAGGGCCTCGAGGACGGCCGGTTCGCGGTCTACACGAAGATCCACCACGCACTGGCCGACGGCGTGTCCGCGATGAAACTACTGCGCAGCGCGCTCAGCGAGGATCCGGAGGCGCGCGAGATGCCCGCCCCGTGGGAGCCGCTCGTGCGGGAGCGTCCCGCGCTCGCGCTCGTCCCGGACGTCTCCGACGACGGTTCCGTCGAGCCCGCCCGTGGTGGTCCTCTCGACCTGGCGTCCGCGGTGCTGCGCGTCGCGCGTGGCGCAGTCGGCGAGGCGGTCGGCCTCCTGCCCGCGCTCGCGGGCACGGTCGACCGGGCCAGGCACGACCGCGGCGGGTCACTCTCCTTCGCCGCGCCCAGCAGCATCTTCAACGTGCCGATCGGGGGTGCCCGGCGGTTCGCGGCACAGTCCTGGCCGATCGAGCGGCTGCGGTTGGTCGCGAAATGCGGTGACGCCACGATCAACGACGTGGTGCTGGCGATGTGCGCGGGCGCGCTGCGCGCCTACATGGACGAACTCGACGCGCTCCCGGCCGACCCGCTGATCGCGATGGTGCCGGTCTCGCTGCGACGTGAACCGCATGAGGTCAAGGCGGGCAACGAGATCGGGCTGCTGATGTGCAATCTCGCCACGCACCTCGACGATCCGGCGGCCCGCCTCGACACGGTGCGCACCGCCATGCGCGAGGGGAAGGACTCGATGCGCACCATGAGCACGGCGCAGGTCCTGGCCACCAGCGCGCTCGGCGTCGCCCCGCTGGCGCTGGGCATGTTCGGCCTCGGTGGGCCGGTCCGCCCCGCGAATGTGATGGTCTCCAACGTGCCGGGTCCCGGGACGCCGCTCTACTGGAACGGTGCCCGGCTGAGCGCGCTCTACCCGCTGTCGATCCCGGTCGACGGGCAGGCCCTCAACATCACCTGCACCAGCACCGACGACGAGATCGCGTTCGGACTGACCGGCTGCCGCCGCAGCGTGCCGCCGCTGCAGCCACTACTCGGATATCTCGACGACGAGCTCGCCGCGCTCGAGCGGGCCGTCGGATTGTGACACCGGAGAGGGAGAGGACGATTCAATGCAGCTCACCGCACATGACCAGTCCCTGTTTCGAGATGAGCCCGCGCCACACCGGGTCCGCTCTGCCGTGGCCATCGCGCTGGCCGCATCCGTCCCCTCCGCCGCGCCAGCGCTCCTGGTCACCGGGTCCGCCCTCGCGGGGGTTCTGATCGCCGCATTCACCAGCATCTGCGTCGGCCTGGCCGCCGTGATGATCTGACAGCGGACTCGATCAGCCGATCGGCCCCGCGAGCATCCAACGGTGGCCGAACGGGTCCAGCAGGGTGGCGCCGCGATGGCTGTTCTCGTTCGCCGGTTCGCGTTCGACGGCCGCGCCAGTCGCGCGCGCCCGCTCCAGGGTGGCGTCGGTGTCGGCGACCGGCAGCATCAGGCTCACTCCGGAACGGCCGGGGGCGGGCGCGGTGAAACCGATCTCGGGGAACTCGTCGGCCAGGTACAGCGTGCCGTCGCCGATCGCCAGCTCACAGTGACCGATCCGGCCGTCGGGCATCATCACCGGCTCGCCGTCGACCCGGGCGCCGAAGGCCTCGGCGTACCACTCGATCGCGCGGCGGGCGTCGGGCACGGACAGGTAGGGCAGGGCGGCGGGCCGCGGCACCACGGTCCGCTGCTGGTCGGGGTCGCGGGGGTCGGTCATGACGGCTCCTTGGTGGGTTGGTGGCGTCCACCTCCATGGTCGTCCCCTCGGCGCGGTCATCGGACCGCATTTGTTCCACTACGCTGGTGCCTTGTGCTGTCCGCTGTTCCTCGCCCGGTGATCGTCCGGGCACCGTCGAAGGTCAATCTGCACCTCGGCGTCGGTGACCTGCGCGAAGACGGCTATCACGAGCTCACCTCGGTCTTCCAGGCGCTCTCGCTGCACGACGACGTCGAGGTCCGCGACGCGGACGAGCTCTCGGTCGTGGTGCAGGGCGAGAGCGCGCGGGTGGTGCCGACGGACCACCGCAACCTGGTCTGGCAGGCGGCCGAGCTGCTCGCCGAGCGGGCGGGCAGGGACCCCGCGGTCGCGATCGCGATCGCCAAGGGCATCCCGGTCGCGGGTGGCATGGCAGGCGGCAGCGCCGACGCCGCGGCGACCCTGGTCGCCCTCGACGAGCTCTGGGAGCTCGGCCTCGAGCGCGCCGATCTGGACGAATACGCGGCCCGGCTCGGCAGCGACGTGCCGTTCTCGCTGCGCGGCGGCACCGCGATCGGTACCGGTCGCGGGGAGAAATTGCTGCCGGTGCTGTCCCGCAACACCTTTCACTGGGTCCTCGCGCTCGCCAAGGGTGGGCTGCGGACCCCGGACGTGTTCCGCGAGCTGGACCGGTTGCGCGCCGAGGGCGACCCGCCCCGGCTCGGTGACCCCGACGAGCTGATGCACGCGCTGGCCGTCGGGGATCCCCATCAGCTCGCCCCCCTGCTCGGCAACGACCTGCAGCCCGCGGCGCTGTCCCTCAAGCCGGAGCTGCGCCGCACCCTGCGGGCGGGCACCGCCGCGGGTGCCCTGGCCGGCATCGTCTCGGGCTCGGGGCCCACCTGTGCCTTTCTCTGCGCGGACGCCGACGCGGCCGTGGCGGTCAGCGCGGAACTGGCGGGCGCGGGCGTCTGCCGGACCGTGCGAACAGCCCACGGCCCGGTGCCCGGTGCCCGCGTGATCGACGACAAGACGGAGCACTGATGGCGAATCTGATCAATCTGGAGCAGGTCTCGAAGTCATTCGGGATCAAACCGCTGCTCGACTCGGTGTCGCTCGGCGTCCAGGAGGGCGAGCGGATCGGTGTCGTCGGCCTCAACGGCGGCGGCAAGACCACCATGCTCGAGGTGCTCGCCGGCATCGAACCGCCGGACTCCGGCCGGGTGAGCCGGGTCGGCGGACTGCGGATGGCGGTGGTCACCCAGCGCGGCGTGCTGCCCGCGGGCTCGAGCGTCGCCGACGTGGTCCTCGCCCCGCTCGGGGTCGACGAACACGAATGGGCGGGCAACGCCCGGATCCGGTCGATCCTGACCGGAATCGGGATCGACGCCGTCGGCCTCGATCGCATGGTCGAGGGGCTGTCCGGTGGCGAACGGCGCCGGGTGGCTCTGGCCGCCGCGCTGGTGCAGGACCTGGACCTGCTGGTGCTCGACGAGCCGACCAACCACCTCGACGTCGAGGGCGTGCAGTGGCTGGCCGAGCACCTCGTCGACCGGCGCAGCGCGCTGGTGGTCGTCACGCACGACCGGTGGTTCCTCGACACCGTCGCCAACCGCACGTGGGAGGTCGTCGGCGGAAAGGTCGAGGCCTACGAGGGCGGCTACAACGACTGGATCTTCGCCCGCGCCGAGCGCTCCCGGCAGGCCGACGCCTCCGAGGAGCGCCGCAGGAACCTGGCCCGCAAGGAACTCGCCTGGCTGCGGCGCGGTGCGCCCGCCCGCACCTCCAAGCCCAAGTACCGGATCGAGGCGGCCGAGGCGCTGATCGCCGACGTGCCCCCGCCCAGGGACAAGGTCGCGCTGGCGTCGTTCGCGAACAGCCGACTCGGCAAGGTGGTCATCGAACTCGAGGACGCCACGATCGCCGCGCCGGACGGCCGGGAACTCGTGAACGATCTGACCTGGCGCTTGGCACCCGGCGAGCGCATCGGCCTGGTCGGCGTCAACGGCTCCGGCAAGACCACGCTGCTGCGCACCCTCGCGGGCGAACTCGAGCCCGCGACGGGCCGACGGAAGCAGGGTCAGACCGTCAAGATCGGTTGGCTCCGCCAGGAACTCGACGACCTGCCGACCGATCTGCGCGTGCTCGAGGCGGTCAAGGATGTCGCCGAGCGGATCGTGTTGGGCGACAAGGAAATATCCGCCGGTCAGCTGGCCGAGCGACTGGGCTTCACGCCGGCCCGTCAGCGCACCCGAGTGGGCGATCTGTCCGGTGGCGAGCGGCGACGGCTCCAGCTGACCCGGGTCCTGATGTCGGAGCCGAACGTGCTGCTGCTCGACGAGCCGACCAACGACCTGGACATCGACACCCTCCAGCAGCTCGAGGACATCCTCGACGGCTGGGCGGGCACGATGGTGGTGATCAGTCACGATCGCTACCTGATCGAGCGGATCTGTGACTCCACCTGGGCGCTGTTCGGTGACGGCAAGCTCACCAACCTGCCCGGCGGCATCGTCGACTACCTGCGCAGGCGTCGGGCCGCGGTCGAGGCCGCCGGTACCACCAGTCAGGCGCTGTCGGGTTCGTCCGCGCCCGCACCGCTGAGGGACGGCGCCGCGGACCGGGCGGCCCGCAAGGAGCTGAGCAAGCTCGAGCGCCAGATCGTCAAGCTCGACGAGCGCGAGACGAAGCTGCACGCGGCGTTGGCGGAGGCCGCGACCGATCCGGCGAAGCTGCAGTCGCTGGACGCGGAGCTCCGGCAGGTCGTGATGGACAAGGACGGCGCCGAGGAGCGCTGGATGGAGCTCGCCGCCGAGCTGGAGTGAACCGGCGCTCACCCATTCCGGTCTCCTTCGCAGGCGAAGAAGACTAGTCTGCGAGCAGGTCAGTATCTGTGCATGAGTCCCGTCATGGAAGGCGTGCATCATGGATCTGGAGGCCGTCGCCGAGATCTGCAGACTCAAATACCGGTACACCCGCGCGCTGGACACCAAGGACTGGGCCACGTTCCGCGACACCCTGTTGCCCGACGCGACGGCGACCTACGGCGAGCATCTCCGGTTCGAGGATCGTGATGCGCTCGTCTCCTTCATGGAGATCACGCTGGCCCCGCACGTGCTGACCGAGCACCTGACCGGGCAGCCCGAGATCGACGTGGACGGTGACAGCGCGTCCGGGGTCTGGGTGCTCTCGGACACGGTGATCATTCCGGAGGACGGGATGATGCTGCGCGGTGCGGCCTACTATCACGATCGGTATGCCAAGGGCGCCGACGGACGATGGCGCATCTCGCACACGGGCTACGAGCGCACCTACGAGGTGGTCATCTCCCTCGCCGACATCCCGAGCTTCCAGGTCACCTCGAGCCGCTGGGCGCTCTCGGTGACCCCGGCCGCCACCCAGGCCTCCGCCTGACGGAGATCGGGCAGAGTCGAATCGTGCTCGGCCCGAGGCGCTCTCGGTCTGCGCGCGTCCTCGCGGTGCGCGAACCCGTGGCCGGGGCCTAGGGTTCGATCGTGCCCGACATCGCGCCCCGGTCCTCGTTCGCCGACACCCGCGCGTGGCTGCGCGCCCTGCCCGCCATGACGGCCGCGGCGGCGCCCGCCGACGTCCTGGACCCGACTCACACCCCGTCGCCGCTGTTCCTGCGCTGGCTGGAGGATGCGGTCGCGGCAGGCGTGCCGGAACCCCAGGCGGCCGTGCTGTCCACGACGGAGGACGGCGGCCGGGTCGACGCCCGGGTGCTCACCCTCAAAGACGTCGACGAGCGGGGCTGGTGGTTCTCGGGCTCGGTGGACTCCCCGAAGGGGCGTCAGCTGGCGGCGAACCCCTCGGCGGCGCTGACCTTCTACTGGGCCGGGGTGGGCAGGCAGGTCCGGGTCCGCGGCCACGCCGAGCCGGGGGAGGCGCGGGTGAGCGCGCGGGACTATCTCGAACGGTCGGTGACCGCCCGCGCGGTGGCCGCCGCCAGCCGACAGAGCGAGGTCCTGGCCGATCCGGTCGAGTACGACCGCGCGGTCGCCGAGGCGGTCTCCCGGATCGAGGCCGACCCGGGCCTCGTCGCGCCGGCCTGGCAGGCTTGGTGCCTGGTCCCGGACAGCGTCGAGTTCTGGCTCGCCGACCCGGGGCGCAGACACCAACGGTTGCGGTACGGGCGGCCCGAGCCGTCCGCGAGTTGGTCGACCACTGGGTGGATTACCGACGTCCTGTGGCCGTGACCAGAACATCTGAACGGGAGTGTGCATGAGCTTCATCCGGACCAACGTCGCAGGCGGCGTCGGCGAGATCGTGCTGGACCGACCGAAGGCGCTCAACGCCCTCGATCCGAGCATGATCCGCGATCTGTACGAGCCGCTGCTGCGCTGGCGCGACGACCCCGCGGTCGAGACGGTCCTGGTGACCAGCGGTTCCGAGCGGGCGTTCTGCGCGGGCGGCGACATCAAGGCCGTGCGCGAGGCGGTGCTGCGCGGCGACCGCGAGTTCGTGCACGGGTTCTTCGCCGACGAGTACCGGCTCAACCTGCTGATCGGCGAGTACCCGAAGCCCTACATCTCGCTGATCGACGGCGCCGCGATGGGCGGCGGGCTCGGCATCTCGGTGCACGGCTCGGTCCTGGTGGTGACCGAGCGGGCGGTGCTGGCCATGCCGGAGACCGCGATCGGGTTCTTCCCGGACGTGGGCGCGAGCCACTTCCTGCCGCGGCTGACCGGCGCGGCAGGCATGTACCTCGGGCTCACCGGCGCCAGGGCCTCGGCGGGCGACGCGGTCGCGTTCGGACTGGCGACGCATTTCGTGCCGAGCGAGCGGTTGGCGGAGTTGGCCGACGCGATCCGCGGTGGCTCGGCCGCCGAGGCGCTCGAGAAGTTCGGCGAGCAGGCCCCCGAGGCGCCGCTGGCCGCGCGGCAAGCGGAGATCGACGAGGTGTTCGCGCAGGGCACCCCCGCGGACATGCTGGCCCGGCTGACCGGGGACGACGAGTGGACGACGCAGGCGCGGACCGCGCTGACCGCGGTGTCGCCGACCGCCGCCTTCGTCACCGCGGAGCTGATCCGGCGCGGCGCGGACGACGAGCTGTCGCGGTGCCTCGATCGTGAGCTGGCGCTGACCGCCGCGGTGACCACCGGGCCCGACTTCGCCGAGGGCGTGCGCGCGGTGCTGGTCGACAAGGACCGCAACCCGTCCTGGTCGCCGTCGAGCCTCGCCGAGGTGGACCGGGACGCGATCGCCGCCCTGTTCGCCTAGCCCCGTCCGCCCCGCCGAGTGTGCAGCTACTGTCGCCCCTTCCCGGGCGATGCCCCGGTAGCTGCACACTCGGCCGGGTTCGGGGGCGCGCGGATAGCATCGAATCCGCCATCCCTACCGGAGGAGCCAGCAATCGTGATCACCGAGATCCTCGCCCGCGCGGCGCTGAGCCCGATCCCGTCCGCCCGGGCGATCGCCGCGAAGTTCCTGCCGATCCGCGAGCACCGGATCGAGGGCAAGCGGATCCTGCTGACCGGGGCCTCGTCCGGGGTCGGGGAGGCGGCCGCGCGGCGACTCGCCGCCGAGGGCGCCGAGCTGATCCTCGTCGCGCGGGGCGCGGAGGCGCTCGAGGCCGTGCGCGACGAGATCGTGGGCGGGGGCGGGACCGCGCACGCCGTGCCATGCGACCTCACCGATCCGGATGATGTGGACCGGCTGCGGATCCTCGTCCGCGACGAACTCGGTCCCGTCGACGTGCTCGTCAACAACGCGGGCCGGTCGATCCGCCGCCCGGTCGAGGATTCGCTCGACCGGTTCCACGACTTCGAACGCACGATGGCCCTGAACTACTTCGGCCCGGTACGGCTCACCCTCGCGCTGTTGCCGGAGATGCTCGAGCGACGGCAGGGGCACGTGGTCAACGTGGCCACCTGGGGCGTGCCGGGCGGCGTCATGCCCAAGTTCGCGGCCTACCACGCGTCGAAGTCCGCGGTCAGCGCGTTCGGGCGCGACCTCGGCGCCGAGCTCGACGGACGCGGGGTGTCCGTGACGACCGTGCACTTCCCGCTGATCCGCACCCCGATGATCGCGCCGACCAAGGACTACGACGCGATGCCGGCGCTGACCCCCGAGGACGCGGCGTCCTGGCTGGTCACCGCGATCCGGACCCGGCCGGTCGAACTGCTCCCGACCTACGCGGAGCTGCTGCGGTTCCTCGACAACTTCGCCCCGACGGTCACCGACGCCCTCGTGCGGCGCGCCGGGATCTGACCGCTGCCGGTCGAGTGTGCAGTTACCGGGGCATCGCCCGAGTGGCGGCGGCGGTAGGTGCACACTCGGCGGGGCGCTGGGGGAGCCGCAGGACAAGCCGGACGCCGCCGAGCGGGCTGTCCACCAATTCCACGGTGCCGCCGTGCAGTTCGGCCTGCTGAGCGACCAGCGCGAGGCCAAGCCCGGACCCGGCGGAGTCGGAGCCGGTGCCGCGGACGAAGCGCGCGAACACCGACGCCCGCTCGGCCTCCGGCACGCCACTCCCGTCGTCGTCGACGGTGATGACGGCGGCGCCGTCGGCGTCGGCACGGACGGTGACGAGCACCCGCCCGGCCCCGCCGTGCCGGACCGAGTTGGTGATGGCGTTGTCGAGCACCAGTCGTAGCCCGGTCGGAATGCCGCGCACGACAACGGGTTCGGGGGCGGAGACGGAGATATCCAGGTCGGGATGGATGCGCTCGGCTGCCTGCACACAGCGGTCGACCAGCTCGGCCAGGTCCAGCTGCTCGTGGTCCGCGACGTCGGAGAGCTCGCCGACCGCGAGCCGCTCGAGGTCGGTCAGGGTCGTCTCGACCTGACGCTGCGTGCCGAGCAGGTCACGCAGGATCTCCTCGCGCTGCTCGCCGGTGAGCCGCATCGTCGAGAGCACCTCGAGGTCGGTCCGCATCGAGGTCAGCGGGGTGCGCAGCTCGTGCGCGGACACCGCGGCGAAGTCGCGTGCCGCACCGAGAGCTTCCTCGGTCCGCTTCTGGGCCGCGGCGATCCGGTCGAGCATGTGCCCGATCGCCTCCGACAGGTCCTCGGCCTCCCTGGCCCCGCGCACGCTCGGGCGAGCAGCCCCGGGATCGTCGCCGATGTCGTGGGTGGCATCGGCCAGCAGCCGCAGCGGGCGGACGGCCCGCCCGGCCAGCAGCCAGCCCAGCCCGCCCGCCGCCGCGATCGCCACCACGGCCGCGATCGCGACCGCCACCTGCTGCTGCCGGATGGCCTGGGTCAACGGGTCCTCCGGGACGGTCAACGCCAGGAAGGCGCCCGGTTCTCCGGGGACCGCGACGTCGCGAACCCGGACCGCGGTACCGGCCATCAACTCCGTTCTGGTCGCGTCCTCGGCCACGGCGGCCTCCGTGGACCCACCGGATACGACGGCGGGTAACGGGAGAGCCGGTGCCATGTCGACTGTGTCGGCGGGGGTTGTGTCGGCCGGCATCGCCAATGTCACCGAGTCGAGCGTCCGGTCGATCTGCTCGGAGCCGTTCACCCGCAGGAACACCGCGATGGCCGCGCCGATGGCGACGATGACGACGGCCGCGGACAGCGCCGACACGATGGCGACCCGCGTTCGCAGCGACAGCGACCGCCTCACGGTTGCGCTCGCAGGACGAAGCCGACGCCGCGGACCGTGTGCAGGACTCGTGGCATCGAGTTCGCCTCCAGTTTCTTGCGTAGATAGGTGACGAAGACATCGACCACGTTGGTGTCGGCGTCGAAGTCGTAGCCCCACACCAGGCGCAGCAGCTGGGGGCGGCTGAGCACGACGCCCGCGTTCTCCGCCAGCGCGCCGAGCAGGTCGAATTCGCGCTTGGTCAGGTCGAGTCTGCGGCCCGCGACGTGGGCGCGCCGCCCCGGCAGGTCCACCTCCAGGGCCCCGACCGTGACGGTCCCGGCGGGCGTCGCGGCCAGGGGCGCCCGCCGCAGCAGCGCCCGCAGCCGGGCCACCAGTTCGCCGAGCTCGAACGGCTTGGTCAGGTAGTCGTCCGCGCCGGCCTCCAGACCCGCGATTCGGTCACCGACGGAGCTGCGCGCACTGAGCACGCAGATCGGCACCTCGTTGCCCATCGCCCGCAGCGCGGTGACCACGCCAACGCCGTCGAGGCCCGGCATGTTCACATCGAGGACGATCGCGGCGGGGCATTCGTCGGACACGGCCCGCAGGGCGGAGGCGCCGTCCGTCGCGGTCTCGGTGTGAAAACCGGACAGACGGAGCCCCCGTTCCAGCGAGGCCAGGACCTTGGGGTCGTCGTCGACGACGAGGATGCGGGCGGTATCGGTCACCGCATCCATGGTGCCAGGGCCGCGAGGGTGTCCTAGCAGGCCCGAGCCACGGTCACGGCGCCTGCCGGGGCGTTCTCGTCCATCTGGATGGTCAGCACCTGCGCCAACTCCGCGGGCAGATCTGCCGGACCGGGGATGCGAATGACGGTGGGGGCCGCCATCCCCTCGGCTTCGGCCGGGATCGGCACCTGGATCTCGGCCGGTGCGGCCTCGACGGCCTCCGTGGCCGGGACGGTCGGGGTGGCCGGCACCGCGGTGCCGGCCTCGATCATCTTCTGCAGCGTCTCCGGGCTGAGTTCGATGGCCGCCGCCGCGCAGGTCGCCTCGTCCAGCGGCGCGCCGAGCACCGCGGGGGCCGACTCGCCGACGGCGACCGCCGGGCCCTGCGGGATGGCGTCGTTCGCCCACGCCACGCCGGGCACCGTGATCGCGGCGGCGACCGCCAGTCCGGCGGCCGCGATCCCGGCGCGCTTGCGGACGACGACGGTGTTGAGGGACTTACGCATTGGGGTCTCCTTCGGTCTTGTCGGAGCCGGAGGTGGCCTCGACACGACCCAAGGTAGGGACGAAAAACTCGGCGCCCGTTAGCGAATCATTAGGGGTTCGTTAGACCCGCACCCGCGTCGTCCGGCGCTGGATCCGCAGCCACACCGCGAAGCCCCAGACCACGAAGCCCGCGTACACCAGGTACAGGATCGCCGACGGATAGTAGCCGGCCTCGAGCAGCAGCGGGACGCCGACGACGTCGACGGCGATCCAGATCAACCAGAACTCGGTCCAGCCGCGGGCCATCCCGTAGGTGGCGAGCATCGAGCCCATGAAGATCCACGCCTCCGCCCACGGGCCGTAGGACCCGAGCCGGGCGAAGATCTGCGCGAACGCCACGGTGCCCGCGCCCATCGCGAGCAGCAGCAGGAGCCGGTCCCGCGGCGGCGCCCACCGGGGCAGCACCGCCTGCCCGGACTCGTGCCGCGAACGCACCCACTGCGTCCAGCCGTACACGCTCACGCTGATGAACATCAGCTGACGGCCTGCCTGGCCGTACAGGTTCAGCTCCTGTGGGGTGTGGAACAGCGCGCCCATGAACACGGTGAACAGCAGCGCATTTCCGGCGATGCCGACCGGCCACGCCCACACGACGCGCTTCATCCCGCCGATCGCGGACGCGATGCCGAAGGTGTTGCCGACGATCTCGCGCCACAGGATCGTGGCCCCGCCGATGTGCAGTTCCGCATCGAACAGGGCGAGCAGCGGGTTCACGGAGCTAGTCGGCGGTCGCGACGAGCGGCTCGAGGGTCAGCTCCGGAAGCTCCTTCTGCAGGTACTGCAGCCGCCACTTGTCGCTGATCAGGGCGAGCATCACACCGTCGGACCTGGTGAAGACCTCGACCCCGCGCTGGCGGCCCAGCTCGGTGGCCGACTCGGCGTCCGTGCGGCGAGCCAGCGCGTACGGCAGGCCCTCCATCCGGGCCTCCACCGAGAACTCCGCCTTCATCCGCGCGGCCACCACCTCGAACTGCATCGGGCCGACGGCCGCCATCACCGGAGCCGCGTCGCCGCGAATGTCGTTGCGCAGCACCTGGACCACGCCCTCGGAGTCGAGCTGCTCCACGGCGCGGCGGAACTGCTTGTACTTGCTCGCGCTCTCCGCGCGCAGCACCGAGAAGTGCTCGGGCGCGAACGAGGGGATCGGCGGGAACTCCACCTTCTTGTCCGTGAACAGGGTGTGGCCGGGGGCAAGGGCGGTCGCGTTCACCAGGCCGACCACGTCGCCCGGGTACGCCGATTCGACGGTGGAGCGCTCGCGGCCGAACACGGTCTGCGCGTACTTGGTGGTGAAGGGCTTGCCGGTCTGGGCATGCGTGACGACCATCCCGCGCTCGAAGACACCGGAGACGATCCGCATGAACGCCAAGCGATCTCGGTGGCTCGTGTCCATGCCCGCCTGCACCTTGAACACCACCGCGCTGAACGGATCGGTGACCTCGCGCGAGGCGCCCTTGATGTCGTCGCGCGGGCCGGGGGCTGGCGCGAGCGCCACCAGGGTGTCGAGGATCTGCCGGACGCCGAAGTTCAGCATCGCGGAGGCGAAGATGACAGGGGAGGTCTGTCCGGCCAGGAACATCTCCTGGTCGTGGTCCTGCCCGCTGGCGGAGAGCAGCTCGCTCTCCTCGACCGCGGTCTCCCAGTCGGAGCCGTCACGGGCCGCGGCCGCGTCGGCGTCGAGGATCTCCTCGGGTGCGATCGTGGCGCCGCCGGCCGTGCGGGTGAACCGGATGTACTCCTGCGGGGCGCCGTCCTCGCCGCGCCGCAGCAGGCCGCGGAAGTCGCCCGCGATGCCCACCGGCCAGTACAGGGGGGTCGGGGTCAGGCCGATCCGCTCGTGGATCTCGTCGAGCAGCTCCAGCGGGGTCTGGCCCGGGCGGTCCCACTTGTTGATCACGGTGATGACCGGGATGCCGCGGTGGCGGCACACCTGGAACAGCTTGAGGGTCTGCGGCTCGAGGCCCTTGGCGGCGTCGATGAGCATGACCGCGGCGTCGACCGCGGTGAGCACCCGGTAGGTGTCCTCCGAGAAGTCGGAGTGACCCGGGGTGTCGACGAGGTTGATGACGCTGATCGGATCGTTCGGCTCGGACTCGCCGGACTTGTAGTTGAACTGCAGCGCGGTCGAGCTGACCGAGATGCCGCGGGCCTTCTCCATCTCCATCCAGTCGGAGACCGTGGACCG
>Ga0207709_10001430_pt1 | contig 16714 bp, 16 predicted proteins | sample KBSM34metaG_FD_184397 | JGI IMG/M metagenome (GOLD analysis project Ga0207709, IMG submission 184397) | Miscanthus rhizosphere microbial communities from Kellogg Biological Station, Michigan, USA - KBS M3-4 metaG (SPAdes) (version 2) | ecosystem: Host-associated > Plants > Roots > Rhizosphere >...
ATGTAGCCCCACGCCGCCAGGTAGGCGTAGCGGCCGTTGCCGCCGGTCTTGGGGTTGACGATCACGACCTGCACGCCGGGCTTGACCAGGTCGTCCCAGTCCTTGATGCCCTTGGGGTTGCCGTTGCGCACCAGCAGCAGCATGGTCGAGGTGGTGGGCGATGCGTTCTCGGGAAACTTCTTGTTCCAGTCCTTGGCGACCACGCCGGCGTTGGCCAGGAAGTCGATGTCGGTCGAGGTGTTCATGGTGACCACGTCGGCATCGAGGCCGTCGGCCACGGCGCGCGCCTGGGCGCTGGAGCCGCCGTGCGACTGGTCGATCTTGACGTCCTTGCCCGTGGCCTTCTTGTAGTTCGCCACGAAGGCCGCGTTGTAGTCCTTGTAGAACTCGCGCGCCACGTCGTACGAAGCGTTCAGCAGCCCCGTGCCTTGTGCGAAGGCGGTGCTGCCGGCGAGTGCGGAGGACGCCAGCGCGAGCACGGCGACGAAGGTCTTGATTCTGGAAGTCATGTGGTTGCCAGGTTTTCTGAAAATTCACGTCCCGCCGACCAGGCGGCGGGTTCGTCGGTCAACGATTGCAGCAGGGCCAGGCCGAGCGGCCAGTCTCCGTGCCCCGAATCGATGTTGATGTGCCCCGCATTCTGCATGCGCACGAACTCGCTGCCCCAGGCGCGCGAATAGGCGCCCGCCAGGCGGATCGGGCAATAGGGATCGTTGCTGCTCGCCACCACGATGCTGCGGTACGGCAGCGCCGCGTAGGGCACGGGTGCGAAGTCGGACAGCACCGCGCGGCGCTCGGGGTCGGCCGGCGCCACCAGCAGCGCGCCCTGGATGCGGGCGGCGGCCTCGGGCGGCAGGTGCGCCGTGGCGATGCAGCCCAGGCTGTGCGCCGCGATGACCACCGGGCCTTCGCTTTCGAGCACCAGCTTGGCCAGCGCGGGCACCCAGGCGTCGCGCTTGGGCGAGGCCCAGTCGTCCTGCGCCACCCGCGCCGCGCCCGGAATGCGTTCTTCCCACAGGCTCTGCCAATGGCCGGGCCCGGAGTCGCGCCAACCGGGCACGATGACGACACGAGTCTGCATGACGGCGCGGTCCTGCGGCTTCTTACTTGTTGGGCTGCGGCGTGATGCGCAGGTAAGGCTTGACGGCCTTGAAGCCCTTGGGGAAGCGCTCGGCCAGCTCGGCCGGGTCCTGGATGCTCGGCACGATGACGACGTCATCGCCGTCCTTCCAGTTCACGGGCGTGGCGACCTTGTGGCTGTCGGTGAGCTGCAGCGAGTCGATCACGCGCAGGATCTCGTCGAAGTTGCGGCCGGTCGACGCGGGGTAGGTGATGGTGGTGCGGATGACCTTCTTGGGATCGATGATGTAGACGCTGCGCACCGTGGCCGTGGTCGAGGCGTTCGGGTGGATCAGGTCGTACAGGTCGGCCACCTTGCGGTCGGCGTCCGCAATGATGGGGAAGTTGACGGTGGTGTTCTGCGTCTCGTTGATGTCGCCGATCCACTCCTTGTGCTTGGTGGCCGGGTCGACGCTCAGCGCGATGGGCTTGACGCCACGCTTGGCGAACTCGCCCGACAGCGCTGCCGTCTTGCCGAGTTCGGTGGTGCACACGGGCGTGAAATCGGCCGGGTGCGAGAAGAACACGATCCACGAATCGCCGGCCCACTGGTAGAAGTCGATCGGGCCTTCGCTGGAGTCCTGGGTGAAATTGGGGGCGGTGTCGCCGAGTCGCAGGGTTGCCATGGTCGCTCCAAGGAGGGGGTGAAGCCCTGGATTGTGCGAACCGCTGCTTCAATGGCAAACGAATATCTGTTTGTTTGGATATGACGTTTTTCGCATATAGAACCTGCAGGGGCCCACTATGACGCTATCTTTTAGATAGCAATTTGCCTCAAAACATCCGCATCTGCTCGCTTTGCAGGTGTTCGGACAGGAAGTCGATCAGCCGCCGCACCGCCGGCACCAGCGCCCGCCGCGCCGGAAACACCATGTGCGCCACCACCGGCGACGGCCCCCAGCCGGGCAGCACCCGCACCAGCCGGCCCGCCTCAATGTCGGCGCTGCACATGTAGTCGGGCAGCAGGGTCACGCCGACGCCGCCCAGCGCGCCGAACTGCAGCGTCGCGAGGTCGTCGGCCACGTAGCGCGGCGTGTGCACATGCACGTGGCTGCGGCCTTCCGGGCCTTCGAGGCGCCACTCCGAGCGCCCTTCCCCGTTGACCGACATGGCCGCCGTGGGCAGCTTCGCGAGGTCGGCGGGCGTGTCGACCGGGCCCTGGCTGGCCAGCAGCGCCGGGCTCGCGACCAACACGCCGCGGCTGTGGCCGAAGGTCTTGGCCACCAGCACCGTGCTGTCCTCGATGGTCGGGCGCACGCGCAGCGCGATGTCGATGCCCTCCTCGATCAGGTCCACCGGCCGGTTGATGACGCGCATGTCGACGCGCACCGCCGGGTGGCGCGCCATGAACACCGGCATCAGCTGCGCCAGCCCGCTGTGCGAGATGGTGACCGGGCAGGTCAGCCGCACCAGCCCGCTCGGCTCGGTCTGCACCTGCGCCACCGCCTCGGCCGCCGCTTGCGCCGCGTCGCGCATCGCCGAGGCATGCCGCAGGTAGATCTCGCCGGCCGGCGTGAGCGACAGGCGGCGCGTGCTGCGCTGCATCAGCTGCACGCCCAGCCGCTCCTCGAGTTCGGCCACGCGGCGCGACAAGCGCGATTTGGGAATGCCCAGCGCCCGGCTGGCGGCGGCAAAGCCGCCCCGCTCGGCCACCTCGGCGAAGAACACCATGTCGTTGAGGTCTTGCATCGCTTCATTGTCCCGCAAACAGAACGATCTGATCGAATTTTGGCCACTTATCAGCCACTCACATCAAAAATAGAATTCTCCCAACGCCGGCCACTTCTCAGCGCCGACACCTTGCAAAGAAAGTGATTGACTGACATGAAGCTGCTCCACATCGACTCCAGCATCCTGGCCGCCGGCTCCACCTCGCGCCAGCTGACCGCCGAAACCGTCGCCGCATGGCGCGCCGCCCACCCCGACACCCAGGTCGAATACCTCGACCTCGCCGTGGACGCGCCCTCGCACTTCGGCGTCGAAGCCCTCGGCATCAAGACCGGCGTGCAGGCCCAGCCGACCGAAGCGCAACTGCGCGAGAACGCCCTGTCCGAAAAGCTGGTGAGCCAGTTCCTGGCCGCCGACGTCGTGGTGCTCGGCGCCCCGCTGTACAACTTCACCATCCCGACCCAACTCAAGGCCTGGATCGACCGGCTCGCGCAAGCCGGCCGCACCTTCAAGTACACCGAGAAGGGCCCCGTCGGCCTGGCCGGCGGCAAGACGGTGATCGTGGCTTCGAGCCGCGGCGGCATCTACTCGACCTCCGAAGGCGGCCAGGCGGCCGAGCACCAGGAGAGCTACCTGAAGGTGATCTTCGGCTTCTTCGGCATCACCGACGTGCGCTTCGTGCGCGCCGAAGGCATCGCGATGGGTGACGCGCCCAAGGCCGCCGCGCTGGCCGCCGCCCGTGCCGACATCCTCGTGGCCACGACCGAAGCCGCGAACCAGAAGACCGTCGCGCAAGCCGCCTGAAGCTTCCGCGGCCGGAACGAAAAAGCCGCCCCGTGGGGCGGCTTTTTCATGGGCGATTGCGTTGCGATCAGGCTGCGGAATGGGCCTTGACCCAAGCCACGTACTTGTCCATCCAGCCCTGCAGGAACTTCTGCGTGCCTTCGTTGCCGATGTGACCCTTGTCGTCGAACAGGCCTTCCTTGGCCTGCAGGAAGACCTCGGGGCCGCCCATCGTGGGCGCGTCGAGATACGCCAGGATGTTGCGCAGGTGCTGCTGCGCCAGCGCGGTGCCGATGGCGCCCACCGAGATGCCGAGCACGCCGGTCGGCTTGCCGGCCCAGACGCTCTGGCCATAGGGGCGCGAGGCGTGGTCGATGGCGTTCTTCAGCACGCCGGGGATCGAGCGGTTGTATTCGGGCGTGACGAACAGCACGCCCTGAGCCGCCGCGACTTCGCTCTTGAGGCGCTTCACCTGCGCGGCCTGGTTGCCGTCGTCGTCCTGGTTGTACAGCGGCAGGTCGTCGATGCGCAGGGTCTCGAACGTGAAGTCCGACGGCGCGAGGTGCGCCAGCGCCAGGGCCAGCTTGTGGTTGAACGAATCCTTGCGCAGGCTGCCGACGATGACGGCGATCCGGGTCTGTGCCATGGGTGGAACTCCTTGAAATGGAAAAGGCTGTCGGAATGACCGGGACGATTATGCGAAGCGCTCAAGACCTTTTCCAGAAAAGTTCATGACAACCGGCGCACCCGCCTGCGCGCGGCGCACGACCCCGTGGGCCAGCCGGTCCAGCCCGGTGCACAGCAGCCAGTAGATCGCGCCCACCAGCACGAAAATCTCCGCCGGGTAGACCATGGTGCGCGCATTCACCTGCGAGGCCACGAACGACAGCTCGCCCACGCCCACCACGTAGGCCAGCGAGCTGTCCTTCACGAGCGTGACCCACTGGTTGACGAACGACGGCAGCATCATCCGCAGCGCCTGCGGCAGCACGACGTGGCGCAGCGTGCCCCAGCGCGTGAGCCCGAGCGACAGCCCCGCCGCCCACTGCCCCGCGCCGATGCCGCGGATGCCCGCATGCACCGCGTGCGCCAGGTAGGCGCCGCCCACCAGCGACAGCGCGCACATCACCGACAGCACGCCCGGCACGCTCACGCCCAGCGCGAACGGCAGCAGGAAGTAGGTCCAGAAGATCAGCATCAGCACCGGGATCGCGCGCAGGAACGCCAGGCCCAGCGTCAGCACGCGCTGGAGCGGCCCCCGTGCCATGGCCAGCCCGATGCCCCACGCCAGCCCCAGCAACGCCGACGCGATGCCCGAGCCGGCGCTGAGCAGCACCGTGAGCGCCGCACCGCCCAGCTCGCCCTGCGGAAAGGCGCCCCACAGCAGGTACGGCAGGCTGTCCCACAGCATGTGCAATGCATCGCTCATGCCCTTGCCCTCCCCGGCGCCAACGACTGCCGACGCGCGGCCCACGCAGCCAGCAGTTCAATCAATCCGATGGTCACGATGTAGAGCAGCGTCGCCACGCCGAAGGCCTGGAAGGTCTTGAAGGTTTCCGCCTCGACCTGGCGCGAGGCATACGACAGCTCGACCAGCCCCACGGCCATCGCGAGCGAGGTGTTCTTGACGATGTTCATGTACTGCCCCAGCAGCGGCGGCAGCGCGATGCGCAGCGCCTGCGGCAGCACCACCTGCACCAGCACCTGCGCGCGCGTGAAGCCCAGCGCCTGCGCCGCCAGCGTCTGCCCCTCGGGCACGCCGCGAATGCCCGAGCGGATGTCCTCACCCACGTAGGCGGCCGCATACAGCGTGAGGCCGAGCAGCGCCGACAGAAGTTCGAAGGAAATGAAACGCCCGGCCAGCAGCCCTTCGCGCAGCGCCTCGGGCAGCAAACTGGGCGCGCCGAAGTACCAGAAGAAGAGCTGCACCAGCAGCGGCGTGTTGCGAAACAGCGAGACGTACGCACCGCTCGCGCGCAGCCACGCGGGCCGGCTCGACGAGCGCCCCGCCGCCACGACGACACCCAGCAGCGTGGCGCCCGCCGCCACCAGCAGCGAAGCGCCCACGGTCACGAGCCAGCCGTCGAGCAGCCAGCCGAGGTAATGGGGCGCGAGCAGGTGCTCGCGCAGGAAATCGCTCAAGGCCGCATCGATCCGGTCGTTGCGTGCCTCATCAGTTGGCGGCCACGCGCTGGTCGCCGATCTTCAGCAGGCGCGGCAGCGGCGCCTTGCTGTTCGGGCCGAACCAGGTGTCGTAGATCGCCACGGCGCGGCCGTTCTTCTCGCTGTCGACCAGCCAGGCGTTGAGCGTCTCGAGCAGGCGCGTCTCGCCCTTGGCCACGGCCGCGCCGAGGTACTCCTTCGACACCGTGATCGCCGGGATCTCGTACTTCTCCTTGTCGGGAATCGCGTTCCACTGCGCCGTGAGCTTCACGCCGTCGTTGGTGATGGCCTGCACGTTGCCGTTGCGCAGCGCGGCCAGCGCAAAGGGCGAATCGTCGTAGAGCACGACCTTCGCGTCGGGGTAGTTCTTGCGCAGGTTCGACTCCATCGTCGTGCCCTTCTCGGTGCCGATGCGGATGTCCTTGATCTGCGCGGCCTCCTTCAGCACGCCCTTCTTCGCCAGGAACTGCTGGCCGACCAGGAAGTACGGCGTGGTGAAGTCGACGGCCTTGGCGCGTTCGTCGGTGATGGTGAAGCTGGCGAACACCACGTCCGCCTTGCCCGAGGTGAGCAGCGGGATGCGGTTGGCCGGGTTGGTCGGCACCAGCTCGATCTTCACGCCCAGGCTTTTCGCGAACTCGGTCGCCAGGTCGATGTCGTGGCCCACCTGCTTCTTGCTGGCCGGGTCGATGTAGCCGAAGGGCGGGTTGCCGTCGAACGCGGCCACGCGCAGCACGCCGGCCTTGCGGATGTCGTCGAGCTTGTCGGCCCAGGCGATGTTGCCCAGGGTGGTGAGAGCGCCGATTGCCAGAGCCAGGCTGGTCACGGTGAAAGAGTGGATGTTGCGGGTCATGCCTGCGCTTCGCTGGAAGTGGAAAAAGAGAGCGCGACTCTAGGCAGCGCTGCGTGCAGCGCCAACGAAGCAATTTCCGCTTGCATATGCAGCGATGAGTTGCGCATGAACAAATGACAAAAGCTTCGTGGCGCGAGACCGCGTCGATCCCTAGAGTGGCCAGCCTCTGCCTTTCGACTGACTGCTTTTTTCTTCTTCGGCCGCGCGACGCGGCCCCGCTCTTCCCATGCACTTCCCACGCTCTTCCTCACCCGCCGTCTCCCGGCGCCTTCTGCTTCGCGCCGGCGTCGGTGCCGCCGCCGTGGCCGCGTCGGCTCCGTTGTTCGCGCAGACGCGTGCCCGCACGCTGCGCATCGGCTACCAGAAGTTCAACACGCTCAACATCCTCAAGGGCACGGGCCAGCTCGAGAAGGCGCTCGCACCGGCCGGCGTGAACGTCGAGTGGCGCGAGTTCCTCGGCGGCAGCCAGCTGTCGGAAGCGCTGGCGGCCGGTGCCATCGACTTCGGCCACGCCTCCGACGGCATCGGCGTGTTCCAGCAGGCCAGCGGCAAGGGCCTGGCCTACCTCGCGGCCGAAAGCCCCTACCCCGGCGGCGTCGGCTTCCTGGTGCCGCGCGACTCGCCGATCCGCAGCGTGCGCGACCTCAAGGGCAAGAAGGTCGTCACCGGCCGCGGCTACAACACGCAGTACGTGCTGATCCGCGCACTCGAGGCCGCCGGCCTGCGCTACGAAGACATCGAGCCGGTCTACATCGTCACAGCCTCCGACACCGTGGCGGCCTACCAGTCGGGCAGCGTCGCGGCCATCGGCCTGTGGGACCCATTCCTGGCCGGCGCGCAGGTGGCGACAGAATCGCGCCTGCTGTTCGACGGCACCGGCCTGAGCGGCAACCGCACCTACCACTTCGCGCAGCCCGCCTTCGCGCGCGCCAACGCCGACACGCTGCGCACCGTGTTCGCCGAACTGCGCAAGGCCAACGACTGGGCGCAGGCCCACCCCGGCGACGTGGTGGCCACGCTCGCGCCGCAGCTCAAGGTCGAGCCCAAGGTGCTGGCGCTGGCAACCGAACGGCGGCACTATGGCGTCGTCGCGCTCACGCCCGCCATCGCCCGCGAACAGCAGGGCCTGGCCGACGTGTTCGCGCAGCTGAAGCTCATTCCCCAGCCCATCGCGGTGAAGGATGCGTTTCTGGACCTGAACCTTGTGTGACGACGAAACCTCTCGCCCCGTGACCCGTTCCCCTACCCACTACGACGCGATCGTCATCGGCCTGGGCGCCCTCGGCGCGGCCACCCTCTACCAGCTCTCGCAACGCGGCGCGCGCGTGCTCGGCATCGACCAGTTCGCACCGCCGCACGACCGCGGCTCCTCGCATGGCGACTCGCGCATCACGCGGCTGGCCGTCGGCGAAGGCGACGAGTATGTGCCGCTGGTGCACCGCTCGCACGCCATCTGGCACGAACTCGAGGCGCGCACCGGCCGCCCGCTGATGACCACCACCGGCGGCCTCATCCTCGCGCCGCGCGACCGCGTGGCCGAGCACCACGGCAAGTCCGACTTCGTGCGCCGCACCATCGCCTGCGCCGAGCGCTTCGACATCGCGCACGAGGTGCTCGACGCCGCCGGCATCCGCGCGCGCTACCCGCAGTTCCACCTGCAGGGCGACGAGATCGGGTACCTCGAACGCGACGCCGGCTTCGTGCGTCCCGAAGACGCCATCGCCGCCCAGCTCGCCGTGGCCCGCGCCGACGGCGCACAGACCCGCACCGGCGAGCGCGTGCTGGGCGTCGAGCCCGTGGGCAACGGCGACACCGTGCGCGTGCGCACCGAGACCGCGAGCTTCACGGCCGACCAGGTGGTGGTCGCGGCCGGCGCCTGGCTGCCCGGGTTCCTCGGCCGGCAGGCGCGCACCGACTGGCAGGCCCACTTCTCGGTGCACCGCCAGGTGATGCACTGGTTCGACACCGGCCCCGCCGCCGCGGCCGACTTCGCACCCGGGCGCTTCCCGATCTTCATCTGGATGTTCGGCGACGCGCAGGAAGACTACATGTACGGCTTTCCGGCCTCCGACGCGTCGCAGCCCGCGCTGAAGGTCGCCACCGAGCAGTACGTCGACGCCACCACGCCCGACGCGCTCGACCGCGAGGTGAGCGCCGAAGAAAGCGCCGCCATGTACCGCCACCGCGTGGCCGGGCGCTTTCCGCAGATCGCGGGGCACGCGCTGAAGGCCCGCGCCTGCATGTACACCGTCACGCCCGACCGCCGCTTCGTGATCGACGCGCTCGACGGCCTGCCGAATGTGCTGATCGTCTCGGCCTGCTCCGGCCACGGCTTCAAGCACTCGGCCGGGCTGGGCGACGCCATCGCCGACCGGGTGCTGGGGCGCGAAAGCGCGCACGGCCTCGACCTGCGGTCCTTTGCCCGCGAGCGACTGGCGACCTCGCAACACCCCTGAGGCGCCCGCGCGCGATCCGGGGCATCATCGCTTCCGATCTTCAGTTTCTTCGGAGGCAGCGCGCGATGCGATTCCTGATGGTGGGTGCGGGAGCACTCGGTGGTTACTTCGGCGCACGCCTGCTCGCGGCAGGCCGCGATGTGACCTTTCTACTGCGTCCGGGCCGCGCGGCCCAGCTGGCCACGACCGGGCTCGTGGTGCGCAGCCCCTTCGGCGACCTCGACCTGCCGACGCCGAAGCACGTGCTGGCCCAACAGATCGATGGCCCCTACGACGTCGTCGTGGTCGGCTGCAAGGCCTACGACCTCGACGCCACCATGGATTCGTTCGCGCCCGCCGTCGGGCCCGACACCGTCATCCTTCCGCTGCTCAACGGCCTGGGCCACATCGACCGGCTGGTCGCGCGCTTCGGCGAGGCGCGCGTGCTCGGCGGCCTGTGCATGATCTCCGCCACCCTCGACGACGAGGGCCGCGTGCAGCACCCGAACGACATGCACAGCCTGAGCTACGGTGAACGCGCCGGTGGCCGCTCGCCGCGCATCGACGCCATCGCGGCCCAGTTCGCCGGCGCGAACTTCACCGCCACCGCGAGCGAGACCATCGTGCAGGACATGTGGGAGAAATGGGTCTTCATCGCCTCGGCCGCGGGCCTCACGAGCCTCATGCACGCCTCCATCGGCGACATCGTGGCGGCCGGCGGCGAAGACGTGGCACTTGCGATCTTCGACGAGTGCTGCGCCATCGCCGCCCACAACGGCTTTGCCCCACGGCCCGGCGCCATCACGCGCGGCCGCGCGGTGGTCACGACCGCCGGCTCGCCCATGACCGCCTCGATGTACAAGGACATGGCCCGCGGCGCGCGCGTCGAGGCCGACCACATCCTGGGCGACCTGCTGGCCCGCGCACCGCGCAGCGCCTCGGCCACGCCCTCGGTGCTGCGCACGGCGTACGTGCACCTCAAGGCCTACGAGTTCCGTCGCGCCCGCGAGGCCGGTTGAACGACGGCAACACCATGGCCGACACGCTCGCCTTCCTCCATACCGCGCAGGTGCATGTGCAGACCTTCGGCAGCCTGGCCCGCGAGATCGCGCCCGAGCTGCGCGTGCAGCACCTGGTGATGGAAGAGCTGCTCGCCGATGCGCGCACCCTGGGCGTCGACCACGCCGGCCTGGTGGCGCGCGTCCACGAAGCCATGCGCGACGCCGCCTCGGACGGCGCCTCCGTGGTCGTGTGCACCTGCTCGACCATCGGCGGCATCGCCGAAAAGACCGCCACCGGCGGCGCCTTCGCGGCCCTGCGCATCGACCGCGCCATGGCCGACCGCGCCGTGCGCAACGGCCCGCGCGTGCTGATCGTCGGCGCTGTCGAAAGCACCATCGACCCGACCCTGTCGCTCGTGCTTTCAGCCGCGCGGCAGGCCGGCGTCGGCATCCGCGCCAGCACGCTGCTGGTCGAGGATGCCTGGGTGCATTTCCAGTCCGGCGACATCGCGCGCTACGTGGCCACGCTGGCCGAATCGATCCGCGCCGTAGCCGACGGGACCGACGTGATCGTGCTGGCGCAGGCGTCGATGGCGCCGGTGACGGGGTTGCTGGCGGACCTCGGGGTCGATGTGCTCAGCAGCCCTCAGTTGGGGGTGACGCATGCGGTGGCAACGTTGCGGGCTCGGCACGCAGCGTTGAACTCTTGAAAATCTGGCACTCTCGGGATCAAAAGTATCTATTCACGTAGGAATTCATTCGATTTGAATTTCCCAATGACGGGTGGGATAATTTATCTATTCACGTAGATATGCAATGCCGCCACCCACCTCGTCATCCCTGAGCGCTACTGCCCTCGCCTTCATCCGTTCGCAAGGCGCCGCCACGAGCGCCGAGTTGCAGGCGCGACTGGGCATCAGCCAGGCCACCGCCTCTCGCGCGTTGGCGCCGCTGGTTCGCAGCGCGCGGATACTGAAGGTCGGTGCGGCACGCTCCCAGATGTATGTAGCGCCACGGCACGTCGAACGCGTCGGTGCTGAGGTGCCAGTCGTCAAGGTCGATACCGCCGGCCAGGCCTCGCCGTTCGGACGCATCGTGCCGCTGCAGGGCGGGCGTTGCTGGATGGACGAGCAGCAAGGCCGCAGCGCGCTGCATGACGGCCTGCCGTGGTTCCTTGCCGACATGCGTCCCCAGGGCTTCATCGGCCGCGCCTTCGCGCAGGGGCACCCCGAACTCGGGCTACCGCCCAACCCCGAACATTGGAACGACGACGACGTGCTGCAGGCGCTCGCGCTGTGCGGCGAAGACCTGCCCGGCAACCTCGTGGTGGGTGCCGAATCCTTCCAGCGCTTTCATGCGTTGGGCGCACGCACCGCTCGCCCTGTCTCCGTGAGCGACTACCCCGGCATGGCAGAAAGCGCGATGCAGGGCACCCTGCCCGGCTCTTCGGCCGGGGGCGAACAGCCGAAGTTCTGCACGGTGCGCGATGGCCGGCAGGTCATCGTCAAGTTCTCGCTCGCAGGCACGTCGGCCCTGGACCGGCGCTCGCGCGATCTCCTCGTCAGCGAGCACCTGGCGCTGAGCACCTTGGCGCAAGCGGGTGTCGCGGCGGCCACCACGCGCGTCTTCATCGAAGGCGGGCGCGTGTTCCTGGAGGTCGAGCGCTTCGACCGCTCGGCCCGAGGCCGCGTCGGCATGGTGTCGCTGATGGCGTACGACGCGCAGCACGTCGGCAAGATCGACAACTGGGCGGCCACCGCCAACCGGATGGCCTCGCGCGGCCTGCTGCGTGCCGACGATGCACAGCGCCTGCGCTTTCTCGAAGCCTTCGGCCGCCTCATCGGCAACACCGACCGGCACTACGGCAACATCTCGCTGCTCCTCGAAGGGAACGCCTGGCGTCTGGCGCCCGCCTACGACGTGCTGCCCACGCTGTATGCGCCGACGAGCGGCGAACTGCCGGCGCGCGACCTGGCGTCCACCGGGCTGGCGCCGACCGTGGACACCCTGCAGGAATGGCCGCACGCCCGGCAACTGGCCGGCGTGTACTGGGACACCGTGGCAGCCGACGACCGCCTCTCAGCGGCCTTTCGCACGCTGGCGCGGCAGAACCGGCGGCTCATCGCCGAACTGCCCGGCGCCTAACCCGCGCCTAGTCCGACTTCAGGATCGTCTCCCCCTTCAACGCCCCCATGTCGCGGATGTTGAAGCGGTGGCGCTTCCAGCCCGCCCAGGTGCGGCGGAAGTTGGCGAGGGAAATGCCGTAGTACAGCACCTTGAACATGCGCAGCGCGCCCCACATCGGCGTGCCCTTGTAGATGTCGCCGGCCAGCAGCGACATCAGCGCCTCCTTCACCCGGAACGGGTTGCCGGGGTACATGAACATGTCGCGGATGGTGGGGTTGGTCACGCGGTAGATGAACCACGAGTACTCGCGCGGGCCCTTGCGCATCATGGCCTCGAAGCCTTCGCGGGCGCGGGCCAGCTCGGCCGGCTGGTCGAGTGCGGTGGCCACCAGCTCGGCGCCGTCGAAGGCGCTGTGCATCGCCAGGTACACGCCCGAGGAGAACATCGGGTCGATGAAGGTGAAGGCGTCGCCCAGCAGCAGGTAGTTGTCGCCGGTGGCGTGCGTGCTCGAGTACGAGAAATTGCCCGTGGCGTGCACGGCGTCGTCGACCAGGGTGGCGTTCTTCAGGCGGTCGGCCAGCACCGGACACAGCGCGATGGTGTCGTAGAAGAATTCCTTCAGCGATTTTTCGCGCGTCTTCAGGTAGTAGGGCCAGCACACCGCGCCCACGCTGGTCGTGCCGTCGGCCAGCGGAATGAACCAGAACCAGCCGTGCGGAAACCAGCAGATGCTGATGTTGCCTTCCTTCTTGCCCTCGAGCCGCTCGGCGTTCGTGAAGTGGCCGAACAGCGCGGTGCTGTTGTGGTCGGGGTTCTTCTGCTTGCAGCGGAATTTGTTGGCCAGCAGCGTGTCGCGGCCCGTGGCGTCGATCACGAAGCGCGCGCGCCAGCTGCGCTTGGCACCGTCGTCCATCACGGCCTGCACGGTGGCGCCGTCGGCGTCGAAGGCCACGTCGCGCACCTTGCAACCCTCGAAGGCCTGGGCGCCGCGCGTGGCGGCGTTGCGAAACAGCAGCTCGTCGAGCTCGGAGCGGCGCACCTGCCAGGCGGAGTCGAGCGACTTGTCCCAGCCTTCGGCGAACTCCACGTAGCTGCGGTGCTCATGTTCGGGCGAGACGAACTCGATGCCGAACTTCGGCATGCCGATCTTCTCGACCTGGTCGCGCACGCCGAGCTTGTCGAACAGCTCGACGTTCGCGGGCAGCAGCGATTCGCCGATGTGAAAACGCGGGTGGTGCTCTTTCTCGACCAGCACCACCCTGCGCCCCTGCTGCGCCAGCAGCGCCGCGACGGTCGAACCCGCGGGGCCGCCGCCGATCACGAACACATCGCAGGAATCGCTGACAGAAGAAGGAGCACCGGAAGAAGAAACCTGAGGCTGGGACATGCGAAGACAAGCAGCGTGATGGACAGCGACAGAGCATAGCGCGCCCGCATCGCACGACGCAAAACGGGCTGGCGGCACGGGGCCGGAGGCGGCACACTGGCGGCCCGTTCAGCCCCCTACCCCTTGCGCACCATGACCCTGCATCGCCTTGCCCTGCTCGCCGCCCTCTGTGTGTCTGCTGCATGGAGCCATGCGGCGGGGTTCAGCTTCATCGAGGTGCCGGCCGACAAGGACGGGCCGGCCTTGCGCGGCGCCGTGTGGACGCCCTGCGAGGCGGCGCCCGGCGAGATCGCGTTCGGCCTGATCGCCATTTCGGCCACCAAGGACTGCCCCATTGCCGGCACGGGCCTGCCGCTGGTGCTGATGTCGCACGGCTCGGGCGGCTCGTTCCTCGGGCACCACGACACGGCGGCGGCGCTGGCCGACGCGGGTTTCGTGGTCGCCGCCATCAGCCATCCGAACGACAACTTCCAGGACATGGAGCGCCGGGGCCATCTCTCGACATTTGCCGCGCGGCCCGTCGATATGCGCCGGCTGGCGGATCACATGCTCAAGACGTGGTCCGGCCATACAAAAATCGCCGCCGACCAGGTCGGCTTCTTCGGCTTCTCGCGCGGCGGCTACACCGGCCTCGTGGCAACGGGCGCGGTGCCCAACTTCAAGCTGGGCCTGCGCTTTTGCACGCCGGCGTCGAAGATTCCGTTCTGCGGCCAGATCCAGCGCCAGGAACTGCCAGCGCCGCCGGTGCGCGATGCGCGCATCAAGGCGGCGGTGATCGTCGACCCGTTGAGCTTTTTCGATGCCGAGGGATTGAAGCAGGTCACGGTGCCCGTCCAGCTCTGGGCTTCCGCGCGTGGCGGCGACGGGGTGACGCTGGACGACGTCGAAGCGGTTCGCCGCCACCTGCCTTCAGCGCCGGACTGGTACGTGCCCGCGAACACCGCGCACTTCGCCTTCCTGGCGCCCTGCGCGCCGGCCATGGCCAAGGCCTTGCCGGAGATCTGCAGCGATGCCGGCGGCTTCGATCGCACCGCCTTCCACACCGACTTCAATGCCAAGGTGCTCGCCTTCTTCAGGCAGCACCTGGCATCGAAGCCCTGAGCCGGCTCAACGCGTGCGCCGCTGGCCCGCGAGCCGCCGCACCACCGTCACCAGCCGGTCGATCTCGTCGAAGGTGTTGTAGAACGCCAGCGACGGTCGCACCGTGGTCTCGACGCCGAAGCGCCGCAGGATCGGCTGCGCGCAGTGGTGGCCCGTGCGCACCGCGATGCCCTCGTCGTTGAGCGCGTGGCCCACCTCTTCGGTGGTGTAGCCGTCGAGCACGAAGGACATCACGCTCGCCTTGTCGGCCGCCGTGCCGATCAGCCGCACGCCGGGAATCGCGCCCAATTGCGCCATGCCGTACACCAGCAGGTCGTGCTCGTAGCGCGCGATGTTCTCGATGCCGACCTTGTTCACGTAGTCGATGGCCGCGCCCAGGCCCACGGCGTCGGCGATGTTGCCGGTGCCGGCCTCGAACTTGTTCGGGATCGGCTGGAACACGGTCTTCTCGAAGGTCACGTCGGCAATCATGTTGCCGCCGCCCTGCCACGGGGGCATGTCCTCGAGCACCTCGCGCTTGCCCCACACCACGCCGATGCCGGTCGGGCCGAACACCTTGTGGCCGGAGAACACGAAGAAGTCGGCGCCCAGGTCCTGCACGTCCACGCGCATGTGCGAGACCGACTGAGCGCCATCGACCAGCGCCTTCGCGCCCGCGCGGTGCGCCAGCTCGACGATCTCCTTCACCGGCACCACGGTGCCCAGCGCGTTGGAGACCTGCGTGACCGCGACGATCTTCGTGCGGTCGTTGAGCAGCTTGCGGTATTCGTCGAGCAGCACCTGGCCCGAATCGTCCACCGGGATCACGCGCAGCTTCGCGCCCTTGGCGGCGGCGAGCTGCTGCCACGGCACGATGTTGGCGTGGTGCTCCAGGTTCGACACGATGATTTCGTCGCCCTCGCCCACGTGGTGGCCACCCCAGCTCTTGGCCACGAGGTTGATCGCCTCGGTGGTGCCGCGCACGAAGATCACTTCGTCGACTTCGGGCGCGTTGATGAACTTGCGCACGCGCTCGCGTGCGCCTTCGTAGGCATCGGTCGCGCGCGCGGCCAGTTCATGCGCCGCACGGTGGATGTTCGAGTTCTCGTGCTCGTAGAAGTACGCGATGCGGTCGATGACCGATTGCGGCTTGTGCGTGGTGGCCGCGTTGTCGAACCACACGAGCTGCTTGCCGTTCACCCGCTCCTGCAGGATCGGGAAGTCGCGGCGCACGGCGTGCACGTCGAACGGCGGATGCTGGCCGTTGCCGGCCAGCGGCACCGCGTCGGGACCGCGCGGATCGGGCTTGGCCGGTGTGACAAAGCCGTTGGGCAGACGCACTGCATCGACGAAGTAGAACTGCGCGTCGCGTCCGGCCGGCGCCGAAGGTGGGCTCGGTGGCAACGCGGGCTGCGCCGTCGGCGCGGCAAGGCCCGCGAACGGATCGTGGATTGCGAAGCCATCGCTGGCGCTGGCCACCGGATGCCCGTAGCTGTGGTTCAGGAAATAGAACGGCGAGGCGGAAGCGGCCTGCGGCGACGCAGGCGCCCCCACCTGCTGCGGCACGCCCTGCACCACGCCGCCCGAGCGCGGCTCGAAGGCCGGCGCCACCGACAGCACCGTGTCCGGCACGCCGTTGCCCGCCACCGCATGCGGCAGCAGCGCCGGCGCGCGGTTCGCGAGCGACGGCAGCTGCGTGGGCGATGCGGGCAGCACATTGGCGCCCGGAACCTGCCCTTGCGGGATCGGCGTGCCCGGCACGCTCGGCCCGAAGCCGGCGGGGCTCACCAGCGGCGAGCCCGGCGGTGCGATGTTGGCGGGAAACTGCGCGCCCGGCGGCGCGGAGAACATGGCGCTGGCCATGCGCGCGAGAACGGCCGGATCGAACGGCGCCTCGCCCGGGAACGTGGGTGTGCTGCTCACCGCGGCTTACTTGTAGGTGTCGGGATAGTCGTGGTACTTGCCGATCTCGACGTCGTCGAGCACGGCCAGCGCGTCGGTGGTCAGCACCGCGAGCGAGCAGTACAGCGAGATCAGGTAAGACGCGATCGCGTGGTTGTTGATGCCCATGAAGCGCACCGACAGCCCCGGGCCCTGC
>Ga0207709_10001448_pt1 | contig 16561 bp, 19 predicted proteins | sample KBSM34metaG_FD_184397 | JGI IMG/M metagenome (GOLD analysis project Ga0207709, IMG submission 184397) | Miscanthus rhizosphere microbial communities from Kellogg Biological Station, Michigan, USA - KBS M3-4 metaG (SPAdes) (version 2) | ecosystem: Host-associated > Plants > Roots > Rhizosphere >...
TACTGCTGCGCGGCACCGACCTGGTGGTGGCCGACAATGGGGAGTGTGGCGAGCGCGAGCGCGGCCTGCGCGGTGAGTACCACAACCGTGCTCCATTGGATCGGTTGATGCAGCGCCTGGGGCAGTATTGGCGCACGGGCCTGGTTTGGCGCGCAGTGGAAACCCATTGCCAGCCTCACTACACTGTGAGGCTGCACCGGGCCTATAGCTCAACGGTTAGAGCAGGGGACTCATAATCCCTTGGTTCCAGGTTCGAATCCTGGTGGGCCCACCAATTGATGATCCTATGTTGTCCTATGAAGGCTGAAATATCCTGAAAAAACAGGAGTTTCGGCCTTTTTTGCGTCTGATTGCGTCCTATGTGATCCAGCAGAATCCAGACTTCTCTGGCGGTATCTTTGGCGGTAACCTCCACCCGCTCTACACCTGTTACCGCCAAAGCAGTTACCGCCACCATGTCATTGACCGATACCGCCATTCGCAGGACCAAGCCCACCGCTGCCGTGCAGAAGCTGCGAGACGGTGGAGGCCTGTACCTGCTGCTGAAACCTGATGGCGCCAGATGGTGGCGCTGGGACTATCGGCGTCCTGTGACCGGCAAGCGCAACACGCTGTCGCTTGGCACCTATCCAGAGGTGAGCCTGGCGTCTGTGCGCGAGCGCCATGCTGCTGCGCGAAAGCTGTTGGCCGAAGGTGTTGATCCGGGCGAGCAGCGCAAGGCGCAGAAAGTGGCCAGCTTGGAACTGGCCACCAACACATTTGAGGCGCTGGCGCGCGAACACTTGGCGATGAGAGCCAAGAAGCTGTCTGCCGGGTCGGTGAAACGAGAGACACGCCTGATCGAAAAGGATCTGTCGCCATACATCGGGCAGCGGCCCATTGCAGTGATCACGGCACGTGAACTGTTGGATACGCTCCGCAAGATCGAAGGAAGGGGCGCGGTCGAAACTGCACACCGGGCGCGGATGCTGGTCAGCCAGGTTCTTCGATACGCGATAGCGACAGGACGTGCAGACAGGAACGTGGCAGAGGATCTGAAAGGAGCGCTCACTTCGCCCGAAGGTCGTCACTTCGCCAGCATGACTGAGCCCAAGCAGATCGCAGAACTGCTGCGCTCAATACACGGCTATCAAGGATCACCGATTGTCATGGCGGCCCTGTGCCTAGCGCCGCTGGTATTCGTTCGCCCTGGTGAGCTTCGTCGTGCACGATGGTCTGACATCGACCTGGACAATGGCGAATGGCGGTTCACGGCAAGCAAGACCGGCCAATCGCACGTTGTTCCATTGGCTTCGCAGTCTGTGGCGATTCTTAGGTCTGTGCACCCGCTGACTGGACGGAAAGAGTTCGTGTTCCCCAGTGTGCGTGGCCAGGGGCGCCCCATGAGCGAGAACACAATCAACGCAGCGCTACGTCGCCTCGGCTACGACTCCGACACTATGACCGGGCATGGCTTCCGCGCGATGGCACGCACTGTGCTGGATGAGGTGCTGGGCTTCCGTCCGGACTACATCGAGCACCAGCTTGCACACGCTGTGCGTGACCCCAACGGACGGGCATACAACCGTACGGCTCACCTGGTTGAGCGGGCAAAAATGATGCAGGCGTGGGCGGACTATCTGGACGGCCTGAGAGCCTCCCGCTGACCTCCCGTACTTCCATCTTTCAATTCTGACTTACTGTTTTTGCTGGTTACAGTGGTAACACTGGTTACACCGCCGCGAAAAGCCATATAAATCAGTGGGTTGCATCAATTTTCGGGGCGCCGCATTCACTGGTTACAGTTGGTTACGCTGGTTACAGCGGCGCCCTATCGATCCACATTGGACCTATGCGGATCGATGGCGCGCGCCGTTTGAATGGCCCTGCTGCAGCCTTTTCCGGCCAGCGGCTGGCTTTGAAGGCCGCCGAGTTGTCGCCATGACGACCGATGACCAGACCCAACCCGCCGGTAATCGATGGTTCGCTCGCCGCAAATTTTGCGCCGTTGGCCTGGAGCAGCAGGTTGCCAGGTGCGGCCGTTTGTCATGCGCAAACAGTCGGGCGGCCTGACTGCTGCGCTCGCTTGTCAGCTCCCGCCAGTTGGTGGCGTCGTCGCCAGGTTGCGCTGTCAAGGGGAATTGGTCATGTGTAATTTTACAAAAGATTGTAAAAATCTTCCCTACACATCGAGCTGCGTGAGTTGAGCGGCAGCTGTCTCTAGCCTTCTAACCAAGCCCACAACACAGGGCGGCGGTTGACAAAACGTCAGCCCCGCGACCTCTCACATGCTTGGTTCCCCAGCCCCTCAGGCGACCCCACCTGGTCAGCCTGCCGACCATTCCCGGCCCGATGCCGCACGCGGTGAACGCTTCCTGCGCAAGCGCGAAGTGCTCAGCCGCACCGGCATTTCCCGCTCGCACCTTTACTGGCTGATGGCGCGTGGCCGGTTCCCGGCATCGATACCCCTTTCCCCGCGTGTGACCGTCTGGCTGGAGTCGGACGTAGACGCGTGGATTGCCACCCACATCCCCGACAACCACCTGCGAGTGCAGCCATGAAAGACGCCATCGTCCTGACCATCTCCAATCAGAAATTCAGCCTCAGCCCCGCAGAGGCCAAGTTCCTCGCCGAGCATCTGCGCACCGCCGTTGCACAGCCGAATCTCGCGCTGAATTTTGCGCAGAGCCGGACTGAGCAGGGCGGCCGCATCGCACTGTCGCGTGGTGTCGCGAATAGCCGTTCCACCACTGACTGCTGAGGCAATGCGATGACCAGTTCAAGAGCCTTCCTGCGCTGTCCGCATTGCGATACGGCCGCCATCGTGCGTACCAGCGTGCTGCATTCCAAACTGCTGCGCGAATCGCTGCTCCAGTGCCGCAACGCGCTGTGTGGTCATACGTTCTCGGCCTACACAGAGATCGTGCGTACGCACGCACAGAGTGCCTGCCCGAGCGGCGACATCTGCCTGCCCATCAGCAGCCCCGCAGAGCGTGCCGCGCTCAGTGCGCAGGTCGCGCAAGAACCCGTGACGCCTGGCAAGGCACGGCGATGACGCACCTGTTGACAGCACCGACTCATCCGGCGCAGGATTGCTCGGTCGCCGCACAATCGGCGACCGGGATTGGTCTCCCGAACCACAAGGCGCACCAGCGCCCATCGTTCGATGCACGGCGCTTTTTTATTGCCTGCCGTGTTGTCGCGGGCGATTGCTTGCCAGTTCTACGGCGGGCGGTGCGCGGGGGGCTTCGGCCCCACCGGTCCTTGTGCCGGCAGACCAACCGCGTACCGTCCGTCACCTCGATTGGTCTCGAGGCGGCGGATTCCAACCTACACAAGGAATCAGCCATGTCTCACGACACCCTGGCCGCGCCGTCGCGCTTTGCCGTTCGCATTGCCCATCACTTTGGCGACATCGCCGACACCCTCGATTGGGACCATTCCCGCTGGCTGGCGCTCTCCGTGCGCCTGGACGCCACCGGCAAGGTTCCCGAAGCGCTGACGCTGGGCGAGGTGCAGCACGCCATCGCGGCCACCGTGCAGGAGGCTGCGCGATGAACGCTCTCTCCCTGAACGCCGCTGCCATCAATGACGATGCGGCCACACATGACCTGTTCAGCGCCGCGCGCCAGTTGCAGCGCATCCACATCATGCCGATGGCTGCGCTGTCGCAATTGGTCACCGCACTGGAACGCCGCCCTGGTGCACTGGAATCCCTGCCCGTGGGGCAACTGCTGGCCATGCTCCGTGACGCGGAGGTGGCCGCATGAACGTTGATACCGTGAGTGTTTCCCGCGTGCCGGGCGTGGCCGATGGCGCGCTAAGCGCCACTATCACCGATAGCTGGTTCGATACCGAGCGTACCGCCACTATTGTCGAGGTAGCCCGTCGCATTGAGCGGCTCCACAGCAAGGCGTCGCGTCGTCTTGCCGCTCTCAGTGACGAACTGGATCAAGCGCTGGAAGGCCATCCGTTGGAGGACCGCCTGCGCGAGCGTCTGCTGTGGCCGCTGGAGCGCGATTGCGTGGAGCTGGCTACCGTTGCGGCGCGGGTGCGCGTGCGCCTGTCGCTGTTTGCACCTGCGCAGTCGCAGGCGCAATTTGATAGAGGCATGGCCTTGCAGCTGGAAGACCTACAAGCAAAGCAGGCCGCTGCCGAGCCGCCGCAAGCGCCCGCGCCCAGGGCCGCGCGCATGCCCTTTGGCTACTGGATCAGCGAGGACAGCTTCAATCGCCTGGAGCGTGCGCGTTCGGCCGCGCTGCTGCTGGCAAGCGTTGATGAGCGCATGGCGGTGCCGTTTGACGCTGTAGCGTTCAGCGCCGCCTATGTGCATGAGGATCTGGCCACTGTGGTGGCCAGCGCCAAGCACCGCAGCCAGCTGGAGGCCGACGATGATGCGGCCTGACGGTTTCCTGGCCATCCTGCGCGCGGCCGGGTTGATGCTGGATGCGGTGGTGGCCGATGGCCGTCTGCGGCGTGTACGCGCCGAGGGCGATGGCAGCGGTCAGCGCAGCGGCTGGTATGTGCTGCACGCAGGCCCGCCGCAAGCCGGTGCTTACGGCAACTGGAAAACCGGACTCAATGAGTCCTGGTGCGAAGTTGGAAGCGAGGTGCTGAGCGAGGCCGACCGCGCGATGCTGCGCGAGGCCGTGGTGCGCGCACAGCGGCAGCAGCAGGCCGAGCGCGCCCAACGCCAGGCTGTGGCTCGGCAGCAGGCGCGAGAGCGCTGGCAGCGCGCCAGCGCCGCTGCCTCTGATCACCCCTACCTGATTGCCAAGGGCGTGGGCGTTCACGGTCTGCGGCAGCTGGATGGCCTGCTCTTGGTGCCCTTGCGCGATGCACAGGGGCGGTTGTGGAGCCTGCAAACCATCGCCGCCGATGGCAGCAAGCGCTTCCTGGCCGGTGGCCGTAAGCGTGGCTTGTACTACGCCGTGGGCCGCACGATCAGCGACGTGGTGTGTATCGCCGAAGGCTATGCCACCGCCGCCAGCATCCATGAGGCCACTGGCCATCCCACCGCCGTGGCCTTCGATGCCGGGAATCTGGAGCCGGTGGCGTGTGCGCTGCGCGCCAAATTCCCCACGGCAGTAATCGTGGTGTGCGCCGATGACGATGCGGCCACTGCCGCGCGGCTGGGCATCAATCCGGGTGTGGCCAATGCCCAGCGCGCCGCCGATGCCGTGGGCGGGGTGGTGGCCATGCCGCCGCGGCCACGTCGTGAGGCTACTTCCTGATGACTTCTCTCTTTATCCCGAAGGCGCATCGCGCCGACGCGGCACTGGAGCCCCGTGCATGAACAACGTCACTTCCGTCGATTTCAATGATGCCGCCAAGGATGCCGGTACCGGTGCCGTACGCGGTTCAATTCAACGCGCCATGCGCAAAGGCGCAAAGGGCAAGACCAAGGGCGACAAGCGCGCCACCGACAACGACGGTGGCAGCGCTGCGCGCGCCCATTACCAGCTCAACGAGACCGGCGTGTACTACGTCGGTGTCACCGAGGACGGTGACCTGGCCGAGCCGGTATTTGTCTGCTCGCCGTTGAAGGTCGAGGCCAAGACCCGCAATAGCCAGAGCGAGGAATGGGGGCGGTTGCTGACCTGGACCGATGCCGATGGCCATCCCCACCAGTGGGCGGCACCTGCGGAAATGTTGGTGGGCGATCCGCGCGAATTCGTGCGGCAACTGGCTGCGGGTGGTGTGGAAATGTCGGCCCACCGCAACACCATGCAGCGCCTGCTGGCCTACATCATTCAGGAGCGCATCGACACCCGCGCCCGCAACGTCGCCGTGCCGGGCTGGCATGAGGGCCGCTATGTGTTGCCCAATGGCGAAAGCTACGGCGATGGCACGGAGCGGCTGGTTTACCAGCACAGCGGCGGATTGCAGCATCACTATGCAGCCGTTGGCTCGCTGGAGGACTGGCGACGCGACGTGGCCCGGCGCTGCCAGGACAACTCGCGCTTGCTGCTCGCGGTGTCGGCCATGTTCGCCGGGCCGCTCCTGCACTTCATAGGTGCTACGGGCGGTGGCTTCCATCTGGTAGGCGGCAGCAGCAGCGGCAAGAGTACCGCGCTGCGCGTAGCGGCCAGCGTGGTAGGTCCCCCGGAATACGCCCGCGAGTGGCGCAGCACAGCCAACGGGTTGGAGGGCGTGGCGGTGCTGCATAACGATGCGACGCTGATTCTGGATGAACTGGCGCAGATCGATCCTAAGCAGGCCGGTGATGCGGCCTACCTCTTGGCCAACGGCAATGGCAAGAGCCGCGCCAACCGGGCCGGTGAGGCCCGCGCGGCTGCTCGCTGGCGGGTGCTGATCCTGTCGGCCGGCGAGGTCGGGTTGGCCCAGCACATGGCCGAGGCGGGCAAACAGGCACGGGCGGGCCAAGCGGTGCGCCTGGCTGACGTACCGGCAGAGGCTGAGAGTGGATACGGCGTGTTTGAGCGCCTGCACGATGCCAGCGACGGCGCGGCACTGTCGGCACTGCTCAAAGACGGCGCCGCGCGCACCTACGGCGCACCGTGGCCGCTGTGGATGGGTTACCTGACCCAGCAGGACAGCCCCACGCTGACCGCCCAACTGCGCGAATCCACTGACCGCTTCCTAGCCACCTACGTACCCGAAGATGCCTCCGGGGAGGTGCGCCGGGTGGCCGAGCGCTTTGCTGTTGTCGCCTTTGCCGGTGAACTGGCCAGTAGCTGCCGCATTACCGGCTGGCCCAAGGGTGAAGCTACCCAGGGCGTGGCGACGTGCTTCAAGGCTTGGCTGCAGCGTCGGGGTGGCTCCGGCAGCGCCGACACAGACGAACTGCTCTCGCGCGTGCGTGCGTTCTTCGAAGCCCATGGCGAGAGCCGCTTGGAGCCGCTGCGCAGCCCTGAAGGCACTGTGCCGGTGCGCGACCGCGTGGGTTTCCGCCGCTTCGATGAAGTCGGATTGACGGAATACCTGGTACTGCAAGAGGCGTTCAGACGTGAGCTGTGTGCGGGCTTCGATGTTCGCTTGGCTGCACGAACGTTGGCCGAAGCCGGATGGCTTAAGCGCAGTGCCGACGGCAGGCCCTCCCAAGCCGTACGTATCCCCGGCTTGGGCGCCATCCGCGTCTTCGTCTTCGACCCACGCAAGGTTCACGACAGCGGCCTCTAAGTGGCGCTGTCATCCACACCGCTCGTCGACACAGCGTCGGGCCAGCCCCTCATCATTTCAACAGAGATTCAACATGAGCGAGATCCAGAAAATCAACACCACCACCTCTGAACTGGACATTCAACCCGGCGAAGGGGCCGAGGCAGCGCCGGTATCGGAGAGAAGGCAACGGCTGAACGGGCTGGCCCAGCACTTGGCCAGTGCAGTTCAGCGCAAGCGCGCACTGCTGGCCAAAGTCGATACGATGCAGCGGGCCAAGCTGGCAGCACAGGGCGACGCTGCCGCTGCTCGCCAGCAATGGAGCGCCAAGCTGCGCGACGCCGATGGCAACCTCACCCGCGATGTTCAGAAGTTGCGCACCAACGAGAGTTCTGCCCTGTCGCTGGCTGAGGAATATGCGGCGATAGCGGACGAGATTGCGGCTGAGTTGCCGAAGCTGGAGCTGGAGTTGGCCGAGGTGGCTGACAGCTACCTCATCACGGCAGAGGGTGTCACCAGCGAAGCTGCCAGCCAAGCGTATGAGCAATTGCTTGCGCAAGCCGGCGATAGCCTCGCGTTGGCGTTCTCGCTGTTTTCGAGGGCGGAGAATGCGGGCGTGCACTATCGGCAGTCGGCCAGTACCGGCGAATTGGCCAGCACGTTCTTCGGTCGTCTCGGCGAAGCAGTGCGCCATCGCCTAAACGATCCGGCAGTGACCGATCAGGTGGCGCAACAGTTGGCATTGCCGCCGATGGATATGAGTGCAGTGGACATGGAGCTGGTGCGTAGCCCGGCGCGCCGTTCACAGCTGCGTGCACAGATCAGTGCCGGGAGCGCGGTGTGATGGATTCCCATACCGATGCCGCTATCGGTGAGGTTGTGCCCGCGCATGGCGCGGGCACGGCAGGAGCAGTGACGGCCTTTTCCTTTGGCGATCCAACCCCTGTGTTGGAGTCGCGCGCGTTGTTCGACTACCTTGAGTGCTGGCGCAACGGTCGCTATTACGAACCGCCGATCACCCTTGGTGGCCTGTCGCGCACCACGCGCTCCAATCCGTTCCTGCACAGTGGCCTGATCTTCAAGCGCAACATGCTGGTGCGGACATTTGTGCCACATCGCCTGCTGGATCGCACCGCGTTTTCGCAGCTGGCGCTGGATTACTTGGTGTTTGGCATGGCCTACCTGGAGCGGAAAATCTCGCACTCCGGACGCCCGCTGCAGTTGCAGCCTCTCATGGCGCAGTACATGCACCGTGGCGTGCAACCCGCTGAGTTCTTTCAGGTGCGAGCCGGAAGGGTCGAGCATGAATTTTCGCCCGGTTCTGTGCATCAGCTACGTGAGGCGGACCCCGATCAGGAAATCTACGGGATGCCGGAGTGGCTGGCGGTCGTGCAGTCGGCACTGCTCAACGAATCGGCGACGTTGTTTCGCCGCAGGTACTACACCAACGGTTCCCATGCCGGGTTCATCCTCTACATGACCGACCCGCAGCCGGAGGGTATGGACGTGGACGCATTGCGCCAGGCGCTGCGAGACTCGCGTGGGCCGGGCAACTTCCGCAACCTGTTCGTGCATTCGCCCAATGGCAAGAAGGATGGATTGCAGTTGATCCCCATCAGCGAAGTGGCCGCCAAGGACGAGTTCACCGGCATCAAGCGCGTGACCCGTGATGACATTCTGGCTGCGCTGCGTGTCCCCCCGCAGCTGCTGGGCGTCGTGCCGCAGAATGCGGGCGGATTCGGATCGATTCGGGACGCGGCCACGGTGTGGGCGTCGATGGAACTGGCACCCCTGCAATCGCGCTTGGCCATGGTGAACGAGTGGATCGGTGAGGAGGTCATTACCTTCGCCCCGTTTGACCTAGGCAGTGCCTCCTGACGACAAGCTGCTGACCGTTGGTGACCAATCGGTCTGCTAGGGTTCCCAATAGGAGCACCAAGGAAGCATCGAGCCGAGCACACCCTGCGTCGCTCAGTATTTGGGCGCGTACCGTCGAGCTCGCGCGGATGGCTGGTGGTGGATCGCCGACGTGGCCGACGAGTCGGCGGCCCGTAGGCCCGTGCAGTCGCGGCCGCGTATCTGCTATAGCTCGGTACATCTTTCGAACTGACTATGGCGCCGGCTAGATGCCCTTGTTGTTCAGGCCGCTATATTCCAAAGCGTCTTCAAGCGCCGAGCCAATGAAATCTCGCCAGGATTCAAATTTAGATACTTTCTGAATCAGAGCATCCGCATCTTCGGAATTGCAGAATTCGGCTAGAGCTTGATCCTGACTCGCATCAACACCCGCCGACGCAAGTAGCTCGTCTATTGACGGGAATCCGGTATGCTCCTTGACGAAATCACTTCGAGGCTCAAGGCCCAATACAGAATTATTGCTTTCAGTGGCATCATCTGCGAAATCGCGAATTTGCGTAGAGAAGTTGCTCATTATTTACCTCTTGGAGTTTATAAAGGGCCGGGGAATTCCTCGGCCAGCGCATAATATCCAAAACCACCCCGAATGCAACAAGGTCACCTTTAAATTAAATTATTAAAGTATTAATACGCTCGAACTTGGGTGCGCCACCTAGCAAGTGCCTTCTCGTTCTTTGGTGATTATTGTGCAGATCCAGCTGGAACGATTTGGCCTTTGTAACGCGGGCATACTTCGTGGTGATTGGATCGGCTTAGGGCCGTTCTGAAGAAAAGCGCCAGCAGTGACGGACACCGCCCTCCCCGCTATGACCGACTGCCTGCACATGTTGAGGAGCCATTGACGCAACTGACATTCGGCGTCGCTGAGAGGCTGGGCAGGCGCAAGCGGGCCCGGCGTGAGATGCCCCTCGCTGAGATGGAGCATGTCGTTCCTTAGAACGCGCAACCGAGGTTGACGGAGCCGGATAGCCCGACTTCGGCTCGACGCGTCAGGCGGCCTTAGGCCAGTTACCTAATCCGCCATCGTTGCGATAGCTGGAGGGCGCCGTCCTGCAGCCAGTCAGGGGGCGGTGCGCCTCTCTGCGCCCCGCCTGTAACCAGTGTAACCAGTCGTCCCAACGGCTGGTACGCACGCAGATCAACCGCAAATCATTGATATACATGGAAGTGTGACGCGGTGTAACCAGCGTACCAATGTAACCAACAAAGACCGTCAGTCAGAAATCTCAGGCAGGAAATGGCAGGCGGCAAGACAGCAGGTAGATCGGCGAGACCGCTGGGAGACAAGAGAAGTGGCGGTCGGAGAGGGCCAACAGTGCCTGTGCAGGGGCTGTAACCAAAAAGTGTTCCACAACCCCAATTCATAGCTTCCCTGAAACACTGCAAGTAGTGGTGCTTTCTTCTTGGAGGCTATTGGATGCCCTCATTTCTCCATTCCGTTGCGACTGCGCGTGTTGCGTCTTTCTGACCGATCAGCTCCCCAGCGATCTCCTCCCTGGGTGCAGGGATTCGCAGGGACCGGGGTGATCCCTCCGTGCCCCCGCAAGCCTTGCTGAGTCTGCTACTGGCCCATGTGCAGGTGGTGCAGAAAATGCACCCCATGAAGTGCGCAGGTGTGGCGGGGAGACAAGTGCGCGCGCTCGGTGGACGTGGCCAAGGCTGCGGCCGCCTGGGGGTTAGTCAGATGATGGCAAGCCGCTCGTCTACCGCGCCGCTATGGCGCCCCTTGGCGCGCTTCGATTGCGCAGTAGCCATGACGCAGGAGGTCCAATGTGCCGGACTGTATGGTGCGGGCGTACACAGTTGCCTTAGTGGTGGCAAGATGAACGGGCCATTTGGGCAGACAGAGGAAGGCAGGGAGCCGTGACCAGAGTCTTTCAAGCGATTGAGCCAAGTATCGAGGGTAATGACCGGATTAGAGAGCCTCAGCGCGAAGCCTACCGCGAGTTGAAGAAATTTGCGGAGGGTTCGGGCGATGACCGTGAGGTCGGCATTATTCTCCCAGTTGGATGCGGAAAATCCGGGACCATCACCATTTCGCCATTTGCGTTCAAGGCGCGTCGTGCGTTGGTGGTGGCGCCAGGGCTGAATATTGCAAGCCAATTGGCGCGCGACTTTGATCCGTCTAATTCGCACATGTTCTACCAGAAGTGTGCGGTGATCACCGATCCTCCGTTCCCGGAACCCGTGGAGATACGTGGTACCGATAGCAATAGAGGCGATTTGGAAGAGGCGGACGTTGTCATCACAAATGTTCAGCAGCTTCAGGGGCAGGACAATCGGTGGCTAAATTCGCTGCCAGATGACTTCTTTGATCTGATTCTATTTGATGAGGGGCATCATAGCGTTGCGGCGACGTGGGAAGCGGTTAAGGCTAAGTTTCCTCAGGCACGTATCGTAAACTTCAGTGCCACTCCGCTTCGTGCTGATGGGCAGGTGATGGGCGGGAAGGTTCTGTATTCCTACCCTATCTTTAAAGCGATCGAAGCGGGGTATGTGAAACGCCTCAAGGCGCTTCAGCTAAACCCAAAGACGCTCAAGTACGTTCGGCGAGAAGACGGCCAAGAGATAGAGGTTGAACTTTCCGAGGTGATTAGGCTGGGTGAGGATGATGCTGGCTTTCGACGGAGCATCGTCACATCAGAGGAGACGCTCAACACGGTCGTAGACGCATCCTTGCGCGAACTTGATCGTCTTCGAGGCGCTTCGGGTGATCCGCGTTTGAAGATCATTGCGTCCGCGCTCAACTACGAGCACTGTCTCCAGGTCGTTCAGGCCTATGCGGCAAGGAATCGCAAGGCAGCCTTTGTCCACTCTAGGGAGGACAATGCGGCGAACGAGCGCGTTATGAAGCGCCTAGAAGCTCATGAGCTTGATGTCATTGTTCAGGTGCGAAAGTTGGGCGAGGGGTTCGATCATCCGCATCTGGCGGTAGCAGCGGTTCTGAGTATTTTCTCGAATCTATCGCCGTTCGTTCAGTTTGTCGGACGAATCATGCGAGTTATCAAGCAGAACGCTCCTGGTGACGTTATAAATAATGGGACGGTGGTGTTCCATGCGGGGGCCAATATTGCGCGGCAATGGAAGGACTTTCGAGACTTTAGTCAGGCTGACCAGAGTTACTTTGATCAGCTTCTGCCGCTGGAGGGATTGGGTGAAGAGGGCGGTGCTGCCCGTGAGTACGAGCCATTTGCTCCGCCTGAGTTGCCAGATGTAACAGCACAGTCGGAAGTCCATTTGGAAGAAATCAGTCTTCTCACCAATGAGGCTGCTGCCGCCATCGCGCTCCTGAAGGAGCAAGGCATCATCCAAGGAGACTTCGATCCTGGGACGCAAACATTGAAGCCGATACCGGTGACGAAAGTCGCGGCTAGGCAGGCTGCGCGTCAAGCTCTGAACAGCCGTGTCCAGCTGGAGACAGGACGGTTGCTTGCAAAAACCAAGCTCAGTGCAGAGGGGCGTCAGCTTGATCGGAAGTTTTTAGGAAAGTCTAACTATCAGATTGTCGCTGGCGAGCTGCACTCTCGAGCAAATGCTCTGGTAGGAAAGGGTCCTGGAGAGCGGAGCGAGCTGACTCAAGCTGAATTGAATGCTATTGAGACAGGCTTCGCTGATATTGTTGCCGGCGTTGAGCGGGAGGTGATCCGTGGCGGCTAAATCTCTAGTTATCCGTACAGAAGTGGACCGTGCGGGAAAATCACATGACTGCCAAGCCAATAAGAGCCACCGGGTAAGCATGGGTGATCTGAGGCTCAAAGTTCGCAACGGCAGAAGTTGGGATCATTACTGCGAGGAGTGCGGAAGAAAGATTCTGCAGAGAGACATCGAGAAGCTCCAAACGCTCCTGGAGTTTAAGGAGACCATTTAGCGGGCTGGCTGGCCGGGTGCGGGACGCTATATCTTCCACGGAGGCTGCTGTGACCGTGTTTGATGTAGTGCGCTGAGTCCCGCTTCTTAGGCGTGATGCCCCTCTGAGTGTTGGAGGGGCTTCATCTGCAGCGAGCTGGACGTTCCCTGTCGAGGGCTACATTCCCGGACCAATTTGCAGGTGCATTGGTGCCATGGATCGCTACCGGGGCTTCTGCTCAGGCCCGGTTGCCGGCGGGTTGGCTAGTACGCGGGGCAACCAATGAATTTTGGCGGTAACATTGGCGGTAACTGCGGTGCTTGGTATTCCTGTGAGCATTGATGGAAGAGGATATGCGCTTGAAATGTGATTGATGGTGGGCCCACCAAAAAAAAAACAGGCACTTAGGCTTCCGCCAGGTGCCTTTTTTTGTGCCAGCGGGAAAATTTCCGGGAAAATTCAACGCTTGCGCGGTGGTTTCACGATGGGCATATCGTGATCGTAGCGACCCGTCGTGGTCGGTGACTTGTGCCCGGCCGCGTCCTGCTTGTCGCCACGGTTGCCCTCGGTGTCGGTAATGCCCCGGTGCTTGAGACCGTGCATCGAGAACCGCTCGTCTTCCTCAATCACTCCCTCGCTCATTGCCAGTCGCGTGTCTTCCGCGAGGCAGTGCGTAAGTCGGACAAGCACCACCTCACCGGCAAGCCGACCGACCTCATGCGCCAGCTGGTGCGGATCTGCGAGCAGGGCGGGTGCATCCCCGATCCGTTCGCCGGCTCGGGCAACACATTGGTAGCCGCGGACGCGGAGGGCTACAACTGGACCGGCATCGAGATGACCGGCCACTACTTCGACGTGGCCAAGAGCAGGCTGTCGCAAGTCTGACCGCGCTGTAGCGTTTTGAGATGACCAATTGCCGCCCGTTGGGTGGCCATTGGTTTTGGGCTTCCGATGCGTCCATACGACACTGGCGCGGAGATTGTTAGTGGCCAACCCAGGGTCGCAACTATCGGACCATGCACGGTGGCTCCCACCGTCTAGATTCCAAACGACAATGGCACTGTCACCTTCCCATAGTCACCGACGGCTCACACGTAGAGCCTCAGCCAAAAGAGCAGTTCACTCTCAACTTCCCTAGCGCTGAACGCCCATGATTACTAGGCTTGGCAGGTTACGGTGGACACAATTGGTTTTGCCTTGACTCCATCAGCGTCGTAGATTGTCGTTTGTACCGTATGGGTTGCATCGCTCGACTCAGTAGAGTCGCATCCAAAATTCCAGCTTAGCTGCCCGTCTTTGATCGTAACCGGTAGTCCCTTGGCATCGCCGCACCTGTGTCCTGGTGCGCACTGCACGATTTTTGCGTCCGCTTTCATCACTCCTTGAGGGTATCCCACGTAGGTGAAGGAGACCGGGACTTTGCTCGGACCTTTGCCAGCAGCAGGGCCTGTGGAGGTGATAGCGAAGGCTGAGCAAGACTTACCTTCGCGATACATGCGGTAGCCTTTCTCGAAACCGAGCATGGCGGCCTTTTGGAACACGGGATCCTTCAATGCGGCTTGATCGTCCGGATTCGTATGGAACCCAACTTCAGCGATCACTGTGGACATCGTTGCTACCCGCGTCTCAGCATTGTCATCGGTGTAAACTCCGCCCGCAGGATAGGACTCGTATCCTGGCGTTGAGTTGATTAGTTCCTTCATATAGCAGAGGGCGCTTTCTGCCAGCTTCTGATCTTCAGCGCGTCCAGGCTGATAGATCAGTCTCAATCCACGTGCAGTTGTGTCTGAAACGCCGTTTGTGTGAATTTGAAGAAGAGCATCAACTTGCTGATTGTTCGCGAAAAGGGGGCGCGCATATAGATCTTCGGTTCTTTCAATATCTCCCTCGCGCGGTGACGATGCTTTGGAATTCCAAACCGACGTGAGTTCCGGGTACTTGCTCGCGAGGTGATATCTTGACGAGACTTTCCACCACTCAAGCCCGCTTGGCTGATGAATAGTGGATTCCCGGGATCTGACAAAGGATGTCGTCGCTCCACTTCGGCTTACCAGTGCGCTAGATAGAAATTCCGCCATGGGCGGCGTAATCACGTCCTCGACAACGCCGTTGTAGCTGTCGCGTTGAAATCGCCAGTCCTTGAATCCGTAGTGATAATAAGATCCATGTCCGGCTGATATCATTACTTTGGGGGGGGGCGCGGTGCTCGGCTCGCGTCGAAATTTTGTTGGTTTGCGATTTTTGAATCGGCGTTTCGCGTCGTTCCTCGGGGAAGTAGTGGTATATGTTTTCACCGCTAAATCGGAACTCAATGCCCCCGATAGGGATCACGCCTTCCATTAATGAAATGAGGGATCTGGATATCTCATGCAAGTTGTCTTCGAGCTGGGCACCATAGCTTTTGGGGATGAAGTCCTTGCCAAGATCCACTATCAACAGCTCGCCGGTTCTGTCGAATTTTGCAAGGACCCTATGACTATTGGAGGCTTGGCCTGGCAATGGAGGAAGGCCATTTACAATTCGCTGCGCCTCCTTGGTGAGTTCACTTTCTAGCTGAAGGCGCTCATTTGCCTGCATATGAACAACGTTCTTCGGGCTGTCGGTTACGCCTGGATAGCTAATCGCAAATCCATTGTTCGCGCTTGCCAATGCGCCGACGCCGAGAACTACTGCGAGTGATGACCGATAGAGTGATTTCATAAATTCCCTTTACTAGTCTCAAGCCCCCTGCCCCCCGAAGGTATGGCAGAACCCGTAGTTCCTGCAACACATTGCGTAAGCCGGTGATCCTCTAAATCTGCCTGATGCGGAGATTGATATTCATTTATATCAATGGCTTGCGCCTTGGATTGGGCGGAGTACTTGGATTTGGTCACAGGATCACTTGATCCCATTATCGTCACCTGAATACTGGTGTGTCCCTATGGGACAAGGCCGCGAGAGCATGCGACCCCAGCTGGGCCGGTTCCGCAACCAGGCCGAGTACGTCTTGGGGTGGCAAGGCCGGGCACCATGCAGGTCGCCGCAGATCTTAAGGGCTACAGCTGGACCGGCATCGAGATGGCCGGGCACTACTACGAGGTGGCGCGTTTTCCACTGCACAGCCCGTAGGATGCTACCCACCACTGCGCCCTACAAGCCGCCCTCGGGCGGCTTTCTTGTCTGCTTGGGCTTGGGGTTTTCCTCCTCCAGCAGTCGCAGCCGCTTGAGCTCGGAAGGCCCCAGCTCGCCGTACTTCTTGGGCCACACGTAGAACGTCGCCTCCGCGATGCCCATCTTGCGGCGCACCTCCTCGACCGCCATCCCCGCGTCGACATGCTTGAGCGCATAGGCAATCTGCTCCTCAGTGAAACGGCACTTCTTCATCGCAGGATTCCTCGTGATCCACGGGGGCCATGCCGGGCGACGTCTCTACTTTACGTTGGCCCGATTTTCAGGGGGTGGGTCACTGCCGCTGGGTGGGCCAGCGCGCCGCTCACGGCGAAACTGCGGAACGGCACTCGGCCTCTACGTGCTAGGCGGAAGGTGTTTAACGGATGCCTTCTCTGGGCTCCGGCGTCGGTAGTGCATGAGGCTTTCTTCGCCGCGGGATTAATGTGAACTTTTATTGTATGTAAATAAATCGTGTGGTTGATCGGCCGAGCCCTATATGCCAGTAGCCTTCGCGGGCTGTACTGGGCATATTCACATTCCACC
>Ga0207709_10001455_pt1 | contig 16481 bp, 14 predicted proteins | sample KBSM34metaG_FD_184397 | JGI IMG/M metagenome (GOLD analysis project Ga0207709, IMG submission 184397) | Miscanthus rhizosphere microbial communities from Kellogg Biological Station, Michigan, USA - KBS M3-4 metaG (SPAdes) (version 2) | ecosystem: Host-associated > Plants > Roots > Rhizosphere >...
CAGCACGAGTGCGAAGGTTGCCAACAGCTGGAACAGCTCGGGCGACTTGTAGATGCGGCGCAGCAGCACCATCTCGATCAGCGCACCGAGGATGCCGACCGCGACGGCGGACAGCACCACGGCCGGCCAGAAGGCCATGCCGCCGCCGAGCTTCTCGACCAGCGTGTAGGCGAGGTAGATGCCGACCATGAAGAAGGAGCCGTGCGCAAAGTTGACGATGCGCGTGACACCGAAGATCAGCGAAAGGCCGGCCCCCACAAGGAACAGCGACGAAGCCGACGACAGCCCGGTGAGGAACTGAAGCAGCAGGGACGAGAGGCTCATGGGTGCAAGCGTTCCGGGAAGAAAAAGGTCAGTCGGCGGCGCGGGACTTCTTGACGTCGGCGGCGCTCGGCTGGAACTTGGCGCCGTCGAAATACGTGTAGTCGACCATCACGCCCTTGCCGTTCTCGTTCTTCGTCTTGCCGACGAAGGCGCCCATGGTGGACTGGTGGTCCTCGGCGCGGTAGCTGATCTTGCCGAACGGCGTGTCGACCTGCAGGCCCTTGAACGCGGCGACGAGCTTCGGCGTCTCGGTGCTCTTGGCCTTCTCGATGCCGGCCGCGACCGACTTGATCATGCTGTAGCCGACCACCGAACCCAGGCGCGGATAGTCCTTGTACTTGCCGTGGTAGGCGAGGAAGAAGGCCTTGTGCTCGGGCGTCTGGATGCCGTACCAGGGGTAGCCGGTCACGATCCAGCCGTTGGGCGTTTCGTCCTTGAGGGGGTCGAGGTATTCGGGCTCGCCGGTCAGCACGCTGACGACCGCGCGGTCCTTGAACAGGCCGCGCGTGTTGCCTTCGCGCACGAACTTCGACAGGTCGGCGCCGAACAGCACGTTGAAGATCGCGTCGGGCTTGGCATCGGCCAGCGCCTGCGCGACCGCGCCCGCATCGACCTTGCCGAGCGGCGGCGCCTGCTCGGCGACGAACTCGACGTCGGGCTGCGCGGCCTTCAGCAGCGTCTTGAAGGCAGCCACGGCCGACTGGCCGTATTCGTAGTTGGGGTACACGACCGCCCAGCGCTTCTTCTTGAGCTTGACGGCCTCGGGCACGAGCATCGCGGCCTGCATGTAGGTGCCGGGGCGCAGGCGGTAGGTGTATTCGTTGCCGCCCTGCCAGGTCATCTTGTCGGTCAGCGGTTCGCCGGCCAGGAAGAAGATCTTCTTCTGCTTGGCGAAGTCGGCCACGGCCAGGCCGGTGTTCGACAGGAAGGTGCCGGTGAGCACGTCGATCTTCTCGCGCGCCACCAGCTCCTCGGCCACGCGCACGGCGTCGCCCGGGTTGGCGTTGTCGTCGCGCGTGATGAGTTCGACCTTGCGGCCGTTGACGCCGCCCTTGGCGTTGATTTCTTCGACGGCCAGCTCCATCCCCTTCTTGTAGGGCTCGAGGAAGGCGGGCTGGGCCTTGTAGCTGTTGACCTCGCCGATCTTGATCACGCCCTGCGCATGCGCGGGAACGAGAGCAGTGGTCAGCGCGGCGAGGGCCGCGGCGCTGAAGACGTGACGCAATGGGTTCATGAGGAAAACTCCTTGGGATCGAAAGAGAAGAAAACGGCGTGAGTGGATGCGGGGCGGGCGGGACGGCGTTAGCGCAGGCCGTCTTCGCCCTTGATTTCGCTGACCTGCAGGCCGCCAATGCGCGGCAGTGGACGGCCGCTGTCGGTGACTGCGACCGCCACCACGATCTCGTTGGCGCGCGGCGCATCGCTCACGCGGGCTTCGATGGCGTCGAAGTGACTGCGAACGAAGGCCGCGTCCTTATGGCCGAGCGGCACGTCGATGGCAGTGCCCAGCGTGCCCAGCTTCTTGGCCGAAGGCACGAGCGCCGCGCCCTTCTCGACCGCCGCGCGCAGCGGCGCGCCGAGCTTGGGATGCAGGATGGCAGCGGCGTGTTCGAGCTCGCCGCGCTCGCCGACGATGGCGGCCTTGCCGTAGCTCTGCGCCTGACCGGGCTCGATGCCGAGCGCCTTCACGGCCTTCTGGCCCAGCAGCGCGCCGAGCTCTTCGCCGATGGCGATGAGTTCGTCGAGGTTCTCGCTGTAGCGCCCCGCATAGGGGTTCTCGATCACGGCGATGGCGACGGCGCGGCGCGTGGGCGGCGTGACGTCCTGGCCCATCTCCTTGCGGGTTTCGTCGACCTGGATTACGAGCTTGCGGATGTTGGCGGTCATGTCTTGTGTTCCTTCGTGTCTCTTGTTCAGGTCAGCGCAGGCCGTCCCATTTGCTGATGTCTTTGGCGAGCAGGCCGCCGACGCGGGCGTGCACGCGGTAGCCGGTGCTCATCGCGAGGATGAAGACGATCTCGTCGGCCGCAGGCGCGCCGGGCACGCGCACTTCGATGGCATCGAACTGGCCGCGCACGTAGCTCGCGTTGATGTTGGTCAGCGGCACGTCGAGTGCGGCACCGGGCGGCCCGACCTTCTTGGTCGAGGGCACGATGGACAGCGCATTGCCTGGCTGGCCGGTTTTCTCTTCGGCCTTGCCCGCGGTGTAGGCCGCGCGGCTGCCCTTCCAGCCGAGCAGTTCGCGCATCGCGTAGCCGCCGGGCACATGCCACAGTGCGCCGTGCTCCAGCTCGCCATCGGCGCCGACGATGGCGCCCTTGCCGTAGGTGGCGATCTGCTCAAGCGGCACGTCCATGGCGGCGTGCAGCCTGTGCGCCATGTCGACGCCCACGGGGTCGAGCAGCGCCATCATCGGAAGGATGTCGGGCTCGTAGCGGCCGGCGAAAGGATTGGTCAGCACCGCGCCGATGGCACCGCGCACCAACGGGGTGTCGGCACGCGGTCCGAACTCGTGGTGGATGTGCTCGACATGGGTGAAGACGCGGCGTATATCGATCATGAAAAAGGACCTTGCTTTTCGTTAAGCAAATACTGAACCAACTGCTTTCGGCAGCACTGTCTGCAGCGACTTCGAGCATAAGGGCTCGACAAGTCGAAACTGCCCCTGGCAAACGAGTAGAACGGCCCAGGCGAGCCCCCCTTTTTGCAGGACCTTGGCGCAGATCGCGCCCGTATCGAGTGCGCTTTTGACCTGCGACGGTGCGAGCGTCGGCACGTCGACGGTGACGAGCATGTCGCCGAGGTCGCTGTCGTCCTTGCATTCGTTCGCGGGGCGGCGCGCGATGGCGTCGTCGTCGACATCGACGGCGTTGGCGATCACTGTCGCGGCGGCGTCGGCCTGCGCTGCGGTGGCGGCCAGGACCGTCACGCTGTCGGCGATGCCCAGCGAAAAGCTGCGCCCGCGCCAGCCGCTGGTGGCGACGCCGCGCACGGGCTGGTCCGCGTGCAGTTCGAACTGGCCGTCGGTGATGAGGGCGCCGCCGTGGTCGCGCCAGTCGAAGCGCGCGAGGTCGGCGAACACACCCACGCGCGCCGACTGGCCGGGCGCGAGGTGCAGTGCGATGTCGCCGCCGTTGTTGATCCACGCGCGCTCGATGCCGGGGCGGTCGTAGAACGCGATCAGCTCCTGCGCGACCGAGCCCGCGACTGCTGCCATGGGCGTGATGAACATCGGCGAGAACGCGGCGCAGGCGTCCCACATGCGCCTGGCGACCACGCCTCGCGGACGCATGTCGTCGCTCACGGGCAGGCGCAGCAGCGGCAGCTCGCGCACGAGCTCGTCGAGCACATGGACGAAGCGTGCCCACGCAGCGTCGTGCGCGGCCGCCACGGCGTAGGGGTCGCCGTGCGCCTCGGCCACGATGTCGATCGGGCCGTGGTTGAAGTGCCAGCGGCCGCTGTCGAGGGCACTGCGTTGGGCGCTCATGGCTGCGCGCTCCCGTCTTTCCCCCTCCCCTTCCGGGGGAGGGTCGGGGTGGGGGCACGCGGCGTATCCATTGGGCGCTCTGCCTGCCCCCATCCCAGCCTTCCCCCGGAGGGGGAAGGAGCAACACGCAAGCCGCACATCGACGCGAGCATGGATCAGCCCAGCATGGGTGCGTGGCCGAGCGGCCACGGGTTGGCATCGTCCATTGCGAGCCATTGGCGTGCGAGCGGTGCGCCGTCTTCCTGCCATGCACCGCGCGCGAGCGCCTGCTCGAGCGAAAAGATGTGCTCCATGTGACCGCCGAGCGCCTCGTAGTCGTCGCGCCGCATGCTGAACTCGATGGGCGCGACGATGGCTGGCGTGGGCACGGTGCCGAAGCTGTTGTCGGGCATGCGCATGACATCGGCCATCACGGTGATGCCGCCGCCAGGCCACACGTAGGCCGGCGCGCCGCCGCAGGTGACGTTGACCAGCGCGCGCTTGATGGCCCGCGTGAGCAGCACCGGGTTTTCGGTGACGCCCGCGCGCAGGCTGCCACCGGCGCCGCCGAGGAACAGCACGGTGCACAGCGAAGGCTCGCAGTTCTCGCCGATGCGATCGACGATGCGCTTCACTTCGGGCGGCATTGGCTGTTCGACGGGCTTGAGCGCATCGTCGAGCACGTACCACTGCGCGTGCTCGCCGGTGGTCGAGGTCATCAGCAGGCGCAGGCCGGGCCGCGCCACGCCCTCTTCCCAGCCCTCGATGATCGCAAGCGGATCGGCGATGTCGGTGCCGCCCCAGCCGTTGCCCGGGTTGGCCACCTGGAAGTAGCGCCCCGGCGTCGACTTGCGCCCCAGCATCTGGATGCCCGAGGGCGCCATGTCGAGGCAGCGGCCGGCCTGGTGCTCGGTGAGCACGCCGGTGATGTGGTCGTCGACCACCACCACCTCGTCGGCCACGCCCGCGAACTGGCGCGCGAAGATGCCGACCGCCGCCGAGCCGCAGCCCACGCGCATGCGCTGCTCTTCCACGCCGTTGACGATGGGCGCCCTGCCGGCCTGGATGACGAGGGTGGAGCCGCCGTCGATGGTGCACTCCACGGCCTTCTTGTTGCCCAGCAGCTGCATCAGCTCGGCCGTCATGCGGCCTTCTTTCTTGCTGCCGCCGGTGAGGTGGTGCACGCCGCCCAGCGAGAGCATCTGCGAGCCGTACTCGGCCGTGGTGACGTGGCCCACGACCTCGCCGCGGTAGCGCACGTTGGCCTGCTCGGAGCCGAGGAAACGGTCGGTATCGATCTTCACCTTGAAGCTGCAGTAGCTGAAGATGCCTTCGGTGACGACGGTGACCATGTCGACGCCCCGGGCTTTCGAGGCCACGATGAAGGGGGCCGGCTTGTAGTCGGGGTAGGTGGTGGACGAGCCCACGCCGGTGACGAAGACTTCGTCGGCGTGCAGCAGGTCGCCGTTCCAGTCGGGGGCCTGCGCCGTGGCGGGCTCGGCGCCCGGGCGATCGAAAAACACCAGCGCCGGCGCCTCGCTCTCGATCGTCCGGCGCAGCAGCACCACCGGATCGACGCGCACCAGCACGCCGTCGCGATTGGCGTAGCGGTCGCAGGCGCCGGTGCGGCCGTCGGAGATCTGGCACAGCACCGGGCAGGCGTTGCACTCGACCTTGGCAGTGCTCATGCGCTCGTTGCGCGGCGGCGCCTTGCCGAAGGCGCCGCTGCCGGCTTCGGCCACCACGGGCATGTCCATGCCGGGGAGGCCATCTGTCTTGGTGTGTTCTGTCATCGGGGCGATCTCGTGGGCGTTTCGGTGATGTGCGGGGGCAAATCCTGGCTGCCGGGGTTTGCAACAAACGTGCCGTCAGCCCGCTTGTGCACCGACTTCCGTTTGTGTAGCATTCCCTACACTTTCATGTTGCGTTCACTACATTCGCAGTCAATGTAGCAAACGGGCCCGATGCTTGCAATGGTGTTTTCTCGCGCTGTCCGTCGGGGTTTTTCCGACCAACGACAATGGAGGGTTCGCAGCCGGCCGGCGGCCGCATGCCCCAAGGGCGTGCATCCCGGCCCAGCCACCTTCCACTGTTCCAACCAACTCTTGAGTTCCGTATGAGTGCATTCAGCGAAGAACGCGTCCTGAGCGTCCACCACTGGACCGACCGCCTGTTCACCTTCACCACCACGCGCGACCCGGCGCTGCGCTTTTCGAACGGTCATTTCACGATGATCGGCCTGAAGGTCAACAACAAGCCCCTGCTGCGCGCCTACAGCATCGTGAGCCCGAACTACGAGGAGCATCTCGAGTTCCTGAGCATCAAGGTGGAAGAAGGCCCGCTCACCTCGAAGCTGCAGCACATCCAGGTGGGCGACACCGTCATCGTGGGCCGCAAGCCCACCGGCACGCTGCTGATCGACTACACGCTGCCGGCCAAGCGCCTGTACCTGTTCGGCACCGGCACCGGCCTGGCACCGTTCATGAGCATCATCCGCGACCCGGACACCTACGAGAAGTTCGAGCAGGTCATCCTGGTGCACGGCGTGCGCCAGGTCGACGAGCTGGCCTACCACGACCTCGTGATCGACCACCTGCCCAAGCACGAGTTCCTGGGCGAGATGGTTGCCAAGCAGCTGCTCTACTACCCGACGGTCACGCGCGAGGAGTTCCGCAACCAGGGCCGCATCACCGACCTCATCGAGAGCAACAAGCTCACCGACGACCTCGGCCTGCCCCCGCTCAACGTCGAGGAAGACCGCGTCATGCTGTGCGGCAGCCCCGGCCTGCTGGTCGACCTGAAGCACATCCTCGAAAAGCGCGGCTTCAAGGAAGGCAACACCTCGACGCCCGGCGACTTCGTCGTAGAGCGCGCGTTCGCCGAAAAATAAGCAGGGCGCCGCGCGCAATGGCCGACAACCGCACCGCCGCCAAGCCCCAGCGCCGCACCGGCGTGCGCGAGGCCGCGGCGCAGGCCACGCGCGACAGCATCCTGAAATCGGCGACCAAGGTGTTCGCCCGATACGGCTACGACGGCGGCAGCGTGGAGAAGATCTCCAAGGCCGCGAAGTCGTATGACCGGATGATCTACTACTACTTCGGCAGCAAGGAAGGCCTGTTCATCGCGGTGCTCGAGGGCATCTACCAGCGCATGGACGATGCCGAGGCCGCCATTGCGCTCGACGCCTCGCGGCCGGTGGAGGCATTCACCGAAGTGATCCGCTTCGTGCTGGGCTACTACCGCAAGAACCCCGAGTTCGTCACGCTGCTGAACACCGAGAACCTGCACAAGGGGCGGCACATCTCGAAGTCGCTGCGCGCGCGCGAGTATTCGTCGCGGGCGGTGGCGATCATTGCGGAGATCCTCGCCAGTGGCGCGGCGCAGGGCCTGTTCCGCAAGGACCTGGTGGCCCGCGACATCTACCTGCTGATAGCGTCCACCGGCTATTTCTACACCTCCAACCGGCACACGCTCACCGCCTTCCTCGGCGAGCCGATGGAGTCGCCGGAGGCCGTCGCGCACTGGGAAGACTTCGTGATCGAGACGCTGCTGCGCACGGTGCGCGCGGACGAGCCGCAAGACAACACATCACCCCACGAGGACACATCGAAATGGCAGAAATCGCAGCCGGCGGCAAGTCGGGCAAGGTCGTCATCAAGAACATAGGGCTGCTGCTCTCGGGCGACATCGACAAGCCCATCCTCGACGCCGACACCATCGTGGTGAACGACGGCCTGATCGTGGCGGTCGGCAAAGAGAAAGACTGCGACCTCGAAGGCGCGCAGACCGTGATCGACGCACGCAAGACCTGCGTGGCACCCGGCCTGATCGACAGCCACGTGCATCCGGTGTTCGGCGACTGGACGCCGCGCCAGGGCCAGATCGGCTGGATCGACTCCACCATGCACGGCGGCGTGACGACGATGATTTCCGCCGGCGAAGTGCACCTGCCCGGCCGCCCCAAGGACATCGTCGGACTGAAGGCGCTGGCCATCACCGCGCAACGCGCCTTCGACAACTTCCGCCCCGGCGGCGTGAAGGTGCTCGCCGGTGCACCCGTCATCGAGAAGGGCATGGTCGAGAGCGACTTCAAGGAACTCGCCGAGGCAGGCGTGGGCCTGCTGGGCGAAGTGGGACTGGGCTCGGTCAAGGCCGGCTACGAGGCCAAGGAAATGGTGGCCTGGGCGCGCAAGTACGGCATCCAGAGCACGATCCACACGGGCGGCCCGTCGATCCCGGGCTCGGGCCTGATCGACAAGGACGTGGTGCTCGAAGCCGACGCCGACATCATCGGCCACATCAACGGCGGCCACACCTCGCTGCCCGAGGCGCATGTGTGCGAGCTGTGCGAGAAGAGCTCGCGCGCGATCGAGATCGTGCACAACGGCAACGAGAAGGTGGCCATCGCGGCGGCCAGGGCGGCGCTGGAGCTGAAGTGCCCGCACCGCGTGATCCTCGGCACCGACGGGCCCGCGGGCTCGGGCGTGCAGCCGCTGGGCATCCTGCGCATGGTGGCGATGCTGTCGTCCATCGCGAACATCCCGGCCGAGCTGGTGTTCTGCTTCGCCACGGGCAACACGGCGAAGATCCGCAAGCTCAACTGCGGGCTGATCGAAGTGGGCCGCGATGCCGACTTCGTGTTCATGGACCGTGCGCAGCATTCGCCCGCACCGGGCCTGCTCGAAAGCGTGCAGCTCGGCGACATTCCGGGCGTGGGCATGGTGATGATCGACGGCATCGTGCGCTGCGGCCGCAGCCGCAACACGCCGCCCGCGACCGAAATTCCGGTCGTCGTTTCCGGCGCGCACTGAGCGCGCCGTGCCGGCGGCTTCAGCCGCCGCGGTGCGAGCGAAAGACCAGGTAGCGCGCCGACAGGAAGTTGGCGCTCATGCCGGCGAGGCTGCCCAGCGCCACGCCCAGGGCCGCGGCCCAGCGCCCGTCGACCCAGTGCAGCGTCAGCACGTAGGCGCCATAGTTCAGCACTGCGCCGGCGGCCATGGTCGCCAGATAGCCCAGATATTCGCGCCAGAGGGAACGGCCGGCCGCTGCGCTGGCCGCGAAGGTGTAGCGGCGGTTGAAGGCCCAGGTGGTGGTCGCCGCCGCGAGGAACGACACCACGCGCGCCGCATACCAGCCCAGCAGCGGCGCCAGCAGGTACAGCACGACCACGTCGACCACGAGCCCGATCACGCCGACGGCGGCGAACGAGAGGAACTCGCGTGCGATCTTCATCGCGAGGCGCGTGAAGCGCGGGTCGCCTGCTCGCGCACGCCCGGAATCGCGAGATAGCGCAGCCGCTTGGCCTCCCGCCGCCCCAGCGTGATGGCCTGCATGACGACGCCGCACACGAAGGACAGCATGGCCGCCAGCATCGCGCCCGTGGCCAGCACCGCCGTGGGGAGCCGGGGCACCAGGCCGGTGTGCATGTAGGTCATGACGAGCGGCAGGACCAGCGCGACCGACATCAGCACGAGCAGCCCCCCGATGATCGAGAAGAACTGCAGCGGCCGCTCGCTCACGAACAGCTTGCAGATGGTCTTCAGGATGCGCCAGCCGTCGCGGTAGGTCGAGAGCTTGCTGACGGAGCCTTCGGGGCGCGTGCTGTAGGCGGTGCCTTCCTCTGCATAGGGCATGCGCAGTTCGAGCGCGTGCACGGTGAGCTCGGTCTCGGTCTCGAAGCCCCGCGACAGCGCCGGGAACGACTTGGCATAGCGCCGCGAGAACACGCGGTAGCCCGAGAGCATGTCGCTGAGGCCACCTCCGAACAGCTGCGCCACGGCGCCCGTGAGCATGCGGTTGCCGAGGCGGTGGCCGGTGCGGTAGGTGTGCGCGTCCTGGCCGTCGTCCACACGGCTGCCGACCACCATGTCGAGGTTGTCGTTCACCAGCCGGTCGATGAGCCGGCGCGCGGCGCCGGCGTCGTAGGTGGCATCGCCGTCGACCATCACGTACACGTCGGCCTCGACGTCGGCGAACATGCGCCGCACCACGTTGCCCTTGCCGCGCAGGGCCACGTGGGTGACGACGGCGCCGGCCGCGCGCGCCACGGCCGCCGTGTCGTCGCTGGAGTTGTTGTCGAAGACGTGGATCTCGGCCTCGGGCAGCGCGGCGCGAAAGCCCGCGACCACCTGGGCGATGGCCAGCGCCTCGTTGTAGCAGGGGATGACCGCGGCAATGCGCAGGCCGGTGTTGCCTGGAACGGCGAGGGAATCGGTGTCGGTCATGGTGCGGCGGGAAGGATACGGTAGACCCGGCTGCCGTCTTTCTCGTACTCCACGGCGAAGTACTTGTCGAAATCGATGCGCGCGCTGAACACGGGCACCACGGAGTCCGGCAGGACCACCGCGGTGAAGCCCATGTCGCCGAGCTTGCGCGCGAGATCGCCGCCAGACAGGCGTCCGAAGTCGGTGTAGCGCCACGGCCCGAGCGTGTCGCCCCAGATGGGGTTGGGGCCGTAGTAGATCGCCTCGTTCAGCGCGATCTGGTAGACGCGGCCGGTGGCGTTGCGGCGCAGGTAGTCCATCACGGCGTAGCCCGGCACGTGCCGGCGCAGCACGGCCTCGCGAGCCTCGGGCGTGATCGAAACCATCGCGACCTTGGCGGCGGTCTGGCGCACCGAGACGGCGGCCAGCACGGCCAGCAGCAGCACGGCCACCCAGTCGCCCACGCGGGCCGGCGTGCGCCGCGTGACGGCAGCAGGCGGCGCGTCCTGCGCCGTGTTCCTGGCGCCGAACATGCGGCGAACGCCCGAGACGATCCAGCCGAACAGCACCTGCCAGCCGATCGCCGCGATCGCGGCCAGCAGCGGGAACGAGGCTGTCAGGTAGCGCGGATAGCGCGAGGTCACGACCCAGACGGCCACCGAATACAGGCAGAACCAGCCGGCTGCACGCACCGCCGCCGAACGCTTCCACCACACGCTGAACGGCGCGAAGAACACGGACCAGATCAGCGCGTTGGGCAGCTCGGCGTGCACGCGCACGTCGGCCACCTGCTGCACGTAGTCGGCCGGCGTCCACTCGGTGAAGCCGAACACGCGCGCGCCGATGGGGTTGAACGGGTCGCCCGTCATGATGGCGTTGCGCGCATACCAGTACACGCACGGAACCAGGAAGCAGGCGAATACCAGCGCCCAGGCCCGGGGCCGGCGCTCGTGCCGGACGACGAACACCGCCACCAGCGGCAGGAAGATCAACGCCTGGTACTTCGAGCCAGCGGCCACGCCGAGGCAGAACGCGGCCACGCCGAGCCAGCGCATGCCGCCGTGCGCGGGCTTGCCGGGCTCCGATTCGCGCCACCACCACAGCGCCACGCAGGCCGACAGCACGAACAGCGCCACGCCCATGTCGATCAGCGCGTTGGAGTAATCGCCGAGCCCCAGCCAGATGGCCGCGCCGATGCAGGCGGTGAGCCGGTTGGCGTGCAGGATGCCCAGGCGATAGACCATCACCACCGACAACGCACCCGCCAGCGCATTGAGGAAGTGCGGCAGCACGTCGTCGCCGAGCTGCAGCGCGGCGGCGTAGAGCAGGTTGTAGTTGTACGGGAACCAGGGATAGCGCAGCCAGTCGTGGATGCCCAGCGAGCCCTGCTGTGCGACCTGGCGCGCGTACGGCAGGTGGTACATCAGTTCGTCGAAGGCAATCGGCGGCACGAGCGGCGCCACCAGCGCGGGCAGCGCGACCAGGGCCAGCGCAATCAGCGCGATGCGCTCGACATAGGTCCACGGCGCGGCGGGTTCGTTCGCGCGCAAGGCGCGCCGCTCGCGCAGCCACGACGGAAGCTGGAGCGCAGCGGCCACCACGCCTGCCACCACGAGCGCCACGGTCGCGCCGGCCTTGAAAGCACCGAAGATGGCCAGCGCCTGGAAGGCACAGATGTACAGGCCGACCCCGAGTGCGACGGCCATGGCCGCTTCGAGCCCCGCATCGCGGCGCGGCGGCGGGGCCAGGCGGCCCAGCAGCGCGCGGCCGAAGCCCCAGCAGCCGATCACGAAAATCGACAAGGCCGCGTAATGCGCGGCTGCAAACATCAGCTTCTGAATAACAACTCCCGGCGCCGGGCGGCCGCGCCGGCCGGCAGGTTCAAAGATTGGGCGCCAGCAGACGCTCGAGATAGGACTCGCTCTCCTTGCGCCGCGCGGCCTGGTCCTGCAGCTGGTCGTGACCGATCTTGCCGACGTTGAAGTACGTCGAATCGGGGTGACTCAGGTAGAAACCACTCACGCTGGCGGCGGGCATCATAGCGAGGCTTTCCGTCAGGGTCATGCCAATGTCCGCGCAACCCAGAAGGTCGAACATCGGGCCCTTCACGCTGTGGTCCGGGCAGGCCGGGTAGCCGGGCGCGGGGCGGATGCCGCGGTATTTCTCCGCGATCATGTCGTCGTTGCTCAGGCTCTCGTCGCTCGCGTAGCCCCAGAGGTCGGTGCGCACCCGGTGGTGCAGCGACTCGGCGAAGGCCTCGGCCAATCGGTCGGCCAAAGCCTTGAGCATGATGGCGGAGTAGTCGTCGAGATCATCGACGAAGTACTTCTCTTTTTTCTCGACGCCCAGGCCGGCCGTGACGGCGAACATGCCGACGTAGTCCTTCACGCCGCTGTCCTTCGGCGCCACGAAGTCGGCGAGGCAGCGGCTCGGGCGCATCACGCCGTCGATCACCTGCTTCTCGGTCTGCTGGCGCATGCCGTACCAGGTGAGCGCGACTTCGCTGCGCGTCTCGTCGGTGTAGAGCTCGATGTCGTCGTCGTTCACCGTGTTGGCGGGCCAGAAACCGACCACGCCGCTGGCGCTGAGCCAGCGGCCTTCGATCAGGCGCTTGAGCATGCGCTGGCCGTCGGCGTACACGCGCACGGCCTCGGTGCCGACGATCTCGTCCTTCAGGATGGCGGGGAACGGGCCGGCCAGGTCCCAGGTCTGGAAGAACGGGCCCCAGTCGATGTACTTGGCCAGCTCGGTGAGGTCGAAGTTCTTGAACACGCGCCGGCCGATGAACTTGGGCACCGGCGGCAGGTAGTTCGCGAAATCGACGGGCGTCTTGTTGGCGCGCGCCTTCGCGAGGGGCCACATGGGCACCTGCTTCTTGTTGGCGTGCTGCTGGCGCACCTTGTCGTAGTCGGCGTTGATCTCGTCGATGTAGGCGGTGGCCTGATCGCTCAGGAGCGACTGCGCCACGCTCACGCTGCGCGAGGCGTCGGGCACGTAGACCACGGGGCCTTCGTAGTGCGGCGCGATCTTCACGGCCGTGTGCACGCGGCTGGTGGTGGCGCCGCCGATCAGAAGCGGAATCTTCTTGATGCGGAAGTGGTCGTCCTTCTGCATCTCGCCGGCCACGTACTGCATCTCTTCGAGGCTCGGCGTGATCAGGCCCGACAGGCCCACGATGTCCGCACCCTCGACTTTCGCCTTCGCAAGAATTTCGTGGCACGGGACCATCACGCCCATGTTCACCACTTCGAAGTTGTTGCACTGGAGCACGACGGTCACGATGTTCTTGCCGATGTCGTGCACGTCGCCCTTCACGGTGGCGATGATGATCTTGCCCTTGGTGCGCACGTCGCGGCCCGCGGCCTCGTCCTGGCGCTTTTCTTCCTCGATGTAGGGAATGAGGTGGGCCACGGCCGACTTCATGACGCGGGCGGACTTCACCACCTGCGGCAGGAACATCTTGCCCTGGCCGAACAGGTCGCCCACGATGTTCATGCCGTCCATCAGCGGCCCTTCGATCACGTGCAGCGGGCGGCCGCCCTTGGCCAGAATGGCCTGATAGGCCTCCTCGGTGTCTTCGACGATGAAGTCGGTGATGCCGTGCACCATGGCGTGCGACAGGCGCTGGTTGACCGGCACCGGGTTCTCCGGCGTGCCGCGCCATTCGAGCTTCTTGCTGTCGTCTTTCGCGCCGCTCTTGGCGGTCTCGGCCACCTCGACGAGGCGCTCGCCGGCGTCGGGACGGCGGTTCAGCACCACGTCCTCGACGCGCTCGCGCAGCTCGGGTTCGAGGTCGTCGTACACGCCCACCATGCCGGCGTTGACGATGCCCATGTCCATGCCCGCCTGGATGGCGTGGTACAGGAACACGGTGTGGATCGCCTCGCGCACCGGGTCGTTGCCGCGGAAGCTGAAGCTCACGTTGCTCACGCCGCCCGAGACCTTGGCGCCCGGCAGGTTCTGCTTGATCCAGCGCACGGCGTTGATGAAGTCGACCGCGTAGTTGTCGTGCTCCTCGATGCCGGTGGCAATCGCGAAAATGTTGGGGTCGAAGATGATGTCCTCGGGCGGGAAGCCCACCTCGTCCACCAGGATGCGGTAGGCGCGCTCGCAGATCTCGATCTTCCGCGCGTAGGTGTCGGCCTGGCCCTTCTCGTCGAAGGCCATGACCACGGCGGCGGCGCCGTAGCGCTTCACGAGCTTGGCCTCGTGCTTGAACTTGTCGACCCCCTCCTTCATGGAGATGGAGTTGACGATGCCCTTGCCCTGGATGCAGCGCAGGCCGGCCTCGATGACCTCCCACTTCGAGCTGTCGACCATCACCGGCACGCGCGCGATGTCGGGCTCGCTGGCGATGAGGTTGAGGAAGCGCACCATCGCCGCCTTGCTGTCGAGCATGGCCTCGTCCATGTTGATGTCGATCACCTGCGCGCCGTTCTCGACCTGCTGGCGCGCCACGGCCAGGGCTTCTTCGAACTGGCCGTTCAGGATCATCCGCGCGAAGGCCTTGGAGCCGGTGACGTTGGTGCGCTCGCCGATGTTGACGAACAGCGTGCCCGCTCCGATGGCGACCGGTTCGAGGCCGGACAGCTTCATGGGCGGGGGAACAACGGGGGCGGAATCGGGGGTAGCTGGAGCGGGAATCTGGGACATGGCCTCACCTGCGGAAGAGTCGGACAGGCGAGCGTCGTTGTCGCCCCAAGCCTGACGGCCGGCCTGCGAGGCCCACCGCTGCAACGCTCCTTGGGAAGTGGTGCATTTTAGGTCGATTCAACCGGCCAAGGTAAAAGCCCCCGTTTCCGCTCCCGCCCGCCGGCTCAGGCGGGTTGCGCCTCGCCCATGGCCGAAGCCGGCAGGCCGAACACGCGATCGAAAGCCCAGTTGAAGACGAAGGTGTAGACCAGGAAAAACACCACCAGCCCCAGGTCCATCACCAGCGCCTGCCAGAGCGACACGCCCAGGCCCCAGGCGAACATCGGCACCAGGAAGGCGATCAGCCCGCCCTCGAAGCCGATGGCATGGGCGACGCGGCGGCGCACGCTGCGCCCGCGCACGGCCTGGCGCGACTCCCAGCGCTCGAAGAGCGCGTTGAAGACCAGGTTCCAGATCACCGCGATGACCGAGGCGGCCACCGCCAGCACGCCGGAATGGCCCAGGCCGGCGTCCGTCATCAAGGCCAGCCCGGCGCTGGCGGCGACGATGGCGATGCCTTCGTAAAGGGTGATGTAGACGATGCGACGCTGAATGCCCTGCATGACGCTTTTCTCCTGGTTCGTGGCTGCGATGTCTGGACTTTATGTGTCACCCGCTGATATAAAAAGTTAACTTGTTTCAGTTTTATTGAAAGATCGGGCGCCATGGCCTTCTCCAGCGACAACATCGAAGTCTTCCTGGCCGTGATCGACCACGGTTCTTTCTCTGCCGCGGCGCGGGCGCTGCGCAAGGTGCCATCGGCGGTCAGCATGGCCATCGCCAACCTCGAGGCCGAACTCGCCCTGCCGCTGTTCGACCGCAGCGGCCGCGAGCCCCAGCCCACGGCCGCGGCACGTTCGCTGGAGCCTCAGGCGCGGCTGCTGGCGGCACAACTCGGGCAGCTCCAGGTGCAGGCGCTGGCGCTGACCCAGGGGCTGGAAGACCGGCTCACGCTGGCCATCGCGCCCGAACTGCTGGCCGCGCCCTGGAGCGGCCCGCTGGCCGAACTGGCACGCGAACACCCGCTGCTGCAGGTGGAGGTGCTGGCGGCCCCGCAAGCGGATGCATTGGCGCTGCTGCACAGCGGTCGCGCGCAGCTGGCGCTGGTGTTCGAGCGCCCGAGCCTCGACGGCCGCGAAGGCTTCCAGGAAGTCGGCAGCGACCTGATGGTGGCTGTGATGGCGCCCGACCACCCCGTGCTGCTCGCGGCGCCGGGCGGCCGGCTGCGCGAGGAGCATCTGACGAACACCCGGCAGATCGTCGTGGCCGGCCGCGACCTCGCCAACAGCGATCCGCGCTTCGTGTTCGCGCGCCACGTCTGGCGCACCGACAACGCGCTGGCCGCGCTGAGCCTGATCACCGCCGGGCTGGGCTGGGGCTGGCTGCCGCGCAATTTCGCGCGGCCGCACGTGGCGGCCGGGGCGCTGGTCGAGATTCCGTTCGAGAACCTCAGCAACGGGTTGGACCTGTGGGTGGACGTCGTGTGGTCACGTGAGCGCCCACTTGGGCTGGGAGCCCAGCGCTTCGTGGCACTGATAGGGAAAGACCGGGTAGCCCCCGGCGAGTGCAGCCCCAAGACCGGCGGAAACTAGCTGCCGGCCTCTTCAGCGGTCGTGGCCGCGGCCGCCGCCATGGCCACCGCCATGACCACCCCCGTGCCCGTCGCCATGGCCACCCCCGCCATGACCGCCACCCCCGTGCGGTCGTCCGCCGCCACCACCGGGATGCGAATGCGGCATGCCAGGCGCCGGCCCCGGACGGAAGCTCGGCTGCGGCCGCGGCGGCCTGATGCCGGG
>Ga0207709_10001462_pt1 | contig 16434 bp, 15 predicted proteins | sample KBSM34metaG_FD_184397 | JGI IMG/M metagenome (GOLD analysis project Ga0207709, IMG submission 184397) | Miscanthus rhizosphere microbial communities from Kellogg Biological Station, Michigan, USA - KBS M3-4 metaG (SPAdes) (version 2) | ecosystem: Host-associated > Plants > Roots > Rhizosphere >...
TCCGGCGCTCCTGCCGATGGCAGTCATGCCGGCCTTGACGATGGAGACGGCATAGCCTTTGCCCTCATTGCGGATGGCGATATAGGGCAGCACGAATTCCTTCAGCCCCTTCATCACCCTGGCATGATCCTTGGCGCGCACGGCGTCATAAAAGGCGAGCGCCCATTCCGGCATGAAATTGTAGATGGCGGACGAATAAGTGGTGACGCCCATCTCCAGATAGGGAAGCGCGAACGTCTCGGCGGTCGGAAGGCCGCCGATATAGGTCAGCCTGTCGCCCAGCTTGGAATAAACCCGCATCATCAATTCGATGTCGCCGACACCGTCCTTGAATCCCACCAGATTGGGATTGCGGTCGCAGAGTTTTGCCAGGCTGTCGTCATTGAGGATGGCATTGTCGCGGTTGTAGACCACCACGCCGATCGAGGTCGCCTGGCAGACCGCATCGATATGGGCCATCAAACCTTCCTGGGACGGCACCATCAGATAGGGCGGAAGGAGCAAAATTCCATCGGCGCCGGCGGCTTCGGCCGCCTTCGCCAGCTCCACAGCGATGGCGGTGCCATAGCCGCAGCCGGCGATCACCGGCGTCCGGCCTTTGGTCTCTTTCACCGCCGCGGTCACCACGGTGCCGACTTCGGCGGGTGTGAGGTTGAAAAACTCACCCGTGCCGCCGGCGGCAAACAGGCCGGTCAGCCGCTTGAAGCCGAGCAACCAGGCGCAATGCTCGCGATAGGGGCCTTCCTGGAATTGGAAGTCCTTGTTGAAATGGGTCACGGGAAAGGACAAGAGCCCTTTGGCGAGGGTCTTCGCCATTTCCTGCGGTGACATCGTGCTCATGACCGGCCTTTCTCGAACTTTGCGCAAATTTAAAGAGCGGGTTCTAACGGGTCCAAGCCAAACTGGCTATCGACCGATGCGGGTTTTGCATGGTCATGCTAAGACTTATGCCAGTAGAAAACGGGGAAACCGGATGGACCGCAGGGACATTCTCAAGGGTGTGGGGGCCAGCATGATGGCGAGCCAGTTACCGGCGCAGGCCGCAGCCGGAAATTGGGATCGCGCCAAGCTGGAAGAGTCCGCCAAGGTGATGGCGGACTGGATCGCCGACGGCCGGGTGCAAGGCGCCTCGATCCTGGTGACCCAAGCCGGCCGCCAATTCGCACGCAATTTCGGCAGTGCAAAAGGCACCGAGCCGGTCTTCCTGCTAGCCTCCATCACAAAACCGATTACGGCGGCGGCGGTGATGACTTTGGTGGATGCGGGCCAGCTGTCGCTGGATGACAAGGCGGTGAAGTTTTTTCCCGCGTTCACCGGCGAGGGGCGCGAGACCATCACCATCCGCCATCTGTTGACTCATACCGGCGGCTTGCCCGACATGCTGGCCGACGATGAAATGCTGCGCCAACATCACGCCCCCTTGTCGGGCTATCGCGAGGGCGCGCTCAAGGCGCCGCTGAAATTCGCGCCGGGCGCGAAATATTCCTATTCCAGCATGGGGATTCTGCTGTCCGCGGAAATCGCCCAAAAGATCACCGGCAAGCCGATCGCCGACATTGTGGAAGAGCGGATTTTCAAGCCGCTGAAAATGAGCCGCACCGGCTATGGGCTGCGCGGGCGCGCCAATGAATTGACCGTCGCCAGCCAAGCGGCGCCGGCACAGACCGAACCGGGCAAGAAGAGTTGGGACAGCTGGAACTGGAACAGTACTTATTGGCGCAATCTCGGCGCGCCCTGGGGCGGGGCGCTGGGCTCGGCCGCCGACATCAACCGCTTCTATCGCGAATTCCTAGACCGGCGCGGCACCATCCTCAAACCCGCCACCGAGCAGTTGATGATCGCCAATCAAAGCCCGCCCGGCGTGAAGGCCAGCGGTTTAGGCTTTGATCTTCCGCCCAGCGTCGGCTCGCCGGCCTGCGGTCCGCGCACCTTCGGGCATAACGGCTCGACGGGCACCTTGTCCTGGGCCGATCCCGATACCGGCACGATTTGCATTGTGCTGACCACGCTGTACGAGGCGGCGGTGCGGCCGCATGTCACCCATCTGGTGAGCGATCTGGTGGCGCAAGCGGTGGCGAAGGCCTAAAGCCTAGCGCTTCGCCCGCTTTTCCAGCGTGTCGATATATTCCTGCACGGCGGCGCGCACCACCGGCAGCTTGTCGATATTGTCCTTCATCCACTGGACAAAGTCGGCTTCGATCGCCGTCGTCCATTGCCGGTCGATTTCGCCGGCAGTGTATTTCTGCTCGCGCAGCCGCTGATGCCCGAAGGTGTCGCGCAATCTGGTATGTTCGGAATCCTGCACCACTTTTTCCGCCAGTTGTGGGGGAATGAACATCACCCCGCCATCGCGTCCCAGCACCACATCGCCCGGCATCGCCGCGGCATGGCCGATGCGGGTGGGACCATTGATGGCCACCATAGTGGAATTCACCGGCCGGCCCTCATCGCCAATGCGGCCGTAATGATGGGAGGGATCATAAGCGCGGTAGAAGGCGATGAAGTTGGGCAGCTCCTTAAGGCCATTCACGTCGCGCACCGCGCCGTCATAGACAATGCCGTTGCCGGAACGGGCATAGATGGCATTGCCGACATTGTCGCCGATCGAGGGGCCACCCACCTTCAGCCCGAAATGGTCGCTGACATAGACGTCGCGCTGCTGCAGCATGTCCACCGGCCAGGCATTGGGCCCGCCTTTGCGGCCATCCACCTTGCCGTCGGCCTCGATCACCTTTTGCAAATCCAGCCGGCCCGGAATCCAGGTCGAGGTCAGGGCGCGGCCCACCAATATCTTGTCGGGATAGAGTGTAACCCAGCCATCCTCGTACTGCTGTTCGTAACCGGCGAAGCGCAGGGTGGCCCAGGCTTCTTCCATGGTGACGCTTTTCATGCGATCCAGAATGGCGTCGGGCACTTTCGGGCGGCCGTCGGGGAAGCGCTCGCCTTTCCATTCCGGTGTGTTGTGGATGACTTCTTCGCGCGGCAAAAACCCCTGATGTGCCAACGCCGGTGTTGCAATTGCGAAGGCAAGTGCGCAGATCCAGATTTTCATGAGCCGCTCCCATTATCCGGATGGAATAATCACCTGCGGCCACTAGCGTGCAAGCAAAATCGTTAGCGTTATCAGGCCTGTCATGTTTTGCTTTGGCGGTGTGATGAGACCCCGGGGCTAGGTCGACGGCTCGCCGACTTTCAAATGGCGATCCGTTCCTTGGCGTTGGCTTGCATGCTCTCACCCAACAGGTCCGCAGCCCAGTCGGACAATTGGGGATGGTACGACAGCATTTTATGGAGACGTGCCAATTGCGCCGTCGTGAAATAATCCACGCCCCGTCCTGAAACACCCATGTTGTAGCGATAGCTATCCATCCTCGACCGCATCTGCTCGACAGCCTTGAGGGATTCAAACCTGCTTGTGGCGAATCCTGCATGGGATAGAGCCCGGTAAAGCGTATCTGCCGGATTGGCACGGAGATCCCGGTAACGCAGAACGCAAACCATTCCCGGCGCGTCATCAACGACGCGCTTCCAGCTCGCAAAATAGGTGGCATACCAAGGTGCGATGACGTCGATGACGAAATTCAGCTTTGTAACGCGGTCCAGCGCACGAAAATTTTTGGGAATCTCGCACTGAAGTCCGACATCGCCCGTTATGGGATCAGCGTCAAGCATGTCCAGAAACGACGCCAGCATATCTGCGATGTTTCGGATCATGATGACAGGCTTCAGCCCCAAAGCTTCGATGAAGCGCCGGTTCTCCGTCAGCGCCTGCATGTGGATATGTGCAATGCCCGGTTGGGCGGAACTGTCCAAAAGGCCTGCCAAAAGGCTGGGGAGATACAATGTTCCCCCCTGGCGGCACATCTCGATCATGCGTCCTTTGAGCGCCTGTATGGCGGCTTCCGGAAAGTAGGTGCCGGCGCATTTGGGCGCGAAGGCCAACAGCAGGATCGGCTGTCGGCCGCCCACGGAACGAAGAAATTCGCGAATGGGCCTTTCAAAGCTTCCGTCGGGAAGCGGTTGTGCGAAAACGGCCCGAATTGCGATGTTGTTGACGAGGGCTGCCATCTAAATGCAGTTGGAATCGCGGTTGGGGAGCATGCAGGCTTGCAGTTAGGCGGCCGGTTCGCGTCCCGCAAAGGCATACCTCGGCATAAACTGCCCCCAACTGTCGTATGGGGTGGCTCCTTTGGCGCAGGCGGGATGGGGGAATCCTGCGATGAGACGACATATCATTTCTGCCGGGACCTAGATGAGCATCTTAAAATATCCCGGGTCTACCGAGCGGAACTCAGGCAGACGCCTTGGCGCCCTGTTGCTTTGCGAGATCGAAGATCTGAGTCATGGGCATCCATTTCTGTCCGGGTGCGGCATGGGGCAAGGCCTTTTGAAAGGTCCACATCAGACTTTCCCATTGGTCATATTCAGGCGGGATGGAGCGCGCGCGAGGATAATCGTCCGCCACGGTGGCGATCATGAACATCCGGTCGCCGGTGCGCCAGATTTCCATGGCCTCGATGCCTTGGGCCTGGATGTCGTCGACGATGGCGGGCCAGACCCGCCCTGGCTGGTGAAATTGCTCATATTCCGCGATTTTCGAAGGGCTATCGACCAGGTCCAAGGCAAAGCAAAGGCGGCGGCTCATTTTGTTGCTCTCCCGATTGCGCTTTGGACTATAAGTGCCGCCCGGGCTTTTGAGGAGTTTCCATGGCGTCCTTTCTCAGACTTCATCCGACCGACAATGTCGTGGTGGCGGTGAACGGTCTGTCGCCCGGCGACATTGTGGACGATGTGAAGATTCTGCGGCGCATTCCGCCGGGCCATAAGGCGGCGGTGCGGCCGATCAAAAAGGACGAGCCCGCGCTGAAATTCGGCCAGATCATCGGCTTCGCCACCCAGGACATCGCGCCCGGCGATTGGGTGCATGAACATAATATCGGCTTTCATTCCGTCGACCGCGACTATCAGTTCGAGGTGGATGCCAGGGATCCCGCGCCATTGACCGGTGCGACCTTTCAGGGCTTTCGCCGCGCCAATGGCCGGTTCGGCACCCGCAATTATCTGGGCATTCTCACCTCGGTGAATTGTTCCGCCACCGTGGCGCGGTTTATCGCCCGCGAAGTGGAGAAGCGGGGGTTGCTGGATGACTATCCGGAAGTCGATGGCGTGATCCCGTTGGTGCATGGCCATGGCTGCGGCATGGACAGCAAGGGTGAGGGTTATGAGGTGCTGAAACGCACCCAATGGGGCTATGCCGCCAATCCCAATATGGGCGCGGTGCTGATGGTGGGGCTGGGCTGCGAGACCTTCCAGATCGCGCGCTGGAAGCAAGCTTATAACATTGCCGAAAGCAACACCTTCCGCTCCCTCACCATCCAGGATTCCGGCGGCACCCAAAAGGCGATCGAAGCCGGGCTCGCCGCGGTGCGCGATCTGCTGCCGGCGGCCAATGCGGTCAAGCGCGAAACCGCGCCGGCGTCCGAATTGATGCTTGCCCTGCAATGCGGGGGCAGCGACGGCTATTCCGGCATCACCGCCAACCCCGCCCTGGGCGCGGCGGTGGATCTGCTGGTCGCTCATGGCGGCACCGCTATCCTGTCGGAAACGCCGGAAATCTATGGCGCCGAGCATCTGCTCACCCGCCGCGCCGCGCCCGAGGTGGGCAAGAAGCTGCTCGAGCGCATCCGCTGGTGGGAGGATTACACCGACCGCAATGCCGGCAGCATGAACAACAATCCCTCGCCGGGGAACAAGGCGGGCGGGCTCACCACCATTCTGGAAAAATCCTTGGGCGCGGCGGCCAAGGGCGGCACCACGCGGCTCAAGGCGGTCGTGGAATATGCCGAACCGGTCACCGCCAAGGGCTTTGTCTTCATGGATACGCCCGGTTACGACCCGGTCTCGGCCACGGGACAGGTGGCGGGCGGCGCCAACATCCTCTGCTTCACAACGGGGCGCGGTTCGGCCTATGGCTGCAAGCCGACACCGTCGATAAAGCTGGCCACCAACACGCCGGTCTATGAGCGGATGATCGACGACATGGACATCAATTGCGGCGACGTGCTGGACGGCGTCTCCATTGCCGACAAAGGCAAGGAGATTTTCGCGCATATCTTGAAGATCGCCTCCGGCGAGCGTTCCAAGTCCGAGAAGCTGGGCTATGGCGATGCCGAATTCGTGCCCTGGCAGATCGGCGCCACAATGTAGCGCCGGCCCCGCAATTCCGCTTACAGTGCGGAAAAAGGGGGGTGGGATGTCGAAACTGCCGGTTGTTGAAAAACGCTATATCGTGGCGTTTGCGCTGACCTCCACCCTGTTTTTCGCCTGGGGTCTGGCGTCCCAGTTCAACGACCTGCTGCTGCATCATTTTCAAAAGGCGCTCGACCTGACGCGGCCGCAGGCCAGCCTGACCCAATTTGCCTTCTATATCGGCTATTTTTGCGCGCCCCTCCCGGCCGCCCTGATCATCCGCCGCCTGGGTTACAAAAAATGCATGGTGATCGGTCTGGCTCTCTATGCCGCGGGCGCTTTCCTGTTCGTGCCGGCGGCGCAAATGCGGGTCTATGGAATATTCCTGGCCGCGCTTTACATCATCGCCATCGGCGCGGGCTTTCTGGAAACCAGCGCCAATCCGTACATCGCCATCATGGGCGATCCAGCGACCAGCTCGCCGCGCCTGAACTTCGCCCAGGCCTTCAATGGAGTCGCCACGGTGTTGGGCCCGCTGGTGGGCGGTTATGTGATTTTCTCCGGCGTGGAATATACCCCGGCGCAGATGGCGGCGATGGGGCCGGCGGCGGTGGACCAGTGGCGCGCGCAGGAGGCTGCCGCCGTCGGTCCACCCTATCTTGTGCTGGGCATTCTGATGGTGGTGATCGCCTCTGCCATTGCCATCACCAAATATCCGCCGTTGCGCGCCGACGTCACGCCGGAAGCCGCGGGCTCGCCCTTTGCCGTGCTGAAAAAGCCGCGCGTGATGTGTGCGGTGATCGCGCAATTCTTTTATGTCGGCGCCCAAGTGGGTACCTGGAGCCTGTTGGTGGACTTCGCGCAGGAGGCCGCAAATGTGCCCGAGCGCGTCGGGGCGCAGGTCTATCTGGAAGCGACCATGATCGCTTTTTGTGTCGGCCGTTTCTTCGGCGCCTGGCTGCAGCGGACCATCAATCCGCCGCGCCAGCTGATGCTCTATGCCGGCTGCAACATCGCGCTGTGCTGCCTGGCCGCGGTGATCGGCGGTTTCCCCAGCATCTGGGCGCTGGTGGCGACCAGCTTCTTCATGTCCATCATGTTTCCCACCATCTTCGCGCTGGGACTTGAAGGGTTGGGGCATGAGACCGAGTTCGCTTCCAGCTTCATCGTCATGGCGATCTGCGGCGCCGCGGTGGTGCCCCCGCTCATGACGCTGTTCGCCTCCGTCACCGGCGCGCTGCATTGGAGCATGTTCATCCTGGCGGCCTGCTATGCCGTGGTGGTGAGCTTCGGCTTCTTGGCGCCAAGGCTGAAAACGACATGATCGCGCTGCGCCAATTGGGCAGGACCGGATTGCAAGTGACCGAACTCGGCTTCGGCACCGCGCCCCTGGGCAATCTGTTCCGTCCATTGCCGGACGAAACCGCGCGCCGGACGCTGGAGACCGCCGCGCTCGCGGGCTTCGGCTATTACGACACCGCGCCTTTTTATGGCTTTGGACTGTCGGAGCGGCGGCTGGGTGACGCGGTTCGCCGCCGTAAGGACATCGTGCTGTCGACCAAAGTCGGCCGTTTGCTGAATCCGGTGCCCGGACCGGTCGATGAAAGTGCAGTGCGCCACGGCTATGCCACGCCCATGCCCTTCGAGCCCGTCTATGACTATTCCTATGACGCGGTGATGCGCTCTTATGAGGAAAGCCTGCAGCGGCTGGGCCTGTCGCGCATCGATATGCTCTATATCCATGACATCGGGCGGCTGACTCACGACGAGGCCAATGCCGCCCGCATGGACGAACTGACCGAAGGTGGAGGACTGAAAGCTTTGGAAGTATTGCGCGCGGCCGGCGCCATCGCTGGGTTCGGCATCGGCGTGAACGAAGTGGCCGCCTGCCTGGAAGTGATGGACCATGCCCGGCTGGATGCAATTCTGTTGGCAGGCCGCTTCACATTGCTGGAGCAGACCGCGATGGACGCGCTGTTTCCACGATGCCAGGCGGCCGGCACGTCTATCGTGATTGGCGGACCTTACAATTCCGGCATTCTGGCGGTGGGCACAAAGACCGGCGCACCGCTTTATTACAACTACGAACCCGCAGCCGTCGATGTGATCGAAAAGGTGCGGCGGATCGAGACGGTCTGCGATCATCATGGGGTGCCGCTGGCGGCGGCGGCGCTGCAATTTCCCCTGGCGCATTCGCTGGTCGCCAGCGTGATCCCAGGTCTGGATTCGCCGGAACGCGTGGTGCACACCATGGCGCTGTATCAATTCGATATCCCCTGCGCGCTGTGGCAAGAGTTAAAACGGGAAGAGTTGATCCGCGCGGACGCGCCGGTCCCTCAAAATTAGGGCCCGCATGATTGTCGATGCCCACCAGCATCTCTGGGACCCGGCGCGCGGCGACTATGGTTGGCTTAAGCCCGGCAATCCGATCCATCGCGTGTATTCGCCCGCCGATCTGCGGCCGCTGCTGACGGAGACGGGCGTGGATACCACGGTGCTGGTGCAAGCCGCGCCCACGCCCGAAGAGACCGACTATATGCTGGGGATCGCCCGGGAAACGTCTTGGATATTGGGCGTGGTCGGCTGGATAGACTTGCAAGCGCCTGAGGCTTGCGACCAAGTGCGCCGTCGTGCGCGCGATCCCCTGTTTTTGGGTGTGCGCCCGATGTTGCAGGATCTGGAGGATCCCAATTGGATTCTGCAATCCGGGCTTGCCCCGGCATTGGCGTGCATTGCCGCGGAAGGGGTAGTATTCGACGCCCTGATCCTCTCGCACCAGATCGCCGCCATCATCGAATTGGCAAAACGCCATCCACAACTCTCCATCGTTTTGGATCATGGCGCCAAGCCGCAACTGGGCGAAGCCGGCGCGATGACGAAATGGGCGCGGGACATGGAAATGCTTGCTGTCTTGCCCAACGTCACCTGCAAGGTCAGCGGCTTGTTGACAGAGCTGCGGCCAGGCGGCACCAGGGTCGATGTCGGCCGCGCCATTGCTTTCCTGATCGACCTGTTTGGGCCCGAGCGCCTGTTGTGGGGCAGCGATTGGCCGGTGCTGACTCTTGCGGGTGGTTACCGGGAGTGGTTCGATTTGGCGGTTGAGGCCATCACCGCCAAGGATGCGGACGCCTTGCCTGCCATCATGGGCGGCAATGCCTTGCGGATTTACCATCCCTCTCGCCATAACCGCGCCTGATTTGGTCGCAAACTATACCGAAGCGCGGTACCTTGCCTGCGCCTTGGAGCCCTTCGCGTGAAACGAAGATGGTTTGCTGCGATTTTCTTGGCGTCGGCGGCTATGTTGCTGCTGGGGCTGTGGCTCGCGCGCACCTACATTGCCGTGCAATTCGCGCGCTCCTATTTCCAAAGCCATGGCATAGTTTCCTCGGTTGAAATCGGCGAATTGACACTATCCGGCGTTTCCGCCCGCTTTGCTTTGGGCCCGGCGGAAGCCCCCGAAATTTCCGCCAACCGCATCGAGCTGCATTTCGATCCATTGCGCTGGGTGCCTTTTCTGACCGAAGTACGCCTGGTCGAGCCGGTGGCGCGGGTGCGGGTGGATGACTCCGGAAATGTCAGCTTCGGGTCGCTGCAGAACTGGATCGACTCTCTGCGGCGCCAGCAAGGCAAGTCGCGCTATGTCAGCGACGATCTGGCGGTGTCGCTGAAAGGCTTGAGGCTGGTGCTCGCCACCCCGGCCGGCGCCTTGGCCTTCCGCGGCGATGTCGAGCTGCGAAAGAACCTGCCGGTTTCCTTGGCGCTTCAGGCCCAGCCGGCCCGCATCCGTTATCGCGATGCGGACGTGACTTTGACCAGCGGAAGCCTTGCCTATGACCAAAAGACCGGAGGGTTGGCGGCGCGCTTTTCCGGCTCCTTCAAGACTTCCAAGTTGGAGGCCCAGGACATTCAGGCTGACTCAAAGGCCACCGGATTTCGATGGACCATGGTTGGCAAACGATTGTCCATCGCGGCTTCCTCTGTGACGCTTCACGCGAATGCAGCCTCGGTCACCGCCGGGCAGCTGATGTCCACGCCGCAACTCGACGCCCAATTGGAAAAACTCACTGCGACTACGGCAGAGAGAGGCTTTGAAGGCGCCGCCGATATCTCCGTCTCGGCCGGTGTCGGGCTCGACGCCAGATTGGCCGCCCTGCAGGCCGCCGATCCGCCGCTTGCCAATGTCCTTCGCGCAAATCTCAAGCGCTTGAGCGTGAATTTTGCCGGTCATGCCGAGCGCCGCGCAGGCCAAGTCCGGCTTTCGCTGACAAAGCCGCTGCTGGTGTCCGGTGCCAAGGGCGGCATGCTGGAAGTTTCGGGCTTGACGCTTTCCGGTGCGCAAAGCAGCGCCAATGCGGTCTTTCAAGCGAAAATTTCCGGTCCGGGACTTCCCACCGCAAACCTGGCCGTCAGCAATCTGTTATGGAGCGGCGGCGGATTCACCAGCCAAGCCAACGTCTCGACCCGCTTCAATTTCGCCATGCTTCGCGGCGTCGATATGGGGGGGCGGGGAACACTGTCCTGGCAGAATGGACAATATGCTTTCACTCCCACGGGCTGCTTGCGCGCCACGCTGGCGACCTTTCATCCTGGCGCCAGCGACTTGGCCAAAAATGTCCGGGGCGACATCTGCGCTTTGCCAAGTCAACCGCTGCTGACCGGCGAGGGGATCGGTTGGACCCTGACCGGCGAAGCGCGCAATGCCTCCGCCGATTTGCCTTTGGCGACGGCGCATGTCGAAAACGTGGCAGCCCGCCTGAATTTCGACGGCGAGGGTGCGCCGCTCAAAGGCACCGCCGCCGTGACCTCCGGACGGGTCCTGGATCGTGCCGCCGTCCTGCGTTTCAATCCGTTGCTGGGCAGCGGCACGGTGGCGCTGGCGGATGGGGTGTGGCGCGGACGCTTCGCGGTGACCGATCCCAAGCATGTCCCCTTGGGCGAAGCGACCCTGGTGCACACGCTGGCGACCGCCAGCGGCACGTCGCACATCGATGCGCCCAAAATCATTTTCAAGCCTGACGGCCTGCAGCCGGCCGATCTATCGCCGCTGTTGGCGGCGCTGCGCCGCGCCGAAGGCACCGCCGCGCTCACTGGCGACATCGATTGGACGCGGGAGGGGATCACCAGCCGCGGCAAAGCGACGGTCATCAGCCTGGATTTCATGACACCCTTGGGCAAGGCCCATGCGGTGAAAAGTGAAATTGCGCTTACTTCGCTGCTGCCGCCCATTACCGCGCCGGGCCAGGGCCTCACGATTGCGCGGATCGATTGGACTTTGCCGCTCAGCGCGGTTGATGTGCGCTTCGGCTTTACTCCGGCCACGGTCCAAGTCGACAAGACCGACACCGACATTGCCGAAGGCCATGTCAGCCTGGGCGCCATCAGCCTTTCCCTTGCCGACCCCGGCCGCACCGCCGGCACGGCGGACATTAAGGGAATATCGCTCAATTCCCTGGTGTCGGCGTCCAATCTCGGCAGCAAGGTGAAATTAGAGGGCAAAGTCTCCGGCCGCATTCCGTTTGCCGTGGGTCCGGATGGCTTTCGCATCACCGATGGTCATGTTGCCGCCGACGGGCCGGGGCGCTTGTCGGTGGATCGTTCGGTCTGGACTCAAGGTGAAGCCGCCATTAACAGCAATGCGGTGCAGGATTTCGCTTATCAGGCGTTGGAAAACCTGGCTTTCGAACAGATGACGGCCGAGCTGAATTCCGTCGCCAATGGGCGCCTGCAAGTTGTCTTTCATATTAAAGGCAAAAGCGATCCACCCAAGCCGCAAACCGCCGACATCGCCATCACCGACCTCATCAATGGCACGGCCTTGTACAAGCCGGTGCCGCTGCCCAGCGGCACGCCCATCGACCTGACCCTGGATACCTCCCTTAATTTTGACGAACTCTTGAAGTCCTATACCGAAGCGTGGTCAAAGAGCCTTGGCGGGTCTGGAGCAAAGCCATGAAGAAAATGCTTTTCGCGGCCTGCGTTTGCGCAAGCTTGGGCGCCTGCACGCCGACCATCCGGGTCGAGGTCGCGCCGATCAACATCTATGCCAAGCTGGAAGCCGATGTGCGGGTCAGGCTGGACAAGGAAGTCCAGACCGCCATCTCGCAAAATCCCGATCTGTTTTAGTCTGAAGGAAGCCCGATCATGAGCAACTTCAAGCGCGCATTTGCCGCCCTGGCCCTGGTACTGCTGACGACTCCGGCCTTCGCCGATCTCGCAGCCGACAAAGCCACCGTGGATGCCGCCAAGGCCGCCGGCAAAGTCGGCGAACAGGCCGACGGTTTCCTCGGCATCGTCGCCGGCGCCGACGGCACCATCACCGCGGCTGTGAACGAGATCAATGCCGGCCGCCGCGAGGTTTATACCCAGACTGCCAGCAAGTCCGGCGTCTCTCCGGATGCCGCCGGCCAAGCGACCGGCGCGCAGCTCATTTCCAGAGTGCCGGCCGGGCAGTTCTTCAAGCCTCTAGGCGGAGCTTGGACTAAGAAGTAAGTAGCTGTTGGAATCTGGGGGCTGCACATGCGCTCGATGATGCTGGCATTCGCTTTGGCCGCTTCGGCGACTTGGAGCGCCCAAGCTGCAGAGATCACGGTCTATTCTCCAGGCATCGTCAACGGACCGCTCAGGCAACTCGCCACCATGTGGGAAACGGAGAGCGGTCATAAGGTGATCTTCGCCGGCAACAATGTCGGGCGCATCCGCACCGCGGTTTCGACCGATGCGGTGCCCGCCGATGTGGTGGTGGCGCCGACCGGCGACTTCAAGGATTTCGCGCCCAAACTCATACCCGGCAGCGAGCGGCCGCTGGGCCGCATTATCTTCGGCATCGTGGTCAAGGCGGGCGGCAAGCATGCCGATATTTCCACCCGCGAGAAATTCGTCGCCTTTGTCAAAAAGGCGGGGGTTCTGGCCTATGCCAATCCGGCAGTGGGCAGCCTGACCGGCGGCATGGTGGAGGAGATGCTCAAGCGTCCGGAATTCGCCGGCGTGGAGCCGCGCCCCATCAAGGGCATGATCGGGGACGCCATTGTGCGCGGCGATGCCGAGTATGGCGGCGGCGCCATTACCGAGGAATTGATGGCCAAGGGTGCGGAAGTTGTGGGGCCTTTTCCCGACGAGATGGGCCTGCATGTCGACATGTCGGCGGCGTTGCTGAAGGTTTCGGCCAACAGCAAGGAGGCGGAGGCGTTCCTGCGTTATGTTACCCGCCCCGAAGCTGCCGCGACTTGGAAGGCGGGCGGAGTGGTGGAAACGCCGAGGTAAGATTCCAACCCTCCCCTTGAGGGAGGGTCGAAAAATCCGCGAGGATTTTTCGGGGAGGGGTCATTGTTGCAGCCACCCCCTCCTCGAAATTTGCTCCGCAAATTTCGATCCTCCCTCAAGGGGAGGATGAAATTCTTATCAAAACGGTCTCATACCTTTCGCGGCCCAAGCCGCTTTTGCCTCCGGACGGGTGAGGAATTTGATGAATTCGAGGGCCTCCTTGGGATGGGCCGAGCGCGTCGATACCGCCAGCATCGCATCCATATGCCCGCCCAGCTCCACTGGCAGCGGCGCCACCACCTCGATCTCCGGCTTGTTGAGAATTTCCTGCACCAGCTGGATCGCCATGTCACCTTCGCCGCGCGCCAGCGCTTGTGCGCCTTCACCCTTGGACGACGGCACCACATGCACCCCGGCAAACTCCGGGCGTTTGAGAAGGGTATCGATCATCACACCCTGCATGGTTCCGCCCTTGGGATCGTTCACCATCACGGCTTGCGCTGTCTTTAAGACCGCCGCCAGTTTGGCGATCGTGGAGATGTCCGGCTTGGCCGCGCCTTTCTTGACCGCAAGGCCCAACTCGCCCCGCCCCAGCGGTGTGTAGGTTGCACCCACGACTCCGCCATCCAGCAGCAGCGTATTCATCAGGTCGGATGGCAGGCCCACGACATCGGCCGCCGGTGTGTCCGTCTTGGCCTGGGGGATGATCTTGTCCATCACGCCGCGCACGATGATGGCGGTGTTGCCGCTTTTTTTATTGTAGTCGTCGACCAGTTCAGTGAGCGCCGCATTATAGACGATGCCGGGACAGATGATGCGTATCTCGACCGCCCAGACAGGCGAAGCGAACAGGACAGCGGACAGAACCGCAGAAGTGAATAGGCGCATAATCGATCCTATTTGTAGTGAAGAATGGGTTGCCAGAAGCTGCACTGGTGCTGGGCTGCGAACTGGGCGTTGGTCTGCAGCCTACTCCAGGCATTGTCCTGCAGGAAATAAGCTTGTGAGGCGGCGCCGGGCTTCCAACGCGGCCAAGGCGCGTCGTCTTTGCCATTGGGATTGCCGCTTCGCGCGAAGTTCGCCCAGGCGTCCACCAGCCGATCCGACAATTTCCGCTGTTTCGGCGTCAGCGTTATGGGCAGGCCTTCCGGGCCGCCATGATAGCCGGTGAAAAGGTAGGGAATGTCGGCGGTGTGATAGGCGAGCGGCTGAAAGCCGGGCATCTTGGGAAAGTAAGTCTGTGCTGTGCGGTCGTTGAACACATACATATAGACCGGCACATGAGGCTGAAGCGCTGCGACGGTATATTGCCCGCGACAAGCCTGGACATCGCTATGCGCGGCATCCCACGCCATCTGGGCGCCCGCCTTGGTCACGGGATAGTGCGCCAGCACCTTGTCGATCGTGTCTTTGGGATAGGCGGGCGGGCCGTTGCCCGGCCCGGCATTGCCGCCATAGGTCCTTTGCAGATAGCCGCGGAAATCGGCCTCGTTGAGGGTGGCGCGGCCCGGTTTGAAATATTGGAAAATGCCGTTGGTGAAATTGCCTTCGTCGCTGGTGGTGCCCATCATCATCGGCACCTGGTTGAACTGTCCGGACTGGAAGGCGTCGATCAATTGGCGAGGCAGGACCTTGCCATCCAATAGCGGGCCGCCGACTAGCGGGCTGGTGGCGCTGGCAGTGCCGGCCAAGACCGCAATCTTGGCGGCGGGAAGGGCGCGCAGGCATTTGCCGACATCGCCGGATGTGCAGCCGGCGGCGGCGGCAAATTTCTTGCCGCGCTCTTCGGCTGTGGACTTGGTGGCGAAGGGCGTGTAGCCGCCGCTTTGGTAGATGGCGCGATGGATCAGGCCCTTGGAAGCGGGCGAAACCACGATGGCCGTCGACGCCCCCGCGCCCGCCGATTGGCCGCCCACCGTGACATTGTTGGGATCGCCGCCGAAGGCCGCGATGTTCCGCTTCACCCATTGCAGCGCGGCCTGCATGTCCATGATGCCGTAATTGCCGAAGGCATGGCCTTCCGCATCGATGGCGGGATGGGCCATGAAACCGAACAGGTTGAGGCGGTAGTTCATAGTGACGACCACCAGCTTGCCGCGCGTCACCAGCTTGGCGGCGTCATAGTCATTGGAGGCGCCGTCGAAATAGCCGCCGCCATGAATCCACACCAGCACCGGCAGCTTAGACTTGGTGTCTTGGGTGAAGACATTCAGATAGAGGCAATCCTCATTGCTGTTGGGCGGCCCGGCGAACGGGCCGAGCGTGGTAACTTGGGCGCAGGTGGGGCCGAATTTGGTAGCGATCCGCACCCCCGTCCATTTCGCCACCGGCTGCGGCGGCATCCAGCGCAGTTCTCCGATCGGCGGCTTGGCATAGGGAATTCCCAGAAAACGATAGACACCGCGCATCTCCGGTCCCACGACTGGTCCATCGGTAGTTTTGACGATGTCGAAGACTGGCGACTTGTCAGTCTCGGATTTGGCTTGTGCGCTCACCGCCATGCCCAACAACAGGGCCAGCGCCATTCCAATCTTGCGCATCGCAGTCTCCTATTGATGCCTGCTTTGGATATAGGTCACGACCTGCCAGATCTCGTCCGCCGTCATCTTGTCCTTCCAGGCCGGCATGCCGCGCGGCGTGCCTTCGGCGATGGTGTGATAGATCTCGCCCGGCTTGCCGCCATACTGCCAACTCGCGTCGGTCAGGTCCGGGCCCATGCCGCCGCTCAAGTCGTAAGCGTGACATCCGGCGCAATTCATTTTGCCGAACAGGGCATGACCGGCTTCCGCCGCATCGGCCTTATCCGCAAAAGGATTGGGCGTGTCCGCCGTAACCTGTGCCATCGCCGGTGCGGCACTTATGAGAAACGCAAGAACCAGTCGCTTCATCAGTTATGCGCCGCCGCCGGTGGCACCGAAACCGGCGCCGCCGCTTCCGCATGCGAGACCAATTGACTGTTGCCCAAACCAATGCCCGCGCCATCGA
>Ga0207709_10001475_pt1 | contig 16318 bp, 16 predicted proteins | sample KBSM34metaG_FD_184397 | JGI IMG/M metagenome (GOLD analysis project Ga0207709, IMG submission 184397) | Miscanthus rhizosphere microbial communities from Kellogg Biological Station, Michigan, USA - KBS M3-4 metaG (SPAdes) (version 2) | ecosystem: Host-associated > Plants > Roots > Rhizosphere >...
TGCTCAACCTCATGCAGGACCTGCAGCAGCAGTTCGGCATCAGCTACCTGCTCATCAGCCACGACCTCGCCGTGGTCAACCACCTGTGCGACGAGGTGTGCGTGGTGTTCAAGGGCCAGATCGTGGAACGCGGCCAGCCCGCCGAACTTTTTGCCCACGCGCAACACCCATACACACGCACCTTGCTGTCGGCCGTGCTGCATACGCCATCGCGGTAGGCCCGAACGGGTCGAACCGGCAGCCTCTTTTTTCTTCCAGGAGAACCCCCGAATGTTGAAGCGACGCACCCTCATGGGCACCGCCATCGCCGCCGCGATCCCCGGCGCCTTCCCGCTGTTCGCGCAGGCCCAGACCGGCAAGAACATGCTGACCATCGGCATGCCGCTGGAACCGCCGGGCCTGGACCCGACGACCGCCGCCGCCTCGGCCATCGCCGAGATCGCGCACTACAACATCTTCGAGACGCTGACCAAGATCAACGCCGACGGCAGCGTCACGCCGCTCTTGGCCGAGAGCTGGACCGTGTCGCCCGACCTGAAGACCCACACCTTCAAGCTGCGCAAGGGCGTGAAGTTCGAGAACGGCGAGGCCTTCGACGCCGCCGCCGTCAAGTTCAGCTTCGAGCGCGCGGCCGGCGAGAAGAGCACCAACAAGGACAAGCGCTTCTTCAGCGAGATCAGCCTGAAGACGCCCGACGCCGACACGGTGGTCATCACCACCGCGCAGCCCAACCCCGACCTGCTCTTCATGCTCGGCCAGGCCACCGCCTGCATCGTCGAGCCCAAGAGCGCCGACACCAACGCCACCAAGCCCGTGGGCACCGGCCCCTACAAGCTCGACAGCTGGCAGCGCGGCTCGGCCTGTTCGCTAGTGAAGTCGCCGACGTACCGCAACCCGGCGCTGGCCAAGGTCAACAAGTTCGTCTTCAAGTTCATGTCCGACTCGGCCGCGCAGACCGCGGCGCTGATGGCCGGCGACATCGACATCTTCCCGCGCGCCGGCACGCGCAGCGTGGGTCAGTTCCGTGCCAACCCGCGCTTCCGCGTGCTCGAAGTGGGCACGCGCAGCAAGGTGATCCTGGCCATCAACAACAAGCGCAAGCCGCTGGACGACGTGCGCGTGCGCCGCGCCATCCTGGCCGCGGTGGACCGCAACGTGGTGATCCAGGGCGCGGCCGACGGTTTCGGCAAGGCCATCGGCAGCCACTACCCGATCGGCGCGCCGGGCTATGTCGACACCACCGGCATCAACCCCTTCGACATCGCCAAGGCGAAGAAGCTGCTGGCCGACGCGGGCGTGAAGACGCCGCTCGAACTGCGCATGACGCTGCCGCCGCCTTCGTACGCGCGCCAGGGCGGCGAGGTGATCGCGGCCCAGCTGGCGGCCATCGGCATCAACGTGAAGATCCAGAACGTCGAGTGGGCCCAGTGGCTCAGCGGCACCTTCGGCGGCGGGCACGATTTCGACCTGAGCATCGTCGCCCACGTCGAACCCTTCGACCTCGTGAAGTACACCGAGCCCGACTACTACTGGGGCTACGACTCGAAGAAGTTCCGCGACCTGTACGCCTCGGTGCAGAGCGAGCCCGACGAGAAGAAGCGCAACGCGCTGCTCGGCGAGGCGCAGAAGATGCTCGCGAACGATGCCGTCAACGGCTTCCTGTTCCAGGCCGTGTTCCCCACGGTCGCACGCAAGGAAGTGAAGGGCCTGTGGCCGAACATGCCGATCGTCGCGAACGACCTGGCTGCCATCTCGTGGGGTTGATGCGGCCATGACGAAACCTCTTTACGCCCTGGGCGTGCAGGAACTGCACGCCGCCTACGCCGCCAGGGAACTCTCGCCGGTCGAGGTGACCCGCGCGGTCAACGAACGCATCGCGGCCTGCGAGCCGCAACTGCGCGCCACCTGGCTGTTCCGCCCCGAAGCCGCGCTCGAGCAGGCGCGCGCTTCCGAAGCGCGCTGGCTCGCCGGCACGCCGCGCGGCGCGCTCGACGGCGTGCCCGTGACCATCAAGGAAAACCTCGCGACCGAGGGCGACCCGATGCCGCTGGGCACCGCCGCCTACGAACTCGTGCCGATGACCTACGACTCGCCGCCCGCCGCGCGCCTGAAGGCCGACGGCACGGTGATGGTCGCCAAGACCACGATGCCCGACCTGGGCATGCTGTCGTCGGGCCTGTCGAGCTTTCACGACCTCTCGCGCAATCCGTGGGACACCTCGCGCACGCCGGGCGGTTCCAGCGCGGGCGCCGGTGCGGCTGCTGCGGCTGGCTACGGCCCGCTGCACGTGGGCACCGACATCGGCGGCTCGCTGCGCCTGCCGGCCAGCTGGTGCGGCATCTTCACGCTCAAGCCCAGTTTCGGTCGCATTCCGCTGAGCTCGCCCTACATGGGCCGCTGCGCCGGCCCGATGACGCGCACCGTGGCCGACGCGGCGCTGATGATGGCCTCCGTTGCGCAGCCCGACGACCGCGACTATTCGGAACTGCCGCCGCCCGTGATCGACTGGAACGCCTTCGAGGTCGATCCGTCGTTCCTCAAGGGCAAGCGCGTGGCGCTGCACATGGACGCGGGCTGCGGCCTGCCGCTCGATCCGCAGATCGCACAGGCCGTGCGCGATGCCGCCAAGCGCATCGAGGCGGCCGGCGCGCACGTCGAAGAAATCCCCGCCTTCATGACGCCGCAGATGCTGCAGGGCATGGACCACTTCTGGCGCATGCGCTCGTGCCTGGACATGCAGGCCATGAGCGCCGAACAGCGCGCGAAGATCCTGCCGTACATCCGCGAATGGGCCGAAAGCGCGGCCGGCTTCTCGGGCGCGCACGTCTTCGACGGCTACAGCCAGTTCGTCGCCACGCGCGCGGCCACGGTCGCCGCCACCAAGGCCTACGACTTCGTGATCTCGCCGGTGTCGCCGAACATGCCCGCGCCCGCGGACCATGCCTCGCCCACCAACGACCCGATGCGGCCGCTGGAACACATCGGCTTCACGGTGCCCTACAACATGTCGGAGCAGCCGGCCGCGTCGGTCAACTGCGGCTACTCGGCCGAAGGCCTGCCCATCGGCCTGCAAGTGGCCGGCCGCCGCTTCGACGACCTGGGCGTGCTGCAGTTCAGCCGCGCCTTCGAACAGATTCGCGACGTCCAGAAGCCCTGGCCTGAGCTGGCCTGAACTGATCTGACCCGCCACACGGAGACACACCTTCCATGAACGCCACCCACTACATCGACGGCCGCCGCGTGGCGTCCGAAGGCAACGCCACCATCGACGTGATCGACCCGAGCGACGGCCAGAAATTCGGCGAGATCGCACGCGGCACCGCTGCCGACATCGACGCCGCCGTGCGCGCCGCGCGCCAGGCCATGGGCGAGCATTTCGACGGCCCCTGGGGCGCCACCACCGCGCTCGAGCGCGGCCGGCTGCTCGCCAAGCTCGGCGCCGCCGTGATGCAGCACCACGAAGAGCTGGCCCAGCTCGAGGCGCGCGACACCGGCAAGGCGCTGCGCGTGGCGCGCAATGACGCGACCGCGCTGGCGCGCTACTTCGAGTACTACGCCGGCGCCTGCGACAAGCTGCACGGCGACACCCTGCCCTACGAGCGCGGCTACACCGTGCTGACCGTGCGCATCCCGCATGGCGTGACGGGCCACATCATTCCCTGGAACTACCCGATGCAGATCGCGGGCCGCAGCGTGGGCGCCTCGCTCGCCGCGGGCAACGCCTGCGTGGTCAAGCCGGCCGAAGACGCGAGCCTGTCGCTGCTGCGTCTGGCCGAGATCGCGACCGAGGTCGGCTTTCCGGCCGGTGCGCTCAACGTGGTCACGGGCTACGGCAAGGAAGCCGGCGCCGCGCTGTGCGCGCACCCGGGCATCGACCACATCTCGTTCACCGGCTCGACCATGACCGGGCGCAGCGTGGGCCTGGCCGCGGCCGAGCGCCACTGCCCGGTGACGCTGGAGCTGGGCGGCAAGTCGCCGCAGATCGTGTTCGCCGACGCCGACCTCGACGCGGCCGAGCCCGTGCTGCTCAACGCCATCATCCAGAACGCCGGCCAGACCTGCTCCGCGGGCAGCCGCGTGCTGGTCGAACAGTCGGTGTACGAAGAGGTGGTGCAGCGCCTCGCCAAGCGCTTCACGGCCGTGCGCGCGGGCACGCCCGCCGAAGACCTCGACATGGGCCCGCTCATCAACGAGAAGCAGTTCCGCCAGGTGCGCGACATGGTCGCGACCGCCGAGGCGAGCGGCATGAAGGTGGCGGCGCGCGGCACGGTGTCGCCGCAAGCACCGTCGACCGGCTACTACCAGGAGGCCGTGCTGTTCCGCGACGTGCCACATGACAGCGACCTGGCCCAGCGCGAGGTCTTCGGCCCGGTGCTGGCCGTGATGCCCTTCGCCGACGAGGCCGAGGCGGTGCGCCTGGCCAACGGCACCGACTTCGGCCTGGTGGCCGGCGTGTGGACGCGCGACGGCGCGCGCCAGCTGCGCATGGCGCACAAGCTGCATTGCGGCCAGGTGTTCGTGAACAATTACGGGGCGGCGGGTGGTGTAGAACTGCCCTTCGGCGGCGTGAAATCGAGCGGCTTCGGCCGCGAGAAGGGCTTCGAGGCCCTGCTCGGCTTCACGACCCTCAAGACCATCGCCATCAAGCACGGATGAATTCATGACCACCACTGAACAGCAACCACAAACCCCGCGCAAAGTCGGCCTCGTCGGCGTCGGCCTGATGGGCCACGGCATCGCCAGCAACATCGTCAAGCACGGCCACCAGCTCACCGTGCTGGAGCACGCGGGCAACCAGCCGATCGACGACCTGCTGAAGGCCGGCGCCACCTCGGTGAAAGACGTGGCCACGCTGGCCGCGCAGGTCGACGTGCTGATCCTGTGCGTCACCGGCACGCCGCAGGTCGAGGCCGTGATGCTCGGCGACCAGGGCGCGCTGACCACGCTGCGCCCCGGCACCGTGGTGATCGACTGCTCCACCGCCGTGCCCGCCTCCACCGCCAAGGTCGCGCAGGCCGTGCACGCCAAGGGCGGTCGCTTCCTCGACACGCCGATGACCCGCACCGCCAAGGAGGCCGCCGAAGGCCGCCTGAACCTGCTGGTGGGTGGCGACGCCGAGGTGCTGGCCTCGTGCCTGCCGCTGCTGCGCTGCTTTGCAGAGAACGTCACGCACGTCGGCGATGTGGGCGCGGGCCATGCAATGAAGCTGCTGCACAACTTCGTGTCGCTGGGCACCGTGGCACTGCTGTGCGAGGCCGCGGCCTGCGCGCAGCGTGCCGGCGTGAAGCCCGAGGTGTTCGTGGACGTGCTCGCCAAGGGCGGCGGCAACGGCGTGGCGCTGGAACGCCTCAAGCCCAAGCTGCTGACGGGCAGCACCGATTCGCTGAAGTTCTCGATGGCGAATGCGAAGAAGGACCTGGGGTACTACAACGACATGGCGGAGCAGTCTTCTTCGAGCCATGGCATTGCGCAGGCTGTGGATGCCTTGCTGGCGCACGGGGTCGAGGTCTTCGGGCCGGATCGCATGGTGCTGGATCTGGTCGAAGCGCTGCGCTGAAACTCTTCAGGGCGCGTGCACAGGCCACCGGGCACTTCCCTCCGCGAATGTCCCCCGGCCTGCGGCCTCCTCCTTGATTTCGCTGCGGGAAGCACCCGGTGTCCTGCGCACGATGAGCGTGGCTGTGGTGCTGGCCGTTCAGGCGCTGCGGCGAAGTGCCAGCCCCAATCCGCCTGACCGCTTCAGTGTTGTTGGATGGCGGTAGCCAGTTCTGCGCGCACGGCGGCGAACACAGCTGCAGGATCTGGGGCACGCGATATCGGGCGGCCGATGACCACGTGCGTCGCGCCAGCCCCGATGGCCTGCGAGGGCGTCGCAGCCCGCGCGTGGTCATTCTTTTCATCGCCTGGGAGCTGCGTGCCTGGCGTCACGATCAGGGCATCGGGCGGCAGGATCTCGCGAAGCAGCCTCACCTCCAATGGCGACGAAACAACGCCATGGCAACCGGCCGCGGCGGCCAGGCGGCCCAGCCGTGCGACCTGCTCTGGAACCGTCGAGGCGACGCCCACCTCTTCCAGGTCCTGGTCGCTCATGCTGGTGATGACCGTGAGCGCAAGCACCTTCAATTGAGGGAATTGGCTCGCGGCCTCGACGGCCGAGCGAAGCACGGCGGAACCGCCTGAGGCGTGCACCGTCACCATCGACGCACCCAGATGTCCGGCTGCGGTGACTGCGCCCGCCACCGAGCTGGGAATTTCCAGCAGCTTGAGGTCGAGGAAGACACTCTTTCCTGCCTCTGCGAGCTCGCGGACGACCGAAGGTCCTGCCGCGGTGAGCAGCTGCAGGCCGACCTTGTAGTGCGTGGTCGCTGCGCCCAGCTGCTTCACGAGGTCCGCCGCCAATGCGGCGGCAGGGAAGTCGAGCGAAACGATGATGCGGCTGTCCGTACTCATTGGTTTGTCCTCCATGCCGACGCCCCGCGCTCGGAGGGAACTCAGGCCTCCGAACGCTCCACGATCACCTCGCTGATCTGCACCACGGGTTGAATGTCCGTGTAATTGCCGATGTCGCCCCGGATCTCCTCCTGGTGCTGGGCAGAGGCCGCCCGGTAAGCGTCGACAGAGGTGCAGACGAAGTCGCACTTGGCGATGTACGCAGGGTCGGTGCCCACACCACGCCCCGAGATGCCCTTGTCCACCATGTAGTACAGGCACGCAGCGCCGAGCAGTCGTTTCATCATGGGCATGTGCCGCTCGCGGTAGTACGCGTGATCGAACCGCGCGCCTGCGGCGTAGGGGTACATGACACTGACCTTGATCATCGAGATTTCTCCTGTCGTTGCACGCTGGTTGACAGCCTCAAGCGGGGAATCGCGCGCCCGACGCTTCCAAGGGCAGGCGCAGCCCGTTCGTGAGGTAGCTGACGGTGCGATAGAAGCCCGCCAGCATCAGCAGTTCGATGATGGCTTCTTCGCTGAAGTACGTTCGCAACGCGTCCCACAGGCCATCGTCGATGTCGGCGTGCGCGTGCAAGGAGTCGCACAGGCGCAGAAGCACCTGGTCCTCGGCCGACCAGCAGGCGTCGTTCGCCGAAGCCGTGACGGTCGCTTGAACCTGCTCTGGCGTCAGGCCGGCGAGCTTCGAGAAGACCGCGACGTGGACGCCCCATTCGTATTCGGATTTGCACAATGCCGTCGTGCGGTGAATCACGATTTCGCGCTGTCGGATGCTCAGGTGGCCTTTGTCCAGCAACCCGCCGGCAAAGAACTTCTGAAACAGACGCGGGTCGCGTGCCAAGGTCGTGAACAGCCGCAAGGGGGGCTGTCCCTTCATCACCCTGTCGAGTGACCTGGAAATGTCTTCACCAAATGGTGGCGTTGCTGGCTCGATGCGTGCGGGCATGCAGACTCCTGATTCAAGGGCCACGCCATCGTAGGTCCGCTGCTGTATAAAGTAAAGCATGACGACACCTCGCATCGGCCACCCAGTTCGCGGTTCCACCACCGGCCGCCCCCTCATGGTCGCGCTGGACCTGCTGGGCCGGCGCACGGCGCTGCGCGTGCTCTGGGAACTTCGGGAGGGCTCGCTGACCTTCAGAGCGCTGCAGGACGCGTGCGAGACGAACACCCGGTTGCTCAACACGCGGCTCACCGAACTGAGGGAGGTCGATCTGGTCGAACATGCCGAGGGTGGCTATCGACTGACGGACGAAGGGCGGCGGCTTTCGAAGGCGCTGAAGCCGTTGTCAGCCTGGGCGGACCAGTGGGGGCGCGGAAAGCGATGAGAAGCGGAGCATCCGCGGCGAATGGCTCCGCCTATGATCAGAAACGTTTTTGTGGAGGAGCCCGTGACCGGCATGTTCGCGCTGCCCAGCTCGTCTCGCAGGTCGTGCGGGACACATCGCGTCAGTGCCTTGGAAAACCTATGAGAAAAATCTTTCCTCTCTGCACCCTCGTGTTGCTGTCCGCCCTCTCGGGTCAGGCCCTCGCAGGTGCCAATACCGCACGACTGAAGTGCACCGGAAGTCACGCGGGGCAGGCACTCACCTTGGTGGGTGATGTTCCCGCCTCCATCGTGGAGGTCGATCTGAAGCTCTCCTACGGCGGGCAAACCATGCGCCTGACGTCACCCCAGGCGGAAACCTCCGAGTCCACTGATTTCCGCCATGGCGTCTTCAGGTTGGAAGCTGCGCTGTCCGGTTCGAACAAACTCCAGCTTCAAGCCAAGCCCAAGACCATCAAGTACAAAGGCAGCATGGGTGCCGGCAAACTCAACGCCAGCTTTGGCGCCATCCTCAAGAGTGCGCCTGAGCCCTTTCAATCCGCGCTGAAAGGGGCTGAGCTCAGCTGCATCTATGCATACGAAGTTTGAGCGAGGGCCAGCAGATCTTTCAACCAGGCAAACAACCGCCGCGCGTTCAACCGCGAGTGCCTCGGCGAACTGCGATGCCTGCGATGGAGTGGCATCCATCTACGGCCACGACCCGAGGCTGAACCCTTGTTTCTCGTTCGCCCGATGAAGCGGCTGCGTCTCTTTGCCGCCCTGCTGTGGCTCGGCATCGCCCTCGGTCCGGCCCGCGCAGCGCCGCCGACCTACCAGGCGCTGTACGCCAACCCGGAACGCGCGTTGCCGATGCAGCCGACCTGGCAACTGCAGCCAGTGGATGCACAGGCGCCACCATGGGAAGACATCTTCACCTTCACCATCGGCATCGCCCCCAACCTGATCGAACGGGCGCGTTGGCTGAGCCTGAATCCGGGCAAGCACAGCGAGCGCGCCCCCGCGTTGTTCGACGGCCTCGACGGGCGCGTGCTTTTCCTTTCGCCGACGGCGCGCAGCCTCTGCGACGGACGCTGGCAGGTCGTGCGGCAGGAATACATCTCCGTCAATCCCGCACTGCAGCCGCTGCACCGGGTGTGGCTGGTGGAGCGAAAGCCCGGCGGCGGACTGCGCACCACCACGGCCAACGGGCGCATCGATGCGCAAGGCCAGTGGGCCGTTCCGCCCGTGAGCTGCGATGGCAAGGACACGATCTCCGCCGACTCCCCCGCGGCCCTCTCTTACCTGATGCCCGACGGATCCAGGCCCGTGCCTTCCGAGCTGCAGGTGGACACGGTGTTCGCACAGCCTGGCCTGCGCGATGCACGGGGACAGTGGCGCCCCCCCGCCCCGCCGCGAGACATCACCACTGCACGGTGGATGGACTACAAGCGGCAGATGGTGACGCCTGGCTCCACCGGCTCGGGCCTGATCGACGCGCGAGGACGCATGGTGATTCCGTTCATCTTCGGCGAGCGGCCCGATGCCACAGCCCAGCGGCGCATCCAGCTGTGCACCGCCGCCGGGCTGGACCTGCAGCGCAACGCCAGCACGCCGCAGGTGTGCCGCTGGCAACGACTGCACGGCAGCGGCGATGCCGGCGCCGCGCTGCGGCCGGTCAAGGACGCGGCCACCGGCCGATGGGGCTACCAGAACGCGCGGGGCCAATGGGCGATCGCGCCGCAGTTCGAATCGGCGCGCCGGTTCCGTCATGGCTACGCTGTCGTCTCAGGTGCGTTCCCAGAGGACTGGCGGCCGCCCGGGTGGCAGGACGAACGGCCGATCATCCGGCAGTTCCACCGCGTGGGCCGCCATTGGGTGGTCGACGCCCTGGTGCGCAACGCGTCCACGGGCGGCGCGTGGGAATTACGCTATGGCCTGATGAACGATGCAGGGCAATGGCTTGCCGCCGTGCCGCAACCCGCGCTGCACGTCACCGTGCTGGTTCCGCCCGGTGGCCGCAGCGGCCACTATGCCGAGATGCTGGCCAGCCACTTGCCCACCCTGCTGGGACGCAGCGTGCAGGTCGATCACGTGCCGACAGCCACCGAGGCCGACTATCGCCGGCTGATGACGGAGGGCGGTAACGAGAAGGTCCTGCTCGCGGCGTTGCGGCTGCCGCGCGGAGGCATCGAGGGCGTGCACCAGGCCGCGCCGATCGATGCGTTGATGCATTCCCTTCGCCCCGTCACGCTGCTGGCGTCGGAGCCTCTGGTGCTGGCCATCGACAGCACGAAGGCCGACACGCTGGGCATTCACAGCACGGACGACCTGCTGGCCTACGCACGGGCCCACCCGGGCAGCCTGCGCATCGGCACGGGCGACGACGGCTGGACGGGCCACCTCGCCTTCGGCCAGTTCCGCGCAGCGAGCGGCGTCGACGTGCAGCGCGTGGTCTTCAAGGGCATGTACCCCGACTCGGACGTCATCACGAAGGAGCATGCGGTGGACCTGCTGTTCGCGCCCGTGAACGGCGTGGCGGTCGCCGTGCGGCGCGGCCAGTTGCGCGTGCTGGGCACCACCGCCGACCCGGCGCACCCGCAAAGCTTCGAAGGTGTGCCATGGCCGACGCTGGCGTCGAGCGCGCCCCTGGCCGGCTACACGACCTACGACCACTTCAGCCTCTGGGCGCCCGCGAATTCGGAGGCCGAATCCAATCGCACCCTGCAGGAAGCCGTGGCCCAGGTGCTTGCCAAGCCCGAGGTGCGCAAACAGCTGCAAGACCTTCGCGTCGTCGGTGGCGGCGGTTCGCCAGAGAGCCTGCTGGCGCTGGAAGACGAAGAGCGCGAACGCTGGGGGCGTGCGCTTTCATCACCGGCGCGTTGAGGGCGTTGAGGGCGCTGTCCCGCACCATCACTCGAACCGTATCTCGGCCACGGTCGGCGCATTCGGCTCCCTGGTCCTGGCATTCGCAATGGCACCGTCTTTTTCGTTCCTGAACCAGTAGCGGCACCCGGTTCGAGAAATCATCGTCACGCACATCGAGCCGTCGGCGTTGAGAACCCATTTGCCCGACGCCTTGCCGGGCCCGCTCTGGTTGACGAAGTCGACGCGGCCATCCGTATAGAACTGCCAGCGCGAGACCATGCCGGTCGACAGATTGCTCGAGACGATGGGTTTGCCGATCAAGGTGCTCTCGACCTCGGCTTTGCTCAGGAACACGCGGCCATGGATGGGTGCGGGCTCCTCGGAGATGGCCGGCACGACGGCGATGCACAGCAGCGCGCGGATGGCGTAACGGGTGAACATGACATGCCCCTCTGACGTCGCGCAGTCGGCATGCGTTCAGCCGAGCGCGTGCGTCCAAGCGCCTGGTTGGCCTGTCGGTAACGCCCGATGGCGTTACATGGCATTAACTAAAAAGCGCTACTTTTCTGCGCGCCAGATCCGGCCGGCGTACGCGAACGAGGCCTGCTTCTTCCTGCACGCCACGGCCACGCCGGGAGGCGGTGGCCCGAGGTCGAGACGAGGAAGGCGGCGTTCTTTTTCTGCGACGACACGGCTTGTGCTCCGATGGCCCCTCGGCAAGGTGGCCGAAGGGCGTTGTGGGTGGCCTACGCAAACTCCGTGGCAACGGCGCCGGCGACGGCGGAAGAGCACTGTGAAGGCAGCTGTGCAATGGCTTGTATGGCACTGTGTCGTGCGTACGGTGCCTGTAAACGGCCTGTCGATTTCGCGGGCCCGTTTCGCCTGCCGGCTGTCGCGGATCACAGGCGCTGCTTGCGTGCGAAGCGCGCCGGCCCCTGCACCGTCCAGCCACCGCCGGCCGGATCGAGGTCGCGAAAGCATTGCGTGAGCCCGTTGTCCAGATCGAGGGTGACGCCGATCCGCCAATGCCCGGTGGCACCGCGCTCCACCAGCAGCACGGAGCTGGGCCTGATCGTCGACAGCCCCGCGCTGGCCAGCAACCTGGCCGACCTGATCCAGCGCGTGCGCATGCCCGCGAGCTTCACCGTGAGCGAGGTACCTCTGCGAGGCAGCCTGCGATGGAGCTTCCTGCGCGACGGACGCCGCTGGGTGCCGCACCGGGAGTCCGAATCGAACTGGGCCCAGCGGCTGCGCTGGTCCGTCTTGTCGCTGGTGGTGAACGAAGATTCTCTGTAACCCGGCTTACGCAAACTGCCACATGAAACCTGCTGCAAGAGCGGCACTGCCGTGCAAGAAACAGGTCATCGCAAGCGTGACCCAGGACTACCATTCCATCGTTCACGTGCGGTTCGGCACGAGACTGCCGCGGACTGTCTGCTCACTCGTGCCGCAAGGAGAGTCGCGATGGCAAGTCCGATGAACGTCAACAAGCTTCAGACGAAATCCCATGACGACCCGGACGAGGTTCGAGCGCCCGAAAAGACCCGCGTCGAAGTGGTCCGTCTCGAGGGCTACACGCTCGGACGCTTCAAGTTCGAGCCCGGGTGGCGCTGGTCGAAGTGCATCAAGCCGGTCGTGGGCACGGACAGTTGCCAGGTGGCTCACGCCGGGTATGCGGTGTCCGGCCGGATCACCGTGCAAATGAATGACGGCTCGCAGACCGTCATCGAGGAAGGCATGTCGTACACCATTCCGCCGGGTCACGACGCATGGGTCGAAGGCAACGCTCCGTTCATCGGCCTGGAGATGATGAGCGCAGAGGAATTCGCAAAGCCCCAAAGCTGAGTCGAGGTGAGAGGCCTCGGGAAGAGACTTCTCCGGGATGGTCGAACGGGGCGTGACACCCGCGACCATCCGGCTCACGCGCCCGGGTCTGCGGATTGCCTGGGCGGCGAGCCGGACGCCGGGGGCGTTTCAGCCCTTTCGCATGGTGATCGCATGAAAAGGGCAAGTCACTGCGCAATCGCTGCAGCCCGTGCACCGATCCGCGTCTTGAAGCGTCGACAACTTCTTCCATTGCTCGACTTCGAGACTGAGAAGGTGAAGGTCGCACGCGGCGACGCACCAGCCGCAGCCCGTGCAACGCGCGGCGTCGACAACGGGCAGCCAACCGGGTCGGTGCGGGCGGCGAGGCTGATGTACGTTCATCTGTGATTCCAACGAGCCGTATCGGTCCGGAAGGTAGCATGCCGCCGGCTCCAGTCGGCCAAAACTAGCCATTTAGCCGGTCACTTAAATGAACCCCGTCGCCCTTGGTCGAGGGCAGGACTTGTCGGTTTGCGCATTTCGCTGCCCACCAGCCTGCTCCAAGTACTCTACAAACCCGTCGAAGGCATTCAATAGGGGTTGGAACCGCGCCGCACCGCCTTCCAGTTGGCCCAAGGCGTAGCAGGTCGCCTCCAGCGTGGACAGTTGGTCGGGCCCATGGGCTTTGCGGATACGGTAGTGCGAAGGCGGCAGGTTGTGCAGGGCCAAGCGGGGCAACTGTTGCAGTGGCGGGCTTTGGTAGAGCATCTTTCGGCTTTTGCGCCAGGTGCCGTCCAGCACGACCAGGCGCAGGCGCGACGGGGCTTGCGGCCACTCGGGCGGTAGCGGGGGTGGGACTCGCAGGTCCGGGGCGGTATCTTGCAGACTGTCCGGGTACAGCAGCAGCGTGTGCTTGCCGTCCTCCGGCCAGACGGGTACGGCAAATGCCTCACCCACCACCAAGCGGCAGTGCGCCAAGCTGAGGTGCAGCAGGCGGGCACTGCCTTTGGCCTGGTGTACCTCCAACGGGTGCTGCAGCACTAGTACCTCCACTGCGTGGGCAGTGGGCGCGACCCAGCGGCAGATGCAGGCGCTGAGCGGGCGCAGGCAAGCGGTGCACTGGGGGCGCGGGACTAAAGCGGCGGACATGGCTGGATTTTATTCAGCGTGCCTGGCTAGACATTGCGTGGAAGGAGATGTCTCTTAGCCTTGGCGCGACGACCGGCAGCTTTGGACAATGTCGGAAGACCGCAGTGGGCCCAAAGCGGGTCTACGCGACGGCGAAAAGCAGCCGCTCAACTCAGCCTTCTCACACGAAAGAGAACGGACTAATTGCGACCGTTGGCAGCAAGCCTATTTCTGCCATCCCATCAATTGCCGAGCCAAAAGATTGGCCTCCTCCATCCGAGCTTCTTTGAGGCACATTGATAGCTTCTTTCCCAAAATGCCTGCCACTTTGGCAACGACTAGGGGTTCGTCTCCCACAGTTACTGCCAGCACCTGACCCATGTGGGCTGACGACCAGCGCTTGAGCCGTTCAGCGCCTTCATCTGTGAAGATGAGCAGCACCGATGGCTCCTCAAGTCCTTGCGTGGTCACGTTACAGTCTGAGCCAGCTGTCGCACTCTCGAGGTCCACGTCCGAGAGAATGGACTCTTTCGAGAGCCATACCCTGCCATGTGGACCTGCTACCCCTTTCTGGTGTGCCTCTTCCATTCCTGGAACTTCTATGTAGCTGGCGAGCTTCACTTGGAGCGAAACGCTGGACGGGCCAAGGCGTATCGAAGGTAGGTTCGCTCGAGTTGCCTTCAGCTGGTCCGCAATTTGATCAAGGCGAAGCCAAGCCTCTTGCGGCATCTCTACCGTCCAGCAGGCGTTCGTCTTTTTGACGGTAAGAATGCGCTGTTTGCGGCCTGGGTTGGACTCACCAATAGTGGTGTAGCCAACGACGATCTCCTCCCCGAACCACTGTGGCGCACGACTAAGAATGACCACGTCCTTTACCCGCGTCGACGGGCCTTCTGCGGTCAAGAAGGCTGTGGCGAATTCCCTGTCTGTTGCGGCCTTCAGCCGAGCAAAGGTCCAATCAACGCCTAGCCGACGTTCACGGAAAGCCTTTGACCCTGGCGAATACTGGTCGTCCATGAGCTGCTGTACTCGTTGACGGTATCGATTGAGCGATACCCGGTTCAGCAAGTCCAGCGTCTTGGCGCGGTCGGAGGCCGCGTGCGTGACGAAATGCACCGCAGCTTCCTCGCCGTCTTTCATGCACGACGATGATTGGTCTGCTGCATGCGCTACTCCAAAGAGGCTTGCAAATACAAAAGCTCCGACCGTAGCTGAAAGAAATCTCGTGGGCTTCATTGACTCGTCAACCTCTGCATGTCTTCTGTGTGGAACTGAGGTTCGACCGACTGGTCTTGGCCGACTGTAGCCGGTCGCGCTGCCGTCGCGAAGAGGCCCAAGGCCGCCACACAGTGCGCTCCAAAGCAGCCGCTCGCTACAAGGACCGGTGCAGCGTTCCCATTTCATAAAAGGCATCTCGCGCCTTTGCAAGAGGGGCCAAGACCGCCAGTAGCTCATTCGCGAGGCGCCGCGGTAGTTCCCAAGATGGCTGGCGCATATCCGTAAGCGACGCGGCGGCCGTTGGACCACCGCTCCTCGCCTCCACCGGAACCAACCTTATGCTGTCCCGAAGTCTCTCGACTGCCAACTTCTGCTCTGTGGTCACTTGCCTCAGTGGGTCATCAATCAGCTGAGTCGGCTTGAGCAAGAAGTAGAAAAGCTCCCCCGCAATCAAGTAGTTTCCTTGGTCCGTGCAACAGTCCTCTGGACTCATCGCAAGCGAACGAACGTGCCCCACGTACCAGTCGAGATCGCTGTAGAACGACTCCAAGGCGGTTGATTCTTCTGGCAACAAGGTTGTCATTGGTGTCTCATCGATGAGTGGCTGCTCTTGGCCGACTGTAGCCGGTCGCGACACTGTCGTGAGCGGGCCCGAAGGGGAAGTCGGACTGAGCCGAAAGCGGTCGTTCGACGGGGAGGTGTTCGCTAGGCGAGCTCGAAATCGGTGCCCGGGAAGTGCCGCTCAAGAATCTCGCGCATTTGAGGTTTGCCGGAGTTCTTCTCTCGGTCTCTCGCCTCGCGGACCACGCTGCGCCCGCGCCAATCCTTCTTGTGAATGTCTGGTCGGTACGCGCAAAGTATGTCCAGCGCCTCCAAGCTATCGCAGCCTGCGTCGGCCGTCAACATGACCGCCGTCGACCCGTCGCCGGCGACGGCATCGATGTTTGCTCCTGCCGTAAGCAGCAGTCTCGCTATCGGCAGATACCTTCGGTTCACGGCCCACATCAACGGCGTGTAGCCAGCGTTCAAGTCGGCATCACGAAGAGGCTCATCTGGACTCTTTCCGCCTTTCAGCAAGGCTTCGACCACCTCGAGGTTGCCTCGCATTGCTGCGTGCGCCAGCGCGCCGTCTCCAGCGTAGAAGCCACCGCGAGAAATGAACTCCAGTGCTAGGTTGCTACGCCCTGCCGCGATGGCCGCAACCAGCGGCGACTGCCCGAACTCTCCGACCGACTTGAGGAGGTTTCCCGGGGTCGCCAACTGGAGCGCCTTGGTGTCGTCGCCTCTCTCGATGGCAGCAAAGATACGACCCCGCAAGCTGCGGCGCAATGCGATAGAGACGCGGTCCCAGAGCTTCGATCCACGATACGGGTCGTCAAGTATCACTCGTGCCATCTAACCTCTCGTACGTATGTCTGCTGTTGGCCGAGGCTGTGTGGAAACGCGTTCGGCACGCGAGTATGCCGAACTCAGTAGCGCTGTAGAGCGTTGCAGAAGCCGAGGGCGGGGATCAGGCCGGTGGTTCAAGGCCGCGCCCATCTAC